>Ga0172372_10009677_pt1 | contig 12500 bp, 9 predicted proteins | sample LakKiv5m_2_FD_114544 | JGI IMG/M metagenome (GOLD analysis project Ga0172372, IMG submission 114544) | Freshwater microbial communities from Kabuno Bay, South-Kivu, Congo - kab_092012_9.5m | ecosystem: Environmental > Aquatic > Freshwater > Lake | place: Democratic Republic of the Congo...
AGGTACTTCTGCTTCTGCTCGGGGGTGCCGAACATGTGCAGCACCTCCATGTTGCCCGTGTCCGGCGCAGCGCAGTTGAAGGCCTGCGGGGCCAGCTGGATGCTGCGGCCCGTCAGCTCGGCGATCGGCGCGTACTGCAGGTTGGAGAGACCGGCGCCGTTGTACTCGGCGTGCTCGCCGGGCAGGAAGAAGTTCCAGAGACCGGCCTCCTTGCCCTGGCGGCGCACCTCGGCGATCGAGGCGGGGATGTCCCACGTGTCGTCTCGCACGGCCTGCGCGAGCTCGGCGTGCAGCGCGGCCTCGGCCGGGTAGACGTGCTCGTCCATGAAGGCCGAGACGCGCTCGAGCAGCTGGTTCGTGGCGTCGTCGAAGGCGAAGTGCATGTCAGGCACCCGCCATGACGTAGACGACCTCGGCCACGACGGAGGGCTTGTCGGCGCCCTCGCGCTCGACGACGAACGTGATGGTCGCCTGGGTGCCGATGGGGATGTCCGCGACCTCCTTGAGCGTCGCGGTCGCGCGCAGGCGGGAGTCGACCGGCACGGGGTTGGGGAAGCGCACCTTGTTGGCGCCGTAGTTGACGCCGAAGGCCAGGCCCTGCACGTCGTAGATCTGCTCGGCGAAGACCGGCAGGAGGCTCAGGGTCAGGTAGCCGTGGGCGATCGTCGTGCCGAAGGGGCCCTTGGCGGCGGCCTCGGGATCGACGTGGATCCACTGGTGGTCGCCGGTCGCGTCGGCGAACGTGTTGATCTGCTCCTGGGTCACGGTGACCCAGTCGCTGGTGCCGAGCTCGGTTCCGGCAGCGGCCTTGAACTCGTCGAGGCTGGCGAAGACGCGGGGCATGGGGTTTCCTCCCGGAAGAAGTCAGTGGGCGCTAAGCGCTTGCTTAGTTCGCACCCTAGCCGCTCGCCCCGGCCGTGACCAGAGCCACACCCCCACCGCCCCGTCCGGCGGGGATCAGGTGAGGTGGAGGGCGAGGGGCAACGCGGCGAGGGCGACGCCGAGGACCGCGGCGGCGACGTCGAGCCGCGTCCACGTCGCCGGCTCGGCCCACGTGCGTCCCTGCGCGGTGGCGAAGCCGCGCGCGTCCATCGCGACCGCGCGCGACGACGCGCCCCGCAGGCTCGCGACGAGCAGGGCGAACGTCATCGGCCCGATCGACCGCACGCGGCCCCACCCGCGGTCGTCGATGCCGCGGGCCCGCCGGGCCCGCGTGATCTGCGACCACGCGTCGGTGAGCGACCCCAGCTGCTGCATCGCCCCGGTCGTCGCGGCGACCGGGCGGGCCGGCAGCCGCAAGTTCTGCGCCAGGTGGTCACCGAGCCGCACGGGATCGACGTAGCCCGCCACGACCGACCCCGGCCAGGCGAGGACCACGATGCGCAGCGCCGCGGTGGCCGCCTCGACCTCGTCGTGCCCGCCGAGCCGCCACGTGGACCACGCGACCGTGAGCCCCGCGAACGCGGCGAACGCCAGGCACAGCGCGGCGTACCGCAGCGACGGGGTGAGCAGCAGCACCGCGACCAGGTAGGCGCCCAGCGCGATGAGACCCGTGTCGAGGTCGCGGACCGCCAGGGAGCCGAACACCGACGCGACACCCACGACGAGCAGCGCCAGCGGATTGACCTGCGTGACGAAGGACCTCATCGCACGCGCCCCGCTCCAAGCGTGACGGCCGCGTCGGCCGCCGCGACGAACGCACCGTCGTGGCTCGCCGACGCGACGACGGCCCCGGACGTCGCCGCTGCCCGCGCCCAGCCGACGACGGCCGCCCACGTGCGCCGGTCCTGCCCCACCGTCGGCTCGTCGAGCAGGCACACCGCGGGCCGGTGCGCGAGGGCCGCTGCGATCGCGAGGCGTCGCTGCTCACCGCCGGAGAGCCGGTGCGGGTGCCGCCCTGCGAGAGCGCCGAGGCCCAGCACGTCGAGGACGTCGTCGACCGCGACGGCACGGCCGAGCGACGTGCTGGTCAGCGCCACCTCGTCCACCACCCGTGTCGTGAGGACGCCGTGTGCGGGCACCTGCGGCACCCACCCGTAGGTCGCCGCGAGCCGCGGCGCGGCCAGCGAGTGCGGCTCGCCGCCCGGGCCCTCGACCTCGCCCGCGGTCGGCGCCAGCAGGCCGCCGAGCACGGCGAGCAAGGTGGACTTGCCGGAGCCCGACGGTCCGGTCAGCGCCGTGAACCGCCCCGGGGCGAGTCGGAGGTCGACACTGTCGAGCGCCCGCGTGCGGACTCCGCCGCGCAGCGCTCGTCGCTCCAGGTCGACCGCCACACCCCGGGCCTGCACTGGCGACACCGCGACGTCGGGCGCCACCAGCGCGACCGGCACCTCGAGCGGCTCGGGATCGGGCAGACCCGGCACCCACACACCGGCGGTCGCCAGTGCGGTGCCGTGGGTCGCGAGCACCTCGGCGGGAGGGCCGTCGGCCAGGACGACCCCACCGGCGCCCAGCACGACGACGCGATCGACGAGATCGAGCCACGGGCCGATGCGGTGCTCCACCACCACGAGGCTCGCGCCGCTCTCGCGCACGGCGCGGTCGACGGCTTCCCGCACCTCGGCCGCGTGCGCGTCGTCGAGCATCGCGGTCGGCTCGTCGAGCAGCAGGACGTCGGGACGCAGCGCCAGCACCCCGGCGAGGGCCAGTCGCTGCGCCTCACCGCCGGAGAGCGCCGCGACCGGGCGGTCGCCGGGGTAGGTCAGGCCGACGGCCGCCAGCGCGTCACCGACCCGGCGACCGATCTCGTCACGCGGAAGGCCGAGGTTCTCCGGACCGAACGCGACCTCCCGGTCGATCCGTGCCGCCACGAACGCGTCTGCCGGGTCCTGCTGGAGCAGCCCTGGGCGGCCCCCCACCCCGACCTCGCCCGACAGGTCGCCGTCGACGACCGTGCCCAGCACCCCTGCGAGCGCGTGCAGCACGGTCGTCTTGCCGGCACCGCTCGGCCCGGCCAGCAGCACCCGTTCGCCCGGCGCCAGATCGAGGTCGATCCCCTCGACCACCGGCGACCGGCGCCCGCCGGGCTGCCAGCCGAACCCCCGCAGTCGCGCCGCACCGCGCGGCAGGTCGCCGACCAGGAGGCTCACGCCTCGGCCCGCGCCACCTCACGCCCCACCGGGAACGCGTCGAGCACCCCGGCGGTGGCCAGCGCGCGCACGAGGAGCCAGCCGAGCACTCCGGCGACGACGGCGCCGGAGACCGCGAAGAACGCGCCGTAGGCGATCTGGTGACCGAGCGGCCACGACGAGTAGTAGTACGCGTTCTCGTAGATCGCGCCCGCGACGCCCGACAGCGCCCCCGCCAGCATCGCGATCGGCAGCGTCCAGACGCGGTACGCGACGGCGAGCAGGACCAGCTCGGCACCGAGGCCCTGCACGATGCCCGAGAGCAGCACCGTGAAGCCCCACTCCGTCCCACCGAGGACGAACATGCTGATGGCCGCCGCGATCAGCTCGGTCGCGAACGCCGCGCCGGGCTTGCGCACGATCAGGCCGCCCACGACGCCGGCGATCAGCCACCCGCCGCCGAGCAGCCCGCCCGCCGGGGCGTAGCCGATCGTGGCCGCGAGGTCGATCAGGCCGTAGGCCTTGCCCCACGCCCAGAACACGACGCCGAAAGCGACCGCGAGCGTCGCGATCGTGACCAGGTCGATCGTGCGGTAGGTGGACTTCCGTGACTGGACAGAGCTCATCTCTGACTCCCTTCGCCGGTGCTAACCGGAGCAGGTTCGGAGGGTCTGCGGCTGCGCCAGGTCTGCTGGCCCGCACTCTCAGCGCCCCTGCCTTGCGGCCCGGCGCTCCCCTGTCTGTTGCGGCCACCCTAGCCGCCCGACCACCGCTCGGTCACGGGCCGGCGCGGCGTCGCGAACGTCGGAGCGCGAACCCGCCCAGCACCGCGAGGACGACGCCGACCCCCAGGAGCCCCGCGAGCGGCCCCGCTCCGGTGCTCGGCAGGACACCGACGGGGGACTCCGGGTCGCGCGGCGTGCCCGGCGGCGTCGTCTCGCGTGGGGCCGGCACGTTCGTGACGCGGCAGATCACGTCCTGGCCAGGCCGCAGGTCCTCGACCGCCCACCCGCTACCGGTCGCCTCGCTCGGCACGACCTGGTCGTCCGCGGCGCGGTCGACGCACGCCAGTGTCGCGTCGTAGTCGTCGAGCGCGCTCGCGCTGCCCGCGGCGACCGCCTCACCGATCTCGACCGGCCCGCCGGCCGTCACCGTGACCGGCGCGGACTCGGACCGGGTGGCCGAACCGGTGGTCGTCACGGCGAGGGTGCCGTCCACCCCGGCACCGTCCGCTGACACCGTGAACTGGTCGCTCGGATCGATCCGGCCCTCGACGATCTTGCCGACCCGCAGGCGCGGACCCGTCGCGAGCGTGATCGCGTGGTCCTCGACCTCGCCGGCGGCGCTCATGCCGACCGGCCGCATCGGCTCGCCGGGGCCGGTCGCGCGCAGACGCAGGAAGGTCTCGAGCGTGCCCGCCTCCGGGAGCAGGTCGGCAGGGACGTCCCACGTCAGCCGCACCGCGCCACCGGTGCAGGCCGGGGTCGTGGTCGAGCGCTCGTCATCGCCGAAGGCTCCGTCGCCGTCGAAGTCGATCCAGCCGCCGACGACCGCCGGCCCGGCGCACGGCACGTCGATCGCGTACGTGCCACCCGGCTCGAGCACGACCGGCTCCGGGGGCGTCGTGAAGGCGTCCTCGTCGGGGACACCTGTCAGGTCGTCACCGTCGGCGGCCGCCGAGTGCAGCGGGGCCGGCTCGGCATCGACCGCCGCACCGAGGCGGGTCGTGGGCTGGCCGGTCGTGGCCAACGGGATCGACCCGAACACCGGGACCCCCCGGTTGGTTGCCGACCACGCGCCGTCCGTCGTGGTCACCTCACCCCCCGCGTACGTCACCTGCAGCGCGGCGCCGGCAGCACCGTAGCTCTCCGGCGCGTCGCCGAAGTCGACGTCGATGACGTACCCGACCGCGATCGCGCTGCGGCCCAGGCCTCGCACGGTGACCTGGCTCAGGCTCGTGGCACCGTCGAGGAACGCGATCGCGGACGGCCCTGGTCGTTGGCTCGCGTCGGTGCCCTCGCACGTGTTGGCGGCGGGGCCGTAGAGCTGCAACCGCTCCGGCGAGGTCGACGGCCGGTAGGCATAGGTGTCCAGGGCGCACGTTCCGCCGCGGACCCTGTCGATGATGCGCCAGGTGCTGCCGGCCGGCGCGGTCGCCCCGACGTGCTCGACTCCCCCTGAGGCCTCGGCGTCGGCGATGACGAGGCCGGCGAGCGGGAACGGCTGCCCGCCGAGCGTCGCGGTGCACGCGAAGTCGAACGTGACGGTCGCCCCGTTGGTCCGGTTGGCCATCCCGACGACCATCTGGTTGTCGCCGTCGGTCCCGCCGATGTTGTAGAGGTCGTCGAAGCCGTCACCGCGCCAGGTCCCTGACCGGTACGCGACGAGGTCGCCGACGACGTTGCTCGCGGTGCAGGTGACCGCGAGCTCCTCGTCGCCGACCCGGGTGGTGCTGGTCCGTGACGTGCCGGACGCGATCGGCTCCTCGGCGTCACCCCACGAGATCCAGTCGGCCGACGTGAACCGGGCACCGCCCCCCGTGGCCTGCTCCGCGCTCGCGGGTCCGGGCGACACCACCCCGATCCCCACCACCCCGACGAGCGCGACCCCGAGCACCAGCATCACGCTCAGGCCCCCACGGACCACGGCTCCCCGACCACCGTTCACGACGTCCCCACCTTCCGCTCGCGACCCCCCTGACCGCGAGACGGCCACCGCGGCGTGCGCGGCGGCCGTTGCCGGGGCCCATCATGACCGCGGAGGCACGCACTTCGGAACCGCGAGGTTGGCCCCTCCGACAGCCGATAATCACCGTCACGCCGGGGAGAACACCTCCGAGAGACGAAGATCACACGGATACTCATCCGTCTCGGATGTCGCGGCATGGTGGACAATGCGGCCATGAGCGTGCGCACCCCCGATCCCAATCCCGGCTGGCTCTCGGAGATCGCCCTGGACGAGACGCGGTCGCGGGTGCCGATCCTCTACGTCGAGGCCGTGCCGGTGCGTGTCGACGCGCTGGGCCGGGTCGAGCACGTCGGACTGCTGCTGCGCGGGTCGGTCACGACGGGCGCCATGACCCGCACGATCGTCTCGGGTCGGGTCATGCACGGCGAGTCGGTGCGCGACGCCCTGCTCCGCAACCTCGAGAAGGACCTGGGGCCGACCGCGTTCCCGCAGCTCCCGACGAGCGTCGTGCCGTTCACGGTGGCCGAGTACTTCCCACTGCCCGGCGTCACGCCGCTGCACGACCCCCGCCAGCACGCCGTCGCGCTGGTCTACGTCGTGCCGGTGACGGGCGAGTGCGCCCCGCGCCAGGACGCGCTCGAGCTGAGCTGGCTCACGCCCGACGAGGCGCTGACCCCGGGCGTGCTCGAGGAGCTGGAGGGGGGCCGCGGCACGCTCGTGCAGCAGGCACTGGCCCACCTCGGCGCCCTGGCCTGATCGCCGCCCGCTCCGACCGGGCGTTGACTCCGCCATCCGGCCGACCCCGGGGCGGGGTGACGGGCGGCACAGGCGGAGACTGAACGGGTGACGGACCCGGCGAGCAGCAGCACGACGCGCTCGCCGAACCCGTGGTCGATGCTCGTCGTCTCGATGATCGCGCAGGTCGCGGGCACGATCGCCAACAACGCCGCCCCGTTCCTGATCCCGTACCTGCACCTGGAGCAAGGACTCTCGCTGACCGACGCCGGCCTGATCGCCGCCGCACCGCTCGCCGGCACCACGGTGTCGCTCGTCGCCTGGGGTGCCCTGGTCGACCGGCTCGGTGAGCGGTTGAGCCTGACGACCGGCCTGGTCGGCATCACCGCGGGCGCCGTCGCCGCCGGCCTGGTGGACGGGTACGGACCGCTCGCCGCGTGCTTCTTCGCGATCGGCCTGTTCGCCGGCTCGAGCAACTCCGCCAGCGGACGCCTCGTCGTCGGCTGGTTCCCGGCCGGACGTCGCGGCACCGCGATGGGCATCCGCCAGACCGGCCTGCCGATCGGCGTCGGCATCACGGCCCTGCTCGTGCCGACGCTCGCGACCGCCGAGGGCATCGGCACGACGATGCTCGTGATCGCCGCGGTCTGCGCGGTCACGACCGTCCTCGCCGCACTGCTCGTCGTCGACCCGCCGCGCCCCGACCGTGCCGAGGCGCGCACGACCGGCCAGCTCGCGAGCCCCTATCGCGGCGACACCCGCCTCGTGCGCATCCACGTGGCGTCGGCGCTGCTCGTGATCCCGCAGTTCACGGTGTGGACCTTCATGCTCGTCTGGCTCATCGACACGAAGGACCTCGGCGCCGCCGCAGCCGGTCTGCTCGTCGCCGGCTCCCAGCTCGTCGGTGCGGCCGCCCGCATCGGCGTCGGCTGGTGGTCCGACCGGGTCGGCAGCCGCCTGCGACCGCTGCGGCAGGTCGCGGTCGTCGCGGCGCTGACGATGCTGCTGCTCGGGCTGGTCGAGTCCACGTGGGTCGCGATCGTCGTCATGATCGTGGCGACAGGCGTGACGGTGGCCGACAACGGCCTCGCGTTCACCGCAGTCGCCGAGATCGGCGGACCGTACTGGGCGGGCAAGGCGATGGGCTGGCAGAACACCGGCCAGTACCTCGTCGCGATGGTCGTGCCGCCCGTCATCGGTGCTGCCGTCACGGAGCACGGGTCCGCGTGGACGTTCGCCGCCGTGGCGCTCAGCCCGCTGCTGGCGATCCCGCTCGTGCCGCGCGAGCGCACGACGACCTGACGAAACCTGCAAGATCTCGCGCGCTCGCGACTCCTACCTCCAGCAGCACCGGAGGAGGAAGGGATGCGAAATGCCGACGGAGCACGGCCGCCGCGACCTAGGATCCGGCCATGACGGCGGATCCGGGGCGATCCGGGGGCGAGACCGACGCCGACCTCGTCGCCGGGGTGCGGGCGGGCGACCGCGCGTCCTTCGCCGCCGTGTACGACCGGTACGGCGACCGGCTGTACGACTTCGCCCACTCGATGCTGCGGCACCGCGAGGAGGCCGAGGACGCCGTCGCCGACTCCTTCGTGCTGGTGGCCGAGCGGATCGGTCAGCTGCGCGAGGCCGACCGTCTGCGGCCCTGGCTCTACGCGATCGTGCGCAGCGAGTGCCTGCGGCGGCTCCGCGCGCGCAAGCGCACCGCCTTCGGGGGCGACGAGGCGATGGCCGACATGGCTGACTCCGCCCGCGGACCCGAGGAGGAGGCCGAGCTCGTCGCGCTCCGCGTCCTCGTCTGGGACGCCGCGGCGGGCCTGGCCGACCGCGACCGCGCGCTGCTCGACCTGCACCTGCGGCACGGCCTGGAGGGGGCCGAGCTGGCCGCGGCGATGGACATCACCCCGTCCCAGGCCTACGTGCTCCTGAGCCGGCTGCGCGACCAGGTCGACCGGTCGCTCGGCGCGCTGCTGGTCGCGCGGCTGGGGCGCGACGACTGCGACGAGCTCGCCCGCGTGCTGGGCGACTGGGACGGCACGTTCTCCCCGCTGATGCGCAAGCGGGTGGCGCGCCACGTCGACGGCTGCGACACGTGCTCGGCCCGGCGCAAGATCGTCGTGAGCCCCTGGGCGCTGCTGGCCGGCGTGCCGCTCCTGGCGGCCCCCGTCGCGCTGCGCGACCGTGTCGTGAACGACACCCAGCTCGTCGCGATGAGCACGGGACCCGTCGGCGGCGGGGGCGCACCATCCCGTCGCGCCCTGGGGACCGCCGCGGGCGTCGCCGCCGTCGTCACCATCACGGTCGCTGCCCTCGTGCTGCGTCCGTGGGCCGACGACACGGCACCGCTGGCCGAGGACCCCGGTCCGACGAGCGCGCCCGCCACCACGGAAGCACCGATCACGCCGACCTCCACGCCGTCGGTCGTCGTGGCCGCGGGGACCGTCACGGTGTCCACGACGCTGGTCGACCTCGGCGGGAGCGCGAGCAGCGGCACGATCGCCCTGGCCAACCCCGGGGGACAGGCCGTCGACGTCACGATCACCCCGTCAGCGACGTGGCTGACCGCGAGCCCGCGATCGGTCAGCCTCGACCCCGGTGGCCGCGAGACGATCACGGTGCGGGCCGACCGCGCGCAGGTCGCCGAGGGCCAGGGCTCCGGCACCCTGCGCGTCGCGTGGGCCGGCGGAACGGAGACCGTCCTGGTCCGCCTGGACCAGGACCGACCACCCGTCGTCGGCGCACCCACCGCCACCTTCGTCGCGTGCGGCCAGCCCGTCCCGGTGTCCGTCCAGGTCGACGACACCGACGTGTCGCAGGTGCGGCTCGACTGGAGCGGTCCGTCAGGACCCGGGTCGTCGATGCTGTCCCGCGGGTCCGGATCGACCTGGAGCGGGTCCTCGGGTCCGTTCCCGATCGGCGGCCAGGTCACGTACAGCGCGACGGCCGTCGACGCCGGCGGCAGCACCGTGACCGGTCCGGCGTCGTCGATCGAGGTCTTCCCCTGCCCGGGATAGAGGCCCCGACGGACCTCGCGAAAAAACATCTCAGAAAGTCGTCGGAAAACTGCAAGGTCTCCTGGGGGTCGGTGCTCCTACCTCCGAACGACGCCGCACCCGCGGCTCACCCCACACCAGGAGCACCTCATGACCAGCACCACCCGCACGACCCTGATCCGCTCGATCGTCATCGCCCTGCCGCTCGCCGCGAGCCTCGCGATCGGCGCCGGCGCCGCCTCGGCCCAGCCGAACTTCCCCGGCCCGGGCGACATCTCGACGCCGGAGCCCGGCCCGGTCCTGCCCGGCCCCGACGACATCGCCATCCCGCAGCCCGGCCCCGTGCAGCCCGGCCCCGGCGACATCGCGATCCCGCAGCCGGGTCCGAGCAAGCCGGCCCCCGGACCGGCAGCCCCCAAGCCCAGCACCCCCACGCCCAGCACCCCCAAGCCGACGGCACCGACCTCGACGGCTCCGGCGCCGGTCAGCGCACCTGCGGGCGTCGAGGAGCCCCAAGAGGTCGTGCAGGTCTCGACCACGACCAGCTCGCCCGACGACGACCTGCGAGCCACGCCGGCCACTGACGTCGCCGACGACGGTGACGCGACCGTGGTGTGGCTGCTCCTCGGCGGCACGGTGGTCGGCGTGGTCGGCGCCGCGGCCCTGGCCCGTCGCCTGACGCGGCGTGCCTGACCTGCGACCGTCGGCCTCGCGGCCACCTCGTCCCCGTCGTCCGTGTGGCGACGGGGACGAGGCACGTCCCGATGCCGGAGTGGCATCGCTCACGCCCGTCGGGGGTATGGCTTGCCTTAGTGCGCGGCGGACCTACTCACGAGTTAATGTCAGCCCAACTGTCAGCATGCAGATTGGGGTCGAGGATGCAGATCGTCGCCATCATCGTCTCGTTGGGCCTCACGGCGGTCGCCGTCCCGATGGTCAGCCTCACCGTCGCGAAGATGCTCCGCGTCATCCGCACCGGTCAGCCGGCCATCGGCCGCACCAACGACCCGATCCAGCGGGCCGTCGTCGTGCTCAAGGAGACCGCCCTCCACACGCGCATGCTGCAGTGGACGTGGGTCGGCATCCTGCACTGGTTCGCGTTCGCCGCGTTCATCCTGCTGAGCACCGCGGTCGCGCAGGCGTTCTTCCAGCTGTTCGACCCCGAGTTCGTCTGGCCCATCATCGGCCACTTCTTCCTCTACGAGTGGGCCTCGGAGTTCATCGGCCTGTTCGGTGCGCTGGCGATCATCCCGCTCTTCATCTACCGCCTGCGCAACCTGCCCACGAAGAAGGGCCGCCAGAGCCGCTTCTTCGGCTCGACGCAGTGGCAGGCGTTCTTCGTCGAGGCGATGGTGCTGCTCGAGAGCGCCGCGATCCTGTTCGTGCGCGGCGCCGAGTACAACCTGCTGCAGGCCAAGGGCGAGGAGTACGCGACGGGCTTCCACTTCCCGATCGCGCAGTACTTCGGCAACCTCTACCCGACGGGCGCCGACTCGATCCACACGCTCGAGAACATCATCTTCGCGATCGCGATGTTCAAGATCGGCTCGGCGATGATCTGGCTCATCGTCATCGCCCGCAACATCACGATGGGCGTCGCCTGGCACCGCTTCACGGCCTGGTTCAACATCTTCTTCAAGCGTGAGTCCGACGGCAGCACGGCGCTCGGTGGCCTGGTCCCGCTCTACGTCAACGGTGAGCCGCTCGACCTGGAGAAGATGGAGGACCTCGACGAGGAGGACTTCAACAAGCTCGGCGTCGGCAAGGTCGAGGACTTCAGCTGGAAGGGTCTTCTCGACTTCACGACCTGCACCGAGTGCGGTCGCTGCCAGAGCCAGTGCCCCGCCTGGAACACCGAGAAGCCGCTGTCGCCCAAGCTGCTCATGATGGGTCTGCGCGAGCACGCCTACGCCAAGATCCCGCTGCTCGACATCCCCGAGGACCAGCGCACCGAGGCGCAGGTTCTCGAGCTCGAGCGCCCGCTGATCGGCGACGAGTCGATGTACGGCGTGATCGACCCCGACGTGCTGTGGTCGTGCACCAACTGCGGCGCGTGCGTGCAGCAGTGCCCCGTCGACATCGAGCACGTCGACCACATCGACAACATGCGCCGCTACCAGGTGCTCGTGGAGTCGAACTTCCCCGCCGAGCTCAACAACATCTTCAAGGGCCTCGAGCGCAAGGGGAACCCCTGGAACATGAACCCGCGCGACCGCATGAAGTGGGCCGAGGGGCTCGACTTCGAGGTCAAGCAGGTCGGCGTCGACGTCGAGGACCTCGACGAGGTCGAGTGGCTGTTCTGGGTCGGCTGTGCCGGTGCGTACGAGGACCGCGCGAAGAAGACGACGCAGGCCGTCGCCGAGCTGCTCGACATGGCCGGCGTGACGTTCGCGGTACTGGGCGACGGCGAGACCTGCACGGGTGACTCCGCCCGTCGCTCGGGCAACGAGATCGTCTTCCAGCAGCTCGCGATGCAGAACACCGAGGTGTTCAAGGAGATGAAGGTCAAGAAGGTCGTCTCCACCTGCGCCCACTGCTTCAACACGCTCAAGAACGAGTACTCCGAGTTCGGCGTCGAGCTCGAGGTCGTGCACCACACGCAGCTGCTCAACCGCCTCGTGCGCGAGAAGAAGCTGACCCCGGTCGCCCCGAGCGACTCCGTCGGCGCGAAGACCATCACGTACCACGATCCCTGCTTCCTGGGCCGTCACAACCAGGTCTACGAGGCGCCCCGCGAGCTGCTCAACGTCATCCCCGGCGCGACGTTCGCCGAGATGCCGCGCAACAGCGAGCGGTCCTTCTGCTGCGGCGCCGGCGGCGCGCGCATGTGGATGGAGGAGACGATCGGCTCGCGCATCAACGTGAACCGCACCGTCGAGGCCGTCGCCACGGGCGCCGACCAGATCGCGACGGGCTGCCCGTTCTGCCGCGTCATGCTGTCGGACGGCCTGACGCTCAAGCAGTCCGAGGGCGAGGCCCGCGAGGAGGTCGAGGTCATCGACGTCGCGCAGAT
>Ga0172372_10009678_pt1 | contig 12499 bp, 12 predicted proteins | sample LakKiv5m_2_FD_114544 | JGI IMG/M metagenome (GOLD analysis project Ga0172372, IMG submission 114544) | Freshwater microbial communities from Kabuno Bay, South-Kivu, Congo - kab_092012_9.5m | ecosystem: Environmental > Aquatic > Freshwater > Lake | place: Democratic Republic of the Congo...
CAAAGCCATTCGGGAGGCGGGAGGCCAGCCGGTTTTAGCTCACCCGCATCGCTACAAGATAAGCGCCGGAGCACTACGACGCCTGCTCGCCGAGTTTTGCAGCGTTGGTGGCCTCGGCATCGAGGTTGCTGTCGGTGGCACGAGCAGCAACGATTTTGATCGGCTCGCGCAACCCGCCCGTGCCAACGGCCTCGCCGCTTCCTCGGGCTCGGACTTCCACGATCCCGCCATTCCGTGGAATCCGCCCGGCCGCTTCGCTAAGCTACCGCCCGACCTCGAACACGTCGCGGCGCGGCTCCAGAGATGACGGACGAAACCGATAAAATCGACCGCGAACTCTTTCGCAATATCGAAAAGCTGCGCCAACTGCGCATTGAGCATCGCGATCTCGATGAGGTGATTGCCCGTCTGTCGATGGACATTCATGTCGACGAGATCCAGTTGAAACGGCTCAAGAAGCGCAAGCTCATGCTGAAGGATCAGATCGAGCGTTACGGCAGCCACCTGATCCCCGATCTGAACGCCTGAGGAACGAGTGATGAACGAAAATACGGTCGCGTCCTCAAAGCTGCTCGCCGAATTGCTCAGTGGCGATGGTCTCAACGAGGCGATCGCCATCCTGATCGTCATCGCCATCGCCATCATCTCGGGTCGACTCGCGAAAGCCATGCTTGTTCGCATCAGTAGCGACGTCGTGGTACGCCCCTGGACGGGTCGTTTGGTCGAAACAGCCGTGATCCTGACCCCCTACCTCGTCGCGGCACTGTTGATCGGATTAGCAGAAAATGCCGCGCGACAGTTCGGCATGGCGCACAACGTGCTCACGGTAACGTCGCGGTTGGTGGTAGCACTCGGCGTCGTGCGGATCGCGGTCTACTGCTTGCGTCTGTTGCTCGGCGACACCAGCCTCGTCGCGCGCTGGGAGACCCGCATCACCTTGGTGCTCTGGCTCGGCCTTGGCTTCGAACTGCTCGGATGGTTCAACTGGCTGGAGAACACGCTCGACGCCATCGACCTGCTGCCCGGCAAGTCAGTTTTCAGTCTGTGGGCTTTGCTCAAAGGACTCATCGTGATCACGGCGTTCGTCGTCATCACAAGCGTGATCGCTCGAGCCATCGAGCGACGTGTCATGTCGCTTGAAACGCTCGCGCCATCGACGCGGGTCGGTATCAGCAAATTCACCTACTTTCTGTTGATCAGCCTCGGTATCCTGCTCGGCATCAATGCAGCCGGCGTCGATCTAACGGCGCTCACCGTACTCACCGGTGCGATCGTTTTCGGCCTCGGTTTCGGCATCCGCGATATCACCAGCAACTTCGTCAGCGGCTTCGTGCTTTTGATGGATAAGTCGATCAAGCCGGGCGACGTCATCAGCTTCACACAGCACACCGGCACGACCTCCGAGAACTTTGGCTGGGTACAAGAACTGCGCGGTCGTTACGTTGTCGTACGCGATCGCGATGGTGTCGAATCGCTGGTACCAAACCAGAATTTGATCATCAACTCGGTCATCAACTGGAGCTACTCCGACCAGCGTGTCCGTTTGCGACTGCCGGTCATGATCAGTTATGACGATGATCCGGAAGTTGCGCTGGAACTGCTGATCAAGGCCACCAGCGATCATCCACGGATTCTGCGCGACCCGGGCCCCGTCTCAAGACTGATGTCTTTCGAGAACTATGGCATGAAGCTCGAAGCGCGATTCTGGATTCGTGATCCGATGAATGGTGTCAACAACGTTCGCTCGGACGTGAATCGTAAAATCTGGCAGCTCTTCAAAGAACACGGCATCAAGATCCCGGTCGCACAACAAGAGGTGCGAGTGCTAGAACCCGGCGCGATCATCGCTCGCCCCCCAAACCAACCCGACGATGCCGATCCGCGCGGGTAAGCTGCTCATTCCCGACGACGAGTTGTCGGTTGCCTTCGTGCGTGCCGGCGGTCCCGGCGGACAGAATGTCAACAAGGTCTCATCGGCCGTTCAGTTGCGTTTTGATCTGCAAGGTTCTGTCGTACTCAGCGATACGGTGAAGCAACGCCTGCGACGCCTCGCGGGGCGTCGTCTCACCGATGAAGGCGCCATTCTGATCATCGCGCGTACACAACGCAGCCAGGAACAAAATCGCCGTGAAGCAGAAGAGCGACTCGCCGAGCTGATCGAGGCCGCCTTGATCGAACCAAAAAAGCGGTTCGCGACCAAGCCGACGCGTGCATCGAAAGTTCGGCGTCTTGATAGCAAGACACGTCGTAGCGGCATCAAACGCGGGCGCGGCCGAATCAGCCACGACGATTGAACACTTAGGCGTGCGTCACTTGCAGGATGCTGTGACGGATCTGCTCCGACAGCACGTATTCCGCATCCGCAGCGACTCGCTCCAAGACGACGTCGAATACGAGCAACCCCGCCTCATCCGTGCGAATCACCGAACGCTTGAGCAACAAAGCGATGAACTGATCGAACATCGCTCGATCGGAAAACTCCGGCGAATTGAAGCCGTAGAGCATGTTGATGCGTTGCGCCATCAACTGACAGCGCTCGGAGAGTGCTTTGGCCGTCAAAACTCCGGAGCCTGCATGCGTCAGCGTTGCGATCGCGAGGTAATAGCGCTCGATCGTTTGTACTGACGCCCGCGCCAACAACGACAGTTGAATGGCTTTGTGCGAGCTCGGCGGCGGTCGACGCCAAACGTCGCCGCCGTCCACTCGCTCGAGCACACCCAACTGAGCCAATGCGCCGAGTATCTCTTCGACCACCCGAGCGAGCTCGGTCTCGCCCCACTTGAGAAACAGCTCGGCGGCGACATAGGGATAGATGCGCCACGCCAGTCGTTGTATGTCTTCTGTACGAACGGACGTGTTGCTGATGAATGCACAGGCGATCAACGAGGGTAGCGTGAACAGATGCGCGACGTTGTTGCGGTAGTACGCCATCAACACCGCCATATCGTCGTTGATGCGAACGACATCACCAAGCTTGTGGCTCTGCCGCTGCAAGATCTTCATAGACTCGCCATACGCAACGATATCGCCGCCATCTAGCGTCGTCACCGTAACGCGACTGTCGTAGGGCTGGAGCTTGAGCAGCGCCAAATATAAATCGAGCTGTCGAACGAGGTCCTGTGCCACCATCGCTTGCCGCGGCATCGCCAAGAGCGTGATTGCCAGCAGATTGATCGGATTCACGGCTGCAGCCGCATTGATATTGCGCATCACGCGCTGCGCAAGTTGTTCGACGAGCGGACCAACCCACGGCGCACGCCCCTCTTCATCCAGGGCGGCCGACTTCCAAGCCGGATCATGCTGCGCTAGCAACTCATCAAGATGAATTGGCTCACCAACGTTGACGTGTACGCGACCGAACTTCTCGCGCAACACGCGTAACGCCCGGAACAGATCGCCAATGCTCTCTTTGCTTTTGGGACGACCGGACAGCTCACCCACATAGGTTCCGGCCTCGACGATACGTTCGTAGCCAAAATACACCGGCAAGAAGACCACCGGCCGGCGCGGATCGCGCAAGAAGCTGCGTACCGTCATCGATAGCATGCCGGTCTTCGGTTGCAGCAGCCGCCCGGTACGTGAGCGACCACCCTCGATGAAATATTCGATGGAATGCCCTCGCGCCATGATGGTCGCGAGATATTTCATGAAGACTGCAGTGTAGAGCGTATTGCCGGCAAAACTACGACGCAGGAAAAAAGCGCCGCCTTTGCGCAGGAAGCGACCGACGACCGGAATGTTGAGATTGATGCCAGCAGCGATGTGCGGCACGGCGTAGCCCTGCTTGTAAATCGCGTAGGACAGCAACAGGTAGTCCATGTGACTGCGATGACAGGGCACAAACACAACCTCGCGATCAGGACCTATCTGTCGCAACGTCTCGGCGTGATTGAAGCTGACCCCATCATAGAGGCGATTCCACAAGCGGCGCAGCGCGCCTTCCATCAGATTGATGAAGACGTGCGAATAATTGGCAGCGATCTCCTCGGCGTAGTCGCGCGCGTTCAAGATCGCTTTGCGTCGCGAGATCTGTTTGGATCTCGCCTCGGACGCTACCGCCGAGCGCACGGCTCGAGTGCGCAACACTTGCGCCACGATCGTACGACGGTGCGACAAATCAGGGCCGATGCGAGCGGCGCGCTGCTTACGAAACGCGGCGCGCTGCAAACGCGTCAGGCGCGAAGCCTGCACAGCCACCGATCCAGACTCTTCGAGTAACCCGCGCAAACTCACGGGCTCACCGATCTCGATGAGCGTGAATCGGCCATTGAAGATCACTTGCAGGAACTTCCGAAAGCCGCCCGTCAGAGCCCAGTTCTCCGAGAGCAACAATCGCCACCAAGAGCCCTCTTTCTCGGGCGCTCGCCCCCAATACACGGCGACGGGCACTAAGCGCACATCGAAGCTCGGATCCGCTCGGACGACCTCAATCAATCGAACGAGTTCAGCTGGTGCGCGGCGCTCGATCCGAGCATCAAAGAAACCCCGCGCTTGCAGCAACGGGATAGCCGCGCGCACCGTCTCCTTGCCACGGCCGACAAGCCGTCCCGACGGTGCCGGCAGACCTTGCCGAGCACACAGATTCTCCAGTACCGCGACATCGGTCGAGCTGCGCCGCTCGAGCAGATAACACACGGGTGCAGCCCGCTGCGCTCCAATGCTGCCGAGCACCGCCTCGGGCCGCACTTCCGGTTTGACCCAGCGCGCGAGCAACCAACGTAACGGTGCGATCATGGAAATCCGCGCAAAAAGCCGCTCAACCAGAGTTGGATATGCGGCAATGAATCGTGCAGACGATGTCCATCGTTGACGACATGCAAGGTTGCGTCGTGCGATCGCGCAAGCCGAATGCCGATCTCGACCGGTACGATGTCATCATTCCATCCGTGCACCACGGTGATCGGACAAGCCGCACAGGCGGGCGTTGGCGGCAAACCCGGCAACTCGAAGGCCGGCGCCATCAGGAACAAACCGCGCGCCGCACAGGGGATAGAGCCTGCCACCGCCAAAAATCCACCGAGGCTCGAGCCCACGTGCACCGCGGGAGGCAGACCACGGGCTACGGCTAATAATTTCTCGAGACGACCTTCGACGGCCTCGATGCCACGATAGTCGACCGACTCGCATTGCCATCCAAGATCGCGCGCCGTCTCGGCTAGAGCGAGAATTTTGGTGCCCCAAGGCTCCGAGTCCTTACCGTGCGAAAAGATCAGCTGCCGAGTCATTGCGTTCCCTCGCTCGCAGCGATTTCGCCTTGCCAATTCGCACCGATGGGTAATGCGTTGCGCACGCGCGTTGCTCTCGCGACTACGGCATCAAAGGTTTCGATACCGCGCGATACAGCGAGCGGAACACCTCTCGGCTCATGACTAACTCGCGAGACAGCAGCCCAATCGATGCTGTCGCCTTGTACTTTGAGGCGCTTTTCTAGTCGCGCCGCCAAGGCGCGAGTCAGTAGTTTTTGTCTGGCGCTTTTCCAGTTTCGCGGATCATCCTCAAGCACATCGAAGGCTTGTAGCATCAATTGTCCTTCGTGCCAGCCGAAAACAAAGGGTTGATTGACCACCGTCACTTTGGTCCCAGGCCCTACGAGGTCGTACAAAAACTCGACGTCCTCGGGGAACATGCGAATGCAGCCGTGGCTCGAGCGTAGTCCGACACCTGCAGGCTTGTTGGTGCCATGGATCAAATAGCTCGCCCAACCGAGATACATCGCGCGCGTGCCGAGCGGATTGTCGGGCCCTGGCGGCACGACCGCGGGAAGAATTTCGCCATTCTCACGATGCTCGCGACGCACACCGGGACCTGGGCGCCAGCTCGGATTCTTGGCCATGCGCGTGATGCGAGTCGAGCCGATCGGTGTCGCCCAACCCACTCGACCGATGCCAATTGGAAACGTATAGACGATGGGGTTTTCACCCTTGGCGACTTTCGGAAAATAGTAGAGACGCATCGCTGCCAAATTGATCACCACGCCTTCACGTGGCGCATTCGGCAACAAATACTGCGTCGGCAACACAATCTCGCGCCCCTCGCCCGGCAACCAAGGGTCCACGCCGGGATTGGAACGTACGAGCTCTTCGTAGCCGACGTTGAAGCGCCGCGCCAGATCGACGAAGGTGTCTTCGTGCTCGGCACGAGTGACCTGCAACGTGCCGACAAGATCGCTGCCTTCAGCAGGCAACTCGAAGCGGTGCAGACTCACCGCATAAGGCAATGCCTCTTCCACCTTCGGTGGCGGCGCCACCCAAGTCGTCTCAGTTTTGCGCTCGAGGGTGACACAACCGGCTAGCGCTAGCAGGCACCCACTTAAAATCCAGCGAACAAAACCATTAGAGAGTCGCATGGCCTGCGAGATTACAGCAGGATGGGGCGATTCGGCTGCTCGTTGCGATCGCCACCCTCGTGGGGGAAATGTCGTGCCAACAATGCGGCAACACCCTCTACACCCGCGATCGCCCCCTCCCGAAAACGGCCCGCGCGAAAGTGTGTCTCCATTTCGTGACACACCGCTTGCCACTCGGCGTCAGAGACCCTCGCTGCGATGCCTCGATCCGCAATGATCTCGACGTCGTGTTCGGCCATGAGCAGATAGATCAACACGCCATTGTTGTTCGCCGTATCCCAGACTCGGTATTGCGAGAAGACCTCGACGGCTCGCTCCCGGGGGGTGCGGTCGACAAGCAATGCCGATACGTCAAGCGCCGTTTCGATTACGAAACGAATCTCGCCCGCATGCCGAGCCTCGACGGTCGTGATCGCTGATTCGATGGCGGAGAGTGCATGCGCCGGGAAGCGTCGGCGCGTCATAAGCGGCGTAGCAAAGAGATTGGCGGTCCAACGACGCAGGTTCATGAGGGATTACCAGCGCCCCGAGGCGCCGCCGCCACCAAAGCCACCGCCACCACCACCGAAACCGCCACCAAAACCGCCACCACCGCCGAATCCTCCACCGCCAAAACCACCATCCCAACGACCACGGCGACCCCGGGTATTGAATGCACTGGCTGGAATCACCCCAAGCACGAGTGTCAGGAAGAACGCGCCGAAAGCGGCTAGAGCGGCGGCGAACAGCGCGGTCCCCGCAAGCCATACGACTGTGCCGACGAGTCCGCCGGTCGCCAGCGAGCCGAAGAATCGGCCGAATATTTTGCGCAGCGCAGCACCCACGAAGAAAACGAGAATGAACAACAAGCCGAACAAGTCCCCCGTGGAATTACCACCGTCGCCATTCCAGCTCGGTTGCGGTTCGGGTAACGGCTCACCATCGGCCACTTGGATCATGCGCTCGACGCCAAGCGCGATACCCCCCGGATAATCGCCCGCTCGAAACGCCGGCACGATGGACTCGTCGATGATGCGATTCGAGATGAGATCGGTGAGCGCTCCCTCAAGCCCGCGGCCGACCTCGATGCGCACTCGCCGATCCTCAACGGCGATGAGCAGCAAGGCTCCATCGTCAACGCCTTGGCGACCGAGCTTCCAAGCATCGACGACCCTGATCGAATACTGCTCGATTTCTTCGGGCGCGACCGTCGCCACGGTCAACACGGCGATCTGCACGCCCTTGCGAGCCTCGAAGGCCGCGAGCGCCGACTCAAGCTCGGACTCCTGCTGCGCCGAAAGTACTCCAGCCTGATCGGTAACGCGCGCCGAGAGTTCAGGGATCGGCTGCAGTTCGCTCTGAGCCCATGCCGACGGCAGGCAAGCTATTGCCGCGAGTAGGCACGACAACAGCGCGAAGCGTAACCGAGAGACGGATCGAATCACTGCGCCGGCGCGGGTGTGCCAAAGTCGACGGTCGGAGCGGCGGAAATGGCCGCTTCGTTCTCGACAGTGAAATTAGGTTTCACCTCGTAGCTGAAGACCATCGCAGTCAAATTGGACGGGAAGCGTCGGATCGTGCCGTTGTAGGCCTGCACCGATGCGATGTAACGATTACGGGCCACCGCAATCCGATTCTCCGTGCCCTCGAGCTGCGCCTGCAGATCGCGGAAGTTTTGATCGGACTTCAGCTGCGGATAGTTCTCGCTAATCGCGAGCAACGTTTTGAGAGCACTCGTCAGCTCACCCTGCACTTTTTGATAGCGCTCGAGCGCAGCCGGATCATTGACGAGCTCCGGTGTGACTTGAATCGACGTGGCGCGAGCTCGCGCCTCGGTCACGCCGACCAGCACTTTTTCTTCCTGCGCCGCAAAACCCTGCACAGTCTTGACGAGATTCGGAATCAAATCGGCACGCCGCTGATATTGATTCACAACCTCGGACCATGACGCCTTCACGGCTTCGTCCTGTTCTTGGATTGTGTTGTAGCCACAGCCGCCAAGCGCCAGCGACGCGACGGCGACGCCGGCGACGATCAGTCGTTTGAGTATCGAATTCATACGGGGAATATCCTCCGGGACGATTACCAGATTTTCACTCTTTCGGCGGGCTCACGGTAGTGCCGATCGCCCGGTTTGACACCGAACGCTTCGTAAAATTCTGCCATGTTGGTAACCACACCGTTGCAGCGGTACTCACTCGGGCTATGCGAGTCGGTAATCAATCGCGTCCGTAGTTCGTCATCGCGATACTTACGTCGCCACACCTGTGCCCAACCAAGAAAGAATCGCTGTGGGCCGGTGAAACCGTCGATGACCGGCGCTTCCTTGCCGTTCAAGGAGATCAGGTATGCGCGATAAGCCACCGCGAGCCCCGACAAATCGCCGATGTTTTCTCCTAAGGTGAGATCGCCGTTGATCGAGCGGTCGTCTATCGGCTTGTACTGACTGTATTGCGCAGCCAAACGACCCGCACGCTCGCGAAAGCGTACGTTGTCATCGAAGGTCCACCAATCGCGCAGATTGCCCTCGCCGTCGTATCGACGACCGGAATCGTCGAAACCATGACTGAATTCGTGACCGATGACGCCACCAATGCCACCGTAGTTCACCGCATCGTCAGCGAGCGGATCGAAAAACGGCGGCTGCAAGATCGCCGCCGGGAACACGATCTCGTTCATCGGCGGACTGTAGTACGCATTAACGGTCTGCGGCGTCATGAACCACTCGTTTCGATCAACCGGTTGATCGAGTCGCGAGATCTGCCTTGCAAACTCGAATTCATTGACTCGACGCAGATTGCCGAGCAGGTCGCCGGCGCTGATCTCGAGCTTCGAGTAATCACGCCATTGGTCCGGATACCCCACCTTGACCGTGAAGCGCGCGAGTTTGCGCTTAGCCTCAAGCTTGGTGTCGGCACTCATCCACTCGAGTTCGTCGATCTTGACCTCGAACGCTTGCCGCAAGTTACCGACGAGCTGACGAATCCGCTCGCGAGCTTCCGGGCGGAAGTTCTGTTCGACATAGGCTCGACCAGCAATTTCACCGACCGTGCGATCGAGCAGGTTCACACCGCGACGCCAGCGGGGTTGCTGCTCCTGTACGCCACGCAGCGTACGCTCCCGGAATTCGAAACGCGCTGTGTCGAAAGCGGCAGGCAGAAAAGCTGCGCTTCCATCGAGTAGACGAAAGCGAAAATAGGCACGCCAGTCATCCAGCGGCATCTCGCGCACCAAACGCGCGGCATCTCGCAGATAACTTGGCTGACTGACATCGACCGCCTGAATCTTGGCTGGGTCGATCCCGAGTCCGACGACGAAGGCGTTCCAATCGAGAGCCGGTGCCAGCGAAGCCAACTCCTTGATCGTAGTCTTGTTGTATGTCTTGAGCGGATCGCGATTCTCGACACGGGTCCAATGCTGCTTTGCAATCGCCGTCTCGACCGCCAGCACACGCGCTGCCTTGGCCGCCGCATCGGGAGTGTCTGACAAGCGCAAAAGTTGCTCGACGTAACGAACGAACGCCTCACGAAACTTGCGGTTACGCTCGTCATCAGCGAGATAGTACTCGCGATCGGGCATGGTCAAACCGCTTTGGCCAATGCCTGCGATATAGCTCGATGAGTTCTTGCGATCTTGGCCAACATAGAACCCGATAGGGGCTCCACCACCGATGCGCTGCGCACGACCGATGTACTCGAAAACCGCTCGGGCATCGCTTATCGAGTCGATGCGGGCAAGCTCTTCTTGCAGCGGCGCGAGCCCTCGCTGCTCGATGCCCTGCTCGTCCATGTAGGCAGCGTAAAGATCGCCGAGTTTTTGACGATCAGAACCGGCGGCCTTCTGCGCGTCAGCCGAAGCGGCTTCGACGAGCGCTCGCAACGCAGCGATCGCATCGTCCTCGAGTTTGCTGAAAGTGCCGTAGTTCGAGCGATCGGCCGGAATCTCAGTCTTGGTGAGCCAGGTACCACCGGCGAAACGATAGAGGTCATCCTGAGGTCGAACCGAGCGATCGAAGCCCGCAAGATCCAAACCCGAGCGCAAGGTTGATGTCGTGGTGGTGCTGGTGCTGGCGCTCGATGCTGCATCTGCAGCCCAAGTGACGGAAGCGCCCGCGCACGACAAGCCGAAGGCCCCAACGACTGCGATCCAATGCTGATGAAAACGCATCTGCCGATTCTCCGAAACCGTTCGAAAAGATCGACAGGTTACCTGTTTCCCGCGCCGTCGGTATGCTTGCGCCGGTGTCCCGATATCGCCCCCCAACCCGCCCAGGCTCGAAGTTCATCACGGCCGAGGGCCATGCCAGGCTCGCGGCGGAACTCGACCAACTGTGGCGCGTCGAGCGCCCCGCAGTCACGCGCGCGGTCAGCGAAGCGGCGGCCCAGGGAGATCGCTCGGAAAACGCCGAATACACTTACGGCAAGAAACGGTTGCGCGAGATCGACTCGCGGGTGCGCTTCCTGCGTAAGCGTCTAGAGGGCATGGTGGTGGTGTCAGCGCCACCCTCCGATTTGCAGCGGGTTTTCTTTGGCGCGTGGGTCACGCTCGAGGACGATCAGGGCGCCGAGAGCTGCCATCGCATCGTGGGTCCAGACGAATTCGATCTCGCGCCTGGCTACATCAGCATGGATTCACCGCTTGCAAGAGCCCTGCTCGGCAAGCGCCTCGACGACGAGGTTCACGTCGAGACGCCGACAGGTCGGCGTCTCTTCGTGATCCTCGCGATCGATTACACGGGCGTCAAACCACCCGCACGTTCTTGAACTGCCACGGATCCTCGCGATCGAGATCTTCCGTGAACAAGCTCTCGCGGCCCGTGAGCGGATTCCAGTCGGTGAACTCGCCGACGACCGGGCCGAGATACGGCATGCAAATTTCGAGATTGCGGCGATAGTCCATATCGTCGGGCTCGACGATACCGCGCCGAGGGTTCTCCATCGCCCAGATCACGCCCGACAGGACGGATACACACACCTGCAAACTGGTTGCATTGTTGAACGGGCACAGCTTGCGAGCTTCGTCGATCGACAGCTGTGAGCCATACCAGTAGGCATTTTTCTTGTGGCCTGCAAGCAGGACGCCAAGCTCGTCGATACCGCCCGAGGAGATCTCGTCCATCAGGATGCGCTGAGCGCTCTGCATGACGAAGTTGCGACCGGCAAACTCATGTACCGACAAGACCGCATCATCACAGGGGTGATAGGAGTAGTGCACTGTCGGCCGATACGTTACGGCATCATTTTCTTTGACAGTCAGGTAATCGGAAATCGAAATCGATTCGCCGTGCGTAATCGCAAAGCCATGGAAGTGCCCCGCCTTCGGCGTCCAAGTGCGCACACGAGTCGCCGCGCCCGGACGCGAGAGGAAAATCGAGGATCCGCGCCCGAAATCGTAGCGATTGCCGTCAGCCGGAAAATGCCGCTCGTGCGAACCCCAACCGAGTTCGCAGGGTTGACAGCCTTCGCTGACGAAACCATCGACCGACCAAGTGTTGACGAACTCATCCACACGCTTTCGAACCGGCGATACTTGAGTGTCGCGCTCGGCAATGTGAATGACTTTCACGTCGAGCTTTTTCGCGAGCGCCGCCCAACCGTCACGCGAGGTCGGCTCATCGGTCTTCACGCCTGTCGCCGCCGCGATGTCGAGCAGCGCCTTCTTGACGAAGTGAGATACCAGACCCGGATTTGCACCATGCGTCAACACGGCAGTGGGACCGCCCTTACTGCCATCGCGCAAAGCGAGCGCCGCTTCACGCAGCGCGTAGTTGGTGCGACGCGCAGCCGGCACACTCTTGTCTGTGTAACCACCCGGCCACGGCTCGATGCAGGTGTCGAGATACAACGCGCCTCGCTCCTGACAAAACTCGATCAACGCGATGGAGGACACATCCACCGACACGTTGACGAGGAAATCACCCTCGCCAACGAGCGGCTCGAGCAAGGTACGCAAATTTTCCGGCTTGACGGGTTCGATGATGAACTTCACACCGAAGTGACGCGCCACTTCGATACCGCGCTCATCGGCAGAGACAATGGTGATGCGATCGGCGCTCGTGCCGATGTGTCGCATCATCAACGGCAGGACACCTTGCCCGATGCTGCCAAAACCCACAAAAACGATTCGGCCAGAAAAATTAACGTGAACCTTGTGATCGCTCATGATGCTCCTTGG
>Ga0172372_10009681_pt1 | contig 12497 bp, 9 predicted proteins | sample LakKiv5m_2_FD_114544 | JGI IMG/M metagenome (GOLD analysis project Ga0172372, IMG submission 114544) | Freshwater microbial communities from Kabuno Bay, South-Kivu, Congo - kab_092012_9.5m | ecosystem: Environmental > Aquatic > Freshwater > Lake | place: Democratic Republic of the Congo...
AAGACTATAAAAATATTTTCGACTACGTCTTAAAAGTTAATGAATTCTTCTTAAAAAAGATCACTTACAAGCTAAATTTGATTCATAATCTTAATTATTCTAAAAATGATTGGAGATTCTTATTAGGTCGATGGCTATTCGCTTTTATTTATGATGTATTCTTAAAATTTAAGTTTTTAAAAAAAAAAAAGTTAATTCAAATTAATGAAAATTATGCAAATCTCTATGTCCCTCAAAATTACTCAGATTTTAATTATAAATTATGGGATGAAAACTATCATAAAAACATATTTCAGCAATTAAGCAGTCTTAAATTTAAAAAAAAAATTTTTTTTAATTCTTCAAATAATTTAAATCCAATTTTATTATTACAAAAATTTTATTTAATAATTAATTTTTTTTTTTCCAAAATAATTAAATCAAATGTTATTTTTTTTATTACCTATTTAGGTTTTTTTAAAAATTTTTTTTTACATTTAAGTTTAAAACAATTTCCATATTTTTTTTTTCATGAGAAATATATAATTAAAAATAATAAAATTGATAACAAATTGAGAGAATTCAATTTAATAAAAAATCATAAGTCATCTTTATTATATAAAATATTGGATCGACTTATTTCAAAAAATATTCCAATGTCGTATTTAGAGAATTTCAAATATTTTCATTCAAATATTTTTAAATATTATGTGAATGTTAAGCCAAAAATTATATTTAGTTGTGACTATGATACCCACGACTATTTTAAAATTTACTGTCTAATTAATATAAAAAAAAACAAAACGAAGTTAGTCTTTGGTCAGCATGGTGGATGTTATTTTACAGAAAAAAGACATTTATATATTTTGTATTCTCATAAAATGTTTAAGTACTTTATAACCCTAGGTTATAAAAAAAATAATAATTATTTACCTATATTCTTTATTAAAAAAAAAAATATTAAACCAAATTTTAATGGAAAAGCTTTATTTATTAACTATCAATTTAATATTTTTCCAGATGAAACTTTTTACTCTGCAAAAAAAAATTACAGATTTATAACTTATGATATTATTTTTTTTAATAATTTACATAAAAGAATTTCATATAATATTTTATTTAAACCGTATTTATATCAAAATTATGAAAAAATTTATAAATTATTAAAAAAAAAATTTAACTTTAATTTTGTATATAAAAAAAACTTTTTTGATTCTTTAATAGATTGCAGAATTAATATTTTAAGTTTAAACTCAACGTCAATATTGCAGTCTTTAAATATAAATTTTCCAACTATTGTTTTTTTTAATCTAAAAGAAGCTCATCTAAATAATTATGGAAAAAAAAGTTATAATCTTTTAAAAAAAGCTAATATTTTTTTTGATAACCCAAAGGACGCTGCAAAAAAAATTAATGAAATATGGGATAATGTTGAAAATTGGTGGTTTGAAAAGGAGAGACAAAAATTAGTAACTGAATTTTGTAATAGAGAGTGCAAAAGATCAGAAGATGTAAATAATGAATTAAAAGAATATTTTAAAAAATTAATTTAATTTAAATTCTTTTTTTGTTAAAGCATATATAAATGCTATTTTAAAGAAAAATAAAAATCCGTTGTAAGTGTTGAGCAATTTTCCAAAAGGTCTGAATGGAAAAACTTCTATAAGCAGACAAGTAAAAAGTAATATAAAGTAAAAAAATTTATAAGATTCTTTATTCTTAAAATTAATAAATATTTTTGTTAAATTTATTATCTTAATAACTAAAAAAAAGGAAAAAATGACAAGACCAACAACTCCAGATTCCAAACCTATTTGAATAAAAAGATTATGAGAGTGTGCTGGACAAGCATTAGTATAACCAAATCTCAAGGACATTGGATCATTATTTTTTCTATAATTACTACATCTTATAAAAAAAGTTGATTTACCAGATCCAAAAAAAGTATTTTCATACATAATATAGGAAATTCCATCAATATAAATTGAAAAATATGAATAGTAATTATGTTCACCAAGTTTGTTTAAAAGTTCAATTGTTTGATCAGGATCGTTTTTTATAATTTGTTCTTTAAGTAACATTTTTTTGTTATAATTTTTTACTTCATTAAAAAAATTATTTAATTCTCCGTACCTAGCATTAGCTTTTGGATAAATAAAAATTATTAATATTGGAACAGACAAAATTATAATTGATTTAAAAAAAAAATTTTTTTTTATATTTAGAAAATTTATTGTTATTATCGATAATATAAATAAAATAAAAGGCGTTCGATCAAATGTTAACAAAATTGCTATACCAAAATAAAGTATAGATAAAAAAATTAATAAATCACTATATTTTTTATTGAAATAAAAGAAAAATAAAGAGAAGAAAAAAAAATTAAATAAATAAGAACCAGCAATATGCCTGTCATCAAAAAAAGATGAATATCTCTGATGTCCTATGATATTTGTATTATGTTCAGTATTAAAAAAAATATCCGATCCAATTAGATGAATTAATAAAATATTTAAACTTAAAAAAAATGTACATAAAAATGCTACTAAAAAAAAAGTTTTAACTTTGATTAAATTATATTTCAAAATATTTTTTATAAGAACGTAAACTAAAAAAAATCTTATTATTCCAATTTCTTTGATGATATTAATAATTGTTAGATTCTTATTTAGAATTCCTGAACAAATAACAATCAGAAAAAAAATTAATAAAATTTTATCTAGAATATCAAAAATAATTTTTAAATTTGAATAATGAAAAAAAAATACAGAATAAATACAAAAAATTAAGCTAAACGTTGTTGCTACAGCATGAGAAAAAAAAAAAATTATGGGAAATAAAAAAAATAAGAAATTTAAAATATATTTTAAAAATAGATCTTTTTTAGTTATAAATAAAAAGTTTTTTAAAGTCATATAATTAATTAATATCTATTATTAGTAATATAATATTGTTGTTAAATTTTGATTTTATAAAAAAACCTATCTATTTAGTTTTTAAAAATGACACATATGTAATTCTTTTTTAGATATTATATTTATTGATTTTTCAATATATAAAATTTTTTTTATAGCTTAAATAAACTTAATAGAATCTTTCAAATACTACGTTGATAAGACGGGTATGGAAGCGTGGTAACACTTTTAGCTTATCGTTACTAATAGCTCAATTGACTTTATTTATGTACGGAAAAAATTTTATATACAAATTTCAGTGATTTTAATAACTCTTATGTCTTGACAATAATAATAAGAAATTTTTTTTTCAGATAATCACCTTTTTAAATTCAAAAAAAACTTTAATTATAGCTGAAGCTTACGATAATCATTTTGGTAGCCTATAGCTTGTAAAGAAATTTGTTCTAAGAGATAAAGAGTCAGGAACAGATTTTATTAAATTTCAATATTATTTACCTTATGAAGAAATGCTTAAAATTGTTCCTAAATAAAGTAATTTTAAGATACCACTTTATGAGTTCTTAAAAAAAACCGCATTAATATTATCACTAAAGATTGATGAATATGAATAAATACTTTTTGTATCTTTATTTTTTTTATCATAAGTCTTAATTTTACAACTTTCGTATATTTTTTTATTGCTTAAAAATGCAAAAAAAAAACTGGAAACGACAAAAAATAAATTTTTATTTTTAGTATAAAATTATTTATATCTAAACAATTAAATAATTATTTTTTTTCGTTTATACTATTATTTTTGTAAAAAGTTAATAATCGTAATGTCTATTAAAAAAGGATAATACTCTTCTTGGTATGAAAAAAAAAAGAATCAATTTTAATTTTTTTTGTAATATAGGATAATTTAAAATTTTTTTTAACAGGTCAAAATTCTTTTTTTTGTAGAGAGAACTAACAATTTCTAAATATTTCATTCTAATTTCTAAAATAAATTTATATTTTGAGTATTGTTTTTTCTCTTTTTTTAGCCACGAATGATATTCATTAAAAAAAATAGATCTTTTCAATCTTGATAAATTTTTTTTATGATATCTAATATAAACACTAGGTGTATTTTTGCAATGAACTAGATTATTTTGAGACATTTTTAAAATAAGATCATAGTCTCCTAAAATATCAAATCTGTCATCGAATTGAAATTTATTTTTTTTTAAAAAACTTTTACGAATAATTAATGAACTAAGAGCTACAAAATTATTTTCAGATTGCAAAAGTTTTTTAAAAATATAGTTCTGTGGAAGTTTTTGATTATAAGCAACTTTAATATTTTTTGATTTTTCAAAAAATTTAAAATAATTTGAATAAGAAAAAATATATTTTTTTTCTTTAAAAAATTTTTTTCTTAAATATAAATTTTTAGGAATCCAAAAATCATCTGTATCTAAAAAAGCTAAAAAACTTCCTTTAGCTTTTTTAATTGCCTTATTTCTTGCTTTATATAATTTATCTTTGGTATTACTGTAAAAATAATGTAATCTTTTATCATTGTAACTTTTAAAAATTTTTTTTGAACTATCTGTAGATTTATTATCCCAAAAAATTAGTTCCCAGCGCTTGTAGGTTTGATTAATAACACTATTAATACATTCCCTTAAAAATTTTTCTCCATTATGGCAATTAACAATAATACTTATTAATTTTTTATTCATTAAAGGTTAAAATTTAAAAATGAAAAAACAATTTTTTAGCTCATATTATACTTTTTTATACTTAAACCTTTTGAAAAAAAAATTGTAAAAAATAATATTATTCAAAGATCGTAAAAATTATATTAGTTATATAAAAAAATTAGGTAATTATAATAAAATTATTTTTTTTATATTTTCAAGCTTAAAAATTGTTATAACAATAAAAATGTTAAATTATTTTACTTTTATATCTATTTTTCAGTTATTACTCACTTATTTGATTATAAAAAAAGTTAAAAAGTTAAATATAAAAATATTTTTAGACAATGATTTTTCAAAGCCGCAATCATTTCATCATAAATCGACAGTTAGATTGGGTGGTTTTATTATATTCTTTTCTTTATTATTTTTTTTTTATGTGAAAAATTTTACTTATAAAAATATTTTACTAGTATCCTTTTTTTTTTTTATTGGTGCATTTTCAGATTGTTTCACTAAGCAAAATCCATTTTTTAAATTTATATTAATGTTAGGTGGTTGTTTTGCGATTGTATTTTTTTTAAACTTGGAAATACCTAATACTCAGATTTCTATCCTAAACAAAGTTCTAAAAAGAGATACACTTATTATGACAACTTTTATAGTGATATGTTTTTTATTTGTTGTAAATGGTGCTAATTTTATTGATGGCTTTAATGGCCTATTACTGATTCATTATATATTAATTTTATGCTTATTTGCTTATATTAATTCAAAAAACCCCGAGTCTTCAGGCTTATTTGATTTATGTTTTTTTTTAATTTTATCAGCAACACTATTACTTTGGTTTAATTTTCCAAAAGCTAAAGTTTTTCTAGGGGATAACGGATCTTATTTAATAGGATCTATTATTTCCTTGATTGCTATTGACACAAGTATTTATAATCCAAATATTCCACCCTTTTTGATTGCTTGTATTGTTTTTTATTTATTTTTTGAAGTTTTTTTTTCTTTTTTTAGAAAAATTTTTTCTAATTTAAATCCTTTTTATCCAGATAATAAGCATATGCATATGTTGATTTTCAGACTAATTAATAAAAAATTTGATAAGTATAAATCAAATTATTTAGTTACTATATTTTTCAATACTTTTTATATATTTACTATTTTGCCAATTTTTTTTTCATTAAACGACAATTTTTATATAATTTATTTTTTTTTCTTACCATGTATTTATATTTTGACTTACTTTATATTGTACAAAAAAGTTTTTATAAATTAAAATTATTTTGCACATAAACTATATTGTAATTTAATCTTTATATTATTTAAATTTTACAAAATATCAAATTTATGAAAGTTTTAATTTTAGCTGGTGGGCGAGGAACTAGGTTAGGCAATATAACTAAGTTACTTCCGAAACCTATGATAAAAATAGGAAATAATCATTTGATTATGCATCTAATCAAAATTTATGCTTTACAGGGGTTCACAGAATTTTATATTGCAACTGGTTTTAAATCTAGGGTTTTTAAAAATTTTTTTTATAAAATTTGTTTTCGTTGTAATAAAAATAAAAGTTTTTTTATAATTAAAATAGACAATATAATTTGTAAAGTTAATCTTATATTTTCAGGAAAAAGCAGTATGACTGCTGGAAGATTAAAAATTTTGTCAAAAAAAATTAAAGATAACATTTTTTTTTTAACTTATGGAGATGCTCTTGCAAACATAGATTTAAAGAAACTATTATATAGACATATCAAAAGTAAATTAACTGTAACTGTTACAGGAGTAAATACAACTTCTCGTTTTGGACAATTATTACTGAAGAATAATAAGGTAGTTTTATTTAGTGAAAAAAAAATAAATAAAGATATCTGGATAAATGGGGGATTTTTTGTGATAAATAAAAAATTCATCTCTTTAATAAAAAATAAACACGTAATTTTAGAAGGATATCCCTTAGAAACACTAGCAAAAAGAAAGCAATTAGGAATTTATAAACATAGAGGATATTGGCAGTGTGTAGATACTCATAGAGATTTAGATTTAATAAAAAAACATTTTAAAAAAAATAAAATCAAACCTTGGTTAAATTTTAAAAAAAAAATATGATTAGGTTATCAAAATGCTCAATTTCCCAAAAAGAGATAAATTCTGTAGTTAAGACTTTAAAAAATGAGTATTTAGGAATGGGTACAAAAGTGGGGGTTTTTGAAAAAAACTTAAAAGGTTTTTTTGGTCGAGATGCAATTTGTGTTTCAAGCGGAACTGCAGCTCTTCAAATTGCAATTCAAGCATCTAATATTTCATTTGGTGATGAAGTTCTTGTACCAGCCATAACTTATGTTGCGACATTTCAAGCAATTTCTGCTTCTGGAGCAATTCCTATAGCTTGTGAAGTTAATCCTGAAACAATTCTAATAGATTTAAGAGATGCAGAAAAAAAAGTGACAAAAAGAACAAAAGCAATTATCCCAGTACATTTTGCAGGAAATGCTTCAAATATAAAAGATGTCTATTTATTTGCAAAAAAAAAAAATTTAATAGTCATTGAAGATGCTGCTCACGCATTTGGTTCGTATTACAAAAATAAACTTGTTGGTAGTTTTGGAAATATTTCTTGCTTTAGTTTTGATGGAATAAAAAACATCACATCAGGTGAGGGGGGTTGCATTATCTCCTCCAATAAACAAGTAAATGAAAAAATAAGAAATGCCAGATTGCTTGGTGTTATTGGGGATTACAAAAATAGATTAAAAAAAAAAAGATCTTGGTATTTTAATGTAAAGCATCAAGGTTGGAGATACCATATGAGTGACATAATGGCATCTATCGGTATAGAACAACTTAAAAGATTTAGTTTTTTTAAAAAAAAAAGACAAATGATTGCAAAACTATATGATAATTATTTTAAAGACCAAGCCTCAATTGAACTTTTAAGTATTAATTATAATAAGGTTGTACCGCATATTTATGCAATAAAAGTAATTAATAGAAAAAAGGAATTTTTAAGAAAAGAATTAATGAAAATTAATATAGAAACTGGTTTTCATTACGTTCCAAACCATCAACTTGATTTTTTTAAAAAATATAACAAAAAAAAATTGCCTATAAGCGAAAGTCTTGCAAAGTCCTTAGTGTCACTTCCTTTGCATGTGGATTTAAAAAAAAAGGACGTAAGGTATATTGCGCTCAATGTGATTAAAATTTTAAGGGATAAAACTTATTCAAATTTATAAGAGTTTGCTTTTCACTATAAAAAAAATTTTTGTTTTAAATGAAAAACTTATAGCAAAAAATACCTAGTAAATATATACCGCTTTAAATTGGTTGCGGGGCTTGGATTTGAACCAAGGACCTTCAGGTTATGAGCCTGACGAGCTACCAGACTGCTCCACCCCGCGATTTCATTTAATTATAATATCATAAAAATATTAATAAAAATTATTTTTAGATAATAAAATTATTTACTTATAAAATATAAAGATATACATAAGTTTTGCCTGGTAATTTTTGCAAAGGAGTTACACCCGATACCATTCCGAACTCGGAAGTTAAGCCCTTTAGCGCCAATGGTACTTTGTCTTAAGACACGGAAGAGTAGGTCGTTGCCAGGCTTAATTAAATAGTAAATATGAAGGTCGTAAGTTCTTTAAAATCTCTAAAAAAAAGAGATATTAATTGCAAAGTTGTTAGACGTAGAGGAAAGATTTATGTCATAAATAAAAAAAACCCAAAGTTTAAAGCAAGACAAGGTTGATATGGATATATCGTCACAAAAAGAAATGTGGAGTATATTTAAAAAACTTTCGGTTTATGTAATTTTAATAATTATATTTATATTAACTTTGTTAATTTTTATTAAGTTTTAGATTTTTTTTACCTTTAATGATTATAGGCTCTATTTTAGAAGATGATACTTATGAAAAAAGAACTCTTCTAACTCTTGATACAATTAAAAAATTTATCCAATTAGGTTTTAATGTAAATATTGAAAATAATTTTGGGAAATTTCTTAATATTAATGATGAGGTTTTTAAAAATATTGGGGCTAATTGTATTGTAAGAGATGAAGTTTTAAAACAATCTGATATTATTCTAAAAATAAATTGTCCATCATTGCATGAAATATTTAAATTTAAAGAAAATACTATTTTAATTGGAAATTTTTTTCCTCACTTAAACAAAGAAGCTATAAACAAATTAATAATTAAAAAAGTAAAAATTTTTTCTTTAGAACTTCTTCCAAGAATTACGAGAGCCCAATCTATGGATATTTTGTCTTCGCAAGCTAATATTGCCGGATATAAAGCTGTTATTGATAGTGTTTATGAATTAAATAAAGCAGTTCCAATGATGATGACTGCCGCAGGAACTATTACACCTGCAAAGTTTTTTATTATTGGTGCTGGAGTTGCTGGACTTCAGGCTATAGCAACTGCTAAACGACTAGGGGGTGTCGTAAGTGCAACAGATGTAAGATTAGCATCTAAAGAGCAAGTTGAGAGCTTAGGAGGTAAATTTGTTAATGTAGATAATACACAAAATTTAGAAACCTCAGGAGGTTATGCAAAAGAAGTTGGAGCAGATTATAAAAAAAAACAAGAAGAACTTTTAAAAAAAATTTTAGCTCAACAAGATATAGTTATTTGTACAGCATTAATTCCTGGAAAAAAAGCCCCAAGAATTATTAATGAAGATATGTTAAGTTTTATGAAAATAGGGTCAATTATTTATGATTTAGCAGTTGAACAAGGGGGTAATTGTGTTTACTCAGAAAGTGGAAAAATTATTGAAAAATTTGGAATTAAGATTTTAGGTTTTAAAAATGTACCAAGTAGAATTTCTGAAACAGCATCTAATTTATTATCTCGTAATGTTTACAATTTTTTAAGTTCAATTTATGATAAACAAAGTAAATCTGTAAAGATTGATGAAAATGATGAAATTATTAAGAGTATTTATATTAAGGATATTTTAAATTAATGGAAGTTGATCCAATTATATTTCGTTTATCAATTTTTATACTTGCAATATTTGTAGGTTATTACGTAATTTGGAGTGTAACACCCGCACTTCATACTCCGTTAATGTCTATTACAAATGCAATATCATCTATAATTATCGTTGGGGCAATAGCTGCAATAATCTTCTCAAGTAAAGATAGTTCTTTTATGTCTAAAATTCCTGCTATAGTCTCAATATTTCTTGCATCTATAAATATTTTTGGAGGATTTTTAGTAACTCAGCGAATGCTTTCTATGTATAAAAAAAAAAAAAAAAATATTGAAAAATAGTTTTTGGAAAAATAAATCTGTTTTAATAACTGGCCATACTGGTTTTAAGGGAAGTTGGCTTACATTGATACTAAAAAGTTTAAATTCAAAAATTTATGGCTACGCTCTAGATCCCATATCAAAACCGAATTTCTTTGATGATTTTAATCTAGGACATTATTTAGAAGAAGATTTTAGATGTAATATTTTAAATTTTAGAGTACTTTTTAAAGTTGTTAAAAAAATACAACCTCAAATACTTTTTCATTTAGCTGCTCAATCAAGCGTTTTAGAAAGCTATAAAAATCCATTATCAACTGTTCTTGCAAACGTAATGGGTACTGCTAACATACTTGAGATTTGTAATAGAGTTAAGTCACTACAATCTGTTATAATTGTAACTACAGATAAAGTTTACGAAAACTTTGAGACAGGAACTTCTTTTAAAGAAGACTCCAAGCTTGGCGGTTACGATGTTTATAGTTCTAGTAAAGCAGCGTGTGAATTATTATACCAAGGTTACACAAAATCTTTTTTTAGAAATCGAAATTGTAACATTGCAAGCGTTAGGTGTGGAAATTGTATTGGTGGCGGAGATTGGACTAAAGATAGAATTATAAAAGATTGCGTTGAGTCTTTTTCAAAAAACAAAGTATTGAACATAAGAAATCCTGAAGCAATCAGGCCATGGCAACATGTTGTTGAACCTTTATTTGGCTATGTAAAGTTAGCTGAAAAGTTGTATTTTAAAAAAAATAAAAAATTTGTGGGTTCATGGAACTTTGGTCCATCAAAAAAAGGCCTGAAAGTTATAGATATAGCTAAAATAGGCAGAAAAATTTTTAAGTCTAGATCTAAAATTATAATTAAAAAATCCAAGAAGTTTTATGAGTCAAAATTATTATTTTTAAACTCAAAAAAAGCAGAAAAAAATCTAAAATGGAAAACACTATATTCTAATAAGTATGCATTAAAACTTACTTTTGATTGGTATAAACAATTTTATAATGTAAAAAAAAAAAAATATTTAGTAAATTTTACTTTTGATCAGATAGAAAATTATAAAAGGTTACACTAAAAAATTTTATTAAATAAAAATTTTATTGATTGAAAAAAAAAGATTTTTATATAAAAATTTAATAAAATTGATAGTTCAAAGAAGGTATAGAGTTTTTGACTTATCTATTTTACACTAATGTATGGCTTTATATTTGAAGTTTTTTTCGAGAAAATTTTAAATATTAAAAAAAATTGTTAATACTAATTAAATGATGATTGAAGGCATAACTATCACTCCATTAAAAGTAATATCTGACAATAGAGGAAAAGTAATGCATATGTTAAGAAAAGACTCAAAAGTATTTAAAAAGTTTGGGGAAATTTATTTTTCTATTATTTTTTATAATGCCATTAAAGCATGGCATCTTCATCTTGAAAACACGTTAAACTATGCTTGCATTTCAGGAAAAGTTAAACTTGTACTGTTTGATGATAGAATGAATAGTCGTACCAAAGGTAAATATCAAGAATTGATCTTAAGTCAGGAGAATTATTTTTTAGTTACTATTCCTAAAAATATTTGGAACGGTTTTAAAGGACTTCAAAAAAAAGAGTCGATAATTGCAAATTGCTTAACACTTCCGCATAATGAGAGAGAAATGATTCGAAAACCAATAAAAGACAATTATTTTAAATATAATTGGTAAAAAAGACGATATATATAATTAAATTATAATAATAAAAATATTAAGTATTTTGTGAAAAAATATCTTTTTTTATATAATCTCACTCTGGATTATTTTTTTAAGCTACTTAAGTTAATTTAAAAATATTAAAGTGTTATCTACTAATCTCATATCTTTTCTACACTTATTATCCTCAATTCTTTTTATAATGGCATTAAGAGGTCTTTCATCTCCAGAGACATCAAGAACAGGTAATATTTTTGGTATTGTTGGAATATCTCTAGCTGTCTCAGTAACATTATTATCTTTTAAAGACTTAGGTCAGATAAAAGATAATATTTCATACATTTTAATTCCAATTATTCTTGGAGGTTTAGTTGGTGGCTTTATTGCTAATAAAATTGCAATTACAGCTATGCCACAACTTGTAGCTGGATTTCATAGTTTAGTTGGACTTGCTGCAGTTCTTGTTGGAGTTGTTGCATTTAATAATCCATCATTGTTTGGGATTGGAGAGCTTGGAAATATTAAGATACTAAGTTTGATTGAAATGTCTCTAGGTGTTGCAATTGGAGCGATAACATTTTCTGGATCTTGTATAGCTTTTTTAAAACTACAAGGACTTATGTCTGGCTCACCTGTTGTTTTTAAAGGTCAACATATAATTAATCTATTGCTAGGGTTATTCATAATTTTTTTAATTATTTATTTCACAATAAATCAAAATGAATTTCTTTTTTGGTCTATAATATTTTTATCAACACTAATAGGTTTCTTAATTATTATTCCAATTGGAGGAGCGGATATGCCAGTTGTCGTCTCCATGTTAAATTCCTATTCTGGATGGGCAGCAGCAGGCATAGGCTTTACTCTAGAAAATATTGCTCTTATTATAACTGGAGCACTCGTTGGATCATCTGGAGCGATACTTTCTTACATTATGTGTAAAGGAATGAATCGTTCTTTATT
>Ga0172372_10009682_pt1 | contig 12496 bp, 11 predicted proteins | sample LakKiv5m_2_FD_114544 | JGI IMG/M metagenome (GOLD analysis project Ga0172372, IMG submission 114544) | Freshwater microbial communities from Kabuno Bay, South-Kivu, Congo - kab_092012_9.5m | ecosystem: Environmental > Aquatic > Freshwater > Lake | place: Democratic Republic of the Congo...
CAGGGCTCTGGGGGTCTTTACTTGATGTAGGCCACTCGATTACTACGACTGAGGAGTATCACGTCATGATGGTTTTGTATTCCGGTACCACCTGCCCCTTTAGTCAGAGGTGCCGGTTTGTTCTGTTTGAAAAAGGGCTTATGGACTCCGATATGGCCCGCGTGAAAGATGTCGACTTGTTTAACAAGCCAGAAGATATCTCGATCATGAATCCCTATGGCCAGGTGCCCGTTCTGGTCGAGCGCGACCTCATTCTCTATGAGTCCAACATCATTAATGAGTACATTGATGAGCGCTTTCCGCACCCCCAGCTGATGCCTGCAGATCCCGTACAGCGCGCCCGCGCCCGACTGATGCTTCTGAACTTTGAGCGCGAACTCTTTGTGCATGTCGAGACGCTTGAGAAGCAAGACACGAAAAAGATCGACAAGGCTCGCGCGGCGATTCGTGACAGCCTTTCGCAACTCGCCCCGGTGGTGGCCAAGTCCAAGCACATGTTTGGAGAGGATTTCTCCATGATCGATGTCGCGCTGGTGCCATTGCTTTGGCGCCTTGAGCACTATGGCATTGAGCTTCCCAAGGCGGCCGCCCCCGTGCTGAAGTATGCCGAGCGCATCTTTTCGCGGCCTGCCTTCTTCGATGCTCTGACACCCTCGGAAAAGGTCATGCGCCGCTAGGCGAGCGCGGCCGTCGGTTCCTCAATCGTTCTCCTGCCCTCTTATGCCTTCGATTGAGCCACCCCCCGAAGTTAGCTCTACCAAACCCTACCTCGTTCGGGCCATCTATGAGTGGTGCTCGGACAACGGGTTTACGCCCTACCTTGCGGTGGCGGTGAATGAGCAGACCCGTGTGCCGATGGCCCATGTCCGCAATGGCGAGATCGTATTGAATGTGAGCGCGCTGGCGACGCATCGTCTGCAGATGACCAACACCGAAGTCAGTTTCACCGCGCGCTTTTCTGGCGTGGCTGAAGACATTTGGGTGCCCATTGACCAGATTGTGGCCATCTACGCGAAGGAGACCGGCCACGGCATGGCCTTTGATGTGCCCAAGCCCATGGGTGAGCCTGACGCCGCCGAGGACGCCCCTCCTCTGAATGTGGTGGGCAGACCAAAGACTGGAAAGTCTTCCGGTCCTACGCGACTGAAGACCCCTGGCCGCGTTGGCCTTGGCCCGGTGTCTGCACCCGCTACAACGGGGGCCGAGACAGACGACAAGCCGGAGCCTCCGCCGACAGGATCTGGCCCTGCGCCGGGCAGACCATCATTGCGTCGGGTGAAGTAAGTAGCGAAGAAAAACTTCAGAGAAAACGATTTAGAATCTGCACTACGCCGCGTTAGCTCAGTTGGCAGAGCAACTGATTTGTAATCAGTAGGTCGTCAGTTCGAATCCGACACGCGGCACCATCATTCTCCTACGCGCGTGCGCCTAGTATGTGCTTCCCACACCCCATTGGGTCCGATAGGCGGACACGGCTTCGCGGTATTGCTGTAATGCGGGGTCGTTGGATCGGTCAAGAAACTGTAGAAGGTCTTCGAGGGTCGCAATGGCCTTTACCGGCAGGCCGTACTGGTCTGCCACCTCTTGTACCGCAGACCGGTCTGTCGGGGCCTGCGCGGTGCCTCCCCGCTCCATACGATCAAGCGCAATTAACACGCCCACCGGCGTCGCGCCCGCCGCTCGGATGAGTTCCACCGACTCTCGAACCGATGTGCCTGCCGAAATGACATCGTCCACAATCACGATGCGCCCGACCAGTGGCGCACCCACTACTACACCGCCTTCGCCATGGTCTTTGGCCTCTTTTCGGTTGAAGGAAAACCCAATGTCACGCCCCGAACGGGCGAGCGCCACAGCGGTTGCGCTCGCCAGGGGGATTCCCTTGTAGGCGGGCCCATAGAGACCATCGGCTGACCAGAGCCCAGCCGTCTCTGCGGCCAGAAAAGCCTGCGCATAGAAGTCTGAGAGCGCCCCGAGCAACCCCCCGTGGTGAAAGAGCCCCGCGTTAAAAAAATAGGGAGACGTTCGCCCGGCCTTCGTGATGAATGTTCCAAAACGCAGTACGCCGGCGTCGATGGCAAAGCGCAAAAAAGCCTCCTCTCGAGGAGACGACGCGTCAGAGTAGGTGGAGGCGGCCATTCGTGAAAGAATACACCCATGCGTGTCATCAGCTTGAACGTCAACGGCCTACGCTCTGCCGCCCGCAAGGGCGCCCTGGGGTGGCTTGCCGAAAGCGGCGCCGATGTGGTCTGTGTTCAGGAGTTGAAGGCCCAGCCAGAAGACCTGGAGGCGCCGCTTCGTTCCTTTAGCAGCGCTACGGGGCAGATGGGGTCTGTTGTGCACTGCGCGGAGCAGCGAGGATACAGTGGGGTGGGTCTCTATTCGTCCGTGGCACCGAGTCGCACCGAGGCCGGTATGGGCGTGGCGGAGTTTGATCGCGAGGGCCGCATCCTGCGGGCAGATTTTGATGCTGGCCTTTCCACTGATGGCCCACCGGTCTCGGTAGTGAGTCTGTATGCCCCCTCGGGGTCTGCCTCGGAGGATCGGCAGGCGGCAAAGTTTCGTTTTCTTGCGGTGTTTCTGCCCTTGTTGCGCAGGTGGTTTGCCGAGCACAGAGCGTCCGGCCGTGAATTTCTTATCTGTGGTGACTGGAACATCGCCCACACCGAACGCGACCTCAAAAACTGGAAAGGCAATCTCAAGAACTCCGGCTTTCTGCCCGAAGAGCGGGCCTGGATGACCGAGGTCTTCTCTGAGGTTGGATGGGTGGATGTCTATCGACACCTCTACCCCACCGAAGAGGCAGCCGCCTATACCTGGTGGTCTAACCGAGGCCAGGCCCGCGCAAATAATGTGGGCTGGCGCATTGACTATCAGGTTGCCACCCCCGGCCTTGCCGCCCGCGCCCAGAATGCCTTCGTCTTTCGCGACCAGTCATTCTCCGATCATGCGCCTCTGGTGGTGGATTACCAGTGACTACGATCGCAGAGCGTCTCGCCGCTCGACTCCTTGGAGCCGCGCATTCTGCTTCTGACGAACGAACTGCCCCGTGGCCGATCGGGGTAGTGGAGAAAACCTACTCCACCGTGACACTCTTTGCGAGATTGCGTGGCTTGTCGACATCGTGCCCACGGGCCAGGGCAACATGGTAGGCCAGGAGCTGTAGGGGCACCACATGCAGAATCGGGGACAGCAACCCCGCATGGTCTCCGAGCGTGATGACATGGACACCCTCTGAGGCCTGGAACCCAGATCCCTGGTCGGCAATTACATAGAGTTCTCCGCCCCGGGCGCGCACTTCTTCAAGATTGCTCTTAAGCTTTTCAAGAAGTTGGTCGTTGGGTGCCACCGCGACCACGGGCATCTCTGCGTCTACCAGGGCTAGGGGGCCATGCTTGAGTTCGCCCGCGGCATAGGCCTCAGCGTGAATGTAGCTAATCTCCTTAAGCTTGAGTGCACCCTCTAAGGCGATGGGGTAGTGGATACCCCGCCCCAGAAAGAGGGCATGTGATTTGTGTACGAATCGCTTCGCCCAGGATTGGAATGTGGGCTCCGCGGCAAGCACCGAGCTCAGCGCCGAAGGCAGATGCCGAAGCTGGGCAAGATAGCGGCTCTCCTCTTCGGGGCTCAGTCGCCCTTGGCTCTTCGCCAGTACCAGGGTGAGCAGAAAGAGGGCCGCCAGCTGGGTGGTGAAGGCCTTGGTGGAGGCTACTCCGATCTCTGGGCCTGCGCGGGTGAGAAAGCGCAACGCAGAGGCCCGAATGAGGGAAGACTCGGGCACGTTACAGATCGACAACGTATGCTGCGCGCCCTGGCCTTTGGCATGTTCGAGCGCTGCCAGGGTGTCGGCGGTCTCTCCAGATTGCGAGACGGTGACGACCAGCGTATCGGCCTGCCAGACGCTTGTACGGTACCGATACTCACTGGCGATCTCGACGGTGCAAGGGATACCCGCAAGGGCTTCAAGCCAGTAGCGGGCGACCAGCCCGGCATGAAAGCTCGTGCCGCAGGCCAGAATGAGCACATGGCGTGTTTGGGCAACGACGGCGGGTGCCTCTGCGCCGAAGAGTTCGCTTGAGAGGCTACCGGCGCCGGTCATCATTTCGAGTGTTGCGGCCACCGCCCCGGGCTGCTCGTTTACTTCTTTCTGCATGAAGTGCTGAAAGGGTCCGAGGGCGACATCATCGGCAGACAGGCTTGACCGGGTGGGGGTACGTACTACGGGCGTATCGCTCCGGTCGATCAGCGAAGTGACCACGGTGCCATTCTCTGGGTCCCGGCGAAGGGTGACAAGATCGCCATCTTCGAGGTAGATCATGTCGCGCGTGACCTGTAGCAATGCGGAGGCATCGGAGGCCAGAAATGCCTCTCGCGTGGTCTGCCCTACACCCACCACCAGGGGCGCACCGAGCCGTGTGGCAACCACTGTATGGGGGTCGCGACTGCTGAGCACAGCAAAGGCATAGGCGCCTTTGAGCTGCCTGCGCACAAGGGCCAGGGCCTCGGTGAGGGACCCCGTCTCTTGTCGCACCTGGTGCAGCAGGTGGGCGACTACCTCGGTATCTGTCTGAGAGTGAAAGACGTAGCCACGGGCCTGCAGCTGCTGCCGAAGGGCCTCATGGTTCTCGATGATTCCGTTATGTACCAGGCAGATGGTGAGCCCGTTGCCCTCTGAGAGATGGGGGTGGGCATTGTCCGTGGTCACAGCTCCATGGGTTGCCCATCGGGTGTGGGCAATGCCCACGGTGGCTGAGAGCCCCGAGGCCGCCTGGGCAAGCTCCTGCACGCGGCCCACGGCCCGCAGCCGCTCAATGCCCTGATCGCCAAGAACGGCAAGTCCTGCTGAGTCGTAGCCGCGATACTCAAGCTGTCGCAGGCCCGCAATGAGAAAGGGCGCGATGTTCTGTGCGCTCACGGCCGCGACGATGCCACACATAGGCTAGTTCCGTTTTTTCTCTGGGCGTTGGTAGTGCCCCAGGTTGGTCTGCCGCACCCGTGACAGGGCGAGGGCCTCGGCGGGTACCGGATGGGTGACCGTGGTACCGGCTCCCACCGTGGCCCCCCTGCCTACCGTGACAGGGGCGACAAGCTGGGTGTCTGAGCCAATAAAGGCATGGTCTTCAATTATGGTCTGGTGTTTCTCTGCGCCATCGTAATTACAGGTGATGGTGCCGGCCCCAATATTCACATGGGCACCAACCAAGGCGTCGCCAATGTAGGAGAGATGATTGGCCTTGGAGTGCGGACCGATCTGACTGTTCTTCACTTCGGTGAAGTTTCCAATGTGGCTGTATTCGGCCAGCACGGTACCTGGCCGAATACGTGCAAAGGGACCCACCACGGCCGAATCTCCGACACGGCAGTCTTCCAGAACACTCATGGCCTGAATACGCGCATGGGGCGCGATCTCCACATTCTTAAGCACGCAATGCGGGCCAATCTGAACCCCCTCTCCCAGGGACACACGGCCTTCAAAGACACAGCCCACATCGATAAACACATCCTGCGCAGCGTGTAGTACCCCACGCAGATCGAATCGGCTGGGGTCGGCCAGCTGAACCCCCTGCGCTAACAGGGCCTCGGCCTGGCGCCGCTGAAAGATGCGTTCGAGGGCGGCCCGCTGGGCCTGGCTATTGACACCCTCAATCTCGGTGGGATCGGTGCAGACAATGCTGTCGACTGTCTGCCCCTCAGAGACCGCCATGGCCAACACATCCGTCAGGTAATACTCGCCCTGGCTGTTGTTGTTGGTCAGCGCTCCCACCCATCTGCGCAAGGCAGTGGTTGGTGCCACCAGAACGCCCGTATTGATCTCTGTGATCTTGCGGGTCTCGGGGTCGGCATCCTTCTGCTCCACGATGCGCTCGACGGCGCCCTGTTGATTACGGACGATGCGACCATAGCCGGAGGGGTCGGGCAGCACCGCCGTGAGTATGGCGAGGCTGTTGCCGCGCCGGGCCACATCGATAAGCGCCTGCAGGGTCTCTGGGCGAAGCAGAGGCACATCCCCATAGAGCACGAGGGAGAAGTCCGTGTCCGGCAGCACCGGCAGGGCCACCGATACTGCATGGCCAGTACCCAGGGGCGGGTCTTGCAGCACAAAGTTGACGGGGCAGTCGGGCGTTTCAAATACCGAGAGTCTGCTGCGTACGGCGTCGGCCCCATGGCCAATGACGACCACCACCTGGTGGGCCCCAAGGGACTGGGCAGTTCGCAGCACATGCCCGGCCATGGGAAGGCCCCCGATCGGGTGGAGCACCTTGGGCAGCCCGCTCTTCATGCGACTGCCCTTACCCGCCGCCAGCACGATGACATGCATTGCGATGCCTTAGAAGCTCGTGGGGTGGGAACGGTGCAGGGCCATGCCGGAGGGCTGGCTCGCATGCGGGTTGGGGGAAATATACGACCCAAGCACCATGCCAATGAAGCTAAAGCCCAGCCCGATGAGTTGCGGCTCGACGAGCAATTCGGCCCCGGAGATCTCGAGCATGAGCCAGACGCCAAGGCCGAAGAAGACAGACAGCGCCGCCCCCAGATTGCTCGCCCGACGCCAGAAGAGGCCCGCGGCCAGGGGAACAAAGGCGCCTGCCAGGGTGATCCGATAGGCGTTCTCCACCATGGTGTGAATCGTGGCATCGGTAATCACCGCATAGACGGTGACCATCAGGGTGAAGACAAAGACGGTGATGCGGGTGGTCAGAAGCAGCTGCCGGTCAGACATATGCGGTACCGACCCTTTGATGACATTTTCGGCAAAGGTGACTGCCGGGGCGAGAAGCGTGCCGGAGGCCGTGCTCATGATGACCGAGAGCAAGGCGCCAAAGAAGACCACCTGCACCCAGAACGGCATATGGGCGATGACAAGACTGGGCAGCACGAGCTGAGAGTCTTCTTCCATGAGCCTTGCGGTGAGCGCGGGGTCGATGATGTTGGCTGTGTAGGCAAGGAACAGGGGTACAGCGGCAAAGAAGAAGTAGGCGATGCCGCCCAGCGTGGTTGCCCAGACCGCCACAAACTCATTCTTGGCACAGTTGACCCGTTGAAAGACGTCTTGCTGGGGGATCGACCCCAGGGCCATGGTGAAGAGTGCTGCGGCCCAGCCAAGCATATCGACGAGGTCGAGACTGGGGAGCCATTCAAACTTGCCCTCGGCCGCGGCCTTGGCGACGACCTCGGGAATACCGCCGGCCATATCGCCTGCCATGCTTGAGACGATGAGTAGACCAATCACAATCACAATCATCTGCACAAAGGTGGTGGCCGCGACGGACCACATGCCACCCACCAGGGTGTAGAGCAGGACCACACTCGCACCGATCACCATGCCCTGATTCATCGAGATGACATCGTTCGATAACACATTAAAGACCAGGCCCAGGGCGGTGACTTGTGCCGAGACCCATCCGAGATACGAAATGACGATGCACAGAGAGATCACCAGTTCGATGCGGCGGTCGAATCGAATCCGAAAGAAGTCACCCAGGGTCATGAGCTTCAACCGGTAGAGCGGCAGGGCAAAGATGAGGCCAAACAAGATGAGGCACAACGAGGCCCCGAGGGGGTCAGAGATGAGGCCCCGAAAGCCTTCCTCTAGGAAGGTTGCGGAGATGCCTAGTACGGTCTCTGCCCCAAACCAGGTGGCAAAGACCATCGACATGACCACGGGCATCGGCAGGTTTCGGCCCGCCGTGATGTAGTCGCTCGCGGAATGCACACGTCTGGCCGCCAGCAGGCCAATGACGATAGAAAGAACCAGATAGATACCGACCAGTGTAAGCAGCATAAGAAGAGATCCCCCTAGTGATTCGGCAGTTCGATTCCCCAGATCTTGATGATCAGAGCCCCTATATTTAACAGCAGTAGCAAGACAAGCAAAGAGAGGAGCAGCACCCAGCGTCGGGTCTTTCGGGTCTCCCGCGTGAGACGCGCAAGACCCAGCGCCACTGAATTGGGTTCTGGATAGGCCAGCCGCGACAGGGCCGTGTGGGCAAGCCGCGGGAGTTGCGGCAGCATTGCCGCCCAGCGCTCGGCCTCGCGTTGTGTCTGGCGGCGCAGGGCGGCAAAGCCCACCTGCTCCTGCATCCAGTTTTCGAGAAAGGGCTTGGCGGTGACCCAGAGGTCAAGATCGGGGTCGAGCTGACGGCCCAGCCCCTCGATATTGAGCAGGGTCTTTTGCAGCAGGACGAGTTGGGGCTGAATCTCAACATTGAAGCGGCGCGAGGCCTGGAAGAGTCGCAGTAGCACCTGGCCGAGTGAGATCTCTTTTAAGGGGCGGTCAAAGAAGGGCTCACAGACACCGCGTACGGCTGCCTCAAGGGCATCCACCCGGGTATCGGCCGGCGCCCAGCCCGATTCAATATGGAGCTCTGCCACCCGTCGATAGTCGCGCCGAAAAAAGGCAAGAAAGTTCTGCGCCAGATAGTTCTTGTCGTATTCCGAAAGGGTGCCCACGATGCCGAAGTCAAGGGCAATATAGCGGCCGAAGCGGGGGCCGCGGTCGGCCACCAGGATGTTGCCCGGGTGCATGTCGGCATGAAAGTAGCCGTCGCGAAAGACCTGGGTAAAGAAGATCTCTACACCATCGCGCGACAATTGCTTGAGGTCGACACCCGCCTCGCGCAGCTTCTGCATGCGATTGATCTGAATACCGTAGACCCGCTCCATCACCAAGACATCGGTGCGACAGAGGTCCCAGATCATCTCGGGGATCTGTAGCAGGGCAGAGCCCTCAAAGTTTCTTCTAAGTTGGGTGGCATTGGCCGCCTCACGCACGAGATCTAGTTCGTCGTGAAGATAGTTGTCGAACTCCGCAACAACCTCGCGCGGCTTGAGTCGTTTGCCATCGGCGGAGAATCGCTCAACGACCTGGGCAAAGAGTCTCAGTAGGGCCAGATCTTTATCGATGATCTGGGCCATACCAGGCCGTAGCACCTTGACAGCCACCTCGCGGCCATTGTGCAGCTGGGCAAAGTGCACCTGTGCGATCGAGGCGCTCGCGACGGGCTGGGCATCAAAGGAGGCAAAGAGGGCCTCAAGCGGCTGCCCAAGGGCCTTCTCAATCGTGGCAATGGCGAGGTGCGAGGCAAATGGCGGCACCTGGTCTTGTAAGAGGGCCAGCTCATCGGCGATGTCTTCGGCAAGCAGATCACGCCGCGTGGACAAGACCTGCCCAAACTTCACAAAGATCGGCCCGAGGCTCTCAAGCGCCTGACGAATTCGCACGCCCCGCTTCTCTTCGAATCGTCGTCCCAGTCGCAGCAGTTGTAAGAGCAGGCCGAGACTTCGGGAGTTCAGTCCTTTGCGCGCGCCATCGACGGCCAGCTGGTCGAGCCCGAACTTGAGGATCACCCAGCCGATGGTGATCATGCGCAGTAGCGAACTCATTCGGGGTCCTCAACCGCGGGCAGGTTGTGAAAATCAAAGAGATGTTGGTCAAGCAAATGCGAGGGCTTCACGTTGCCCAGCGCTTTGAACATCGAGTCGATGCGCCCAGGGTGCTTTTTGTCCCAGTCTCGCAGCAGGGCCTTGACCTGCTGGCGCTGCAGATTCTCCTGTGAGCCGCAGAGGTCACAGGGGATGATGGGAAAGGCCCGGTGAATCGCCCAAGCCTCCAGGTCTTCTTCTTCCACATAGGCCAGGGGTCGGATCACGACATGCTGGCCGTCGTCAGAGCGCAGTTTGGGCGGCATCGATTTCAGGCTGCCCCCATGAAACAGATTGAGGAAAAAGGTCTGCAGGATGTCGTCGCGGTGATGCCCGAGGGCAATCTTGGTGGCCTTCAGTTCGGTGGCCAGCCGATAGAGAATACCGCGTCGCAGCCGCGAGCAGAGAGAACAGGTGGTCTGTCCTTCGGGAATCACGCGCTTGACAATGCTGTGGGTGTCTTGTCGTTCGATATGAAAATCAAAACCGCCTGCCCGCAGATAGTTGGGCAGTACCTCTGTGGGAAAGCCTGGGTGCCCCTGATCGAGGTTAACCGCCACGAGGCTAGACGGAATCGGGGCCCGCTTACGCAGACCCTCTAAGAGGTCGAGCAGGGCATAGCTGTCCTTCCCGCCAGACATGCAGACCATGACACGATCACCGGGCTCGATCATTGTGAAGTCTGCGATTGCCTGTCCTACCTGACGATACAAGCGCTTGGAGAGCTTCTGGATCTCCGTCTCATTGCGCAGACTCTTGAAGGTGCGCGGGGCGGCAATCGGCTTCCACGCAACCGTCTCATCCCTGCTCTGGGCTAACGGGTCGTCGGCGACGGGGACCTCGGTAGAAAGAGACAGTGCGTCTGTGGGGGGCAGGGGCATGACAGGAAACCTTCTCTGGGACCCTACCTGGGGCCGGCAGCGTCGACGCTGCGCCAGACCAGAGCCTCGACGCCCTGACTATTGCAGTCTTCGTAGACATCGGGCTTCTGGGTCTGCACACGGACGGCGCGGGCCGGAGACTGGGCCAGACAGAAGTCCACGATGGCATCGACCAGCGTTTCTTGGAGATTGAAATGGCGGTCTGCGAGTAGCCCTCGAATGCCCGCACGCATGAAGTCATAGTCGATGACATCGGCAATGCTGTCCCGGGCAGACTGGCTGGATGACAAAGGAAGAAAGAGGTCGACATCAATGACCACACGTTGTCTGCGTGCCTTCTCGTGGCCATGAAAGCCGATCGATGCGTCGGTAACAAATCCTGAGAGAAAGAGCCGACGGCAGTCGGCAAGGCGGGGATCAAAAAGGGCGGTCATGTGCGGCTAGGGAGGGGTGCTCGTCATAAATTGAAGGTCGCGATCGCTGGGTATGAGGTGTTGGCCTCCATCGACCAGCACCGTCGTGCCGGTGATGGCACGCGCGGTGGCCAGCCAGCATACCGCCTGGGCAATCTCTTCGGGGCGACTGGATTCTCCCAGGGGGGAGACCTGGTGGGCCTGGGCGAAGGCCTCCGGCGACTGGCCTTCGGCAATCAAGGTGAATCCTGGGGAGAGTCCCACCACCCGCAGCCAGGGCGCGAGGCTTCGGGCCATGAGCGCAGTGGCCTGTTGGAGGGCGGCCTTTGAGAGGGTGTAGCTAAAAAAGTCGGGGTTGGGGTTGGCAAGCTTTTGGTCGAGCAGATTGATCGCTACCCCCCGCGGGAGGCTGGGCGTCTGTCCCTGGGGGTGCTTTTTCTGCACATGGCGATAGAGGGCCTGGGTGAGCAACACCGGCCCGATGAGGTTGGTCTGGTAATGGGCGAGGAGGCCCTCCGCCTCACAGGTCTGGGCGAGGTCGAAGGAGAACCGCGATGCGCTATTGACCAGGAGTTCCACGGGCCCCAGGTGGTCGCTGATGGCATCCAGCCAGTGGTCGAGATCCTGCGCGCTCTGCGGTACCGCGAGATCGGCCTGGAATGCCCGTGCCCGTCCGCCGCAGGCGATGATCTTGCCTACCAGGTCTTCTGCCTCTTCTTGTGCTGAGCGATAGTGCACCGCTACAGCCCAGCCCTCCTGGGCGAGCGCCCAGGCGATTGCGCGGCCCAGACGCTTTCCCGCGCCGGTGACCAAGGCAGCGGTGGGGCGGGCAGGGCGTACAGGCGGGGTAGCGGATGGTGCAGGGGCAGACATGCCGCAAGTCTACCTTTGATACTCTGCCGCCATGAACCTGCCCGTTGTGCCTTTTAGCGACAGAGAATTTCAGGTGCGTGAGGCACTCTCTCGGGAGGCTGATCCGCAGACCCGTTGGCTGGCCTTTGATCGCTTCATGCACTGGGCCTTGTACCACCCGACGGCGGGGTATTACGCCGCGGCCGGTGCGACGCCGGATGGCCCGTTTGGGCCGACAGGTGATTTCGTGACGTCCACTGGGCTGGGCCCCTGGCTGGCCGGGGCTGTTGCGCGTCGGTTTGTGGGCATTGCATCCGAGGCGCGTGACCTGTCCGTTCTCACGATTCGCGAATATGGGGCAGGAAATGGCGCCCTGGCGGCCGATCTGCTCACTCTGTTGGCCGCACAGGGCTGTCTGCCGCAGGCGTACGAGATCGTCGAACCGAGCGCGGCCATGGGTGCCTTACAGAGGGCACGACTGGGGCAACTTCCCGCCTCACTCGCTGGCCGGCTCTCCTGGTCTGTGGATGCGCAAGGGGAGGACAGACCCATGGCGGGCCTCATTCTGGCCAATGAGGTGGCCGACGCCCTTCCGGTCAAGGTCTTCGCCTGGGAGACCACCGCGTCTGAGGTCTGGGAATGGGGACTCGAGGTAAACGCCGAAGGCCCTCTGCACTGGTCGCGCCGACCCGCTGCCGAGCCCCTACGCAGTCTCGTGCAGGCCCGCCAGGCGCGGCAGCGGGACAGGGGACTGGGCTGGGATGCAGGGCATCGTGGCGAATGGGCCCCCGGCCTGACCCCTTGGGCACGGCGCCTCATGGGATCGCTGCGGTGGGGGGCGTTGCTGCTGATCGATTACGGTTATGAGCAGTATGAACTGGACCACCCAGACCGTCGTGGGGGTACGCTCGCGGGCCACTGGCGCCA
>Ga0172372_10009683_pt1 | contig 12496 bp, 21 predicted proteins | sample LakKiv5m_2_FD_114544 | JGI IMG/M metagenome (GOLD analysis project Ga0172372, IMG submission 114544) | Freshwater microbial communities from Kabuno Bay, South-Kivu, Congo - kab_092012_9.5m | ecosystem: Environmental > Aquatic > Freshwater > Lake | place: Democratic Republic of the Congo...
CACCACTGGCTCAGTCAGAGTCTTATTCGTCAAAGTTTCAGTGCCGGTAAGTGTTGCTGATCCGGATGGCAAACTTGAATACGACAGACTTGACCAGGCTGTTGATCCAGTGCCAATTTTGTATTTAGCAGTATCGGTCTCTAGACCAAGTTCGCCAGCGGCAAGAGTAGGGTTGGCTGATGTCCAGTTCGCTGCAGTATCTCGTCGTAATTGAATCTGAACCGGCATTAAGCTGAACCTCCTTCGATCGACGTAATTCCACCATAGGTGGATGAAGCAACACCACCGTCTAGATTAAAGGTTCCTTGCGGTCCTATTGCGCCTTGTGGCCCCTGAGTTCCCTGGGAGCCGGTTGCTCCTTGTGCTCCAGTAGAACCTGTAGCACCCGTTGCGCCCGTTGCGCCCTGCGCACCAGTATCTCCTTGTGGACCTTGCGGTCCAGTAGAACCTGTTGCGCCAGTATCTCCTTGTGCGCCCTGGGGTCCGGTTGCGCCCTGGCTGCCCGTTGCACCTTGTGATCCCTGTGGACCTTGTGCTCCCTGTGGACCAGTACTACCTTGCGGGCCAGTATCCCCCTGGGGACCCTGGGGACCCTGGCTGCCTGTTGCGCCTTGCGCTCCCTGGGAGCCGGTCGCGCCCTGCGGTCCCGTCGATCCCTGTGCGCCCTGGCTTCCCTGTGGTCCGGTGTCCCCTTGAGGACCTTGTGGTCCCTGGGTGCCTTGCGCTCCAGTTGCACCTTGTGGGCCAACGGCCCCTTGCGGGCCGGTTGATCCCTGGGAACCCTGTGCGCCTTGCGCCCCAACATCGCCTTGTGGCCCCTGTGCACCCTGTGCACCCTGCGCACCTTGAGCGCCCTGAACACCCTGACTTCCTGTTGCACCCTGTGGGCCTTGAGTTCCCGTCGAACCCGTTGCACCCTGGGAACCCTGGGGGCCTTGTGCACCCTGGGGGCCGGTCGCACCACGCGACCCCGTTTCGATATACAGCGTTTGTAGCGTCGTCGGGTCGGTAACGGTAATTGTCTGCTCAGGCACGGCTGACGTCCCAGTTCACAATTACTTCGCCCTCAAAAAGAGTCTGGACGAACCCATCACTGTGGGTCTTTTGAACATCATAAAAATACAAACCAGGTTCCAGTGCGCCGGTTTGGGTCGATGTCAAACTGAACTTCCACTCACCTGTAGCCGCATTCAAAATCGTGGTAGCGAACTGAGCCACGTAAGTAGTGTCGTCCGGGTCGGAACGCATCTGAACCAGGTAAGTCGCGCCAGTAAGGTTGGCCGGCGATCCATCATCCTCAGTTTCGGTGACCTGATGGCTGTACGTGTCGCCCCGTCGAATACGAAGCTTCCTTTTCGGAATACCCATCGTCACCTCCGATCTTCGCCGCTAAAACTACATCACAACCAAAACACTGTACCGCATTACCGAACAACACCCGTACACCTCGATGAACGAATATCGGGTTCTCTTTGTGAAGCTGCTCCATGCGCCGACGCACAAATGGGGACACCCATCTGCCCGACAGATACATGTTCAGCAACCCATCAAAAAAAATGCTCGAAGGCTCCACCGGTTTCATTCTACTTGGGTGTACCCTCAGCAACAGTTCTTTCTAACCAGAGGTCAACTGGCCCGAACACCGACCAGCGGGGTCCGCCCGACATAGCGGCATCACTCACGACGCAGGGAGTCAGGCGTCCGAAGCCCCGATCGAACCTAGCTGGGGACCCGAGCCACAAATGGCGGAGGCGGTCAAGTCAGAACCGGGCGCCCCCCTACGAAAGAAGTCAGTTGTGGTGAGTCAACTTGCCTGATGGCCAACCATTACAAAAACTCAACCCGTTCCTGACCCAGCTGGGGGGAGAGGACTTTGAGCCAAATCAAGCCTCAAAAAAATTTTGTAGGAAAACAGCACCCGTCGTCACTGTCACAGAGTTATCCACAGGGCCTGGACGGTATATATAGACACCCGCTCCGGGTACACCGGGTTTTACGCTCCCTCTACTTCCGGCTCACGGACCCCACCCCCACGCATCGCCACACTTCGTGTGACTCAGCGTCAAGTTCGACCCCCTGAGGGGGCCTCACAGCCCTGACGGTGTGATAAAACACCTGGTCACCGTAGGTGCCTGGGTGCCTGTCGGTTAAGAACAAACAACCAGCAACTTTGCCCTTCACCGAACCAACTCAAGTACCCGGTTTGTACACAGCATTGCGACTCTGTCGCAACCCTTCGGGTAACAACAATCGGAACATTTCCATTCTCTTACCCCCCACAACGCTCGCCGGGGATTCTACCCCGGACGTATTCCGCCGGGGCCCCTGCGACGCGGAACACGGTCCGGACAGAAAACCACAGTCCGTGGTTTGGTCGCCCCCCCAACGAAATACCGCTTCATCCCTCGCGCCATTCATAACGGAGGGCCTCGTCGCAGGCTCCTCAACCCTCCGAATAGGACGCCTGCGCGGTCCTCCGGACAGGGCCAAGGGCGCAAGCCTCTCACCCGAGGTTCGTTCGAGGGCCGGGGCTCAGTCGCTACGCTCCATCGCTACCATCCCGACCCTCAACCGAAGGGGCTCAACGCCCCACCTCAGGGACCCCCCGGTCCCTCAGCCGTCTCGGTCCGCCAAAGTTTCCGGGCCGCCCAGCGGAAGACCACCGCTGTGCTCATCGGGGCTCGCAGGCTCACCCCTGCCCGGTCGGCGGACCTTCACCGGCGGGGGTTCCTTCCGGCGTCCAGCACCGCCGACGCCTAACGCAGTACACACTTAAAACTTTCTTAGTGCGAAGAGTCCACCGGACTCTCCGCAGTCAAAAGTTTCCGTGTTCGTCCGTGCCGTTACGCCACGGAGAATTGCACTCCGCGCCGAACGCCACAGACAAACCCCACCTACCACGCTTACGGCTCTCCGGCGGTCGCAAGCGACGCGCCTCCATGCTGACCACCTCCCTCGAAAACTCTGCGAGATCCCTTTGGGATCAAGGAGGCAACATGAACAACCAACAGAGAGGAAGGACTGAAATGGACACCATCAACGATTTCAGCCAACTCGACTGGCTACTGAACCAAGTCCAAAACGCCAGCCCGTCCGCCGAAGACGAGTACTTCACTCGCATCGACGAACAAACGATCTACTTCCCGACCGGGAAGCGATTCACTCGGACAGTTCACTATCACACCAAACACCACACCATTACCAAAACAGAATCAGTCATCACCAACCTTCGGCGCAACAGCGTCATTCACTTCTACACAGAAAGGAACTAGCAATGTTCAAATCACTCATCGCTGAGATGTACGACAAGGGAGAGGTAGACGAGATCGTCTACCAGCCCACCGGGCTGAACGAATCGACCGGCGCACGCGCCGACGACGACCTCGCGTCAGCCGTCGAGACCGTGTTCCAGTACACGCCCCAGGGCCACGCGATCACCCTCCACACGGACCAGATCGCAGAGCGCAAACTCGCCGGACGGCAGGACACCTGGACTGACCAGCAGATTGCCGACGCTGATTATGAAGTACGCCGGGCGTTGCTCACGGCTTTGAAGTACGACCGGGGGAACGGACGCCGCCTAGAAGGCACGATGATCATGTGCCTCAACACCGACGACGGCGTCCACACAACGGACGACAACTACTGCGCCTTCCTCAACCTTGAGGGATCGATCGCAGGCAACATGATCGGGCGGTACGCGATGATTCGCCTCCACCCGATCGCAGTCACAACTCGCGGAACCCACCTCAACCTCGGCCTCCGCGAGAACGGCTACCTCGACAACAACACGATCACCGAACGCCACATCGAGGGCTTTGTGAAGGGCTGGAAGCACCTCGAAGATGCTCTCGGCGCTTACGACGAACTCAAGTTGGCTCTCGCCAAGATCCGCAACGCCAGCCGCGCCAGCGCGATCAACGAGGAACGCGAGTTCATCGACCGCACCGCGCCGCGCTCGGTCGGCTTCTGAGACAGGGGGACGAGGGCTTCGGCTCTCGTCCCCTTTCTCTTTGCCCGTCAAACGCCACCGCCAATTGTCCTCGCTCACCGAGGGGAACCACGCCCCTCAGTTCACGAGTCCAACCCACCCGCCCACCCTTCAGGGCCACCGCGCTTCGGGTTTCACTATCACAACGAAAATCAGCTCCGCGCACCTAGCGGTCAGTCAACGTCGATCGCAGGTTGGGGACCACCGAGGTTCGTCGTCCACACATACATAATTACAGCCGAAAGGAAAACAATGTCCACTAACACCAATTCCGCATTAGCAATTGCCGAATGGGTTGACGAAACCCTGAATGAGACGCTTCAGCAGACTGTCGACCACAAGTCGACTCGTGTATTCGCTGTATACGAGGCGTCCAACGGCTTCGAGCGTCGCTTGATCGGTGCTCATCCTGACCCCTACTCGCTGCTCATGGAACCCGCCAAACTGCCCAACGATGTTGACGGCAAGTTGGTAGCCGGTTGTTTCATCATGACTGGCTGGATGTCGAAGGTTGCCGATCTCGATGAGGATGGCGAACCAATCGAATCCGACGACGACGACGACGACATGGAGCGCGTGCGTGTCCGTGTAATTGCAGCCGTTACTGACCACAACATCTCAACCGTTGTCCGTCGTTTCGGCTTTGATGGCACAAGCGACAGTTTCGCTGACGGCGGTCAGGGGATGTTCCCCGAGGCCATGCGCACTTGGTGGAACCTCACCAAGTTCTAGTTCTCCCAAATACGTCCTGAGCATGACGCGAAACTGCTTCGGATGTTGCCTTTCGTCATGTGGCAACTGGGAGTGATACGCGCCCCACATAGCATGTTCGTGCCTCGCATACGCACGACAAATGGCGTATCAGTATGCCACCAACACACTCACAAAGGGGAATTATGCAAACCAATACCGGACGTCTTACCCGTTTGTTTGAGATCATCGGACGTGCACACAGCCAAGTCAAGGCTGACGTTGCTCGATTTGCCGAAGACAACGAGGGTATGTCGGAATACGAACAGAAAGCTGTTGTCGCTGTGTACGAGGGTCATCGCGCGGCTCTCGACGCCATCCTGGCTGCCATCGACGACCTGGAAAACGCAACCCACGAGGCCCGCACATGAAACAAGAAATTCTCAAAGAATGGATCGACGCTCTGCGCTCTGGTGATTACCAGCAGGGTGAAGGTCAACTCTGCGCATACGACGAAGACGAGGACGAGTTCTTCTGCTGTCTTGGTGTGTTGTGCGAAATCGCTGCCAGACATGGCGTCCCAGTCAACAAGACCATCTCTCACAACGACGGTAATCCCGTTGTCCTCTACGACGACAAAAAAGATTTCTTGCCCGAAGTCGTCCGTGTATGGGCTGGCCTCGACCACGAAAACCCATCCATCTCTTATGACCACGACAACGAGGAGCTTGGTCTTGAACAAATGGACCGTGTCTTGTCCGAAATGAACGACGAAGGCGCGTCTTTCCTCAACATCGCAGACCTTCTCGAAGAAGAGTGGTTGGTCAAATGATTCGTGACTTTCTCCGTTGGCTTGACAACCTCAAGCCTCGTGACCAATGGGTGTTCCTCGCTGTGTACACCACATGCTGCTTTACATTGACGATTGCGTTCACGTCGATAGGAAAGATGTTTCAATGACTGCTTTTGAATCAACAATCGTCTTTAAGGTCCACGCAGACACCGACGTGTACATCCCTGGTGCGCCACATGACAACGGGCGCGGGATGAACGACCACCATGATGCGTTGCTCACGACCACCGACATTCTCTGGTGGGTAACCGAGCAACTCAAGTCAATTGGCATTACATCCAACTTCTCGTATGCACCAACGACAAAGCTTAAGGAGACAACTGAATGAAGATTAATCTGTTCCCAGCCAAACACGGCATTGGCACCACCACATTGGCAGTCGCGCTGACATACTGGCTTGACAAGCATCCACATACTGGACGGCCCTTGTTGTCCGTTCCAAACTACCTTGATGCAGTCGACGTCACCGCCATCATAGGGTGCACCAACAACATCGAAACCAAACTTTGGGGCATGACAGATATTCCCATCGGGCGACTGGCCTGGGGTTATACATCGGAAGCTGCGTACCACGACAACGAAGTTTGCATCCATCTTCCCATTGACGCACTTAATGTCCCGCAAAAAGATCTTGACCCTGACGCAATCAACATCCTTGTTGTGACTAACGATTACACCACAATGCGTAGAGCAACCTCAGCATGTGCCAGGTTCGAGTATGCCGTGTGTGTTCTGCGCGACGGCGTGCTACGCGAAACTGATGTCAGCAACGTTCTCGGCATCCCCAACATTGCGTTCACCCAGAATTACCAGGATGTTCACCGATCAATTGACGCCGGCCTGTTCACTCGGTCTGTTGACCGTCAATTCTTCTCGCAGATCACAGAATTCGTCGAGCCACACATTCAAAAGCCAATGTTCTTCGGAAAGGAAAAGGTATGACCGACCTAATTGTTACAGACAACACAGCGACTCCTGAATACGAATCACTAAAGCAGCGATTCACACACATGGAAGCACAAAAGAATTATTTCGAGAACGCTTGGCATGCAGCAAAAATCTCCCATTCCAACGACATTGAACGGATTGGGACTGCTCTCCTTGAGGAAGCCGAACGGCGTGGCTGGTGCGACGACTACGACAAGTTCGTCGAAGAGTTGAACCAATATTTGTCCAAAGAATTGGAAGTTCGCACTCGGGACTACGACATCGAGGTCGAATACAACGTCACCGTTCGTCGCACCATCAACGGGAAATCGTATGAAGATGCCCGAGATGAACTCAAAGAAAGTGTTGAAACCGACCTTGAACGTATTGATGACCTCAACATCTCGTTCAACGACGCTACTGATTACACATGATCTATTCCGCCATTGCCCGCACTCTCGCTGACTCACGGCAACGTGCGTCGAGTGTCACCCAACTCATCATGATCGACCGGGTGGCGTTAATGATTGCCGACACATTGGCCGACTACAAACGCTTCAATCGTGAGGCATTCCTTGATCTAGCCAAACACGGGTACGACGTACCCATCGACAACTCATTGGAGGACTAATGAGTAACACAATTACAGTCGTCGGCAACTTGACCGGCGATCCCGAGCTGCGTTTCACACAGGGCGGATCAGCCATGCTGACTGGTTCTGTCGCTGACAATCGCCGCTACCAAATCAACGGAGAGTGGCAAGAAGAAACTTCCTTTGTCAACTTTGTCGCGTGGCGTGAACTCGCTGAGAACGGAGCCGCAACCCTAACCAAAGGCATGCGTGTCGTCATCACGGGTCGTCTTCAACAGCGTGACTGGCAGGACAAAGATGGCAACAAGCGCACATCGTTCGACATTGTCGTCGACGAAATTGCCCCGTCGCTTCGCTTTGCTACGGCTGCTGTCACTAAGATCACCAAGTCTGCTGATCCAACATCACCGCGCCCCGCTGCCGCCACTCCGGAACCTGTATATGCCGAAGAAGCTCCGTTCTGAGTACTACTCATGGGACGAATTAATCAATTCCGTTGATGTGCCGATTAACGACCCGGTTCAATTCCGTTCACCGTCACGCTTTGATTACGCTAGATACTTCGACGTAACGCCCACGACCATTGACCGCTGGAAAACAAAAGGTCTTCCGTGGTTTTCAGCAGATCAAGTGGCTATCAAACGAGTCGGATTGCACCCTTCGTTGATTTGGCCTTCTTGGTTTGCCCAATCACATTAAGGCCACATGAACCCAGACGACATCACACTCCTCGTAGAAAACCAGTCCGACCATCTCCAGTTCGTTGACGTTAATGCCATGATCGTGCGAGGTCCGTCGTTCAAGACGCGACCCATCACATTGGTTGCCAAAATCCGGCATGAAGAATCGAGGTTGGAGTATTTCCAACTATTTAAGATGCGCCCGCGCGTCGCCGCCGCTTTGCGTGACCAACTAATCGACACGATAGATAAGTTTGATGACCTGGAAAACACATGACAAATTGCAGTGTCAACACATAATTACCTGCGATCAATGCCGTAAATCTCGACACGAAGCCGGCACGATCGAGGTCAACACCATCCAGGGCAGCGGAATCTACCAGCTCTGCGAACGATGTGTTGCCGCTTTCGTGAACTTTATAAGGGAGGAACCACCAGTGACAACGATTGATCCTGATTTCGAGTACGCATCCACACTATTAGCCGACGACATTGACATTGCCGAACACCATGCCACATGCCGCTGCTATGAATGTGTCGTTGATCCCGATCTTCACCGTAAGTTCGAGCTCGAAAATACAAAGGAATACCAGCCCGAACGTCGATCTGCGTAACACCCATGAAGTAATATGAATCCACCATATTGGCAAGGCGTATGGACACGCCGTAAGTCAAGGAGAAACATGCCCGTAGCCAAAGATCTATCTGATCTACCCAAAGCAGATAAGCCAACCGGCCTGCCGCCCGTGACGGAACCTAGTTTCGTTAACGTCATTGCTGAGTCCTGGTTCAACCAATACCTCGCCAACGGCGAGCACATGCGTAGCAAGGCCGACGAAAGCCTGCCGTATCGTGCGTCATACGCAGCTCTGCGATGCGACCGACAGTTGCACTACGCCATGTCCGGCGTCGAGCGACCCGTCCCCAACATCGCCGATGCCTATCGTATGTCGCTCGGCACGCTGGTGCACTCTGGCCTTGAATCTGCTATCCACGAAGCGTTTCCGTTGGCTGCATTTGAAGCCGAAGTTGACCTTCGCTCCATTGGAGTTGCTGGTTCAGCCCACGCTGACATCGTGACCTACCACGACAAGCTCGGTGGCAAAGTTGACGCCGTCGTCGAAGTCAAGACCGTCAACGGTTTCGGGTTCAAGTCAATGGCTTCCGACTTCAAAGGGCCGGCCAGTGGCCCACGCTCAGGCCACATTCTCCAGGCGGCGTTGTCTGCAATGGCGCTCGATGCCGATCGTGTTGTCATCGCATACCTGTCAATGGAGAACTTATCACCCAACATGAAACGGTATGTCGCGTCTGACATTGGCCGGTTCGCAGCCGAGTGGCACTTCACTCGTGACGAGTATCGTGCCATTGCCCTCAAGGAAGTTGCTCGCATCCAGCGCGTGACACAGTGGCTTAGTATCCCCGATCTCATCGCACCAACCACAGTGCATGACACCGAGGTTCCCGAGGGTGCGTACATCCAGGACGCTGACCGTGGTATGTGGATCGTCAACAACGACGGTCAAATCACTGACACCGGTCGCATCTGGTTCTGCGATTATTGCGACTTCCGTGACAAGTGCATCGCTGACAATCCTCGCTATCTAGCAGGCACAACAGCACCGTTCTAAGCAGGAGGGCTTCTCCTCGGAGCCGGATGCAGTAACCGAACGCCGGGCGAAACGTCCTGCTCACTAGGCGTGACAGTCGGAGAGACGACGTTAACAAGGAGACACATGGCTAAGCGCACTAACAAACCCTTCACCCTTCTCGTTTCGTTCGCCACCCTTGAAGATGTGGTGAACTTCGCGTCACTACTTCATCCAACAGGTGTGTCGATCTACTGGGCTGACGCACTTGACCCCGAGTATGGCGGCCATGCACCAAAGAACAGTTTGGTTCTTCGACGAGACAACCATAAGCCCGACGACATGCGCGTCGCATAGTAAGGAGACACATGCAGATTCAAACCCTCAGTCTCTCGAACCTTCGGCTCTCTGAGTCCAACGTTCGCAAGACATTCAATGAAGCAGAAATCAACGAGCTCGCTCAGTCGATTGCCAGCGTTGGCCTGCTCTCACCCCTTGTCGTCGAGCACGACCCACTTGACGACACTTACGAAATCGTTGCCGGCCATCGCCGGTATCTTGCCCTCGTCAAGAACGGCGCAACGGAAGCACCTTGCACCATCGTCAAGCATGAATCGTCGACCGATGTACTCGTTACCATGCTCATCGAGAACTGTCAGCGCGTTGACATTACGCCCGTCCAAGAAGCTCGCGCCTACCAGAAGTTGCGCGAAGCAGGCCGCAAACAGACCGACATCGCTAAGACCATCGGCAAATCACAGGGTCACATCTCACGTCGCCTTGCGTTGATGAAGCTGCCGGACTATGTACTGAACGCTCTTGACGAGGGCACGCTCAGTCTTGATATGGCACACCGCCTCACAGGACTTGACCCTATTCACGTCGCTGCTCTCAAGAACAAAATCGGCAAGTTGACCGGCTGGGATATTGACCAAGCCGAAGGCAAGCAGCGTCGAGCCAAAGAGATGGCCGCCATCGACAAGTTCCTCGAAGGTCGAACGGACGTTGTCGAGACTCGGCCCAATACAGCCAAGCTCGTCAAGAGTTACAACGGCACCAACATCCACGAAGCCATGATCTCTGACACGATGGTACTCCATCGATCAGGCGCGTATGTCCATGTCTACGACACGAGCAAGCCACAGCACGACTGGGTTAGCGCCAACGCCATCGATGACGATGAGGACGATTCCCCCACAACAAATTGGTGGGACGAATACAACGCAGCATTCCAAAAGTATCGTGAAGAACGCGACGCATGGATCGACTTTGCTATCAAGAACCCCACGCCATTAGCTCAGCTTGCTGCCGTAGCCATGCGTTACCAGTTGCTCGACTGCTGGTATGACGAGGTATGCAAAGCAGCTGGCATCGACAGCGACGAACCGTCCGATGATCAACTTCTTTCCTACCTGCGTCAAGGGAACAACACCCTACGCCTATGGACCAAGCACCACCTCGATGGTTCCGAGATCGAAGAAATGCTGACCAACGCCGGCATCATTCGACCCGAACGATCAACGTTCCAAAACGCAGAAGCCATTGACCCCATCGAGGAAGACCCACACGATGACCTCGGATACGAGGTGTACGACGAGGAGGTTGCGTGATTATCAACTATCCACTCGGTGTCGGACGGCCGAATGCTCGGTCGTCTGACCCGAACTCCAGCCATCTAGCCAACCATGCCATCAAACACAACGCCCGCCTTGCAGATCACATCTTGCTCGGTGTGTTAGCCATGAGTGGCGAGCATCCCGAAGGCGTTACCGACGACCATCTTCTTTATTACATTGAAGACGTCACGCAAAAACGACAGCAACGTAACGTCATTGCTCGCACTCGTGGCCTTCTGGAACAAGACGGCTGGCTAACCCGCATGCCCAACACCAAGCGCGTTGCCGTTCGTCAATCGGAACAACTCATCAACTACCTTAAGGAGCACCATGCCTCGATCCTTCAGTACCAACTGGCACATTTATGACGAGTTCATGACTGGCACTGGCCGGTTCTATGACACTTGGTCGACAGCAGTCATTAAGATTGGCCCTGATGAACTGACGTTTTATGCGCACAACCTTGAATCCGCCCAGCGTTTACGCAAAGTATTCATTGACCTTGCCAATCTCCTCGCCTCACACATCGACCGCATGGAGAACCACAAAGCGCATAACTTGCTCAAAGAAATCTTTAGCGACGACAATGCCTAAGACCTGGTACGACGGTTACACCGACGACTTCCTGAATACAGAACGCGAAGCTAAAGCGTTCAAATACTGGGTCGAAGACAACCATCCACGAAACTCAGATGAGTGCGAGGAAGATCTACTCAACGCTTTCCGTGACACTCAATGCTGGATCGACGAGTGCCTTGATTGGCTAACAGAACAGGGAGTTCCCCATGCGCGCGGTAAAACCATTAGCTGACCTAGACAGTCGTGCTCCTGAGGCTGGTCGTATTCGACTGGGTATCAAAACAAGCAAGGCTATGAAAAGCCTTGACACATTCCGATTTACGTCACCATACCGTGACTGTATCGAAGCACTAGCCGAGCGGTACGGTGGTCAGATCGCACCTTGGAATGATCCCAAAGCCAGCCCCAATAACCAATGGGAAGTTATTACCGCTGCATCTGAAATTGAAGTCTTTCTTCCGCCTAACCCTGTCAGTACGTGGTATGAGATGTACTCCGGATCGGGACTGGTTCGCCGTTGTGACGGCGTCACCTGCGCAATCCCCCAGCAGACTGGCCCGCAACAATGGGAAGCGGTGGACACTCCGTGTATCTGCACGGCAAAAAGCAACATGGAGTGTTCACCGCATACTCGCCTCAAAGTTCTCTTGCCCAACGTGCCATTCAGAGGCGTGTGGCGGTTAGAGACAAAGGGATGGAACGCCCTAAAAGAATTGCCTGGTATGGCCGACCTCATCCGACAGCTCAACGAGTCGGGCTCAATGGTTCGTGTTGCCCTCGGTATCGAGAAGCGCACACAAATGCGACCGACCGGCAAGCGGAACTTCGTCACCCCAACCTTGACCATGCTCGACACGCCATTCGAGATCATGAGTGGAAAAGCAAGCATTGGCTCGCTGGCCCCCGCCCCCACATCAGCACCTGCGTTGCCTCGCGTAGCCGACGACACGGTGGTCGACGCCGAGATTGTTGAGCCAAG
>Ga0172372_10009684_pt1 | contig 12495 bp, 10 predicted proteins | sample LakKiv5m_2_FD_114544 | JGI IMG/M metagenome (GOLD analysis project Ga0172372, IMG submission 114544) | Freshwater microbial communities from Kabuno Bay, South-Kivu, Congo - kab_092012_9.5m | ecosystem: Environmental > Aquatic > Freshwater > Lake | place: Democratic Republic of the Congo...
GGACCGCCTGCTGCTCGCGCAGGCGCTCGAGACCGCGGGCGAGACGGCGCGCGCCGAGGAGCTCGCCCGCGCGCTCGCCGGCGAGCTCCCGCAGCGCGTCGAACCGCTGCTCGTGCTCGCCACTGCCGCCCTGAAACGGCGCGACGCGGTGGCGGCCCTGGAGTCCCTCGAGCGCGCACTCGCGCTCGAACCGCGCAACGCGCTGGTCTGGTACCAGCGCGCGCGCGCCTACCTGCTGCGCGACGACGCGCGCAACGCCGTGGCCGCCTTCCGCAACGCGGTCGAGCTCGACCCGACGCACTTCGAGGCCCACTACGACCTCGCCGCCTGGCTGCTCTCGCAAGGCGCGCTGGCCGAGGCGCGCCCCTACCTCGTGCGCGCCTACACCCTGGCCGCGCCCGAGTTCCGCGAGCCGCTGCGCCAGAACCTCCTGCTGCTCGAGCTCTCCGACCCTGCCGAGCTCGGCGAGCTCGCGCGCACCGACCACGCGCGCGGCGAGTGGGCCTCCGCGCGCGTCTTCGTCGACCGCCTGCTCGCGCTGCAGCCGACGCACTTCGAGGCCCTGCTGCTGAGCGCGCGCGTGGCGCGCCGCACGGAGGACGTCGCGCGCGCCCTGGCCGACTACCGCGCCGCGCTCGCACGCGCGCCCGACAACTTCACGGCGCTCTCCGAGCTCGGCCCGTACCTGATGGAGCTCGAACGCCCGGACGAAGCCCGCCCGCTGCTCGAAAGGGCGCTGGAGCTCGGCCCCCCCGCCGGCTGGCCCGCCGACCTGCGCGAGAGCTCGCTCGGCAACCTGCGCCGGCTGCTGGAGAGTCCTCCGGCACGCTAGTGCCGAGAGGCCTGCACAGATAGGCAACTTCTTCCTCGCCCCGGCGGGCCCCGGGTCGCCACAGGTAGTCGCGCGCCGCTGCGGGGCGGGCGAAGCCCGTTTCTTGCCGCGCCCGGCCAGTCTGAAGCATGGGGACGTGCGACACTTGCATCGAAGGCTCCCCATGCGCTCGCACTCCCGCAGTCGGACTTCTCTCCACCTCGGCGCCAGCCTTGTCGCGCTGCTGTCCTCGAACCTCAGCGCGCAGGGGGTCCAGCTGGGCCCTGACCCCCTGCAGGTGCCGGGCAGCGCTGCTCCCGACGCCGCGCGCTTCGTCGTCCGTCCGGACGGACGGCGCGCGCTCCCTGCAGAGACTCAACGGCCAGCTCTACGGCACCTCGACCTTCGGCGGCCCGTCCTGGCGCCTCACCACCCTTCCCGCCGAGGACGACCTCACCTACACCTCGGACGGCACTCGCTACCTCTACACCTCCAGCGTGGCGGGCGGCGACTTCGAGACCATCGCCCTCCATTCCGCGCGGAGCGACGACGGCGAGACGCCGATCGAGCTCACTTCGACCTTTGCGCTCTCAGGCTTTGCGAGTCTCGAGTTCCGCTTGACGCCCGACGGCAGGCGAGTGGTGTGGACCACGGACGCGGATCGGCTCTACAGCCAGTCGGTCGAAGGTGGCCTTGTGGTGGAGCTCAGCAGGACGAGCGACGGAGCCGTGCTCCCGGACCTGATCGAGGTCAGTCCGGACTCGACGCATGTCCTGTACCGGACGAACCAGCCCACCTCCCTGTCGCTCCTTTTCAGTGCACCCCTCGATGGCAGTCGCCCGCCGGTAGCGCTGGGTGGAACGGCCACGGTCGGGTTCCGCCAGCTGATCGAGCAGCGCTTCACGCCGGATGGCAAGTACGTCGTCTTCCTGACCGACAGCTTGCTCGACGACCGCTTCGAGCTCTTCGCGCAGCCGGTCGACGGCAGCGCCTCCCCCACACTCCTCTCCGCAGCGCTGGTAGCGAACGGCGACGTGCTCCCGGGCTTCGTGCCCGCACCGGACAGCAGCGCGATCTTCTATGTGGCCGACGCGCTGGTCGATGAGCGCGTGGACCTTTTCCGGGCCCCGCTCGACGGCAGCGCCCCGCCCACGCTCCTCAACGGCCCGCTGGTGGCCGGCGGGGACGTCCGGATCGGCATCGCCGTCGATCCCGCGGGCAGCTTCATCGTGTACCGCGCCGACCAGGAGGTCGATGACCGCTTCGAGCTCTACTCCGTGCCCACCGCGGGCGGCCCGTCGACGAAGCTCAATGCCGTGCTGCCCGGCCCGGGCGACGTCACCGACTTCCGCCTGGCTCCCGTCGGTTCCCGCCTCGTCTACCGCGCCGACGGCGCGCTCGACGAGCAGTTCGAGCTCTACTCGGCCCGCCTGGACGGCAGCACGCCGCCCGTATCCCTGTGCGGCCCGCTGCCGCCCGGCGCGGATGCCGAGCCGGACTTCCGCTTCGGAGCGGCCGGCAACTTCGTGCTCTTCCGCATGGACCGCGAGGTGGACGGCAGGTTGCAGCTCTTCGGCCGGACCCTGGGCTCCGCGGGCACGCTGCTCGACCTCGGCGCCTCGCCCCTCGTGACGACGAGCATCGAGACCGACTTCGTCTCGGCCCCGGGCGGGCGCATCGTCTTCCGCGCCGGCCAGCGCGTCTTCGCCACGTCCCCGCAGGAGACTCCGATCGAGCTGACCAACCAGGGCAGCGGAACGGTCGTGCTCGGTGACGTGAGCGAGTTCCACGAGCTGCCCGGCCGCCAGGTGGTCGAGCTCGTCGAAGGCTCCTTCGAGGGCCGCTTCGAGCTGCAGGTGATCGGGTTCGGCGGCGCGCGCACGCAGCGCAGGCTCGACACGTCCTACCACGTGCTCGAATCCCGCCCGACTCCGGATGGCTCCCGGGTGCTGTATCTCGCCCAGTCGGAGCTCCTCGGTCGCATCCGCCTCTTCAGCGTTTCCACCGCGGGCGCCGGCGTTCCGGTCGCCCTGAGCCCCGCACTGAGCGACGTGTTCGACTTCGCGCTCGCCCCCGATGGCCAGCGCGTGGTCATGCAGACGGGGTCGGATCTGTTCGTCTCCCCGGTCGACGGCCTCACGCCGCCCGTACCGCTCGGTGACGACGGCCACCGGCCGGTCGTGTCTCCCAGCGGCGCGCGCGTCGTCTTCGGGGCCCGATCCGGCGGTTCGGTGCTCTGGTCCGAGCTGTGGAGCGCTCCGCTCGACGCCTCGCAGCCCGCCGTGCTCCTGACGCCGCCCGCGGACCCGAATCGGAGCGTCGAACGCTACGTCATCACCCCGGACGAAAGCCGGGTGATCTATCGCGCCGACCAGGACACGGACGAGCAGTACGAGCTCTACAGCGTGCCGATCGACGGCAGCGCCGCACCCGTGCGCCTGAACGGCCCGCTGGTCGCGGGCGGCGACGTCGGTGGACGGCGCTCCACGCTCGAAGTGCCGCACGAGCTCGAACCCACCTTCGAGCTCACGCCGGATGGCCTGCAGGTGATCTACCGCGCCGACGCGGATGTCGTGGAGCAGCGCGGACTCTTCCGCGTCGCGAGCGACGGCAGCACGGCAGCTGCGCCGCTCTTCGCCCTGCCCGCGCACGCCTCCGTGAGCGACTTCGTCCTCTCGCCGGACGGGACGCGCGTCGCCCTGCGCGCGGATCTCGACGTCGACGAGGCGCAGGAGCTCTACGTTGTCGCGCTGGGCGGAGGCACGCCCGTGCGCGTGAGCGGCCCGCTCGTGCCCGGTGGCGAGGTCGCCTTCCTCGACGGAAACGGCTTCGCCTTCAGCCCGGACGGCAACACGCTCGTCTACGTGGCCGATCAGGAGCAGGACGGGCGCTTCGAGCTCTTCCGCACGCAGGCGGACGGCAGCGGCACGCCCGTGTGGCTGAGCGACGTCGGCGCGAGCGGCACGAGCGCGGGCGGAGTGCGCGCCTTCCAGCTGAGCCCGAACGGGCGCTGGGTCGCCTTCGAGGCGGACCTCCTGCAGCCGGGGACGTTCGAAGCCCACGCCACGCGACTCGACGGCGGCCGAGCCCGCCGCGTGAGCGGCGACATGTCCATGGGCGGGAATGTCACGCGCGGCAGCCTCCTCATCAGCGCGGACTCGCGCCTCGTCTTCTATCTCGCCGACCAGGAAGAGGAAGACGTCCAGCAGCTCTTCCTCGGCCGGCTCGAGCGCGCGCTCTGGTCGCGCTGAGGCGACCCGCGCCGCAGCGCTGAATCAGTTCCCGGCGCGGCCGCGCTCGGGCTGGTGCACGGGCTCGGCGGCGCAGGGCACGGGCTTCGGCGCGCCGTGTTCCTCGCCGGGATGCTCGAGCGTCACGGCCGAGATCGGGAAGACCGGGCCCTCGACGCAGCATTTCGCGTTCGACCAGGCACCGAGCGGACCCTCGGGGCGCGTGCTCACCGGACAGCCGTTGCAGATGCCGACGCCGCAGCCCATGCGCGTCTCGAGCGAGAGCCAGCACTCGAGGTTCTGCGCGCGCGCCAGGCGCTCGATCGCGACCAGCATCGGGTGCGGACCGCAGGCGAGCAGGCGCACCTCGCGCGGCAGCTTCCGCTCGCTCCACAGCTTCTCGAGCAGCTGCAGCACGTTGCCCTTGAAGCCCTCCGAGCCGTCGTCGGTCGCGGTGTAGGTCGGCACGCCGAGCGCGCGGAAGCGCTCCAGGTCGTAGAGCAGCCCCTTGCGCGCCGCGCCGTAGAGGTAGACGAGCTCGTCGGGCCGCGCCGCGCGCTTCCCGTCCATGCCCGCCAGGGCCTGACGGATGCCCAGATAAAACGGCGCCGAGCCGACGCCTCCGGCCAGCATCACCCACGGCTTGCCGCCACCCTCGAGCGCCGGCCAGCCGTTGCCGAGCGGCCCGATCAGCGCGAGCTCGTCCCCCGGCCGCGAGCGCGCCAGGGCCTGCGTACCGCGCCCCATCACCTTGATCAGGAACAGGAGCACGTCGCCCTCCTGCCGGTAGAGCGAGAAGGGGCGCGGAATCAAGGGCGAGAGCGTGTCGCGGCGCTTCAGCATGAAGAAGCGGCTGGCGCGCACGGAGGGGATCGGCGTCGCGGGGCGCACGCCGAGCACGACGCCGTCCTCGCCGCTGCGCTCGACGGACACGACCTCGGCGGACTGCGAGCGGGCGTCGGGGGGCGGGGCGGGCATGGCTAGCCCCATACTTGTAGCGGATCGGAGCGCAGCGGTCGCGGGGCGACTCACCCTCCTCTCCTGTCCCACGCGCAACTCGCACGCGCGTCGCCGAGGGACCCGAAGATCCGCTCCGGCGTATGGCCCCGGCTGCCGCGGACCTGCAAGATCCGCATCCCGTTCCCTCCGTCGCGCCCTCGCCCCCCCAGCCATGTCCCGGACGTTCCCCCTCGCCCTCCTGCTCGCCCTTGCCGCCGCCTGCGCGGGCCCCCGCAACGACCTCGCGCCCGTCGAGAAGGGCCCCAGCGTCAACCCGGGCATCAACGACAACTTCCTCGCCCCCGACCTCGACGTAGCGAGCTTCGTCGAGCGCTTCGAGACCGAGAGCCGCGAGATCTACGCCGAGCGCGCCGCGATCCTCGCGCAGGTCGGCCTGCGGCCGGGCATGGAGGTGGCCGACATCGGCGCCGGAACGGGCCTCTTCACCTACGCCTTCGCCGAGAGCGTCGGCGCCAAGGGCAAGGTCTACGCGGTCGACATCGCCCAGGGCTTCGTCGAGCGCATCGCCGCGGGCGCCGCCGAGCGCAAGCTCGCCAACATCGAGGGCGTGCTGTGCGCCGAGGACGACGCGCGCCTGCCGAAGAACTCGCTCGACCTCGCCTTCGTGTGCGACACGTACCACCACTTCGAGTACCCCGCCGCGACGCTGAGCACGATCCACCGCGCCCTGCGGCGCGGGGGCGAGCTGGTCGTGATCGACTTCCACCGCATCGAGGGCGTCACGAGCGAGCGCATGCTGAGCCACGTGCGCGCCGGAGAGGAGGTCTTCACACGCGAGATCGAGGCCGCGGGCTTCGAACTCGTCGGCAAGGAGACGATTCCCGGCCTGAAGGAGAACTACTTCCTGCGCTTCCGGCGGCGCTGAGGCGTCCGCGCGGCTACTTGCCGCGGATGGCGCGGATCACGTCCGGGGCGCGCTCGTTCGGGACGAGCAGGGTCAGGCTGTAGTGGGCGATCTTCCAGGTGCCGTCCTCGCGCTTCAGCGCGCCGGTGCCGCGGCAGTCGCCGTACTTGTCGTTCCACAGGCGCTCGTCGAACCAGGCCACGTCGCCCACGACCGTGACGTGGCGGTTCTTCGGCACGTAGGTCCAGCCGATGCCCTTCGAGAAGTAGGGCTCGCAGAAGGCGCGGAAGCTCTCCAGCGACCAGCGCTCGGTCGCGTCGGTGCCGAGGAAGACCGAGTCGGCCGTCATGTGCCCGAAGTAGCGCGCCCCGTCGGCCGCGCCGGCCGCGGCGTGCCAGTCGTCGAGCACGGCGAAGATGGCCGCCTCGTCCTCGGCGAGCGGCGGACGCTCGGGTCCGGGGGCGGCCGCCGGCTCGGCCTGCGGCGCTCCGCGCGGAGCAAGGTTCTGACAGGCCGCCAGCGACAGGAGCAACGCGACGAGGATCGGCAAGGACTTCATCGTTGGGGAGCGAGGACCGGAGCCGTGGGACCCGCGCTATCATGCCGTGCTCACCGCCCCGCTCCCATGACCGTCCTGTCGATCCAGGCCCTGCAGAAGGCCCACGGCGCCCGCGAGATCCTGCACGGGGTCGAGCTGTACGTCGCGCGCGGCGAGAAGATCGGCATCGTCGGCCGCAACGGGGCCGGCAAGACGACCCTGCTGCGCCTGATCGAGGGCGAGGAGCAGCCCGACCGCGGCTCGGTCCAGCTCGAGCGCGACGCGCGCATCGGCTACGTCGTGCAGCGCCCGGTGTTCGAGCCCGGCCTGACGGTGCGCGCCTTCGTGCAGCAGGGTCTGGAGGCGATCCACGCCCTCGAGCGCGAGCTCGACACGCTCTCGCACGCCATGGCGGAGGCCTCCGGGGTCGAGCTCGACGCGCTCACGAAGCGCCACGGCGACCTGACGGCGCGCATGGAGCACCTCGGCGGCTGGGAGGCCGAGCACCTCGTCGAGAAGATCCTCTCGGGCATCGGCCTCGACGAATCGTTCTGGGAGCGCGAGGCGCGCACGCTCTCGGGTGGCGAGAAGAGCCGCGCCTGCCTCGCACGCGTCCTGACCAGCGTGCCCGACGTGCTTCTGCTCGACGAGCCCACGAACCACCTCGATCTCGTGGGCATCGAGTGGCTCGAGGACTTCCTGCAGCACCTGAAGAGCGCCGTCCTGATCGTCAGCCACGACCGGCGCCTGCTCGACCGCGTGGTCGATTCGATCGTCGAGATCGAGCGCGCCGGCCTGACGCGCTACCCGGGCAACTACGCGAAGTACCTCGACCTCAAGGCCGAGCGCTACAAGAGCGAGCTCTCGGCCTGGGAGGTGCAGCAGGAGTTCCTCAAGAAGGAGGAGCTCTTCATCCGCACCCACATGGGCAGCCAGCGCACGGGCGAGGCCAAGGGGCGCCAGAAGAAGCTCGAGAACGTCGTGCGCCTGCCGCAGCCGTACCTCGACGTGCGCCGCCCGGTGATCCGCATGGCGGCCACCGAGCGCGGCGGCGAGACGGTGCTCGAGGCGCGCGGACTCGCGCTCGGCCACGGCGAGAAGCCGCTGATGAAGGGCATCGACCTGAAGCTCGCGCGTGGCGAGCGCATCGGCATCGTCGGCCCGAACGGCTCGGGCAAGTCGACCCTGCTGAAGACGCTCGCCGGACGCCTCGCGCCGCTGGCGGGCACGCTCGAGAAGGGCCACAAGGCCGTGTGCGGCTACTACGACCAGGACACGAGCGAGCTGGCCGACGACGGCACGCCGCACGAGGAGATCCGCCGCATCCAGCCGCTGTGGACCGACCTCGAGATCCGCAGCCACCTGGCGCGCTTCCTGTTCCGCGGCAACGAGGTCGAGGCCTCGATCGCGCGCCTCTCGGGCGGCGAGCGTGCGCGTCTCGCGCTGGCGAAGCTCGTGCTCGCCAAGCCCTCGTGGCTCGCGCTCGACGAGCCCACGAACCACCTCGACCTCGCCGGCCGCACGGCGCTCGAAGAGATGCTCTCCGAGTTCCCCGGCACGCTGGTCTTCGTCAGCCACGACCGCGCCTTCATCGACACGCTCGCCACGCGCGTGCTCGAGGTGAAGGACGGCAAGGTGCGCTCCTACGGCGGCAACTACAGCGAGTACCGCGCGGCCCTGGGCGGCGAGGTCGAGGAGGCGCGCGCCGAGCGCGAGGCCGAGAAGCAGCGCGTGGCCGCGGCCGAGCGCGCGCGCGCCGCCAAGGCCGCCCCGGCGAAGAAGGAGAAGGCCAGGAACCCCTGGCTGCTGGCCAAGGTCGAGGAGGCGATCCTCGCGCTCGAGAAGGAGAAGGGCGAGCTCACGGCCGCCCTGTGCGACGAGGCGGTCTACAAGAACGGCGCGAAGCTGCGCGAGGTGCAGCACCGTCTGGCCGAGGTCGAGCGTGACCTCGAGGAGAAGAACGCGCAGTGGGAGTCGATGATCTGAGCGGGCGCGGAGGCCCCGCCCGCGCGGGAAGACGCGCGCGAATCCGTCGTCGGAGCCACCTCGGCGCTACAGTCGTGGACGCATGATTCGGCTCTTCTCCCTGGCGCTGCTCGCCCTCCTCCCGCTCCAGGCCACGCGCAAGCTCGAGCCGGGCTCCAGCGCGCCGCCGCTGCGGCTCGAGCGCTGGTTGAAGGGCGAGCCGGCTTCGCCGGGCAAGGGCGTGCCGGTCGTGCTCGACCTCTTCGCGCCCTGGAACGAGCAGTGCGTCGCCAGCCAGCCGTATCTGAGCGAGCTCGCGCGCGAGTTCGCGCCGCAGGGCGTGCGCGTGGTCGGCCTGACCGGCCCCGACGACCGCACCACGCTCGAGAAGGCCCAGGCCTTCGCGCTCGAGCACGCTGCGACGCTCGATTACACGCTGGCCTGGGACAAGGGCGTCGGGACGCGCGGCCCCTACCTCGAGGGTCGGCGCGCGTTGCCGTGCACCTTCGTGATCGATGCGCAGGGCACGATCGTCTGGGTCGGCAACCCGATGTTCGCCGTCGAGCCGGTGGCGCGGATGCTGGCCGGCACCTGGGACCGTGCGCGCGATCCGGCCGCGCTCGAGGCGGACGAGCGCGAGCTCGCGGCGCTGTACGGGCTCGGCGTGGTCGATCCCGCGGGCGCACTCGGGAAGCTCGCCGCGCTCGAGGCGCGCCGGCCGCGGCTCGTGGCCTTGACCCAGCCGCTGCGCTTCGAGCTCGAGCTCGGCGCGGGGCGCCTCGAGGCGGCCTCGACCACCGGCCGCGCGCTGGTCGAGCGCGCCCTGCGCGTGCGCGACGCGGGCGCGCTGCGCCAGGTCGCCGAGCGCCTGGTCGATCCCGCCCGCCCGCTCGCGCAGCCCGACCTCGCGCTCGCGCGCCTGGCCGGCGAGCGCGCGGTCGAGCTCACCGCGGCGCGCGACTACCGCCCGCTCGAGGCCCTGGCCCGCGTGCACCGCGCACTCGGCGAGACCGCGCGCGCCGTCGAGCTCCTGACCCAGGCCATCCAGGTGGCCCCTCCGCTCGCCAAGACGAACCTGCTCGAGACCCTGGCCGAGCTCGAGAAGCCCTGACTCGATCCGGCACGGTAGAGTGCCGACGATGCAGCCCGGACTCACCCTGGCGGAGGCCGCCGCCACGCTCGAGCGCACGCCCGCCGTCCTGCAGGCCCTGCTGGCGGGCCTCGAGCCGCGCTGGCTCGAGGTGAACGAGGGCCCGGGCACTTACAGCACGCGTGACGTGGTCGGGCACCTGATCCACGGCGAGGACACGGACTGGATCCCGCGCCTCGAGCACATGCTCGCGCACGGCGACGCGCGGCCGTTCGAGCCCTTCGACCGCGAGGGCATGCGCGGGAAGCACGCACAGGACTCGGTCGACGAGCTGCTCACGACCTTCGCGCGGCGCCGTAGGGAATCCCTGGCTCGGCTCGCCGAACTGCGCCTCCGTCCCGCGGATGGCCGGCGTCCCGGCCTCCATCCCGCCCTCGGTCCCGTCACCCTGTCAGAGCTCGTCGCCACGTGGGTCGTGCACGACCTCGCGCACCTCGCGCAGATCGCGCGCGTGCTCGCCAAGGCGCGCGCCGACGAGATCGGGCCCTGGCGGGCCTACTTCCGCACGCTCGACGACCGCCAACCCGACTGACCGCTCCCACGATGCTCTTCGCCGCCGCGCTGCTCGCCTTCCCCGCCCTGCCCGCCACGTCGCAGGACCCGAACTGGCCCTCCTTCCGCGGGCCGCGCGCGAGCGGGATCGCCGAGGGCTTCGCGCTCCCGACCGAGTTCGACGTGCCGAGCGGCAAGAACGTGCTGTGGAAGACGCCGATCCCGGGCCTCGCGCACTCGAGCCCGGTCGTGTGGGGCGGGAAGGTGTTCGTGACCACCGCCGTGCGCAAGGAGAAGGAGGCCGAGCTCGGCAGCCTGTTCGGCTCGGAGAACTACGGCTCGGGCGACTCGGTGACCGACGAGGGAACGCACCGCTTCGAGCTCTGGTGCCTGGACGCGACGAGCGGCAAGGTCCTGTGGACGCGCACCGCCTTCGAGGGGCCGCCGGCCATCAAGCGCCACCCGAAGTCGACCCACGCGAACTCGACGCCCGCGGCCGATGCGAAGCACGTGCTCGCCTTCTTCGGCTCGGAGGGCCTGCACTGCTACGACCACGACGGCAAGCTGCTGTGGTCGAAGAGCTTCGGCGTGCTCGACGCGGGCGCGCCGAACGGCGTCGACGACACGACGAACTTCCAGTGGGGCTTCGCGAGCTCGCCGGTGATCCACGGCGAGCGCGTGCTGGTGCAGTGCGACATCCAGGTGGGCTCCTTCGTGACCGCGCTCGAGCTCGCGAGCGGCAAGGAGCTGTGGCGCACGCCGCGCGAGGAGAAGCCGACCTGGTGCACGCCCGCGGTCGCCGAGCACGATGGCCGCGCACAGGTGATCTGCAACGGCTACTTCCACACCGGCGGCTACGACCTCGCGACCGGCAAGGAACTGTGGAAGCTCGTCGGCGGCGGCGACGTGCCCGTGCCCACGCCGCTCGTGCACGAGGACGTGGTCTTCCTGACCAGCGCCCACGGCCGCCTCGCGCCGCTGCGCGCGCTCCTGCTCACGGCCGAGGGCGAGATCCCGGCCCATCCGGCCGAGTCCGAGCACCGCCTGTGGGAGCTCCCGAACGCCGGCATCTACATGCAGACGCCGCTCGTTTACGAGAGCGAGCTCTACGCCTGCAACGACGCCGGCATCCTCGCCTGCCACGACGCCGCCACCGGCGAGCGCCTCTACCGCGAGCGCCTCGGCGACGGCAGCTACGGTTTCTCCGCTTCGGCCGTGGCCGGCGACGCCAAGCTCTATTTCACGGCCGAGAGCGGCCTCGTGCACGTGCTCGCCCCCGGCCCCGAGTTCGCACGCCTCGCCACGAACGACCTCGGCGAACCCTGCCTCGCCACCCCCGCCCTCTCCGCCGGGCGCCTCTTCTTCCGCACGCGCTCACAGCTCGTCGCGATCGGAGTCAGGCAATGACTTGCCCTCGCCGCCAGGATCACAGACAACAGGATGAGGGGGCAAGCAAACTGCGCCTATTGTAAGCACGAAAAAAAACCATGTTTGTTACTCAAGCCACCAATCGATGTAGTTGTCTAGATCGAGGTACCCTGCCGCCCTGGCCTGGTTCGTGGACAGAGGAAGAGCAGAGTCCAAGATGCCGTCACGATTAGCGTCAAATAGATGCAAGCGGAGATCGTCGTCGTCGATGTCCGCACCGCCGTAGAAGCCTGAAAGCGCCGACGAACCGGTACCAAGGAAGTAGGTGTATCCGTAGTCTGCGTGATTGAAGACTGCAATTCCGGAGTATTCCTTGATGCCCAGAGAAGGCTGGACACCGAAGAGGCCGGACGCGTTCGTCTCGCTCGCGAGCAATGCCTTGCTTCCTGTCGCAAGGTCCAGCACGTAGAGATCGTTCGGTTGAACAAACTGAACCAGAGCCTTCCCAGAGGCACCAGTCCCCCGAAGCCCGGAGACTCCAGACATGACCGAGGACCAGTCTCCGTTGAATTGTTGGCTTGTAGAGAGGGTGACACGTTGGACGCCAGGGAGCACGATCTCGACCTCCATCAAACGTAAGCGTCCGGGCGCTGATCCCTGTGCGACGTAGTTGAGCGGTTCCGCGGGCGGGATCTTCTGGGGATGGACCAGAGGAAGATCGGAGCGTCGAGTCGAGGGCCGGGCGAGGCGTACTACCGCGCGGTGCTGAGCGAGCAGGAGTCGAGCGGGCAGAGCCTGCGGTCGTTTGCTCGGGCGCGGGAGCTCTCAGCCTGGACGCTGTACGGATGGCGAGCGCGGCTCGGTCGGACTCGAGCACGGCGATCGCGGACGGCTGGTGAGACGACGCCGGCCCTGGTTGCCGTCGATGTCGTGGGCCGCGATGCGCCGCCGCGCGAGATCGAGGTCGTGCTGGCGGACGGCGTGCGCGTGCGAGTTGCGCACGACGTGTCGCTGGAGCGGCTCGTCGCGATGGTGCAGGCGCTGCGCTCGTGCTGAGCCGGCTCGGTCAGGGCCGCA
>Ga0172372_10009685_pt1 | contig 12494 bp, 15 predicted proteins | sample LakKiv5m_2_FD_114544 | JGI IMG/M metagenome (GOLD analysis project Ga0172372, IMG submission 114544) | Freshwater microbial communities from Kabuno Bay, South-Kivu, Congo - kab_092012_9.5m | ecosystem: Environmental > Aquatic > Freshwater > Lake | place: Democratic Republic of the Congo...
CTCATTTGTCCCCAAGGGAGGACATATCCCATAAAGGCTGTTGCCATCATCAGAAGAAGGATGATGACACCGAGGATCCAAAGCAGCTCACGTGGTGATTTGAAAGAACCATAGTAAAGTCCCCGGAATATGTGAATGTAAACCACGACAAAAAACATGGTGGCGCCGTTCATGTGAATATAACGAAGAAGCCAGCCCCCATTCACGTCACGCATGATATGCTCAACGCTGTCAAAGGCATGGTCCACATGAGGAACATAGTGCATGGCCAGGAAAACACCTGACCCAATCATGATCATAAGGACAATCCCAGCAAGGGACCCAAAATTCCACATATAGGAAAGGTTTTTTGGGGTTGGATAGTCTCGTAGCTCATGGTTAATCAAGCTGATGAAAGGAAGGCGGCGGTCAATCCATTTTAAGATGCTCATATGAAACTACTCATGGTTTTTTTCCTAAATAACATCTAATTGTGTCACAGATAAATAATAAATCGTATTTACGAAAGTACCACCGAAAAATACTCTACAAAACCAAAAGCGTTCTGTTATTGCAAGGAATGTCAGTGCCGTAGCAATCCATAAAAGGCAAAAATGTTATCCCTTTTTATATATGAATACAGGGATCAACTCTGTTGCAAGAGTTTTTTGCTCCCAAGGTTTTAAGAAAAAAGTAGCGATATCCTTAAAAAGCATTTTTCTTGGGGTAATCAACCTTCTATAATAGTATCGGTTTCTAACTATATTAAGAGATTAAGATGTATATTATTCATAGGCTTAAGTACTTGTTATTCATTTGTCTTTTCCTAACCAACTGCGGACCCAAGGTCATTTTTCAGGATAAATGCAAAGAAGAGTATGGAAAACTCTCGTGCACTCAATTAGAAAGCGAATACAAAGACTATCGAAAGAAAGCTGATGCTGAGAAAGTGTTGCGGGAACAAAAGTCCTATGGTGCCCCTAATTCTATGATTAATGCAAGCTCTATGCGTGTTGATCACTATGGGAACATATTTTATAAATTTGAAAGCCCTGCCGAAGAAGAACATAAATGGCGCTTACAAACACTCCGGGAAATGCTAATTGAAAGAAAATGCAAGACGGATCTGACATTTAACGACGATATAGAAGTTAAAGTTTATACGGATTCGGTCTATAGACGTAAATAAACGATCATAGCTGTTCTTTAAAATTTTCTCCCCAGTCCAAGGCCTTGGAAGTAGGGGGCCCATAAAGCGGAGTTTGAAGTTGCCAGGGTCCTGATTAAGGTCAGACTTGCGGCAAAGATGATCTGAGCGGCAAGAAGAATGCGCACACCCCAAGCACAGATTGCCCGCCTTGAAAGTGGCCAACATTTTCCCAGCATGAATTCAATTCACAAATATGCGCAAGCCGTGAACCGGGAGATAAACTTGAGTATCAATCCGTGAAGTTTGAAATTCAAAACATTTACTTTATAAAAATTAATATTATCCAAATAAGATAATTTGATTTTAAAATTCTTTAGATTTGACAAATCATTTTTATCACTGATTTAATGATTCTTTAAGCTCTTGAATTTGTAACTTTGTCAACTTTGTATATTTAACAATCTTATCCTCTCCCTCACCATCAGCTAGCATCTGTAAAGCAATAGATCTACTTTCTTCAATACGCCCTTTTTCAATACCTATTTCAACGCCCTTTTCAATGCTTTTTTCAATACCTTTTTCAATGCCTTGCCTGCGAGATACCTCTTTTTCTTCCTTAATGTATTCCCTAGAAAACCTAGGGTCAAATTGTGATGGCCATACAGTATCATTCCTTTTTTCAAAAACCTCAGTTGCAAAGGGCGTTGAAAAAATACAACCTACATAGATTAACGCTATGAACATTAATTTAGATAACATTTTCATGGTCGCCCTCCCTTTTTATTATTATTTCAATGATGCTTTTATGTCTTGAATTTGTTGTGGCGATAGATCCGTCATCTCAGCAATAATGTTCTCTTGCATGCCTTTTGATAACATGCGTAGTGCTACCGTTTTAGCTTTCTCAAAGCTTCCCTCTTCAAGCCCCTGTTTGCGAGCTTCTTTTTTCTTTTCTTGAATGTATTCTTTAAATAATCTAGGATCAAATTGTGATCCTTGTCTTTGCGAATACACCACATCCTCTCCTTTTTCAAAAACCTCAGTTCCACATACATTCGAGAAATTAAGAATTTTATAAATCAATACTATAAATATCAACTTAGATAATATTTTCATAACCCTTCTCCTTTTGTATTATTACTTTAATAATGCTTTTAGTTCTTGGATTTGTTGGGGTGATAGGTCCGTCATCTCAGCAATAACGTCCTCTTGCATGCCTTTTGATAGCATGCGCACTGCTACCGTTTTAGCTTTCTTCCAACCACCCTCTTCAACACCCTCTTTGTGAGATACTTCTTTTTCTTTCATAACATGTTGGCTGTATTTTTCGTATTCCCTATACTGGTCAATATATTGTTGCAAGGTCTTCTCCGGCATAGATTTAATCCGAATACGCTCATATGCTTGTCTCACAGTTTCCGTTTGGACTTTCTCCAAATCAACGTCGGTTTTCTTGTGAGCTTGTTGAAGAAACTCTATCCACTCCCTAAGCGCCAAATTTTCAATTGTCTCAAGCTTAGAAAACATAGCGTTATATTGAATCAATTGTAAGCTATCAATCACGTGTTTATGACCATCTATGTCGCTCACAAATTGGTAATGGCGCATTAATTCATTGGGAGAGTCTTTCCAATAATGAATTTCTTCATTCCCACCTCCGAGTATATTAATGGCTATAACTTTCTTCAGATTTTTCCACTCTCCTCCCCTTTTAAGTTGGTTACCATAAAACGCACAAGGATATGCCAATGCCCGATCATCCCAGTAGTCTTGAATAGCAACTTGGACTTCAACCAAAACAAAATCGTCATTTGAAAGTTTACAAACAACGTCAAGTTGGGAATTACGCTCTTGGTCTGGGATCGCCTCTTTAATTTCATCATAGACCCCAGATAATTTTTTTAAGATTTTAGCGCCCTTAGAAACATCTTGCCATTCGGCTTTAGCATTACATATTTGGACTTTTATCTTTTCTTCATCATTTTTTCCGATTTTTTTGAAGAACTTTTTTGTTTCATCTTTGTGAAGGATAGATCGAGCTTTTTTTAACTCTTTGACCGGATTAAGAGATTGATCCAGCAACTCAGCTGAAGTGATATTTGGGCTTTCGCCAAATAGTTTAATAAACTCTAAAAGAATACCTTCATCGTGCAATAAATATTTAAAAGCAGCGTCAAGGGTAGGCATGCCAAAAGTTTGTTTGCTCACAAACTCTGGAAGTTCTATAGAAATGTCTATTGATGCGTCTGGGTCAAGGCGAATGCTCTTTGCCTCCCTTTCTTCCTTATCGTCATTTCTTGATCTTTTGAGCGATTTTTGTACCACAGCTGAACCTGAATCCTCTTCTTCAGAGGACACATGGTCCAACGCAAAACAATGGCCATATAGAAACAAGCTTAAACTTGCTAACAAAATAATCTTTTTGATATTTCGGTTCATGGTACCTCCAACGGTTGTCTATTTTATCAGAATATTTAGGCCTTTGACTTTAATCATCCATCCTATATCTGTAAACTAAAGTTCATACTTTTAAAGCGTGGTATATTATACCTCATAAGATGTTTGGCCGTCAAAGATAGAGCATGGGCATTGCCCAAGAACCTACGGATGTCTGGCTGAAAATGCCATTTTCCTGCGAATATCCGTTAGTCCGCTCTGATGGTATTATCACCTATCTTTCTCACACCTTCCTCACCACCAAATGATGATATTCACAATACTCAAGGCACCACTTCTTCTTATATAAATGAGGGCGTTTTTTACCGTAATTGCTGTCCCTTTTCGGAGGGAGGAATATAACCTATCGCTATTTTGAATGCTCACTGTCCCCAAACATATACCAAATCTACGCTGAGAGGGGGCTTGGCTTTTTGTCGCCTGTAACATACATTATAAAGTAAAGAATAATGAAAACCTGAATGTCCCAACAAAAAACGGTTGAAATCTATTGTGATGGATTTGGGAATGAGCCTTTTACAATTTGGCTAGATACTTTAAAAGATGTACGAACAAAAGCGAGAATATCACAAAGAATTAGGCGTATTGAAAATGGAAATTTTGGCGATCATAAAGCCGTAGGTGAGGGAGTTAAGAATGGATTTTGGGCCGGGCTATCGTGTGTATTACGCTCATGAGAATGACCGAATTATTATCTTGCTTTGCGCTGGCAGTAAGAAAACGCAACAGCGAGATATCGCCCAAGCTCAATCCTACTGGAAAGAATATAAAGGAGGCTTATCATGAGAAAGCTGAAGAAATTTAAAAACACACTCTTAGAAGACCTAAACGATCCTCAATATGCGCAAACTTATTTATCTGTTGCCCTGGAAGAATATGAGAAAGATAAAGACGTAGCCGCATTTCTAACGGCTTTAAGGGATGTTGCTGAAGCAAGAGGTGGTCTAACCAAGCTAGCAAAAAACACACCTGAATCGGCAGAGTCTTTACAAATCCTTATCTGCTAAAGGTGACCCTAAACTCAATACCGTTGAAACAGTCCTTCATGGTCTTGGTTATCGGCTTTCTGTTGTGCCTTTAAACGAACACCGAACAACAAAATAAGTTTTAGATTTAGGTAGTCTTTAACCATTCAATGGGGACGGCGAACCTGTACCATGGAAGAAAATTCTCAGATATCCTCTTTACTCAGTTTTTAAGCAAGGGTTAATCACGCTTCAGTTCCCTCTGCTAAAATCCTTTGGTCTAGCACCACACCATCCAACTTGCCTTAGAAGAGGCCCAAAATGTTATCTTTTAGAAAAGCGGCGGACAGTGTGGTGCAACACCCATTGTTACTGGTAATCTCCCGCGCTACGCATGCCTTGAACCGCGTCGGCTTTTATAGGCTAGCATGACGACTTATATGAGGCTTCACCCGACCTAATGGAACCGCTTAGGCCGCTTGGTTAAAGGGGTCTTTATTTTGAAGTTCCTGCCATTGTTTGTACAACTCTTCGCGTTCTTCATTACTATTAGCCTTAACCCCTATAATAATGCCACCTCTATTAAGTCCCTCTTCTAGTCTTTTCGCTTGTTCATCTGGAGTTCCTGAGCCAATAAATGCTCCCACCAAGCCACCTGCAGCAGCGCCTGCGCCCGCGCCTGCAAAACTTGCAGCTAAGGGACCCGAAATTATAATGCCTAATCCAGGGATAGCAAGCGATGTTCCTAAAGCAGCTATTGCAGCAGCCAAAGCACCAACAGATCCCCCTACAGCAGCTCCTACACCCATTCCTTCTAAGGTCTTGTTTCCTAAGTCTGAGGTAGATGTAAGGTCATTATTGTTAGGAAAATACGTATTCCGTGTGTCTTCTGACATAGCAAGCGTGATATCCTCTTTTTTATATCCTTGCCTTAACAACTTTCCATAAATATTTTCCACTGTTTTAGGATTTTTAAACAGCGCTGTAATCATGCTGTTGTCTCCTAGAAAAATTAAATTTTCAACCTTTTGATTGGTCGTTGTACCTTGAGTTGCTGAATTTTGAGTTGTTGAATTTTCCATTTTTATCCCCTTTTTATTATTAATTGAGTCCTACACGGTAAATTTAATGTGAGGAGCATTAGACTTTATAACCATATGGAATACACAAAAAATTTTAAACGTGAAAATAGGATATGAATTCACCTACAAAAAAGAGAGTATTAACAAAAAATACTATTTTGTTATAACTTCATTGGGCCTAGGTAGGTACCATCTGACTTAAAAGTCATATCTAGCGATACAGCATTTGTAAAAATTTCAGTCTGAGGGGTAAAAGGATCTATTCTAGGTATTGGATAGCCTATGATAGTCCCTAAATTTTTTGCAATGTTAGAAATAAACTTTGCTTGGTTAAGCTGATGCAGCAAATTAGAAAAATTATCTATAGTATAAGTAATCTTTCCCCTAATGCCTGGATCCTCAGGATTCTTGGCATACTGGTAAGGCATTAAGCCTAGAAATTTTATTTTCCCTTTTGCTTGTGCACTGTAAGCTGTACCATCCCGCATTTGCGTTGATGCTTGGGGAGCTTTAAGATATATTTCCAGCTCCCTCTCCAATGGGTGGTATTGCCCTTCTCCTTCGATTAAATAAATAATAAGGCGACCTTCGCAAATTTCATTTTTACCATTTTTTATACAGGTAGTATGCTCGCTATCTAAATTTATTTTGAGTGGATATAATTTAAAGTCATGGATTTTATACACACTATTTTTATAATTTATTTTGCCTGATAGTGTGCTTGCTTCTACAACACTTCCGTTGTAAAGAAAAACTTTGAAGTCATTAATTTTTAATAATAAATTATAATTTTTCATATAAGACTTAAAGAAATCGACATAATTGGGTTCTAAAACAATGGTATTAGCATTTATATGAGTGAAGGTTGGGTTTGAACCTTTATTCTTAATATTTACGTGATCTAATATTATGCTTGGGATTTTCCAAGTGCGCCAATTAAAGTGAGTACTACCGACGCTAATCTCTAATTCGTGTAACTGGGAATAGTTTCCAATTGAATATTTTATATAATAAGATATTCCAATAAAAAAAGAGCTTATAGCCAAAAACGTCGTAATTACTATGTAACTTAGCAATTTTGAAAAATTTCCAACTTTCATTCTTGAGTGCCTTTACATACTAAGCTTTTAAGTTATAGAGATTCTATTTTTATATAACCATATGTATATCCATAAAAAGTGAGCGGATACGTGAAACTTTGAATTAAATTCACGTAGTACCTTACGTATTTGGGGTGTAGCCTTTTAAGTTGCATGAATAAGTAAGGCCTTCCCTTAAAGCAGGGAATTTAGATCATTGATGAAAATATTTGCTGAAGGAGGTTAAAGTGAATATATACACCTATTTAAAAAAAGATCATCACACTGTTGTAGAGCTTTTTGATAAGATACTTTCTTCCAAAAGCTTAGAGAAGCGCCTGTCACTTTTTCAAGAAGTAGCAAATGAGTTACTTATCCATTCAGAAACTGAAAATGCCACATTTTATGCAGCGTTAAAAAAGCATAAAGAAACCGCTGAAATAATAGAGCATGCGAAAAAAGAACATAAGGAAGTTAAAGACTATATTGAAAAATTAAGTAGTATTCCTATTGAAAGTGAGAAATGGTTGGAACAATTTGGAGAGCTTAAACACTCTGTAACCCACCACGTTAAAGAAGAAGAAGGTAATATATTTAAAAAAGCTAAGACAGTTTTAAGCTCCGAGCAAGCCGATCAACTCGCTAGAGAGATGGATGCACTAAAGAACGACCTAAAAGCTGCCTAATGATTAGGGTGAAAGCGAACAAAGAATGTCTCGCATCCATATTGCGTATTTACTGAATCTACGGTGCCCCATAGCTTTTCAGATTGAGAAGGCTCTTGGATGTTTCCTAGAGAATAGCTCACAAATAGGCTATGTTATTAGAGACGGCACTCCCTGGACCACAATATACTCAAGTACTCGCCTAAGGTGAGGAGGTTACCCTAACCCATTAACCTACTTAAAAAGGATTTCTGTTTTTTTGCCGACAATTTATTTTTAGAAGGAAGATAGGGTAGTTAGAAAACCTAAGAAATTCAATGGTGCCGGCTGTAGGATTCGAACTCGAGACCTACTGATTACAAATCTTAAGTTCTCCCATCTTTCTGGTTTTCTCTTTACCCCGAAAATCTATTTATTTAATTGTTTTATATCATTTTTTGTTTTCTCGTATCTTTTTAAGTATTGTCTTTTTCTCTCTCTTTTGCTACCTATATGCTACCTAGAAATGGAGAAACACCATGCCGAAGCTTACCAAAAAAATTGTTGAGTCAATTGCGCCTCAAAACAAAGATGTCATATTATGGGATTCGGAAGCCAGCGGGTTTTTCTGCAAAATAACCCCTGCTGGCAAGCGCTCCTACTTCCTTTATTACCGTACCAATGACCGACGGCAACGACGACCTAAGATTGGGGACCATGGCATTATCACTTGTGAGCAAGCCCGAAGCATTGCTCAACGATGGTTGCTGGAAGTGAGCCAGGGAAATGACCCATCGGGAGATAAACAAGAGCTTCGTAGCGCTCCCACCCTTAAAGAGCTTGCCGAGCAATATATGCAAGAGCATGCCCCCCGCAAAAAAGCATCGAGCCAAAGAGAAGACCAACGTTTATGGGAACAACATATCCTGCCAACGCTAGGTAAGTTAAAGGTATCTTCGTTAGAGAGGAGCGACATCGCCAAACTCCATCATGCCTTATCTGGCCTTCCTATAACGGCGAACCGTGTTCTTAGCCTTTTGTCGAAAGCTCTAAACCTGGCAGAACTCTGGGGCTATCGACCCAACCATTCCAACCCGTGCTTGCATATCAAAAAATATGCAGAAAACAAGCGGGAGCGCTTCTTAAGCCAGGAAGAAATTAATAAGCTCATGCAGGCTTTAGACGAAGAAGAAAAAGGCTCTGAAAATCCTTGGGTTATTTATGCCATTCGCTTACTGCTAATTACGGGATGCCGCTTGAATGAAATCTTGACCCTCACATGGGAGGAAGTCGATTTTGATAACCAATGCCTTCGCTTAAGCGACAGTAAAACGGGCAAGAAACTGGTCTATTTATCAGCTGCTGCCCTCGACCTTTTCAAAAGCGTCCCTCGCACCAATGGCAACCCCTATGTCATTTGTGGGGCAAAAGACAAAGCCCATCTTATTAACTTGCAAAAACCCTGGCGACGCATTCGGGAAAAAGTCGGCCTTCAGGATGTGCGCCTGCACGATTTACGGCATACGTTTGCTTCCATTGCTGCCAGCAAAGGATTGTCTCTGCTCATCATCGGTGCTTTACTGGGACACAAGCAGACCCAAACGACCGCCCGTTATGCTCATCTCATTGGCCAGCCTCTATTGGAAGCAAGTGAGAAGATCAGTGGTGAGATTATAAAAAGAAAAAAGGAGCCGACCAATGACCAATAACATTACCAGTCAAGATTACGCGACCTTTTTGGAAGATTTGAAGGGCCGCGTTGCCTCCTCACGATACAAGGCAGCCCTTAGTGTTAACAAAGAGCTAATCTTGCTATATCACCATATGGGTACCGAAATCTTAAAGTCCCAAGAAAGGCACGGTTGGGGCGCTAAGGTTATTGACCAGCTCAGCAAAGATCTTCGATTAGCATTCCCAGAAATGAGGGGATTTAGTACCCGAAACCTTAAATACATGCGCAAGCTCGCTGAAGAATATCCCGACCTGGAATTTGTGCAACAGGTTGTTGCACAATTACCGTGGGGGCATAACATCTTTTTAATGGATCTTGTCTCAGATAAGCAAAATCGTCTTTTTTATATGAAACGAGCCATTGAGCATGGTTGGTCACGCAATATTATGGTTATGCAGATCGAAACCGCCCTCCATAAACGTCAAGGCCAAGCCGTTACGAATTTCAAGGAAAAATTGCCATCTCCTCAATCAGACCTTGCTCATTATACCCTTAAAGACCCCTATATTTTTGATTTCTTAAGTATTGGGGATGAAGCCCAGGAGCGAGAAGTTGAAAAAGCCCTGATTCATCACATGGAAAAATTCTTGCTTGAGCTTGGCGCTGGCTTTGCCTTTGTGGGGCGACAATATCATCTCGAAGTGGGGGACCAGGACTTTTATATTGACTTGCTTTTTTATCATTTAAAGCTCCGATGCTTTGTTGTTATCGAGTTAAAAGACAAGGATTTCAAACCAGAGTATGCCGGAAAATTGAATTTCTATTTGTCAGCCGTCGATGATCTTGTAAAGCACCCGAGCGATCAGCCTTCCATCGGGCTTATTTTGTGCAAGTCTAAAAATAACGTGTTAGCCGAGTATGCGCTGCGAGACATGAGCAAACCTATAGGGTTAGCAGAATATAAGCTAACAGAAGCCATACCGGAGGATATCAAAACCGCTTTACCGAGCATTGAGGAATTAGAAGCGGAATTATCGAAGGAGTTGGGGGAGCCTGAGAAGCTATGAGGCCTTGGTTCCCCTGCCACAGGAACTCATAGACTGGCCAACAACTTCTCAACATCTTTTTCTATCTTCTCTAGATTAACCTTGTATTTAAAGGTGCTCGCGAATTTTAAGGTATCATCAGACTTACGTTCGATCCATTTGTTATCAATAAGATATTTAATGTGTTTTCTAAGGTTGGTAGCCGTAAATCCCAACAAGCTATTGTTTGAAATTGTTTCATAGCTTAAATTGAACCACCCATCTTGAGAGTGAGGGTGAGATAAGAAATATTCTAGTAATATGGCTTTTTTATAGTCTCCCGTTAGCAAAACATATTCTTGGCGTAATGTGATGCTAATTAAATTTGCCTTGCCAGCCTTATTGACCATCTTTTAGTTTTCTTCCTTGAACGCTAATTACACTTACAATCTAAATAGCCTATAGGATTGGGTCAATTTACGATCGTTATAATCTTTAGTTTATTTATCATTGATGATCGAAACGATCTTATGTTAAAGTTAATCATGAAGTTGCTTATAGGAAACCAAAACAAAGAGAAAGCCAAGAAGGAGGATATCTAATGACTTATTCATTACTAATTGCTGAGCCACCTTTTCAAGTGCTCCCCGCTCTTGCTGAGTCTGTTGGGTTCAATGAAGCCGCTGTCCTTCAAGTTATTCATTATTGGCTTAATTCTGAAGGGAATGCTCATTTTAAGGATAGCCGGTATTGGGCAGAGAACGTTTTTAACCGTCTCTATCAACGGTTCTTTTTTTGGGATGAAGATACCATTGGATATATTCTCGCTCAGCTTGAGCAATCGGGTATTTTAATCGTGTTCCAGGAAGCAGACGCAATAACATATCACACCATCAACTATGGGCTTTTGAAAGAGAGATATGATTCCCTTGCCAAATCTGTTCCTGCTGTACCTCTTATTCAAGATACCCTCCGCACAGCTAATAAAAACAAACGGCCTTCCTTTGAGGCAGAAGTCCATGTAAAAGGTGTCGATCTTTATATTATGGAAGTGCGAGACTTAAGACATTTCTTAGCGTGCGAGTTGGTTTTAGAAATTCAAGATAGTGAAGCCAATAGGGAGGACTCAAGAGATGTGATTTGCCATTTCCCATTTCCCATTTCCCATTTCCCATTTCCCATTTCCCATTTCCCATTTCCCCAAAATGGCTGATGAGCATTTCAGAAAATTTATTTGGGACGATAACACCCTTTATGAAATCCTTATGGGGATGTTTCAAATGAAAATTATGGAACAGCTTCTTGTATTCTGCGGAGCGCACCACGCCGCAAACTTGGTCATTTTTGCCGATGATGACCAGGCGAGTGGGTTGGGAATTTATCGGGATTTTCTGTTCCGTATAAATCCGACCGTGGTTCCAAAAGGTGAAAGGTCGGAGATGGTTATCCCCACCGACCATCAAGCTTTTAATGCTTGGCTTGAATTCATGGAAATTGTCCTATAAGCCAACGCTTTCCGCCAGGCCATTTTAAAAATGGGATCATTTTTAACTCGAATAAATTAAGATCGTTGATGTTAAGTGAAATCCAACTTTTGGGCAAATAACTGATCGTTCATCATACCTATGCCATTACGCCATTGTGATAAAAAAAAATTTACAAGCTAACAGTGTTTCATATTATGAATATTCTTTACCTCTCTGTTGTGTGCTCCCCTAATTTAATTTCAACTCAAGTTCTTGATCCAAGCTACCATAGAAAATTGGTTTATGGGATATCATTCATCTCTTCTCCGAGACAAGTCTTTTTATTTATAGGGTTGAGAAGGTTTTTAATTTACTGAAGCACAAGAGGTCGACGTGACCAATATAAAGTGACAGCCAATAACGGTGATGAGATTGAATGGATTAAAAGGACTCTTTTTGACTTTGCCAGAGAGCATAGGGGATCAACACCACCCCCTATAACCCCCGCCATTTCTTATTGAGACTGTGGTGGTGAATGTGTCATAAAAATTGTATTTTATCCATCATTCGCTTTGAAGAATTTCAAAGTGTGCGCTTATACGTTGCTTTGCAACGGCGCTTTGGTGCATGCACCCTATCCTTGAAAATTTGATTAAAATTTGTTATAGTTGTGGGACTGAAAATTAAGGTGATGGCAATGTGACCATGGCAAATTTTCACGGCACGATGAAGATGATCTCACGACAAGGGGGGAAGAGTTGCGTCGCGGCTTTGGCATGCCGAAGCGCAACGAAGTTGGAAGACCAACGCACAGGGCGGGTGTGGGATTACACGCAAAAAGGCTTTGTCGGGCATGTCGAAATCATGGCGCCAGAAGGAGCGCCGCAATGGGTTGTTGACCTGGCGCAAGAGTGCTTAGTTGATCGCCAGGCTGCGTTGCAAAAGCTCTCCAATATATTTGAAGCGGCTGAAAAC
>Ga0172372_10009686_pt1 | contig 12492 bp, 10 predicted proteins | sample LakKiv5m_2_FD_114544 | JGI IMG/M metagenome (GOLD analysis project Ga0172372, IMG submission 114544) | Freshwater microbial communities from Kabuno Bay, South-Kivu, Congo - kab_092012_9.5m | ecosystem: Environmental > Aquatic > Freshwater > Lake | place: Democratic Republic of the Congo...
CGCATGACTGACCGCACCGCCACTGTCCGCTTTGTCCTCGACGGCAAGACCGTAGAGATTCACAACCCGCCCCCGACCGAGTCGCTGCTCCAGTGCCTGAGAGACCGGCTCGGAAGGCATGGTGTCAAGGAAGGCTGCGCGGAAGGCGACTGCGGGGCATGTACCGTGGTGCTGGGCGAGTCCCGGGGTGACCACACTGATTACCGCGCCGTCAATGCCTGTATCCGGATGCTGCCGACCGTCGACGGGCGAGAGGTGGTCACTGCCGAGAGTCTGAGCGCGCCCAACCAAGCCCTCCACCCGGTGCAGCAGGCGCTGGTCGATTGCCACGCATCGCAGTGCGGCTTCTGCACGCCCGGGTTCGTGATGTCGCTGTTCGGACTCTGGCTGGGCCGACCCGATGCTGATCGCGACGCGGTGCTCAATGCGCTCTCGGGCAATCTCTGCCGATGTACGGGCTACCGCCCCATCATCGACGCGGGGCTTGCGATGGGCCAGCTTCCCGAGCCGGCCGGTCAGTGGAGCCGCGCTGACGCCCAGTCGCCAGAGCGGCGCGCGCGGCTGAACGCAATCGCCAGAGGCGATGCGCTTCAGATCGACGCGGGCGCGGGCTTCACGGCCCCCCGAACCGTCAACGAGCTCGCCCAGGTGCTGGAAGCGCAGCCGCAGTCGCTGGTGTTGGCGGGTGGCACCGACGTGGGGCTCTGGGTGACCAAGCATTTGCGTGATCTGCCGCATGTGGTTTACCTGGGTGAGGTCGCCGAACTTCGCAGCATCACCCGTGACGCAGCGGGCGGTCGGGTGATTGGCGCGGCCGTCCCGCTCACCGAGGCGTTTGCAGAGCTGCTTGCCGATTGGCCTGAGTTGCAGGAGCTCGCACAGCGCTTCGCTTCGCCCCCGGTGTGCAACGCCGGAACACTCTGCGGCAATATCGCCAACGGGTCGCCTATTGGCGATTCCATGCCGGTGCTGCTTGCGCTGGGTGCGGAACTCGATTTGCGTCGCGGTGCTCGCCAACGCCGTCTGCCCCTCGATCAGTTTTATCTTGGATATCGGAAAACCGCCCTCGAGCCCGGTGAATTCGTGGCTGCGGTTCGTGTGCCCGCCCGAGGGCCGGGTGAGCAGCTTTCGGCCTGGAAGGTCTCGAAACGCTACGATCAGGACATCTCGGCGGTGTGCCTGGCCGTCTGGTTTCGTGAGAACAGTGTCGGCATCGAGCAGGCCCGAATTGGCGTCGGTGGCATGGCCGCCATCCCCAGGCGCGCTGGCAAGGCCGAGTTGGCACTCGCGGGTCGCGCGCTCGATGCCCCGACCATCGAACGCGCCATCCACGCACTGAGCGATGATTTTTCGCCGATGAGCGATATGCGGGCGAGTAGCGCTTATCGCACTCAGGTCGCCGGCAACCTGTTGCGGCGCCTGCTGCACCAGCGTGAGCAGCCTGGTGTTCCGATACGCGTGGAACAGGTGAGCGCTTCATGAGTGGCCCGGCCGCCATTGCGCCCGCCGACGACTCGCTGGTTGGCGACTCCCTCCCGCATGAAAGTGCCCGACTGCATGTCACTGGTCGCGCCCGTTATCTTGATGACATCGATCTGCCAGCGGGTACGCTTCACGCGGCGCTCGGCATCAGTCCGGTGGCGCACGGTCGGCTGCTCGATCTTGACCTGACGGCCGTACGCCAGTCCGAGGGCGTGGTGGCGGTGATCACCGCTACCGACCTGCCTGGCGCCAACCAATGTGGCCCGGTCCTCGATGACGATCCCATCCTCGCGCAGGGCGAGCTGGTGTATGCGGGGCAGCCGGTGTTTGCGGTGCTGGCGACCTCGCATGATCTGGCGCGGCGCGCTGCGCGCAAAGCGCGGTGGAATATCGAGCCGCTGCCTGCCATCCTCGACATTCGCACTGCGCTGGCTGAAAAGAGTTTCGTGCTCCCGACCCAGACGCTGGTTCGCGGTGAACCGCAGGCGGTCCTTGAGCAGTGTGCGTTCCGGCGGTCCGGCAGCGTTGCGATCGGCGGTCAGGATCACTTCTATCTTGAGGGCCAGATTGCCGCGGCGCTGCCGCAGGACGATGGCGCCATGCTGGTGCATAGCTCCACGCAGCATCCCAGCGAGGTCCAGCATCTGGTGGCACATGCCCTTGGCCGTGCCTCGCATGATGTCACCGTGCAGTGCCGCCGCATGGGTGGCGGGTTTGGCGGCAAGGAAAGCCAGCCGGCGCTGATTGCCTGCGTGGCGGCCGTGCTCGCTGCGCGCACCGGGCGGCCCGTGAAGCTGCGCCTCGATCGCGACGATGACATGCTGATCACCGGCAAGCGTCACGACTTCATCGCCGAGTGGGAAGTGGGGTTCGGGCAGGACGGGCAGATTCGCGCGCTCCGAATCATGCTCGCGTCCCGCTGTGGCCATTCAGCCGATTTGTCCGGGCCGGTGAACGACCGGGCGATCTGCCATGTGGACAACGCGTATTTTCTCGAGCACGTGGAAATCGTCTCGCACCGCTGCCGAACCCACACGGTGTCCAATACCGCGTTCCGCGGATTTGGCGGACCGCAGGGCATGATGGCGATTGAAGCGGTCATCGATGATGTGGCGCGTTTTCTGGGGCGCGACCCGCTCGATGTCCGACGCCTCAATTTTTATGGCACGGGCGAACGCCACGTCACGCCCTATCTGATGGAGGTGGAGGACAACATCCTGCCGCTTCTCGCTGACCGACTGGAGTCGAGCAGCCGTTATCGCGAGCGGCGCGAGGAGATTGCCCGCTTCAACGCATCCAGCCCGGTGATTCGCCGCGGCATTGCCATGACGCCAGTGAAATTCGGCATTTCCTTCAACGCGCAGATGTTCAACCAGGCCGGCGCGCTGGTGCATGTCTACAACGACGGTTCGGTGATGCTCAATCACGGCGGCACCGAGATGGGGCAGGGGCTGCACACCAAGGTGATGCAGGTGGTGGCCGACGTATTCAGCCTGCCGCTTTCGGCGGTTCGAATCAGTGCGACCGATACCTCCAAGGTGCCCAACACCTCGGCTACGGCGGCATCGTCCGGGAGCGATCTCAACGGCAAGGCGGCCGAGGCTGCGGCGCTCACGATACGCGAGCGGCTCATCGAATTTGCGGCGAACCGTTATCAGGTGCCCGCGGAAACGGTGCGGTTTGAAAAGGGGCAGGTGCTGCTGGGCGAAGGTCGGCAGATGGCGTTTGCGCAGCTGGTGCGCGCGGCCTATGTTGCGCGAATTTCGCTGTCGTCCACCGGCTTTTATCGAACCCCGAAAATCCACTGGGATGCCAGGACCCTGACCGGTCGACCGTTTTTTTACTTTGCCTATGGCATGGCGGTGGCCGAGGTGGCGGTTGATACCCTCACCGGAGAGACTCGCGTACTGCGGGTTGACGTGCTTCACGATGTTGGAAAGTCACTCAATCCGGCACTCGATATCGGTCAGATCGAGGGTGGACTGTTGCAGGGCATCGGTTGGCTCACCGCGGAAGAGCTCTGGTGGAACCACGCGGGCGAACTGAAAACCCATGCGCCGTCCACTTACAAGATCCCAAGCGCCCGCGACTGGCCTGTCGATGCACGCATCAGTCTGCTTGATGGCGTGCCTAATCGCGAGGACACCATTCATCGATCCAAGGCGGTCGGCGAGCCGCCACTCATGCTGGCCATTTCGGTGTTCCATGCCCTGCGCGATGCCGTTGCGGGGTGTCTGCCGGCAGGTGACTACCCAGTGCTTGATGCGCCCGCCACGCCGGAAGCGCTGCTGCGCGCGCTGGCGGCCGCTTCGAAGTGACTGACTGGGTCGAAGCGCTTCGCTCGCGACTGCGAGAGCAGTCAGCGGTGGTGCGGGTGACGGTTGCGCAGGCGCGTGGGTCGACTCCCCGGGAGGCCGGTGCGGTCATGCTGGTCGATGCGGGCCGCCCCTTTGGCACCATTGGTGGCGGCGAGCTTGAGTGGCGTGCCGAGAGGCTGGCGCGGCAGATGCTTGAGGACCCGCATTCGCGGGTGCAGATCGAGCGCTGGCCGCTGGGGCCGGAACTCGGACAGTGCTGCGGCGGGTCAGTGACGCTCTGGTTCGAGCGTCTGGACGCAGGCGATCTGGATTTCCTTGATTTGCTCGCGGCGCGACGGCGTCGCGGTGAAACCGGCTGGTTGCTGAGCCGTATCGATCCCCTCGGCGAAGCTGGCCCATCGCAGGCCCGGCCCGAGCGAGAGTGGTTAAGTGAGCCGCCGCCTTCGGTGGATGCAGCAAGCCTGCTCGAATGCTTTCCGCAGCCCGCCCCCCCAGTCTGGCTGTTTGGGGCGGGGCACGTTGGTCAGGCGCTCGCGGGGGTCCTCGAGACACTGCCGTTTTCACTCACGGTGGTGGATAGCCGGGATGCAGCCCTCGCTGCCCTGCCGGTGGGCCGTGCGCGCCTCGTTCGGGCCGCTGATCCAGCGCAGGCGGTGGCACAGATTCCGGCGGGTGCGAGGGTTGCGGTGATGACCCACAGCCATGAGATTGACTACGCCATTTGCCGGGCGGCGCTTGAGCGAAGCGATCTGGCCTGGATCGGCCTGATTGGTTCGGAAACCAAGGCCACCTGCTTCCGATTGAGGTTGGGCCGCGAGGGGCTCAGCGACGAGCGAATTGCTGCCCTGGTATCGCCCATCGGGGTAGGGGGCATTCGCAGCAAGCTGCCGGCGGTGATTGCGGTGGCGGTCGCCGCGCAGCTTCTGCAATAGCGTCAGTTCCCTCCGCATCAAGCCCCGCAGCACGGCGAGTGTCCTGATGCCCGCCAAGGCCGTCATTGCGCGGCCGGCCGGCAGCCGGCATCATCCAGCCAGCAAACGGGGTCAACCGAATCCCGCCACCAGGAGACTCGCCATGATTCGAGCCGCAACAACGCTGGCCTTGACGGTCATGCTGGCCGTGCCTGTCCTGTCGTGGGCGCAAGCCGCCGGCGCACAGGCGTGGCCGAGCCGACCGATTCGGCTGGTCTCGCCTTTTCCGCCGGGCGGTACCACCGACCAGATTGCGCGCCTGGTGCAGCCTGCGCTGTCTCAATCGCTGGGCGTGCCGGTGGTGGTTGAGAATCGCTCCGGTGGGAATGGCTCGATTGGCACGGGCATGGTGGCCAAGGCCCCGCCCGATGGCAATACATTCGTGGTCGTGTTCGACACTCACGGAACCAATCCCAGTCTGATCCCCAACATGGGTTTTGACACCCGTACCGACTTGGCGCCGGTGATGCTGATTGCGACGGGTGCCATGGTGATCACGGTCCATAAGTCACAGCCGCAGAAGACCTTCGCCGATCTGATCAGGAGCGCAAGGACGACGCCTTCGGGGCTGCCCTATGGCACGATCGGAAGCGGCAGCCTTGCGCAGCTCGCCATGACCAGTCTCGGCGCGCAGGCGGGTTTTCCCATGACACATGTGGCTTACAAGGGTGGCGGACCGCTTGCAGCGGACGCCCTGGCGGGTCATGTGCCCGTGGCCATGGCCACCACAGCGCTGCTTTCGCCCCATATCCGGAGCGGAGCCCTGTTGCCGCTGGCGGTGACGTCGGCGCAGCGCGACCCGGTGCTACCTGATGTGCCCACGCTGGCCGAGCAGGGGATTGGTGATTTCGAGGCGCTTGCCTGGTGGGGCGTGTTTGCGCCGGCCGGTACGCCCGCGGATATCATCGCCCGGGTGAATCGGGAACTGTCGACTGCACTGTCGGAACCAGCGGTTCGCAGTCGCCTCACCGGACTGGGGATGAATCTGAAACTGTCACCGCCGTCGGAACTTGGTACCTTTCTCGATGCGCAGATCACCCGGTGGGCCAAGGTGATTCGCGATTTCAATATCCGGGCGGGCGACTGACCACCTGCCCCCGGCTGATTTCTTCAGGAAACCTGTCCATGCTCACTCGCCGCGCTGCCCTGATCGCCTCGCTTGCCGCATCTACCGGCTCATTGCCATCGGCTGTCTTTGCCTCGCCTGACTATCCCAATCGACCGGTTCGTGTGCTGATCGGCTTTCCCACCGGTCAGGCCACCGATGTTCTGACGCGGGCCGTTGCCAGCCGCCTGTCGACCCTGTACGGGCAGCAGTTCTTCATCGAAAACCGGCCCGGTGCTGCGGGCATCATCGCAACCGAGATGGCCGCCAAAGTTGACGCCGACGGCTACACCTTGCTTGGTTCATCGAGCGGGCCGCTCGCGGTCAACCCTAGCCTGTATGCCAAGTTGCCCTATGACGTGGCGCGTGATTTCGTGGTGGTCGCAGGCATCGCGGTGGTGCCCTACGCCGTGGTCGTCAACCCCGCTTCACCCATCCGGGATATTCGCGGCCTGGTCGAACTCGCCAAGGCTAGGCCTGGCAAGCTTAATTACGCCTCGGGGGGTGTCGGCGTCACCAATCACCTGGTCACCGAGATGTTCAAAGCCACTGCCGGCGTTGACATCATGCACATCCCCTACAAAGGGGGGCCGGCGGGTCTGGCCGATCTGGCGGGTGGTCAGGTCGATGTCATGTTCGAAACGCTCACGGCCACGCTTCCCCTCATTCGTGGCGGCAAGCTCCGGGCGATCGCGGTGTCGAGCGCCCAGCGTTCGTCGGCTCTGCCCGACATGCCTACCATCGCAGAGAGCGGCTACCCGGGGTTTTCCGGCGTGCCCTGGGTGGCCATGGCGGCGCCTGCGCGCACGCCGCGCGACGTGCTTCGCAAGCTCAACGCCGATATCAACAAGATTCTGGCGCTTGATGAGGTGCGTCAAAGCTTTCAGGCGCTGGGCTCCGAGCCGCTCATCATGGATCTGGATCAGCTCGCGGCCTACGTCAAGGCGGAAACCTCGAAGTGGGCGCTGGCGGTGAAAGCATCGGGAGCCAAGGCAGAGTAAGCGCGGTTTCTCGCTCGGCCTCACCCCATGGACATTTTCCTGCAGCAGGTCATCAACGGCCTCGTGCTCGGCAGCATGTATGCGCTGGTCGCGCTGGGCTACACCATGGTCTACGGGATCATCAGCCTCATCAACTTCGCGCATGGTGAAGTGCTGATGGTGGGTGCGCTCACCGCATGGAGTGTCATTGCCATGATGCGTGAGGCCATGCCTGGCGCACCCGGCTGGGTGATACTGGTGCTCTCCACCCTGATTGCCTGTGTGGTGGCCGCAGCGCTCAATTTCGCAATCGAACGCATCGCTTACCGGCCCCTGCGCTCGAGCCCGCGCCTGGCTCCGCTCATCACTGCCATCGGCATGAGCATCCTGCTTCAGACGCTTGCTATGGTGATCTGGAAGCCCAATCACAAGCCCTTTCCCACGCTGCTGCCGAGCGCGCCGTTCCACATCGGTGGCGCGGTGATCACCCCGACCCAGGTCATGATTCTCGCGGTGACTGCAGTCTGTCTCGCGCTGCTACTCTGGCTGGTGCATGGCACACGGCTCGGGCGCGCCATGCGGGCCACTGCGGAAAACCCTTCGGTAGCTGCCCTGATGGGGGTGCGGCCCGATACCGTTATTTCCGCTACCTTCATCATCGGTGCGGTGCTGGCCGCGATCGCCGGCGTGATGTGGGCTTCCAACTACGGCACGGTGCAGCACAGCATGGGTTTCCTGCCCGGCCTCAAGGCCTTCACGGCCGCGGTGTTTGGCGGCATAGGCAATCTCGCGGGCGCGGTGGTGGGGGGCGTGCTGCTGGGTCTCATCGAGTCGATAGGCTCGGGTTATCTGGGCGTGCTGACCGGCGGGGTGTTGGGCAGTCACTACGCCGACATCTTTGCCTTTGTCGTACTCATTCTCATTCTGACCCTCCGGCCCTCGGGGCTGCTGGGGGAACGGGTGGCAGACCGCGCATGACGTCCGCGCAGACTCACTCGGGGCGTTTGCCAGGCTGGCTTATCTGGACGCTGGCGCTCGCTGGGGCGGTGCTGTTGCCGCTCGTCCTGCAGCAGTTTGGTAACGCCTGGGTGCGGATCGCCGATATGGCGCTCCTCTATGTGCTGCTCGCGATCGGGCTCAACATCATCGTGGGCTATGCCGGGTTGCTGGACCTTGGCTATGTGGCCTTCTTTGCCGTGGGTGCGTATCTGTTTGCCATTCTGGCTTCGCCGCATCTCACCGAGGCCTTTCCCGCCCTCGCGGCCGCGTTTCCCGGCGGCCTTCACCTGTCGATCTGGGTTGCGCTGCCGCTTGCTGCCGGGGTGGCGGCGCTGTTCGGTATCCTGCTGGGCGCGCCCACACTCAAGCTTCGTGGCGATTACCTCGCCATCGTCACCCTGGGCTTTGGCGAAATCATCCGGGTGTTTCTCAACAATCTCGATCACCCGATCAATCTCACCAACGGCCCGCGCGGCATCGGTCAGATCGACGCGATCCAGATGTTTGGCTGGAAGCTGTCGCGGCGGATTGAGATCGGCGATTTCGAAATTGCGTCGGTCACACTCATTTACTGGCTGCTGCTCGCCCTGGTGGTGCTCGCCATCATCGTGTCGCACCGGCTGGCCGATTCACGCATAGGGCGGGCCTGGATGGCCATTCGCGAAGACGAAATCGCGGCCAAGGCCATGGGCATCAACACCCGCAACATGAAGCTGCTTGCGTTTGCCGCAGGGGCGAGTTTCGGTGGCGTGTCGGGCGTGGTGTTTGCGGGTTTCCAGGGGTTCATTTCCCCCGAATCGTTCAGCCTCATGGAATCGATCATGATCGTTGCCATGGTGGTGCTGGGCGGGCTGGGACACCTGCCCGGCGTGGTGCTGGGTGCCGTCCTGCTGGCTGCGCTTCCCGAGGTGCTTCGCTATGTGGCGGGACCGCTTCAGGCCTTGACCGGGGGCCGGCTCGACGCAGCCATTTTGCGGCAGATGCTGATCGCACTCGCCATGATCATCGTGATGCTGCTTAGACCGCGTGGCCTGTGGCCAACGCCCGATCGTGGCGACAAGGTGGCCCGTGGCTGACGCTCCCATTCTCAAGGTCGAAGGCGCGAGCAAGCGTTTTGGCGGGTTGCAGGCGCTCGACTCGGTGGGGCTGTCAGTGGCGCGGGGCCAGATTTACGGGCTGATCGGCCCGAACGGGGCTGGCAAGACCACGTTCTTCAATCTCATTACAGGGCTTTATGTGCCCGATGCCGGCCGGTTCGAGCTTCAGGGCCGGCCCTATGAGCCACGCGCCGTACACGAGGTGGCGCGAGCGGGTATCGCGCGCACCTTTCAGAATATCCGTCTGTTCGGCGACATGACTGCGCTGGAAAACGTGATGGTGGGACGGCATCTCCGCACCCGCGCCGGGATCTTCGGCGCGGTGCTCAGGCTGCCATCGTGTCGCCGCGAAGAGCGCGAGATCGCAGAGCGTGCGCATGCGCTTCTTGACTATGTCGGAATCGCCCGACTCGCTGCCTGGCGCGCCCGCACACTTTCCTATGGCGACCAGCGCAGGCTCGAGATCGCACGCGCGCTCGCCACCGATCCGGTGCTGCTCGCGCTGGACGAGCCCGCGGCCGGCATGAACGCGACGGAAAAGCAGCAGCTTCGTGGCCTGATCGAAAAGATTCGTGATGATGGCCGGACGCTTCTTCTGATCGAACATGATGTGAAGCTGGTGATGAGACTGTGTGACCGCGTGACCGTGCTCGACTACGGCCGGGAACTTGCTGCAGGCTCGCCCGCGGAGGTGCAACGCGACCCGCGCGTGATCGAAGCCTATCTGGGCACCGCAGGAGCGCACTGAGATGGCCGCGCCCGTGCTCGAAATTCGTGCGGCCGAGGTGGGTTACGGTGGCATCGTGGCGGTGAAGGGTATTGATCTGCAGGTCGAGTCGGGCGAACTGGTCTGCCTGATCGGCTCCAATGGCGCGGGCAAGACCACCACCATGAAGGCAATTACCGCGCTCCTGCCGCTTCGCTCTGGCGACATCCGGTTCATGGGCCGGTCCGTTGCGGGTCGAGGTCCCTGGGATCTGGCGGGTGAAGGGCTGGTCATGGTGCCCGAGGGCCGGGGGGTGTTTGCCCGAATGTCCATCACCGAAAATCTGCAGATGGGCGCCTATCTGCGCACCGACCGCGACGAGATCGCCAATGACCTCGACAGGGTCTTTGGCCTTTTTCCGAGGTTGGCCGAGCGCCGCGCGCAGCTTGCCGGCACCCTGTCAGGGGGCGAACAGCAAATGCTCGCCATGGGGCGGGCGCTGATGGCAAGGCCTCGCCTGCTGCTCCTCGATGAGCCCTCCATGGGCCTGGCCCCCATCATGGTGGACCGCATCTTCGATGTGGTTCGTCAGGTGCACGAAGAGGGCATCACCATTCTGCTGGTCGAACAGAACGCGGGTCGCGCGCTTCAGATCGCGGACCGGGCTTACGTGATGGAGTCGGGGCAGATTGCCGCAACCGGCGCGGCTCGCGCTATGCTCACCGATGATGCGGTTCGGCAGGCCTATCTGGGTGGATAGTTCCGGGGCACGCCAACCAATCTTGCAAGCAGTCATCAGACCCATCAGGGCAATCTCAATTTTCAACCGGAGACCTTCATGAAGCTGAAACTCTCTCGAATGGCCGCGCTCGTCGCGCTCACCTCGATCGCCGCGGCAGCCTCCGCCCAGGATGTCATCCGCATTGGCCATGTCGGCCCCACCAGCGGCGGCATTGCCCACCTGGGCAAAGACAACGAAAACGGTGCGCGTCTGGCGATTGAAGACCTGAACGCCAAGGGACTCAAGATCAACGGTCGCGCTGTGCGCTTTGAACTGCTGGCTGAAGACGACGCCGCCGACCCCAAGCAGGGCACAGCCGCCGCGCAGAAGCTGGTTGATGCCAAGGTAAGCGGCGTGATCGGGCACCTCAATTCCGGCACCTCCATCCCGGCCTCCAAAATCTACTTTGATGCCGGCATTCCGCAAATATCTCCGTCAGCCACCAACCCGCGCTACACCCGTCAGGGCTACAACACCACGTTCCGCGTGGTGGCCGATGACGTTCACCTCGGCGGCACGCTCGGGCGCTACGCCGTATCCACGCTCAAGGGGCAGGCGGTCGCGGTGATTGATGACCGTACCGCCTACGGCATGGGCGTGGCCGACGAGTTCGACAAGGCCGTGAAGGCGGCCGGCGGCAAGGTGGTGGGGCGTGAATTCACCACCGACAAGTCCACCGACTTCATGGCGATCCTCACCTCCATCAAGGCCAAGAATCCCGATGTGGTGTTTTTTGGCGGAATGGACGCGGTGGCCGGGCCCATGCTGCGCCAGATGAAGTCGCTCGGCATCAACGCCAGGTTCATGGGAGGCGACGGCATCTGCTCCGCCGAACTGGCCAAGCTCGCCGGGGACGCCATGGCCGATAACCAGGTGGTGTGCGCCGAAGCGGGCGGTGTTGAAGGCGAACAGAAGAAGACCCTGGACGCGTTCAATGATCGCTTCAAAAAGCGCTTTAACGCCGATGTGCAGATCTACGCGCCTTACGTCTACGATGCTGTGATGGTGATGGCTGACGCCATGGTTCGTGCCAACTCCGCACGGCCCTCGGCGTATCTGCCAGAGCTTGGCAAGTCGAACTATCAGGGCGTCACCGGCACCATCGCCTTCGACAACAAGGGTGACATCCGGAACGGAGCGCTCACGCTCTATACCTACAAGGGTGGCAAGCGCCAACAGCTGGCGGTCGTTCGGTGAGCAAGGTGTCCGGGCAAGCCTATGTCATGTCCGACGCAGTACGCGATCGCGTACTGCGTCGGCAGGGAAAAATTCCGGCGCACCAGACCATCCATGCACCGCGCACCGCGCTGGTGGTGGTCGACATGCAAAACTATTTCTGCGCGCCGGGGTTTCCCGCCGAGGTGGCCGCGTCGCGGGCGACCGTGCCCGCCATCAACCGGATGGCACGGACGCTTCGCGAGGCGGGGGGCGTCGTGGCCTGGATACAGACCACCGCACGTGGCGCCACCGAGCGCTGGGCAAGGCACCACGAACACATGCTCGACGCCAGCCGGGTTGAGGCAAGGCTTGCCAAGCTCGCCGAAGACTCCGAAGGATTCAAGCTTTATCCGGAGCTCGAGCCCCAGGCCTCGGACGTGTTCGCCCGCAAGATCATGTACAGCGCGTTTATTCAGGGCTCGTCCGATCTGCACGAACAGCTCAGCCGGCGCGGCGTTGAGTCCATCCTTATTGCCGGCACTGCGACCAACGTCTGCTGTGAGTCCACGGCGCGTGATGCCATGATGCTCGACTACCGGGTGGTGATGCTGTCCGATGCCAACTCCGCGTTCACGCATGAAGAGCACAGCACGTCGCTTGACAACTTCGCGCTGTTCTTTGGCGACGTCATGGGCGTTGACGAAGCGATCAACCGACTGGTTCGCTAACCCGCATGGACGGAGCTGATCACCCCAGCAATGCCTTCGAGCGTCTTCTTCGCTGGATGGCGCTGGGAGCCGGTCTGATATTGCTCGCGCTCACCGTGCTCACGGTGGTCGATGTGGCGCTCAGATATTTTTTCAACATGCCGTTCCGGGGCTCGCTTGAGGCGACC
>Ga0172372_10009687_pt1 | contig 12491 bp, 16 predicted proteins | sample LakKiv5m_2_FD_114544 | JGI IMG/M metagenome (GOLD analysis project Ga0172372, IMG submission 114544) | Freshwater microbial communities from Kabuno Bay, South-Kivu, Congo - kab_092012_9.5m | ecosystem: Environmental > Aquatic > Freshwater > Lake | place: Democratic Republic of the Congo...
AGAACTTCATGAATGTTGGAAAGATTGGCAAGAAGAGATCTTAGACATCACCAAGAAAGCATATGAATGGGCGATCCAAAACAGAATCGCTAAAGAAGTTGCACGTTGCATCTTACCAGAAGGGCTAACGCCTTCACGTATGTACATGAATGGGTCCATTCGTTCTTGGATTCACTTTGTAGAAGTAAGAACACATGAGTCAACACAGAAAGAACACAGGATCATAGCCGAAGCGTGTGCTAAAGAGTTGGCTCAGGTTATTCCATTAATTACGAATTATGTTTATAATCCAAAAGCAAATGAACACGGTTACTTAGGCCTTTAAGGAGTCTAGAATGAGCAATAAAGATAACTACATGGATATCATTGTAGACTATTCACGAGATTCGTTATTCGATGAACTTGGTATGAAACGCTTGAAAGATTCATACATGCTGGATTATGAAACATCACCACAGCAAAGGTTTGCCTATGTTTCAAAGACTTTTTCTACTGATCCAGGACACGCTCAGAGACTTTACGACTATAGTAGTCGCCATTGGCTCTCTTACTCTACTCCTATCTTGTCAATTGGTCGTAGTCGCCATGGACTACCTATTTCATGCTTTTTACCATATTTGCACGACACTGCTGAAGGACTTGTGGACTGTTTGTCAGAAGTCAACTGGCTTTCTATGCTTGGTGGCGGGATTGGTATCGGCGTCGGCATTCGTTCTTCTGATGAAAAGTCTACAGGCGTTATGCCACACCTTAAAATCTATGATGCATCTTCTCTAGCCTATCGTCAAGGCAAGACGCGAAGAGGATCCTATGCTGCATATCTAGACATTTCTCATCCCGATATTGTAATGTTCATGGACATGAGAAAGCCCACTGGTGATCCCAACATGCGAACACTCAATCTTCATCATGGTGTCAACGTCACAGATGACTTCATGCAGATCATTGAGAAGTGCATGTTGGATCCTGAAGCAGATGATTCATGGAATCTGATTGATCCACACTCAAAAGAGATTAGAGAAACTGTCTCTGCACGAGAACTATGGCAAAAGATTCTAGAAACAAGAATGCTCACTGGCGAACCGTATATTCACTTCATTGATACATCGAACAAACATCTTCCTGAATGGCAAAAGAAACTTGGGCTCAAAGTTCGTCAATCGAATCTTTGCTCTGAGATCGTATTACCTACAGATGAAAAGAGAACTGCGGTCTGCTGTCTCTCTTCATTGAATCTAGAATATTACGATGAATGGAAGAATAACAAGCAATTTCTACGAGATGTAGCTGAGATGCTTGATAACGTATTGGATTACTTTATTCATTATGCACCTAATACTATCAAGCGCGCAAGGTATTCTGCTATGCGTGAAAGATCGATTGGTGTAGGTGCTCTAGGTTTTCATGCGTATCTTCAAAAGAATAACATTCCATGGGAAACACCTATGGCAATTGGTTCAAACAAAAAGATGTTCAAGCACATTTATGAAGGCTTGATGAAAGCTAATCTTGATCTTGGAAAAGAACGAGGTGAAGCACCAGATGCAAGGGGTACAGGACGTAGGTTTTGTCATATGATGGCTGTTGCTCCAAATGCATCAAGTTCCATTATCATGGGAAATACGTCACCTTCAGTGGAACCATATCGTGCAAATGCATATCGTCAAGACACGCTTTCGGGTGCTTCATTCTACAAGAACAAATATCTAGATCGTTTGATTCGCAAATACTGTGATGAAAATGATAAGTTGAACTATGATGATATTTGGTCGTCCATCATTGCAAACGATGGATCAGTACAACATCTAGATTTTCTATCTGATTGGGAACGAGATATATACAAGACATCAATGGAAATTGACCAGAGATGGGTGATTGAACATGCAGCTGATCGACAAGAATACATCGATCAAGCTCAATCACTTAACTTATTCTTCAGACCAAATATAAATATAAAGTATCTTCACGCCGTACACTTCCTAGCATGGAAGCGTGGGTTGAAGACTCTATATTATTGCCGTTCTGAAAAGATTGGCAAAGCAGATAAAGTTGCTAAGAAGATCGAAAGACAGATCATTGAAGAAATCGACATCAAGCAACTTACCGAAGGAGAAGCTTGTCTAGCGTGTGAGGGATGATGGATAACAAAATCGTCTTGTTGGCAGATGTCTATAGAATGCGAGAAGAGAAGCAGAGAGAGCTCGAATTTTACACAGAAAAATTAAAAGAGCTTGAAACAAAGCTTTTTTTCGTCAATAAAGAAATACAAGTAACCACGTTCATCATCGATATGATAGAGCGTGAAAAAGTACACATGATCGGACACAGGGAAAATGAATAAGAAACTAGAACTAAAACTCACAGACGAACGTAACTACTTCAAGCCCTTCACATATCCATGGGCATATGATTCATGGCTCAAGCATGAGCAGTCTCATTGGATTCACACCGAAGTTCCAATGCTTGAAGATGTTAAGGATTGGAAGAAGAGGCTCAACAATGAAGAAAAGAAGTTTCTTACAAATATTTTTAGATTTTTTACACAAGGAGATATTGACGTTGCTGGCGGCTACGTTAATAATTACCTTCCTTATTTTCCTCAACCTGAAGTAAGGATGATGTTGTGTGGGTTTGCTGCGCGCGAAGCTCTTCACGTTGCTGCATACTCTCATTTGATTGAAACTCTTGGTATGCCAGAGGCTACTTATAATGAGTTTATGCAGTACGAAGAGATGCGTGCTAAGCACGATTTCTTTACACAGATTGCTGGGCAAGACGCAAATACAATTGCTCAGCAAATCGCAGCATTCTCGGCATTCACCGAGGGTATGCAATTATTCTCTTCCTTCATCATGTTACTTAACTTTCCAAGACATGGAAAGATGAAGGGCATGGGACAGATCATCACTTGGTCAATCGTCGATGAAACGATTCATGCTGAGTCAATGATCAAGCTTTTTAGAACTTTCATAGAAGAAAACAGGGACATTTGGAATGATCAACTTAAATCAGACATTTATAAGATTGCAGAAAAGATGGTTGAATTGGAAGACAAATTCATTGATCTTGCGTTTTCTATGGGCGACATGGAAAACCTTACAAGCGCGGATGTCAAGCACTATATCCGGTATATCGCTGACCGTCGGCTTATCAGCTTGGGGCTTAAGGGAATCAATAAAGTCAAAAAGAATCCCCTTCCTTGGGTCGAAACGATGATCAATGCACCTATTCATACCAACTTCTTTGAGAATCGTGCAACCGATTATGCAAAAGGTGCACTGTCAGGGTCATGGGAAGAGGTATGGGCAGCTTAGTCACTCAACTCATAGTTGACTATAACTACTACATAATCTGTGTCATATGTTTAGCTTTTGCTTATATTCTTAATCGCTTAAAGTAAAATAAATAACAACATCTACTAGAGGTGTTGTTATGTGGTTGTATGAAAAAAAACAGTTTGATCATGAATCCGCAGACTCATATTATGGTTTCGTTTACCTGATAGAAAACACAGAATCAGGTAAACGATACATTGGTCGCAAATACTTCACCAAAGCCGCGGCTAGACAAGTCAAAGGCAAAAAGAAACGTTATCGTAAAGAATCAGATTGGAAAGACTATTGGGGTTCATCTCAACGTCTTTTGATTGATGTTGAAAATCTCGGAAAAGATAAGTTCAAAAGATCTATCTTACGTTTATGCAAGACTCGTGGAGAGTGTAACTACTGGGAAGCTAAGTACCAGTTTATGTACGATGTTCTAGAGAATGATCTTTACTACAACGATAATATCATGATGAAATTTACACGTAGAAATATAGGATTGTAGCCACTACTATATTAGTATTAAAATTAATATTTGGATAATAAAATGATTCTACACAACAAATACACGTTAGTAACTGAATGCAAATATGGGCCTATGGCTTACTTTAAAACTGACGATCCTATTGGTACTTGTCTTTATTATTACGGTGAATGGGCCGAACAAGAATTTGACGTAATAGATAAACTCGTAACACAAACTTCAAACTGCATTGATCTGGGCGCAAACATAGGAACACATACTATATGGTTATCTAAAAAATGCTATAAGGGTTACATATTTTCTATAGAACCACAGTTCTATATTTTTCAATTATTGAATACTAATATTATATTGAATGATGCGACCAATTGTATACCCATTAACTCATTCGTAATGAATGAAACTGGTAGCATAAAAGTATTTGCATTAATAGCTCCTCCAGAACCTAATCTTAAAGTTAACTATGGAGAATTTAATATTAGAAAATTTGCAAATGAAAATGGAATAGAAACTAAAATAACAAAATTAGATGATGTTTATATACACAATAAAAAAATTGACTTTATAAAAATGGATTGTGAAGGAAGTGAAAAAGAAGTACTGATATCGGGAGAAAAGTTAATAACAAAAGATAAGCCACATATGTATCTTGAGTTTAATGGTAAAGAAGGAAACGACGAAGTCTTATGTACATTAAATGATTTGGGTTATAATTGCTATTGGCACGTTTATACTAAGTATAATAAAAACAATTATAAGAATAATGAATTAAATGTATACTTAGCAATCGATCAACAAGACACTAAACCATCTATTGATTTAATTGAAAAATTCTATGAAGCAAATATGATTTGTATTCATAAAGATAGTGATATAGTATTTGAGAATAAAATTTTGCCAGGAGACAATCTTACTAAATTCTTACTAAGAAATAATATGATTATTGAATAGTCGGTTTACATATTTTTCAACATATAGTATTATCTACTCATATGCTGCCCATAGCTCAGTTGGATAGAGCAACAGCCTTCTAAGCTGTTGGTCGGGGGTTCGAGTCCCTCTGGGCAGGCCAAACGTAGGCCGAGTGGTGAAATTGGTATACACAGCGGGCTTAAAACCCGCCAGAGGTAAAACTCTTTACCGGTTCGAGTCCGGTCTCGGCTACCAAATTAAGAATAACGCTCCAGTAGCTCAGTGGTGAGAGCAGTCGGCTTATATCCGATTGGTCGGTGGTTCAAATCCATCCTGGAGCACCAAAACAATGGGTGAGTTGGTGCTAAGGCGTGTGCACCAGCGGACTGTAAATCCGTTCCCTCAGGGTAAACACTGTAGGTTCGACTCCTACCTCACCCACCAATTTGAGGGAGTGTGGTGAAATGGTATCACAGCAGACTTTTAATCTGCCAATTTCGGGTTCGAGTCCCGGCGCTCCTACCAATTTACTATTGTAAAGGGATATGGTGTAATGGTAGCACAGCAGACTTTGACTCTGTTAGCCGAGGTTCGAGTCCTTGTATCCCTGCCAAACTATAGGTGATGAAATGAAAGTTCATATTGGACCATATCGTAAAAATAGAAAGATTGATGTTCGCATAGATCCATACGATACATGGAGTATGCACTGCACATTAGCCTACATCATTCTTCCATTGCTTAAGCAATTGAAAGAAACCATGCATGGCTCTGCATTGATGGATGCACATTTGCAAACATCATCTAGTTCTACTCAATTTTGTTTTGACTTCTATAAAGAAGATGATGATAAGGCATGGGATGAGGGGCATAAACAATTTGAAGAAATTCTAGACAAGATGATTTGGGCATTTGAACAGATAAATACTGATTGGGAAGATAAATATTGGTCGGGTGAATCTGACTTTTATTTTGAGAAATATTCTGATACTGATGGTTATACCATGGAAAAAGGACCAAACCATACACTTACCTGTGACACTAAAGGCTTGAAAGAGCATTCTGAACGAATGCAAGAAGGATTTGAACTGTTCGGTAAATACTATCTAAATTTGTGGGATTAATATGAAAAAATTTATTATCAAAGATTACCCTGATCCTTTTTATGGAAGTTCGAACTTCGGAAGTTCTGTTGCAGACCCAGACATTGAAATTTCTATTCCACCCGATTCTACACTTGACCAAGCATTAGACGCATTCACTCGCTTTCTAAAAGCGGCGGGTTATGAATTTGACGGTCGATATCTCGATTTACTTTACTATGATGATTTAAAATGAAATCCATCTTTATATTTGATGTTGACGGAACTCTTGCTGATCCTCATGAGCCAATTGATTCTAAGTTCATGCATTGGATGGAAAATTGGGTTCAGAAGAAAGATGTCTATCTTTGCACAAATAACACTTACACCAATATAGTTCCACGTCTAGGAAGAAAGTTAGTGTCTGGTTGCAGAGCCGTGTTTACTTCTGGTGGTAATTCTGTTTGGATGAATGAAAGAGAAGCTAAGACGTCTGAGTGGAGACCTTCATCTGAACTAGTTACTACTCTTACGGAGATAGTTAAACAGTCTCAGTTTAACATTAGATCAGGCCCTAACATTGAATATAGGACCGGATTAATCAGCTTTTCTATCTTAGGTAAGAACGCTTCTAAAGAAGAAAGACAAAGATATATTGAATGGGATAGGACTACGAAAGAAAGAAGAAAAGTTGTTCAACAGATAAAGGAACAATTTCCTAACTTGAATGCATTTATCACAGGAGAAACGAGCATAGACATATGCAAAAAAGGTCATGATAAGTCACAAGTATTGAAATACTTTAAGGAAGCAGAACATATTACTTTCATAGGAAATGAAACTCATACCCTAGGAAATGATAGACCTTTAACAGAAGCTATGTACAATAATAGTAAAATAAGATATACTATACACTCAGTTAAGAATTGGCAAGAAACATACGAGTATCTGAGGAAGATAGCATGATGATTTTTACTTATCCCAATTACAAGCCAAAACGGTCTAAGATGACTAAGGCTGATAAAGCTCAGTTGAATGAATACAATGACTGGCGTGTGCAGAATAAGTTGCCGAGTGTTACTTCTTTGAAAGCCAAAACATATACTCGGTCATTCAAAGAATACAAGCCAAAAGCTTCAGAGTATCGCACGACTGAACACATTAAATCGATTGAGTCTATTGATGCGATTGTATGTGGACGTAGTTCCATCATGGATCCTATCAACCTCAATCGTGAGCCTGAGCATGTTCGCGAAGCCATTCTTGCTAAGAGTAAGAGAATTGCTCAGATGTATAATAAAGGTGGATATCAGTACATCACTGACGACATTGACGTAAAAACTATTGGAACACGCAATCGTCGAATGTAGTGTACTTATTTTACATCATGATATAATATTATGATGTACTTGAAGGGTGCTAGTGACCAACACTAGTTTATTGTTTGGAGATTATGTTTATGACTAAGACTGAAAAGCTTCTCAACGCGTTTGAGAGAGGTGCTCGTTTGACCAGCCGTCAGATTACTTCACGGTTTGGACTAAAGAATCCTACGGCAGCAATCACTGCTCTCCGTCAGGATGGTTATTCCATCTATTTCAATCGTTGCAAGACGAAGGAATCTTACTTCAAGATGGGACGACCAAGTCGCAAGGTAGTAGCAGCTGGCTATCGAGCCCTAGCAAATCACGTCTAAGGTGATTCAGAAGAGGGGCTTCGGCCCCTCTTCTCTTTAAGGGAGAAGAATATGCCAATTGCAACAGATGAAGTATCTAAGAACGCTATGGGTGGAACTGAACGAATGAAGTTCACTCTAGCTGAAAAGCTAGATCCAGAAATCCTAGATAAGTTTCAAATCATTTGTTCTCGTGTCCGAGACATTGATAATAGTCTCATTCCAATTTACTGGCTTCATGATCTACCTGGTGATCCTGAATCTGATCATCTTGCAGCCGGTGGTTATACTAAATTTGAGAAGCTAGTGTTTGTGTCAAATTGGCAAATGCAGGGCTACATCAATCATTACAAGATTCCGTGGTACAAGTGCACTGTATTGCAGAATGCAATTGAACCCATTCCTTCGATTGAAAAGAATTATGATAAGATTAAACTTATCTATCATACTACACCTCATCGAGGACTACAACTTCTTGTTCCAGCATTCATTAAGTTAGCAGAGAAGTATGATAACATTGAGCTAGATGTTTTTTCTAGCTTTAAGATCTATGGATGGGAACAACGAGATGAACCGTATAAAGCGTTGTTTGATTTGTGCAGAGAACATCCAAGAATTAATTATCATGGATACCAGCCCAATGATGTAGTTCGTAAAGCTTTGCAAGAAGCTCACATCTTTGCCTATCCATCGATGTGGCTTGAGACTTCATGCATTGCTTTGCTTGAAGCTATGAGTGCTAAGTGTCTGTGTGTCCATTCAAACTATGGTGCTCTCTATGAAACAGGTGCCAATCTAACTTGGATGTATCAGTATCAAGAAGATCCAAGGGATCATATTATTTCATTCTATAATGAATTAGACAAAGCTATCACCAACATTCAAAATGAACATTTGATTGGATCATTGGATACAAACAAAGCTTTCATTGACGCAACTTATAATTGGGATAGGCGAGCAATGGAATGGAACAGTCTATTAACTTCAATTCTTAGAAAGAAGAAGATTCTTACATGAGAAACGATGAAAAAATCTTAGCTGAGAAGCTGAACGGTTTAGAACCGATTGTTAAGCAAGAGATAAGATCCAAAACAGATATAGCTTTGATCACTAGTCTTAATTGGTACTCACGTATGTCTGATGAAAAGGATACAGACAGATGGATTACTGAGTACATGAAAAAGAACGGATATGATAAGAAAGCTATTGCGCATGTAATAGCTTCTCCTTATAATTCACAAAAGAAGACTGTGTCTTCATTGTGTAGAATGTCTAATAATGGAACTCTTTTTACTGAAGAATTGATCAATATTGTTTCCAATAAAATTGAAGATATTATAAAATTAAATACCTATAAAGAGGTTGAACCTGCTCTTACGGAAAACGTAGTATCAATTCAAGATCGAATCAGAACCATTGCTGATCGACACATGGTAATTCTTGATGATATCATTGAGCTCTGGTATAGGGATCAGAAAAGCAAGATTGATTTTTCTTTGTACGATTACATTCAAAAAGAACAGCTCAATTCACAAGTCTGTAATCACCTTAAGGCAATGATCAAAAGGAGTTACCTTGATGAGTTTGAAGAAATGCTTGAAGGTAAGGATGAGTGCTTGAATGAAGGATATGCGTTCCTATCCAAAGCTAGAAAGAAGCAGATTCAACAAGGACTAAACAACCTAGTATCAGACATTGAAAGATATGTAGGTAATGCTAAAGCTTCTAAGCCTAAGAAGCCAAGACAGAAGAAACCAGTGTCTGTTGCAAAACAGATAAATAACTTAAAGTATCAGAAAGAGTTTGCTAAGTTAAAGATCAAATCAATTGATCCACACATGATTGTTGGCGCTCAACAGCTTTGGATCTTTAACACTAAAACAAACCAACTTACAATGTTCAATTCATTGGGGCCTGCAGGATTTAGTATCAAGGGTACTACAATCCAAAACTATGATCCTGACTTGTCCATAAAGAAGAAACTGCGTAAGCCGGATGATACTCTTAAGAAAGTTTTAGACGGAGGAAAGATAGTACTTAAAAAGATCATGTCAGACTTAACAACAAAACCAATTGAAGTTAATGGAAGACTTAATGAGGATACTATTATTCTAAAAGCAATCAGATAGGAGCTTTCATGGCAAAACCAAAGAAGGAAAAACCCAAGAGTAATGTTGTGGTATTTCCAAAAACAAAACATGATGTTCCTCCGCAAACAGTAGAAGAACTTAAACAAAAGATAGCAACCTCGAGAATGGAAATTGCTGATGTCTTAGCAGAAGAAATGACAAAAGAAAATGTTAGGATCATGATTGACAATGGATATCACATCAATTATACAAAAGACATAGCATTCTTGATGTCAACTATCAAATCAATTTTACTACGATATGATCAAATTGAATATCCTATACAAGACTTAATAGACGAAAACCTATCATTCATTGATGAAGAAACTATAGAAAATTAAACTGGAGATTATGATGATTATTCTTGACTTAAACCAAGTCATGATTGCAAACATTATGGCATTGTACGGGAAGCATCTCGGTAAGACACCTATTGAACTCGAGCTGTTTCGATCAACAACGCTAAATACGATAAGAGCTTTGTATAAAAAGTTTGGTGAAGAATATGGTGAGTTGGTAATCGCAACTGACGGAAAGAAAAGTTGGAGGAAAGAAGTATTTCCTCATTACAAAGCTAATCGAAGGAAGAGTCGTGAAAACTCTGATATCGACTGGGGTCTCATCTTCAACAACTTGAATACAATTCGTGAAGAGCTAAAAGAAGTATTCCCGTATCGAGTCATTCACATTGATCACGCAGAAGCAGATGACATCATCGGTACTCTTGTTACTGAGTTTTTTAATCGAATTCTTCCTCAAAAAGAAAATATTTTAATCCTATCTGGTGATAAAGACTTCATTCAACTTCAGGCATATAATAGCTCTATCGCGGTCAAACAGTTCGATCCTATAAATAAAAAATATGTAGTCAACGAAGATCCAAGAACTTTCATGAAAGAACATATCATGAAAGGAGATGTAGGAGATGGGATTCCAAACTTTCTTTCTCCAGATAATAGTTTTGTAGACAGTATTAGACAAAAACCAGTTAGTAAAAAGAATCTATCCGAATGGATAAAAAAGAAACCAGAAGAATTCTGTAATGAAGAGATGCTTCGTAACTATAAAAGGAATGAAGTGTTGATTGATCTATCAATGACTCCGCAATCTATTAAAGATAAGATTATTAGCGAGTTTGAATCTCAGTCAGGTAAAGACAAGTCTAAGATCTTCAATTACTTTGTTAAGAATAGACTTAAAGTACTGATGGAATCAATAAATGATTTTTAAGGATGAACAATGAAAAAGAGTTTGTATTCTATTCTGAAAGAGATTTCAGAACTATCATCTAATAAAGAAAAAGCACAAGCACTTTCTAGTAATAGATTTGCAGAATCTTTCAAAGTAATTTTTAGATACATATATGATCCAAGTATTAAATGGCTTCTACCAGAAGGTGATCCACCTTATAAGCCATGTGAGTTCTTAGACGTTGAAGGAAGGTTCTTAACAGAACTTAGAAAGCTTTACCTCTTTGTTGAAGGAGGTAACCCAAACCTAACTAATCTAAGAAGAGAGAGTTTGTTTATTCAGTTATTGGAATCAATTGATCCTGATGATGCTAAGCTTCTTTTAGCAATGAAAGATAAGAAAAGCGCATTCAGTGGAATAAACAAAACAATTGTTCGTCAAGCGTTTCCAGATTTGAATATTTGAAGAGGAAAGAATGAGTAAGTCATACAAAGAACAACGTCAGAATAGAGAAATAGATTACACAGATCAAAAGCCAAAGAATGCATACAAGGTGAATAAAAATCGTAAAGAAAAGTTCATCAATAATGCATTGCGATCCAAAAATCTAATTGATCTTATTAAATATTCTGAGGAAGAATAAAATGCCAACGTACTCGTTCCAAGACAATCAAACACAGGAGGTATTCGACAAATTCTTTAAAACAATAGCTTTAAAAGATGAATACCTTGATCAGAATCCTAATATTCAACAAATACACACTAGTTCTATTGGTTTGGTAGATCCAATAAGACTGGGATTAAGGAAACCGGACGATGCTTTTAGAGACAAACTCAAAGATATTAAACGGGCACACAGACGAAGCACAATTAATACGTTTTGAACGAAAACTAAATAAGAAAAGAAATAAGCAACAACGTCACGAGGAAATCAATAAAAATCATTTGCACTTAAAAAAGATAAACCCACTTACTGAAAACCAAAAGTTAGCATTTAAATCATGGAACTCTGGATTTAATTTGTTACTTCATGGATTAGCAGGAACTGGAAAATCTTATATTTCTTTATACTTAGCACTCAAAGAAATATTGAGCAATGATAGTCGATACAAAAACATCGTCATAGTTAGAAGCGCTGTTCCTACCAGAGATATTGGATTCCTTCCTGGATCCGTCAAAGATAAAACAAAGATATATGAGTTACCATACCAAACCATCTGCACAGATTTGTTTGGAAGAGGTGATGCGTATGAGTTATTAAAGACAAAAAAAGTTGTAGACTTCATGACTACGTCTTTCATTCGTGGTAATACATTCTATGACACCATTGTTATAGTAGATGAAGTCAATAACATGAATTTTCATGAGTTAGATTCAGTGATAACGCGACTCGGTGAAAACTGCAGACTTATGATGTGTGGTGATTATCGTCAATCTGACTTAGGTAGATATGAAAAAAATGATTTGCTTTCATTCATCAGGATTCTAGATGATATGAAAGGCTTCTTTCATGTTGAGTTTCAAATAGAAGACATAGTTCGTTCTGGTTTAGTGAAGGAATACATAATTGCAAAACATAAGCACGGCCTTACGTAATAAGCATTTCCAGCGAGAGGAAATGGAATTCCTTGAGCTGGAATCTATTATGGAAGACAACAAACGTTTCTACATGACTCCTACTGGTGAGAAGTATCC
>Ga0172372_10009688_pt1 | contig 12488 bp, 24 predicted proteins | sample LakKiv5m_2_FD_114544 | JGI IMG/M metagenome (GOLD analysis project Ga0172372, IMG submission 114544) | Freshwater microbial communities from Kabuno Bay, South-Kivu, Congo - kab_092012_9.5m | ecosystem: Environmental > Aquatic > Freshwater > Lake | place: Democratic Republic of the Congo...
ATGAAGAAGGTCTAGTAACAACAGCAGCACAAAGAAACGAAGAAGCAGCATCACAATTACCTCAATAATTGCCTTGACAACTCTCCCATAATACCCTATAATACCTTCGTAACCGCAAAGGATAATGGAACACACTGAAGAGTTTCCGTTTGATCAGTTTCCATACAAACTTGTGCATAAGGACGGTAAGGAAACCCGCAAATGCTACTTCCAAACCGAAGAACATCGTCAAACACATATTGACCGATACAAACTGAAAAAGAAAGACATCAAATTGAGTTGCAAGTATGACTGAAAGAACTTATAAAGACAAAAACAACAACGATTGGACTTGGGAAGAAACACCAGAAACCATTGAAGCACTGAAACAACTACACGAAACGGTAAAGAAAGTCAATGAGCGAAGAAAAGAATCTAATTGATGATGCTTTCTATGTTGAAAAAACTGATTGGGGCACTTGGAAAAGTCATGATAAGGACGGGAAGTCACTTATTACTTCTCTCACACAAGAATCTTGCATCGCTGCAACAAGATGGTATTTAAAACAAAAATTTGAAGAAATTATTGACAAAAATGTAAAAAAATATAATGGAAGTGTAGATTATAAACTCTAAATACTAATGCCTTAATTAGGTGGTTCTCTTTAAGGTGGGAGCAGATTAATCTGCTCCTTTTTAATATAAATATATTAACCACCTAATTTAAGAGCAGTTATGGTAAATCTTAACAGATTTTATACTTACGCATATTTGCGTGAAGATAGAACTCCTTATTATATTGGTAAAGGTAGTGGAAATAGAATCTATGATAGCAAAGGAAGACCTTGTAAAAAACCAAAAGATAAATCAAGAATAATATTTCTCAAACAAAACCTGACCGAAGAGGATGCATTTAAGCATGAAATCTATATGATTGCAGTGTTTGGTAGAAAGAATCTTGGAACAGGTATTCTTCATAACCGAACTGATGGTGGAGATGGTTCTTCTGGTGCAATTCGTCCTCAAGAAGTGAGAAAAAAAATAAGTAATGGTATGAAAGGTAGAAGTTTTACAGAAAAACATCTAAAAAATTTAAGTATTGCTAGAAAGGGGAGAAAATTGAGTGAAGAGGCAAAGACAAAAATAAGTCAATTTAATAAGGGTAAAAAATTAAGTGATGAAACAAAAAGAAAAATGAGCGAATCCCGTAAAGGAAGAATCATTAGCGAAGAAACAAAGAAAAAAATGAGTAAGGCAAAACTAGGTAAATCTACTTCCCTTAAGGGAAAATCATATAAAGATCTTCATGGTGAAAAATATTTAGATAGAATTGAACATTTAAGAAAATGTAACACTGGAAAAATTCATAGTGAAGAAACAAAATTGAAAATAAGCAATTCTAAAAAAGGATGCTGCTCATGGAATAAAGGAATAAGTGTTGATTCAAAATATGTCTATACTGTTAAAAGTCCAGATGGTAAAATTTTAGTTACAAAAAATATGAATTCTTTTTGTAAAGAAAATCAATTAAACTCAAGTTGTATGTTTAGAATGATGAAAGGAAGACAAAAACAACATAAGGGATGGATTTTTATAAAAAAAGAATATGTTTGACTTTCGTAAAATAATGGGATATTATAGTATGGAACACCCAGCATTAGACGCCACCACAACTTTTTATGAGTTTTTATCTTATCAGGAATGTTGTTGGTCTTTAAATCGTCCAGTATCCTTAACCTCATTTATGCGTTATAATGATTATCTAAAAGAAATTGGAGTAAAATAGTGATTCGTAGAGCATTCAAGTGGTTCTTTGCCCCGTCAAAGAAACCAATGGCACAAACAGACTGGACTGTCATTTGTAGAGTCGCAGAGTTGGAAGAAAAGTATCTTGGACTTTTGATGGATGTCAAGCGTCTTGAAGAAGAAAACATTGAGACCACCAATACTCTTTATGAAATTATGCATTCCATCGAAGGTGTTGATACTCGCATAGATATTCTTGTAGAGCATTGTAGGACTGAAAAAAATGTATGAAACACTCACAGAGTTTGAAAGAGCACTTGCCCGTTTTGGTGATAAAGTGGGTCTCATTGCAGGACTTGAAATCGCAGATAAGATATCACCAGAAGACGCTTATCAGCAAATCAAGGAACTTTACAGAGAACTTAAGACTCTCCGTAAACAAGAACGAAAAGACTGGGACCAACTCAACTAGAGTTTGTTCTAAATGTGGTGAAGAAAAACCACTTGACACGGATCATTATCAAATAGTAAAATCATTTAAACACGGATATTCTCATTATTGTAATGAATGTAACAAACCAAAACCAAGAGACTGATAGTTTTAGAATCACACAGAATGCCGATGGTTCTTATACGGCAAATTGGGATCCACAAGACCCCAAATGGTCATTTTTGAATCACTTGACAGGCAAGGAACTTCAGGTTATAATAGAGCAAGCAATCAAGGAAGAACACAATGGACGACTTTGACTACAAGAAGTATTCTCTTGAACAACTTGAAAACTGGATCTACGATTCCCTTTCTTCTGCAGAGGCATCACCTCAAGAAATCTATGATGTGATTAAAAAAACAGTTGAAGAGCAGTATTATTGTTATAAGAATCATACAGGTCGAGCATATGAACTTCTTGCTCTCTTGAATGGTAATGGTAAAGGGCACATCAAAGCATATGATGATTGTGTGGATAAAGTTTTAAGTTGTGACAAGGATGATCTTTCACCAGAATGTAAAGGTGCTTGGGATAGTTTCTGGGATAGTTATTACCCAGAAGAATCTCAACAATACTCCGAAGAAGAACTGAATGCGATGTGTGATGCTGCTGAAAAAGCAGAAAAAGAAAGACTTAAATCAGAATTGCTTAATGCAAAAATTAACGCACAATCACCATTCAATGATGGTTTGACTCGTGAATATTATCAAGATCGTGTGGACAAACTTGAAGATAAACTGGACGTAGTTAAAGGTGATAAAGTCAAAAAGTGGGTTCTTCCTGTTGAAATGCATCCAAGTGGTGAATGTTTTGTTGTTTTTCCTGATGATCTTCTAGAAGCAGCAAATCTTCAAGAAGGATCGCAGGTTGAATGGATTGATCAAGGTAATGGTTCTTATCTTCTGAAAAAGGTGGTAAAATGACTAGGAGAATTCAAACAAGTGGAACTTTTGATGGTGAGTTCCACACATTAAATATTGCATTTAATGATTATCATGTTGTGACTTTGGATGGACTTTCCAAAGAAGATGTTGAAGAATTGCAATCGTGTTTAAATTGTATGCTTATGGAGGACGAAGATGGCGTTGGGACAACAAGTTAAAGAAAATTTAAAAGAAGCAGAAGGTTGCTTAAGAAATGCTTTGCACTGGGCAGCAAAAAATGAACGACCTATGGTATGTTCAGTTATTGCCGATCTTATTAGTCGCATTGAAACTTTGCAGAGCACTGATTCCTTGCTAGATAAACTTGAAAACCGCAAACCCGGAGACTCTGGTCTCTTTGGGACATTTTTTGGAGAGCAATGACTGAAAAAACACCAAATGAATTTGGAAAATCACTACAAGAATGGTGGGATTCTGATAACTTCAAAGAACTTCAAAAGGCAAATGAAGAGGCAAAGCAACGTGCTGTAGGAAAGTATCATATGCTTTCTGAAGAAGATAAGATTGATATGGTTCAGGCAATCTGCTACATTATGTGTAAGGCAGAACAAGAGGGTTGTAGTCATCGGGGTCTTCAAAGTGCTCTAGGAATCTATCCTGCTGGGTTTTGGGTGGATCATCTTATGGATGTTCATAATGCCCTCTGGTCTTATTATCATGACGAGAAACAAGAAAAAGATCTTCAAGATGACTTGGATGTTCTTGATAAATTTTTAGAAAATGAGGAGTAAAGAATGGTATCTCCAGTTTATGTCGTTGGTTATGGAATAATTGATGCTTTGGGAAATAATCCAAAAGATTGTTTCTCAAATATGATTAACAATCAAGACTTTACTCAAGATCTTCCATTTATGGTAGAAAGAAATGAAAAGTTGTATCGTGGAATTCCGGTAAATAATGAACTTTTGATACTTCCAGAAATAGCACCAAAATTACTCAAAACATTTACACGATCTCAAAGATTTTCTTTTCATTCTATAGATTATGCATTAAAAATGTCTGGTCTCCCTTTATCTAAAAATGTTGCTGTAATTTTTTCTTCGACTGCAAACGATTTTGAAGATACTAAAGACTACATTATGGATATGATTGATAATAAGAGAGTTAATCCTAGACGTATTGTAAATCGTATTCCAGATATGATTCCTGCTCAATTGTGCGGGCATTATGGATTTATGGGAGCGTCTGCAGTAATGTATGCCGCTTGTGCAACAGGATTATACACCATTGAATATGCACAAAGGCTTTGTGATGAATATGATTATGTCATTGCTGGTTGTGCAGATGCGAATATATTTTGGGAATTTGTGAAACATTTTTCATTAATGGGTGCTTTAGGTAACTATAATTGCCCCTTCGATGATGCACGGGAAGGTTTCGTAATGGGTGAAGGATCTGGATGTCTTATTCTTCAATCTAGGAAAAAAGTTGAGGAATATGGTAGCACAATTCACGCCAAACTTTATCCTGCTGGTTATGCTTCTGATGCTTTAGACATGACTTCTCCCGCACCAGATGGTAGGGGTGCAAAGATTGCTATTCAAAAAGCATTAAAAAATGCTGATATTCATATGTCTGATCCATTGTATATTGATGCTGTTTCTGCTCACGCAACCTCAACAATTATTGGGGATCCTATCGAGTATAAAACTATTGTGAATTATTTTGGAAAAGTTCCTATTTACGCTCCAAAAAGTAAAATTGGTCATACAATTGGAAGTGCAGGAGTTCTTGAGACCATTTATGCAATTGAATCAATGAAAAATAATATTATTCCTCATTGCCAAAATTTGAATCAATGTAGTTTTGATGAATATAACTGTTTAGTTAGAGAACCGGTGCATTATTCTTTAGCGGGTCCAAAAAGAACATTAAATAATTCCTTTGCATTTGGTGGTAAATGTGTTAGTCAAGTAATTGAAGTTGAATGAAATCAATAAAAAAATATACAGAACCTCCATTTTGGGATAATATTATTGATAATGAACCAATATGCCATTCTTTGACTAAAAATTTTAAATACATTCAAAAAGAAGTTTTACGATTAAACAAATTGTCAAATATTTTTTTCACTAATTATCCAGTTTTAAGATTAAATTTAAAAAAGAATGAGCATTATTTTGTTGATTCTAATGTAGGTTGGAAAATATCTCCATTTTTTGGAGGGAGATATGATGTAAATGTAAAGAGAAGATCTCCTTTTTTTGTTTTATGGCAGTCCGATATTCTTGCATATATTATTCGTTTATTGTGCCCTAAAACAACCAAACTACTGCGTAAAGCATTTAAAGAAAAAATTATTTTGAATGCTTATTTTACTAAACTTTCTCCAGGATCAACTATTAAACCTCACTATCATCCAATATCAAAGGGTATTCATCGAATGAATATTCATTTGGGCATTATATGTGATCCAGATTGTAAGATCACAGTTGGAGAAGAGACAAGAACTTGGGAAGAGGGTAAAATACTCGCATTTAAAAATAGTGGTCCTTATAGACACTCTGTTGAGCATAAAGGAACGAAAAACCGTATTATTTTAATTGTAGAATTTGATGTAAAATACTTAGAAAAGTATGGTGTCTTTAAAGGTGAGCGTATTATAAATGAAGTTTTGTAAAGTGATCCCAAAGAAAACATTAAGTTTCTACATAATAATATGATGAAATGCTAATATTTGGGACACATCGCAAAAACACTATGACACTTTCAAAAACCGGACCAGAGACACTTACTCAAGATGAATGGAATGAACTCGTAGCACTAAAAGAAGCAATTAATCTGAATCCTGCTACGGTTCATCCAGAAAAAATGGAAAAATTCACTGAATTGCTTGTAAGATCTCTTGAAGGCAAATGTGATCCTCCTACTCCCAAGAATTGGAGAGGTGGTTCATTAAGTGAGTGAAAAATAAATATAATTATCACGCTACAAAACGATGAGCATAATAGACCAACACATTCAACATGATGAGGATCTTTTGAACAATCCTATGACTTCACCACAGGCAAGACGACACACAGAAGAAGAGTTAGAATCACTTAAATCATATAAAGCAAATCATCCTGATGATGATCACGACCCCAATGCTTTTGAACTTTATTGCGATGCCAATCCTGATGCACTAGAATGCAGAATGTATGATAGTTGAGGACAGTTTCTGAAGTGTCACACATGGGGTTCTCAGGTCACTGGGAATCCTTTATAATATACACATACACACGATTGAATTATGACGACGCTTGACGCAGCACATTTTTTTAAGGAAGAATTTACTACTCGCAGGAATCTTCTTGTAAATGACAAAAGAAAAGCAGAATCGAAACGTAACGAAACTGGTAACCTTTGGAAGTTTTCACTCAAAGCAGCATTGGAAGCAGCAGGTTTTACTGTTCTAGTTGAAAAAGCACATAAAATTTATATGGACGGTGAATTTTTTGATTATCTAAAATCTGATCTTAGTGTATATCGTAACGGTATTCTTATCGCAGTGATTGAATGTAAAGATTATTTTACGATTAATTCTGTTCGTAGTGCCGCTATGGAGTTGAGTCACATTTGCGAATCTCACCCAGGTGTCATTGGATTTTTCTTTCAAGGTAGGAATGCCCTCGGCAATGACTATGAACGTGCCAACAAATGGGCTAAAAAGTATGGTCAAGATATCGACATCATTACTATGATTGATCAAGAACGTAAATCTGTAAAAGGCACACTTCAAACTGTAGTAAACACAGATTTTGTTGTAAAATATGAAGAGGTAGATAAAATTGTCAATAAACTCAATGCAATTATACAACAATGATATGTTCGATGTTCTGGGGAATCTTGCTTCCCAGAGCATCGATTTGTTATTGACAGACTTTCCCTATGGAACTCTGAATAAAAGAAATGAATGGGATACAATCATTGATTATCCTACATTTTGGGAGCACGTTAATCGTATTTGCAAATCGACGTGCCCCATCATTTCAACAGCAGCACAACCATTTACTAGTGTGCTAATTGCTTCAAACTATAAAGACTTCAAGTATACAATGGTGTGGGAGAAGTCCAAGGCAACTGGTTATCTCAATGCCAAAAAGCAACCTTTACGTGCTCACGAAGATATTGTGGTGTTTTATAAGAAACAACCCACATACAATCCCCAGATGACACAGGGAACTCCTTATGACAAAGGAACTGCAGTAAGGGACACAGAAGCATATGGTGTGCAGACAAAAGCAGTTCATGTCAAGAATGATACTGGATTGAGATATCCTCGCAGTGTAATCTATTTCAAGACAGCAGAGGGTGAAGGTAAGCACCATCCAACACAAAAACCAGTCGATCTTTACCGCTGGTTGATTAGAACATTCTCAAATGAGGGTGATTTGGTGTTGGACCCCTGTATGGGTGCTGGCACCACTGGAATCGCATCCAAATTGGAAAATAGAAAGTTTGTCGGAATTGAGCGTGAAGAAGAGTATTTCACGATTGCCCAGCAGAGAATTGACGCTGTGCCAGTTGAGGAAGTGGCACAAGACTCCCAGAATCCGCTAATGGATGCCCTACAATAACAGGGTAATCAACAAACGCCCCTTATGTCCACTCGCTCCCGCATCGGTTATGAACTGTCTGATGGTAGCATTCTCTCCATCTACTGCCATTATGATGGATATCCCGAGTTTAATGGTGTGAAACTTCAGGAACATTTCAATACTGTCGATAAGGTAAAAGAACTGATTGATCTTGGTGACATTAGTTGCCTTTGGACAAATGCTGGTTGGAACAACGAAACTCTGCCCGAAACTGGTCCTCTTCCTTATAGTGCTCGTGGTGAAGATTGCCCTCCTCGCCACGACAAAGATCTGAATGAGTATCTGTGCAATGGTGAAGAGTATGCCTATCTCTTTACCAATGGTGAGTGGGTGTGCTATGATATTCACGGTGATGTTCATCCCGACATTGTAAAAGAAGTTGAAATCCCCTCTGGTGCCCTTGCTGTTTGATCTATGAAAACTTCTACCGCTATTGCTGCTATCGCTATTGCGATTGTAATTTTTACCGCAGGTGTTCTTGTTGAAGCATGGATTCTTGGCATCATTCTTTCTTGGTTTGGTGTATCCTTGACTTTTGGACAAAACTTTCTTATTATTCTACTTGCCAACGCAATCTTCAAAAACTCTGGGAGTTCATCCAAATGATTACTACAGTTATGGCAGCATTTGCCTTTGGATATTGTATCGGACACCTTGCTCTTAACATTTACTCTGGACTGAAAAAATGACACAAGACAACACTATGCGTAACGCCACAATCATTGGCGTTTCTTTTTTATTGTCTCTATTTGTAATTAATGCGGTCGTTGGACCCATTTATAATGTTTGGTCTCAATATCAAACTGGTCGTGCTGAACTTGCTCGTGCCGAAAGTAATAGGCAAATTGCAATTCTTGAAAGTAAGGCAAAACTTGAAAGTGCCCAATTTCTAAAGCAATCCCGCATTATTGAAGCAGAGTCAATTGCAGAATCTAATAAAATTATTGGAGCAAGTTTGAAGAACAATCCTGAATACCTGACTTTCCTTCAAATTCAAAACATTCAAGAAGGTGCAGAAAAAGGCAATAAGATTTACTTTGTTGCTCCTAATCAAGCGGGTGTTCCTGTTTTGACAGAATCAACTAAATAATAATACCTTGAGATGGTCGCACATTTAAGGTAGGAGGGGGGCAAATACCCCCTTTCTTTTATAAATACTTCTGCGACTATCTTAAGAGTAGAACTATGCAACCACGCATTTATACATATAAGATTACCTTTGAAGAGGTTCCTTATTACTATTATGGTAGTAAAAAGGAAAAGTATTACAATCAACCATATTGGGGTTCTCCAAAAGTAAATAAATGGTGTTGGGAACTCTATACACCAAAGAAACAAATATTAGAGGTATTTGATCATACTGATGAAGGATATGAAGAATGTAGAAGAGTAGAGAATAGATTAATTAAACCAGTTCTTAATGACATTTGGTGTTTAAATGAAATGTGTGGAGGAACTTATTCAACTAAAGTATTAAAAGAAAGTGGAAAGAAAGGTGGAAATAAGGCAAAAGAACTTGGTGTAGGTATTTGTGGATTTACAAAAGAACAAAGAAGTGTAAATGGTAGAAAAACAAAAGAACTTGGTGTAGGAATATATTCTATGACTACAGAAGAAAGAAGAAAAATTGCTAAAGAGAATGAAAAGAACAAAATTGGAATATTTGCACTAACTTCAAAAGAAAGGTCATTTAATTCATCACAATCTGGTAAAATATCTGGAAAAGTTTGTTTTGAAAAAGGTGTTGGGATTTTTGGAATGGATTCTTTCTCTAAAAAAGAAGCAGAAAGAAAAGGAGGAAGATTAACAGCATCAAACTTAAATTCTCAAAAATGGATGTGCCTTGAAACTGGACATATTACAACTTCTGGACCTTTAACAAGGTATCAAAAAACAAGAAATATAGATACATCCAAAAGAATAAGATTGCAATAAGTGTTGAACATAAAAGGAAAATTGGAGACGCTAATAGAGGTAAAAAACTTGGACCATTGAGTGGAGAACATAGAAAAAAAGTTGGTGACGCATTAAGAGGTAAAAAGTATAAGAAAAGAAATAAGTGAAACTTTTATATGCTATAATTACAACCTAATAAATCAAAAATCTATGAGTGATGTAAAATTATATAACGACGATTGTATGAACGTGCTCCCTACTCTTGCGAGTGGGAGCATTTCGCTTACTCTTACAGATATACCATATGATGAGGTAAATCGTAAGAGTGGTGGATTAAGAAGTCTTGACAAGAGTCACGCAGATATTATTACATTTCCACTTGATGACTTTATCGATGAAGTTGTTCGTGTAACTTCTGGAAGCATTTATATTTTTTGTGGATCAGTTCAAGTCTCACATATTCGCAGCAGACTGATAGAACATGGTCTATCTGTGAGGCATTGTATATGGGAGAAAACAAATCCTTCTCCAATGAATGGGCAACATATATGGTTGTCAAGCATAGAGAATTGTGTATTTGCAAAGAAGTCTGGTGCAGTGTTTAATGAGCATTGCAAGTCTGCTGTATGGCGTAATCCTATTGAACACTATAAGGATCACCCAACACCAAAACCAGTCAAACTAATGTCAAGGTTGATTGAGGCAAGTTCAAATGTTGGCGACACTGTACTGGATCCTTGTATGGGAAGTGGTGCGATTGGTGTCGCAGCAAAACAATGTGGAAGAAACTTTATTGGGATTGAAATGAATGAAGAATATTTTAAAATGACAAAGGAAAGAATATACAGTCAAACCGAGAGCATTTTGTCCTTTATGTGACGAGTCCGAAACAAAACGCTTGACTTTGGCGCCCGCTTGCTCTATAATACTGGGAGATTGAACAAGGCACTTCTGCCAGACAGTCAATCTATTCCTGCAGTTTGCATTTTAATTTACTATGACTACACACACTCCGATTAGCATTTGCGAAGTTCCTGATGTTAATCTCCTTCCGTCCGCAGATAAGCGTAGGAAGTTTCGCTCTGCTGCATTCAAAACTACTGTGATTGAAGACCTTGCCAATATTGATATTGGTGGAAAAACGGTCAAAAATCGTGCTCGCTCTGGTGGCACTGATAATATCAATACCGAAAACCTTGAAGGTGAATTTGAATGTGGTATTCGTTATGATCAATTGCCTCCAATCGTTGCTTATGTTGAAGGAGTTATGAAACTGATTGATGGTTTCACTCGTTTTCGTGCCCTGACTCGTCGTGGGCAAGTTGCTTGGGCATTTGATGTATATGAAATCAACGAAGGATATACCCTGGAAGATCTTTTCGATGAGATTGGTCTGGGTGCAAACAATCACCCCGCAAGTAAGTCTGCTGTTGTGGATGACTTTGTAACTCTTGGTCTTCAATGGGTGGATCGTCAAAACCGTGTTGTGAATCAAGACGATATTCGCAACTGGGTAAATGGTATTCCCCATACTTTCACCCAAAAGAGAGTTGGCAGTATCGTCAAATCTATTCACCAAAAAGCATATCCTGATAAAAGTCTTCGCACTTTTAAGTCCGATGAAGTTGAATCTTATCTGTCTTCTCACGGATTTACTTCTGGTGGTAAGATTGATGATGGAGGATTTGCTGGTCGTATCATCTGTGCCGAACCTAATGGAACTTATGTTCCCCGTAACTTCTGCCACATTTTGAAAGATGTTGCTGAAGGTAAGCGTTCTAAAGTTCATCTGTATGTTCCTGGTGGCAAAAAAGCGGAAAACGCAACGAAACTAATTGAAGATTCAATGGAAGAATTGAATGAACTTTGGGAAGCAGTTAAAGCGTGTGCTTTAATGCTCAAGATGGATAAGAACTGGACTCCGTTTGAGTTTGGTGTTCGCCCGTCTCAAATTGTAGATGTGGATCCTGATGGTGGTATTGTTCCTCTGAACTAATGTTTAACTTCATTGCTGGGACTATCTTTGGGATCATCGCTGCTACTGTCGGGTTTGGTCCCATTGCCAAGTTTCTTGATGGTGCAATGTTTAATCTTCAAAAGAGCACTGTAGAAATGAATAGACCACAGTTGCCGCCACCTCAATAATTGGCACAAGACCCGCTCACAAGGCGGGTTTTCTGCTATAATAACAACAGTTGAGGAACTCCCAATGAACTCTTTTGAACTGTCCGAACTGATTGATGAAGTGCGTGAAATTGAGATCTATGGATCTGATCCTCAAGATTGGATGGGATACTTGGAGGATGACAACTCCTATGTGCCAGATGTGGAACTGGCACACTGACCTCACCAGAGGGGTCTCTGTGCCCCTATAATAAGCACATACGCAACCAACCGATGACTGCCACCTTTGCCGACTACGTTGCCCAGCAAGACGCTCGCAACACCATTCAGTTGAATGTTACGAAATGGACTCTGATGTTGTGTGATGCTCTGCGTGACGCTGCTCCCAGTGATTACGATTATATTATTGAGAGTGGTCGTAAGTATCACAAAATCGTTATGGTTGATTCTGGTAAAGGTAGAAGTGTTCACGCTTTTGTGGATCGTAAGACTGGTGAACTGTATAAGTCTGCAAGTTGGAAGTCTCCTGCCAAAGGTGTTCGCTACGATCTGCGTTTGATTGAGCAGCGTGAATGGTTGTTTGAGAATGCAGATTGGAGCGGGCAATATTTGTATCTGAAATGAACCAATCCAACAACTGGCACACGGGGGCACTCACCTGCCCCCAGATGCCTTATAATGACACTATGTTCAACACATCACCCACAATGGAATCCACCATCAACGAA
>Ga0172372_10009690_pt1 | contig 12488 bp, 12 predicted proteins | sample LakKiv5m_2_FD_114544 | JGI IMG/M metagenome (GOLD analysis project Ga0172372, IMG submission 114544) | Freshwater microbial communities from Kabuno Bay, South-Kivu, Congo - kab_092012_9.5m | ecosystem: Environmental > Aquatic > Freshwater > Lake | place: Democratic Republic of the Congo...
ATTGCGGGATTGCTCAATACCCTTACGATTGTCAAAGATACATTTAATCCCGACTTGGAAATTGCCGGTATTTTATTGACCATGTATGACAAGCGAACGGCCTTAAATCGACAAGTGGCCGAAAACGTTCGCCGATTTTTTAAAGAGTTGATATTTGAGACCATTATTCCACGTAATGTTCGGTTGTCTGAAGCACCCAGTCATGGGTTGCCGATATCATTGTATAAGGGAAATTCACGGGGTGCGATTGCGTACCTTAATTTTGCGCGGGAGGTTTGTCGTCGTGTCTAAAGATACTCAACGGTTAGGTAAAGGGTTAGAGGCGTTGATTCCACGGTCATTGTTTTCGTCGGGACGTACCATTGTATCGATTCCAATTGGGATGATTGTGCCCAATCGGTTTCAACCTCGAAAGACATTTGCCGATGATGCCATGCGTAGTCTGGTGGCATCGATTAAAACATATGGCCTTAATCAACCCATTTTGGTTCGTAAGCAACATGATCATTATGAACTCATTGCGGGGGAGCGTCGGTATCGTGCGTGTATTGAGGCAGGCCTTGAAACCATTAGTGCGATTGTCAAAAATGTGACCGATCAAGAATCATTGCAATTGGCCTTGATTGAAAATTTGGAGCGACATGATCTGAATCCCATGGAGATTGCATTTGGGTATCAGCGGTTGATTGATGAGTTTTCGTTTACACATCAAATGATTAGTGAGTTTTTTTGTAAAAGCCGCAGTGCGGTTTCAAATACCTTGCGGTTATTGAACTTGCCGGATGTGATTCAACAAATGGTTGAAAAGGGTGATATTAGTGAGGGGCATGCCCGGAGTTTATTGTCGTTGTCGACCGATGCGGACATGCTGTTTTTGGCCGAAAAAATCAAGGCAGAGTCTTTGAATGTGCGACAGATTGAGTCGGTCGTGTCGGATTTAAAGAAAAAACCAAAAGAGACCCAAGCACCGATTCAATTGCCTTTGTTTGAAACGCTCGAACGAGAATTGGGTCAAAAATTTAGTGCGAAAGTATCGATTTCGGGTGGTGAAAACCGAGGTAAAATCACGTTTCACTATCAATCGAGTGCCCATTTGGAGGCCTTATTGAGGGTGTTGTCTCACATGACGGACATCCCGTAGCGGGGGGATGCATCGGGTGCCCAACCCGATGTGGGGTGAGTGGTTCAGGGTGGTGGCGGCTGTGCATGAGGCCTATTGAGGGCCTTCGTTTTCATTGCTATAGTACGTATTCCCTTTATAATCAGGGCCATATGGCTTTTTGAATGGATCCTTACATGGTTCGTCAGGTCGCTCCTATCTCTGGGACCCCCATCTCTTTTGCGGCGCATCGGCTTCGTTCGTCGCATGAACGTGCGGTTTCTGTTTCACAATCCCCTCAGGCGGCTAGGTTAAGGCAGGTTGACTTTTTGTTGACGGAAAGATCCCCTCATCGGTTGATGGATCTGGCTCGTCGTCATGAAATTGAAGGGTGGGTCAAGGCGTCACATACGGTGGGCTTATCGGCTTTGTCCCGCGAAGAGAAAGTACTGGCCATATCTTTTTTGTTGTGCTCGCAACACTGGGGTGCTGACGTGGCCTTGCTTCAATCGGTGATAGGGGCAGATGCTGTGTTGAATGGCATCGCCAAGTTGATTGAATTGTTGAGGCATCGTTATGACCCATCTGACCAAGCGTCTCAGCGTGTGTTTAATTCGATCTGGTCTCAATTGGCGGTCACCCATTCTCGTTCGCAAGATCGTTTGGATTGGGTGATGTGTCACGTGTGGTCGAATCTTTCGTATTATTTTGGAAAAGTGGGGCATGAAGGGTATTTAGAATCAGCAACAAAGGGTTCGTATCGTGATCTCATTCACTTTTTTGTTCCGCTGAATCATTTTTCTTTGCTTGTTTTTGAGTGCTTATTTAACGCCTCAGATATGGGTTGGGTACGCGATGGGGGGGATCCCGACCAGGTCGTTCAAATATCGAAAACCATCTTAGATTGTGGTGTGTATGGGGTTATTCGACGTGGGCTTCAAACACGGGGGGGAGTGGGAGGGGGTAAGGAGACCCCTGTTGCGATTAAATCAGTGGAATTGGATACGGATTGGTTTAAAGGCCGGTTGGCACGGCGAATTAAGCGACACAACATGCAGCAATTGATGCCCTCTTATTTGTTTAGCGAATGGATGGGTCACTATTTTTCTCATGATCATTTGTTACCGATTCATGGTATTCGGGTATATAAAAAAATGGTGGGGCAGGATAGGGTGTTGTCGAAAGCCAAATTGCTACTTCCCCATTGTGAGATGCATGCAGATGATTATTTTAATCGGTATCCCAGTCATTTTTTAGGCCATATCAAGGGGGTTTTAGACGCGGTGGCGTATCTGCATTCGTTGGGGTGGGCGCATACCGACATTAAGTTGGGTAATATCTTATATGATGCGACCGTTGACAAGCTGAAGTTGGCTGATTTTGATTCACTTAGAGTGGGTGATGGGTTGGTGAATCGATACGCCAAGCATTCGACGTATTGTTCGCCCTTTATTACGGCTTATGATGGCACTTGGCAACAATTGGATGTGTTTAATTTGGCGTTGATTTTATGTTTTGCATGGGATTCCGGTGTTGATTATTCTGTTTTCTCTCATACACGTACAGTCCCCATGACGCCAGGGGGTTTTTTTAATTGGCTGGATCAACTACCTGCGCATGTGTCGTTTTTAAGACCCGCTTTAATGGCCTGTGACCACTTTCCCTACACCATTCAACAATTGATCGGTGACTGGCAAAAGGGCATGGCCATGAGAAGGACGCCTTCGTTGAGTGGGAGTGATCGTGATTCGGTATCGACTACGGTGGGTTATTTTTCGGGGAGACCCTCTGAGGGTGAACTCAGTGTGGCATCGGATGGCGACAAGATGAGGGTGGCGGTCCAACTCAACCCGGTGCCGTGCGTGGCTTGGGTGCCACCATCCATTCCAATAGGGACCACCTCACCCGCCCCTCAGCCTGCCCCCCCGCCCTTTTTGCCATCGTGGCCACCCCTATCTGATGTGTCGTCGGTTGTCCCTGCTGGGGCGGTGTCATTTGCCCCGTGGCAGCCTGTGGAGATGGGGATTGCGCCGCCTGCCCCCCCGGCCCTTTTGCCATCGTGGCTACCCCCCTCTACTGTCATGCCCCCCGGGCCCCCGCCCTTGGCTTGGGGCACTCAGTTAGGGGCGAGCGTTACCCCCGCTGGGCCGGTGTCATTTGCCCCGTGGCAGCCTGTGGGGGGTGGGTATGCCCCGCCGGCCCCCCCGGCCCTTTTGTCATCATGGCAACCCCCGGGGGTTGCCCCGCCGGCCCCCCCGGCCCTTTTGCCATCGTGGCTACCCCCCTCTACTGTCATGCCCCCCGGGCCCCCGCCCTTGGCTTGGGGCACTCAGTTAGGGGCGAGCTTACCCCCGCTGGGGCGGTGTCATTTGCCCCGTGGCAGCCTGTGGGGGTGGGGGTTGCGCCGCCTGCCCCTGTGTGGCGGTGAATGGGGTTGGTTTTCTTTAATGGGTAGTGGCTGAGACGGATGGATGGGATCTTGAATGTGAATACCCCCCGCTTGTCTCCCCGTGGGGTGGTGTGTGGGTGTTGGCTGGTGTGTGACTGTGTGAATGGACTGTCTTTTTTGGTGGCACAGTCTCCGATTGCGACTTCCATGGCGTCGGATCGGGTGGTGGCGATACCGTCGGAGTCGCTGCATGATGGGGGTAGACCTATTGCGGGCACCCTTGCCTATGAGCAGATGTGGTGGCAGTAATGGTTGGTTGTGTTTTTGGATTCTTTGGGGCAAAATGAGGGGTTTGTATCTCACTGTATACGCCGATGTAGCTCAGTTGGTAGAGCAACTCATTCGTAATGAGTAGGTCGTGGGTTCAAGTCCCATTGTCGGCTCCAATTTAATGACTGGGGTAGGTGGTTTCGTGCATCACAATCGATGGTTTAAATGGGGCCTTTTAATGGGTCCGTGTGCCTTGATTACATTGGTTGCGTGGATGGTGGTGACCTTTGGGATGGCCGCGTGGCCGTCGGTTTCCGAATTGGGTCTAGGGTTTTATGTCACGGATGTGTGGGACCCTGTTCATGATATTTATGGGGGGGCGGTGTTTATTGTGGGCAGCATCCTCACCACAGCGCTGGCCATCTTGTTGGCAGCCCCGGTTTCTTTTGCGATTGCCTTGTTTACCGGCTACTACTTTTGTAATGGTCCCATTGCCATGGTAGCCCAATGGGTGTTGGACCTATTGGCCAGTGTGCCATCGGTGATTTTTGGGTTTTGGGGGTTGATTGTGTTGGTGCCGATGATTCGGCTCATCGAGACCCACTTGGGGGTGCCACCTTATGGGGTGGGGTTGTTTGCCGCCTCGATGGTATTGGCGTTGATGATGACCCCGCTGATGGCCTCGTTGTTACGGGATATTATTCTCACGGTACCTGCTGATTTAAAAGAAGGTGCCCTTGCCTTGGGTGCCACGTCTTTTGAAGTGGTGAAGCATGTTGTGTGGCCCCATACGCTACCCGGCATGGTATCCGCGATTATGTTGGGAGTGGGGCGTGCCATTGGCGAAACCATGGCGGTGACCATGGTCATTGGCAATGCCAATCATTGGCCCACCCATTTGTTTGATCCGAGCAATACCATTGCCAGCTTAATCGCCAGTGATTTTGGTGAGACATCGGATCCCTTGGTGATTTCTCATTTGATTCATTTGGGATTGGTTTTACTGGTGCTGAGTTTGGTCACGGGTTTTTTGGGCCGTCGATTGGTGAGAATAACCCGTGCGTGACGATCGGTTGTCGCAACGCATTTTGGTGGATCGCATGGTGAAATGCCTCTTAATGGGGGTGGCTGTGACCGTGGCCTTGGTGCTGGTTAGTATCATCTGGTTTGTGGCCAGTCGGGGCATCGGGGCCATTAACTGGACCTTTTTGACCTCCCTGCAAGGGTCGCCGGGCGACCTGAAGGTGGGCATTTTAAATGCGATGTTGGGGACGGTGATGGTGGCCGGATTCACCACCTTGGTGGTGGTGCCGTTTGGTATATGGTGCGGGGTGGCCATGGCTGAATACCCCGCCCATCCATTGGTAAAATGGGCGGTGATGGGCATGGATGCGCTTCAATCCATTCCATCGATTTTATTTGGTATTTTGGCCTATCTATGGCTTGTCGTACCCATGGGCCATTTTTCGTCGCTATCAGGTAGTGTGGCACTGGCCATGATCATGCTACCGATTGTGGTTCGCTCGGTTGAGGAATCGGTTAAACAGGTGCCCGTGACCCTTCGTGAGGCGTCTTTGGCTTTGGGGGCCTCCCCCACCCGTACCATTCTTAAAATTGTGATTCCGAGTGGCTTAAATGGCATTGTGACAGGGGCCCTGTTGGGGTTGGGGCGCATTGTAGGCGAAACGGCACCCTTGTTGTTTACGGCGTTTGGGAGCCCTTTTTTGGTGGCCTCTGTGTTGGAGCCTGTTCAAACCATGCCCCTGCTTATTTATAATTATGCCACCAGTCCTTATCCCGATTGGCAACAAATGGGATGGGGGGCCTCCTTTATCTTGTTGGTATTTTGTTTTATGCTGGGGGTGTTTACCCGATTCTTGGTAAGGAAATGACTGTACCATGACCACCACGTTTGATGTGTCTCAATTAAAAGTTCGGATTGGGTCTGAACCCATTATCAAGGGCATTTCGATGTCTTTTTTTTCCCATACTGTTACCAGCATCATGGGGCCGTCGGGATGTGGCAAAACCACCTTTATTCGGTGCATGAATCGCCTGCATGAATTGGTCCCTAATATTCAGGTAGAAGGGTCCATTTCATTGTGTAACCAAGATATTTTTTCGGTTAACCCAATGGTGATACGCCGTCAAGTGGGCATGGTGTTTCAACGTCCCAATCCGTTTCCGACCATGAGTATCTTTGACAACGTCATTGCTGGGTATCGACTCAATGGCTTGCCGTTGTCAAAGCCCGATGCCCTGCGGGTGGTGGAATTGTCGTTGAATAAAGCAGGGTTGTGGCACGAAGTAAAAGATGTGTTGCATCGAAAAGGTGCGTTTTTGTCGGGGGGGCAACAACAGCGACTCTGTATTGCCCGTGCATTGGCCATGGATCCCAGTGTGTTATTGCTCGATGAACCCACCTCGGCGTTGGATCCCAAATCAACCGCTCATATTGAAGATTTAATTGCCGAACTAAAAGAATCGGTGAGTATTATCATGGTGACCCATAATATTGGCCAAGCATCACGGGTGTCAGACTATACCGCCTTTTTGTTGGGGGGCGAATTGATTGAATATGGCACCACACAAAAATTATTTACGGTGCCAGATGACCCCCGGACAGAAGAGTACTTATCCCGAAAGTTTGGGGCATGATGCGCTGGCGGGATTTTCAGTGGGCCTTTCCTTTAATGGGGGGAATCACCTTGGTGATGGGGGTATGCTTGGGTACGGCTTGGTGGGCCATGTCGCAAATGGCCACCCGTGAGTTGGTGGCCAAGTTAGAGCGCGAAGGGGTGTTGATTGAACATTGGGTCGCATCCCTACCGAATTGGCACCATCAGGCGGCCCCGCAAGAGGGCGTGCGGTTACCGGATACGCTTCAGGGGGTGGCCCGTCGATTGGGGGATGAATGGGTGGTGTTTACCCCCGATGGACTGCTAAGAATGGCCTCGTATCCATCGCCAAATGCCATGGTAGCCATGAATCGTCGCGAAGTGACGCTGGCATTATCGGGTCGGGTTGGGGTGGCCCAACGGTTTCACCCTCGTTTTAACACCGATGTGGTGACCGTGGTATGCCCCTTGGTTGAAAAAGGGGGGGTGGTGGCACTGCTTCAACTCGTGGCGCCCATTACCCAGGCCAGGGAGGTGGCATGGGCCCATTGGTGGCCCTTGGGCGTGGTGGTGGGTCTGTGTTGGGTGGTGTTAATGGGCGGGGTGATATGGCGAACCTTGCGCTTACGTGAGGATGTGACCTTGTTGTCGGAGGCCATTCATCAGTGGGATCCTGAGACCCATCCGCGGTTGCCTGCACCGCAGTTGATGATGTTGTGGCCCCTTTATCAATCGTGCCAGGGCCAATTTGATCGGCTATTTCGAACCCAACAAGCGCGTCATCATGCCCATATGGAGCGGCAAGCCATGGTGAATCATTTGTCTGATGGGCTGGTGGTGATTGATGCCCACGAAACCATTTTATCTGCCAATCCCAGTGCCATGCGGTATCTGCAGCTATCCCCATTGTCTGTGGGGGCTGCCTTATCATCTCAGGTGAGGCATAGTCAGTTAATGTCGGTGGTGCGTCGGTGCATGTCTCGGGCGTCTTATGAATCGGATCAAGTGGTCTTTAGGGATCGCGAGGATGCGTATTTTAAGGTGGAATGCATTCCCATTTTGGATGATCATCAGCAACCTACCGATCGCACGATTGTACTGTTTCGGCATGTGACCGATGCCATCGAATCAGAATTGGCCCAACACCAGCTGATTGTTAATGTCTCGCATCGCATGAAGGGGCCCCTCAATCGATTGACCGATGCGATGGCCCTCATTCCGGTTTCGGCCAGTCATGGCTATGCCATGGCGATCAAAGCCATTCGCACCATGTTGTCTGATTTGGTGTATTTAACCCGATTAAAGCACACCATTACCCTGCAACACTTGACGCTACACCCCGAACCATTGGTGGCAGTGGTGGGGGATGTGGTGGATATTTTGAAAGAAAGTGCCACTGACAAAGGGGTGGTGGTACAGGTGGTGTCAGAATCGGTCACAGCGTATGTGAATCGGGCCAGTTTTTCGCAGGCGGTGTTACACCTGCTCAAAAATGCCATTTCATATTCCCCCAAAGATGGGGTGGTGATGATCACGGTATCGGCCGATCCGTTGCCCACCATTGTGATTCAAGATGAAGGGATCGGCATTCCCAGTGAAAGCTTACCGCATGTGTTTGACCCATTCTTTCGAATCAATACCCCCGTTCACGAATCGGTCGAAGGGGGCGGGTTGGGGTTGAGTATTGTCAAATCGATTGTGGATGCCCACGATGGGGTTATTGAGGTGGTCAGTGAGTTTGGTAAAGGGACCACTGTGACGGTTCGGTTGCCACAAGAAAAAGGAGGTTCCCATGTCGTATCGCATGAACAAAGAAATTGAATACCTCAAACGGGTGTTTTTATCGGTTAGCACATTGGTAGAAGAAAACGTCGCCATTGCCTTTGATGCGTTTGTTACCATGAACCCAGAAAAAGCCCGGTTGGCCATTCAAAACGATGCCGACATCAACCGAGAAGAGATTGATGTCGAAGAAGAATGTTTAAAAATATTGGCCCTTCACCAACCCGTGGCATCGGAATTGCGATACATTGTGTCGGTATTAAAAATCAATTCAACATTGGAACGGATTGGTGATTTGGCGGTGAGTGTGGCCAAAAAATCCCAATGGGTGATGGATGCCCAGGTGCCACTTGCCACCTGGGACATTGCGTTTCTAAAAATGATGGATGGGGTTCGGTTAATGTTGAAAAACAGTTTAGATTCGTTGATTCATGTGGATGTTGGACTGGCCCGCGAGGTGTGTCGAATGGACGATGATATTGATGAGCAGAAACAAGTGGCCCATCGGCGATTGGTTCACTTGTTGACCGAATCAAAAGCGGATGTGGGGGTTATTTTGCATGTGATGTCCATTATTCGCCATGTTGAACGAATGGCGGATCATGCCGCCCACATTGCCCAGGTGGTGATTTATTTGGGGGAAGGGGCCATCATTCGTCACCAACGGGTATGAGGGCATGGGCAACCGGCCCCCCCTTATGCGATGGGGTGTTGGCGGTTCATTTGACGAAGTGACACTTTCCGCCTAGAATCGACGGGCTGGCGTTGGCTGGCATCGGGGCGTAGCGCAGCCTGGTAGCGCACCTGTTTTGGGAACAGGGGGTCGCTGGTTCAAATCCAGTCGCCCCGACCATTTTTTATCATGAGGGGTGTTATGACCACTTCCCCTAACGCAAACGAGACCCTTTCTTTTTTTAATGTCGCCACGGCGTGTTTAAAGCGCCGTGGGGCACGGTTAACCAAGCCACGGTTGGCCATTATCGCGTTGTTATCCGCCAATCCTTACCCCGTATCGGCCTATGATTTGGTGGCCATTTCCCCTCCCAGTATGGATTTGGATCATGTGACGGTATATCGCACCTTGTCGTTGTTAGAAGCCGATCACCTGATTCATCGGGTTGGGTCGACAGGAAAATTTATCCGATGTTCTCACATTCAAGATTCACATGAACCCCATTATATGGTGACGTGCACCCACTGTGGCCAGGTGGCAGAATTGCCCAGTGCCCCTCGGGTTGACCAAGTGGTGCCCCCGGCGGGGTATCAGATTTCGGGCTATCAATTGTCTTTTTCGGGGCAATGTGACGCCTGTCAGGGTCATTAAATGGGTGTGATTTCGTTGCAGTCATTGACCTATGGCATGGGGGCTCGCACCCTGTTCGATTCGGTATCGGTGACCTTGCCCTGTGACCAAAAAATAGGGGTGATGGGTCGCAATGGGGCCGGTAAGACCACGTTGTTGCGCTTGATTCAACAAGAGATTACGCCCGACTCGGGTCGGGTGGTGATCAGTCGGGGTGTCAAACTGGGTATCATGACCCAGCACGAATCGTATCAGCCCACGGATTGTGTGGGGGATTGGATTGAACGCAGTGCCAAGGTGTCTTCTTGGGATGTGGCCAAGTGGGCATCGCCCATGGGGTTACGGGATGCACAGCTCAAGGGATCGTTTGAGGCCTTGTCGGGTGGGGTTCGTATGCGGGCCAAGTGTGTGGCATTGTTGGCCCAACAACCCGACTTTATTTTGTTGGATGAGCCCACTAATTTTTTGGATTTGCCGACGTTGGTGGCATTTGGTCGGCTGTTATCGTCTTATGAGGGGGGGATGCTATTGGTATCCCATGATCGGGCCATTTTGAACCAATTGTGCACCCATACCTTGGAAGTGGCCCATGGGCAAGTCACCCTATACCCGGGCCCTGTGGATGATTATGTGGCGTTTCAGGCTCAGCAGCGGGACGTAGTCGCGGCCACCAATCGCAACATTGAACGCAAACAAGTGCAACTTGAACGCTTTATTTCACGGTTTCGTGCCAAAGCATCAAAGGCCAGTCAGGCCCAATCCAAGATCAAACAATTGTCCAAATTGCAGGCCATTACCTTGCCTCAAGAGGGTCGAACGGTTCGGTTGTCGTTTCCGGCCATGACGGTTACCAAGGGCACGGCGTTGCGCATGGAAGGCTTGACCATTGGGTATGATGGGGTGCCCGTGGCGGGCCCGTTGACATGGGGTATTGAACGGGGTGAACGCGTGGCCATTGTGGGGGGGAATGGACAAGGTAAAACCACGTTCTTGAAAACCGTTGCCGCATCGTTGTCACCCGTAGCGGGGTCGTTTACGTGGGGGCATGGTGCCAAATGTGGGTATTTCGCCCAACATGTGTATCAGGCCTTAACGGGGGATGATACCATTTTGGATTATTTAATGGCCCATGTGTCGTCGGATGTGTCGTTGCAACAGATCATGGATACGGCGGGTGGGTTGTTGTTTTCGGGTGACGATGTATTAAAGCCATTGTCGGTATTGAGTGGGGGCGAAAAAGCCCGGGTGATTTTGGCCCGCGTTATTTTGGACCATCCCACTGTGTTGTTATTGGACGAACCCACCAACCATTTGGATGTGGAGACCGTGGAATGGTTGGCCCAAGGGTTAACGGCTTACCGTGGTACCGTGTTGTTTATTAGCCATGACCAGCGCTTTATTCATACGGTTGCCACCCAATTGTGTGTGGTTGATCAGGGTCAGATTCGTCCCTATCCTGGGGATTTGGACGGGTACATTGCATCCCTCACCCCAGCCCTTGATCAATCGATACGACCGGCGGTGATGCCGGTAATATCGGCGATGGGTAAAGGCGATGCATCGGGTAAGCAACAGGTGGCATCGGTGCGACGCACACTGCTTAAACACATTGCCAGTATTGAAAAAAAAATGACCACTTTGTCCCAAAAAAAAGAGCAGTTGACCCGGTTTTTTATGACCGACCCCTTGGGGTATTCCGATCAAAAAGCCCAAGAGTTGGCGCAGGTAACGGCCCAATTAGAGGCCCTCGATGCCCAATGGGATGACCACACTACCCAGCTGATGGCGTTGGATGTGCCCCCGCATCCTTAAGGCAGGTGGGTATCGGGTTAGGGGGTCGAGGGTGGGGCGGGGTGTCGATTCGATTGCCACAATCGTGTGGACCAATAGGCGACGATGCCGATGGCCAAAATACCACCCATTAAATGGATGGGTTGTAGCCATTGGGTTAATCCCCACCCATAAAACCATGCCCCGGTAACCCATTGTCCTGCCACCATGCCCCATACCACATATCGCAACGGTCGGGGGCCCAACCGTGCCCCCCATCGCCATCCCACGAGGCCGATCCAGAGACCCACCAGCATGTGGAAGTAGAGGGGGTTGCCCATTTCGTGAAGGGACACGCCGTGGTCAACCCCTTGTCGCACCCGAAGCCCCCCCACCCACTGGATCAACGCGGCCATGGCATACAGACCATACAGGGGGGTGGCCCGACATGGTTCAGAAGGGGTTGTCAGGGCCACCACCATGCCTTGCATGGCCACAATCCAAGTGGCCATCACCATGTGAATGCTAATCATGTAGGGTGCCAATGCACTGCTCACCACTTTGGCCCCAATCCAGCCTTGCACCGAAATGGCGATTAAAATGGTCACACACAGCCAGGCGACCCCCTTGGGCAATTGTCGACGACAGGCCACGGCCCATCCCGCCAATGACAATGCCAATAGGCCCACCGTGACACCCGCCAATCGATTGACATATTCAATCCATGTTTTGAGTGGATTAAACACCACGGATCCCAAGTGGGCATAGTGGGTTTGATAATCGGGTGGTAATTGGGATACATGGGTGGGGGGGATCCATTGTCCGAAGCAGGTGGGCCAATCCGGGCACCCCAACCCAGAACCGGAGGCCCTGACAAATGATCCGATCATGACCAATAATAAGGTACTGACCCATGTGAGCAATGCCCACTGTCGAAATCTTTTGGGTATCATGAGAACCTCCGTTGTGGGGGGGTAGATGCCTTCATATTGAAGGTTGTCTAAGTATAGGGTATCCCTCTATAATCGGGAATGGCCCAACAAAAGCGGGAGTAGCTCAGTTGGTAGAGCATCAGCTTCCCAAGCTGAGGGTCGAGGGTTCGAGTCCCTTTTCCCGCTCCATTGGTGTAACCATGGGCCACTTTGTTGGTGATCGTTGGCTTTGAGCCAGGTGGTGCGTCATGAAAACCCCCCTTACCATTGGTTTATTGGGCCTCGGCAACATCGGGCAAGGTGTGAAGACCTTGCTGGACGAAAA
>Ga0172372_10009691_pt1 | contig 12487 bp, 10 predicted proteins | sample LakKiv5m_2_FD_114544 | JGI IMG/M metagenome (GOLD analysis project Ga0172372, IMG submission 114544) | Freshwater microbial communities from Kabuno Bay, South-Kivu, Congo - kab_092012_9.5m | ecosystem: Environmental > Aquatic > Freshwater > Lake | place: Democratic Republic of the Congo...
CGGGGTAGGGTATACCTTTTTTTATTGATGATAACAGTTATCCCATCTCTTAAAGTATCTTTGAATGTTGCTGGAATTTGCACTTCAACAACAATTTCTTCTGGATTAAATATATAGCCTATGATTTCGCCTGTTTTTACATGCGTGCCTTCGTGAATAAGATGTGGCCCCATGATTCCATCAAAAGGAGCGATAAATAAAGATTTTTTTTGTTCTGTTTCGGCTTTTGCTAGTTCTTGTCGTGACGAAACCCAAGCATGTTCTCGTTCTTGAATTTGTTGCCGTGAAGTTGCATTGCTCTTTTCTAATAATAAGCTTCTTTTGTGCTGTTGCTGAGTAATGGCTTCTGCGTTAAGGGCAAGTTCGTAAACTTTTTGTGTCTCTGGGTTATCAATTCTCGCAATTATTGATGACTTTAAAATTTTATCGCCTGGCTGTGTTGTCCAGATTAAAAAACCATCAGCCCTTACTAACAAAGGACTGCTTTTAAGGGCTTGAACTACCCCGTAAAAAACAGATTTCTCAGTATATTCTTGCGGTTTAGCATGAACAGCTTCTGCTAGTTTTTCTTCGCCTTTGGAAGGGTCACCACACGAACTTAAGCTTAAAAGAAGAAATAATACCAGCCACATAATGCACTTCCTTATACATTTGCACACTAGAAGATTTTGGAATGGGCTTCAATAGAGCTTACTAGATTTGATATGCTTCTTCTTTTATTATTGGGCTTTGTTGTCAATATTGGTGCGCGAATGATTTTATTTAGAGAAACTTTGTCTGCCGAAACTTTAGTAAGGGGCTGGAAAGAAGCTCCTGAGTTTCAAGTGATCCCAAGTTACCCTCATATCCCAAAGCTTGGTATACATCTTCGAAAGCTCCCCAGTAATCGTTTTGAATCGCAATGCATGCTTCATATTAGGACAAGAGATTATGAAAATTTTGATATACTTGAAAACTTTTTTGAAACGGAGACTAAATTCTTTGGGAAAAATCATTATGCACTGCTTATTTTTGGAGATAGATATAAACAAAACAATACTGGCCTTCAACCATGGCAAGTAATCTCGCTTGCCAAAAAATTTTTTTATAAAGTTGGAGTTGTTGTAAATCCTACGCCCACCGAGCGAACTCTTGATCAAGAGATGAAAAGCCTTCAACAGAAACTTAAAGAAAATCCCGATTTTGTAGTGACACAGTGCGTTTATGATATAGAAAAAACGATGGATTTTTTACAAGCAGCACAGATCAGCCATGACCAGTTGTGCATAAATTTGGGGTATTGGAATGATGGGTTTCCTTTTGAAAAGTTTGGAATGTGGAATCCAGAAAAATTAAAGTCTCCTCCCAAACAGCTTGTCGATTTTACGCTGCGCAACTGCAAAATGCTCTATATTTGCGGTAACCATTCTATTCTTAGAAACGCAAATTTCCCTTTCTTTTTGAATAATTCTACAAATAGTTAAAATTCTATTGAGACCGGGCCAATACATACAAAAATATATAACATTGACAGCTCGTGAAATTGGTGTACAATTCATGTAAGGTTTACACTACTCTTAAGAAACTCACGTCTGCCATAATCACTCCGAACATTTTTTGCGCGTATTCCAAACAATCAATATTCTATAGATATCCAGACCATGTTGCGAAAGAGTAATTTAGCCAAAAGGCTAGGTGAAACTCTTAAAGTCCTATTTTAATTATTGAAATGGGATCGGTAAAACAAATATTAAGGAGAAAATAATGGCAAGTGGTACAGTTAAGTGGTTCAATGCAACCAAAGGTTTTGGATTTATTCAACCAGATGATGGTGGAAATGATGTGTTCGTACATATCAGTGCATTAGAGCGTGCTGGCCTCGCGACATTGAACGAAGGACAAAAAGTTAGTTATGAACTTGCTACAAACAAAGGCAAGACTTCAGCAGTTAACATAAAGCCTCTATAAACTATTCGTAGTTTAGTTCAGACGATTAGCTGCCCTTTACGGGGCAGCTTTTTTTATAGTTGAGTTTTTCTCTGCTTCATGATAATAATGTAAGTTCGAAAGGCAGGTGATTACTCCATGGAAGTCCAAGTCCGCGATAATAATATCGAACAAGCGCTTAGGGCATTAAAAAAGAAGATGCAACGCGAAGGCGTTTATCGTGAAATGAAAATGCGTCGACATTTTGAAAAACCTTCAGAGCGTCGTGTACGCGAACAATCTGAAGCAATGCGTCGTTATCGTAAATTAATGCGAAAGCGTATGGACCGTGATGGCTATTAAGCACTTGCGAATCTAAAAAAATTTGAGAGAGGGTTTTTACCCTCTCTTTTTTATTAGGAGAAATAATGACAACCACTCCAGTATGTTCTCAATGTGGTAATGAAAACACCTACCGCGATCGTGATAATTTTGTTTGCATTGATTGTGGTCATGAATGGCTCATACAGCAAGCTGCTGAGATTAATGATGAAAAAGTCATCAAAGATTTTAACGGTAATATTTTAGCTGATGGTGATGCTGTTGTGCTTATTAAAGATCTTAAGGTTAAAGGTTCATCTATTACCCTTAAAATGGGTACGAAAGTTAAGAGTATCCGGCTGGTCGATGGTGACCATGAAGTGGATTGTAAAACTGACATGGGCCAATTCATGCTGAAAGCTTGCTTTTTGAAAAAGGCTTAAATTCAAATATATTAATTTAGATGCATGCGCAACAGGGCAGAGAGCGTCCCGACGCGCAGGCCGGGACTCAAGCTTTATTCTTACGTGTCCAAGAAACTGCGCAATTTGCGTGAACGACTAGGGTGCTTTAATTTGCGCAATGCCTTTGCCTCAATTTGGCGAATACGCTCGCGTGTTACCGCAAACTGCTGACCAACTTCTTCCAACGTGTGGTCGCTATTCATACCAATACCAAAGCGCATGCGAAGAACGCGTTCTTCACGTGGTGTAAGGCTTGCCAAAATACGGGTTGTCGTTTCCTTCAGATTCGCATGAATGGCTGAATCAATAGGTTGCATCGCATTTTTATCTTCGATGAAATCACCTAAGTGTGAATCTTCCTCATCACCAATTGGTGTTTCCAAAGAAATTGGTTCTTTAGCGATTTTCATGACTTTACGTACTTTATCAAGTGGCATCATCAGCTTTACCGCAAGCTCTTCAGGCGTTGGTTCGCGGCCAATTTCATGCATCATTTGGCGTGAAGTACGCACCAATTTGTTGATCGTTTCAATCATGTGTACTGGAATACGAATCGTTCTTGCCTGATCAGCAATTGAGCGTGTGATTGCTTGGCGAATCCACCAGGTTGCATAGGTTGAAAATTTATATCCGCGACGGTACTCAAACTTATCAACCGCTTTCATCAAGCCAATGTTTCCCTCTTGAATAAGATCTAGGAACTGTAGGCCACGGTTGGTGTATTTTTTTGCAATAGAAATAACCAAACGTAGATTGGCTTCTATCATTTCCTTTTTTGCACGTGTAGTCTCGCGCTCACCTTTTTGAATACAGCCCACAATTTCTTTAAAGCGAGCATAGGGAAGGTCAACATTTTTCTCTATCCCACTCATCAATTTTGCAAGGCCTTCTATTTTTGATGCATGATTTTCACAAAAATCTTTCCAGCCCTTTTTGGTGTTTTTTGCAATCTTAGCGATCCATTCCTTATTGATGGTCGCGCCATTGTACTCCTTCAAGTATTCTTCGCGTTTAATACCTGAAGTTTCCGCTAATCCAATAAGATCACGCTCAGCAATATTAACCGGTCGAATAAGATCAGCATGAAGATTCAATAAATCTTCGACACGAGCGGGGTTCATGCGGATATCTTCAAAAGCAACAATAAGTTTTTCGCGCATGCTTGCAATATCTTGTGTTTTTGACTTTCCAGCTTTTTCTAGGGCTTTTATGTAAGTGTCTTGATCGATTAAAAAGTTTTTTAGCTGTTCTAGAAGGCGAGTTCTAGTAGCATCATCGATTTCCGGTACTTTAACTTCCGGTTCTTCGCCTTCTACTTCTTCTTCAAAATCTTCGACAGTGTCTTCATAAGCTGCATTGCTATCAAAAGTAATGATATCTCTCACAAGCATTTGCGCGTTAGCAAGTTTTTCTTGCCAATCATTAATTGTGTTATAAGTAACAGGGCTTTCGCATAAACTGCCAATAAGAGTGATTTTTCCGCTTTCAATACGTTGAGCTATGGCAATTTCACCTTCACGAGATAACAACTCCACGTTGCCCATTTCGCGAAGATACATACGCACTGGATCGTCAGTTCTTCCTGCAACGTCTTCCTCTTCCTCTTCAGCTTGTTCATCGAATTTAAAAGCTGAAAGATCATGCTGAAGCTCTCCCGACAATGGGGCTTCTTCTACTTCATCTGAGTCAACAACGCTTATGCCTATGTCCGATAGCGTAGTCATCGCTTCATCAATTTGCTCAGAACTTAATTGAGATTGAGGTAGAGCTTCATTAAGCTCATCATAAGTAATATACCCACGCTCTTTTCCACGATGAATAAGCTTTCGAAGTGCTGGATTTGTCTTTCCTAGCTCAATAAGAGGAATTTCCGCCTCTTGCTCAATCTCTGGTGATATATCCTTTTTTAGTGCTTTTGCCATTGTGTCTAACTTCTTTCTAGTTTTATCTCTCTTTTATTGCTTTTAATCGTTCCCAATTTGATAGGCTAAAATCATTTTTTAAATGCTCGGCGCTTTGCTGCTGATCGCTGTGCAAAAATTGCTGATTGTGCAGTTTGTTATACATTTCCAACCACCCGTTTTTTGCCATTTTTTCATCATAGCCGATTTTTGCAAAGGGTACACGACTATAGAAGCGTTCATCTGTAAAATTTTTCAAATAGCTTAATTCTGCAGGTAATGCTTTTTGACCATCTTCATTATGGAAGTCCCCAGAAAAATATTCAATCAAGTTTAGCCGGTGTGCTTCTATCTCTGGATCTTTAAAATTTACCCCCATAAGCAACTCACCTATCTCCTCCCATAAATAGGGATGATTGAGCAAAGTTACCAGTAAAATTTTTTCAGTAGCAATACTGTTTTGCTGAGGTAGAGAAATTTGCTTTTTTCGAAAGAGTAGGCGCTCTTGCTTTTGAATACCGTTAAGTAAAATATCAAATTGTCTAAAGTATGCCTTGCGAAGCTCTATGTTCTCAACATTTTTAAGGTGCTCTTTTAACAATCCTTTGATTTGCAAAAATTCTTCAGGTGTTAAATTATCAAGCGAAAAATTTTTCGTAACATTTTGCCAAAGTATTGTGTAGATAGGGTGGGTAGTACTTAGCAATTTTTCAAATGCAGTGCTTCCATAAGATTTCACATAAGAATCAGGGTCTTCGCCGGAAGGTAGAAATAAAAATTTCAATGTTTGATTTGCGCTCAGAAAAGGAAGGCTTTTCTCAATTGTACTAAATGCTGCTTTTTCTCCAGCTGAATCACCATCAAAAGCAATAATCGGGCAGGGGGCATGGCGCCATATTTGCTGCAAATGCTCAATTCCTAAGGATGTGCCAAGCGGAGCGACAGCAAAAGGAATTCCTTCTTGATGCAGCCGAATAACATCCATATAGCCTTCAACGATAATGGCTTTGTTGCGTAAATACCTTCTCGCTTGTTGTAAGCCATATAATACATAGCGCTTTTGAAAAACTGGTGTTTCAGGAGAATTCAGATATTTTGGCTCACCTTTTTCAAGAATACGCCCACCAAAGGCAATAACTTGGCCTCTGGCGTTAGTTATTGGAAATATTAAGCGGTTGCGAAATCTGTCATAAAAATGCCCATCATCTGCCTTTAAGGAAAGTCCCGCTGAAGCTATATCTCCCTGGCTGAATTTTTTGTCTTTAAGGTAAGCAATCAGGCCCTGATTAGGTGCAAAACCCAGGCGGAATTGATCAATGCTTGCCTGGGTAACTTGGCGGTTATTTAAATAAGTGCGGGCGCCTTCTCCAGTAGAGCGCTGCAATTGTTCCTGGTACCAAACGCATGCAGCTTCAAGCACACTATAAATCACTTCATTTTGCTGGGAAATCTTCGAAGCTTCCTTCTCAGGCAGTTTGATTCCAAGCTCATCAGCCAGTTGTCTGACGCTTTCAATAAAATTCAGATTTTGTATTTCTTGTACAAATTTAAAATGATCGCCACTTGCACCACAACCAAAGCAATGATAAACGCCTCTGGCATCATCAATCCCAAAAGAAGGGGTTTTCTCATTGTGAAATGGGCAAAGCGCCTTAACAGTTTTGCCCTTTTTGAAAACTTTAGTTGAGCGTGCGATGAGGTCCGATAATTTTAAGCGATTTCGGATCTCATCAAGAAAGGGTGTAAGTTCATGGTTAGCCATTTACCGATGGTACCGTAGAGCGAATCTTCGCTTTTTTGGTGCGTGCTATTATATCAATGACGCCATTTTCTAATAATGACTTAATCTCTTCACCTGATAAAGTCTCATGTTCAAGCAAAGCCTCTGCTAGCTGATGCAGTTTCTTGACATGCTTTTTCAGAAGATTTTTTGCTTCTTTATAGCATTTATCAAGTAATTCTTTCACTTCTGCGTCTATCAATTCAGCAGTTTTTCCTGAATATGGCTTAGTAAATTCACGATCACTTTCTACAGAAAAAGACTGAAAGCCAAGTTTGTCACTTAGGCCGCACTGCATGATCATTGAACGTGAAATTGCCGTAGCAAATTTTATATCAGACGAGGCACCAGTTGTCACTTTATCAGCCCCAAAAATAAGCTCTTCTGCAATACGTCCGCCCATTAATACTTTTAATCTCGCAATCAGTTCATCGCGTGATTCTGATATGCGATCTCCTTCAGGAAGCAACCTTACCTCACCAAGCGCTCTACCTCTTGGGATAATTGTTGCTTTGTGAATAGGGTCAGATCCTGGCGTGTAATGTGCGATAATCGCGTGTCCCCCCTCATGGTACGCGGTTAATTTGCGCTCATCCTCGGTCATAGTAAGTGAACGCCGCTCTGCACCCATTAAAATTTTATCCTTAGCGTGTTCAAACTCATGCATGCCGACAGCTAACTTATTATGGCGCGCGGCCATTAATGCTGCTTCATTCACCAAATTAGCTAAATCAGCCCCTGAAAATCCAGGTGTGCCACGGGCAATAACTTTAATGTCTATATCACTAGCAAGGGGTACTTTTTTAATGTGTACCAAAAGAATTTGTTCTCTCCCTTTAAGATCAGGGTTTGCAACATCAACACGGCGGTCAAAACGGCCAGGCCTTAACAGAGCTGGATCTAATATATCTGGGCGATTTGTCGCAGCTACAATAATGACACTTTGATTTTCCTCAAAGCCATCCATCTCAACAAGTAGCTGATTCAATGTTTGTTCGCGTTCATCATTGCCTCCACCAAGGCCAGCACCACGATGGCGCCCCACTGCATCAATTTCATCAATGAATACAATGCAGGGCGAATTCTTCTTAGCTTGCTCGAACATGTCACGAACACGGCTTGCACCAACGCCTACAAACATTTCCACAAAATCAGAACCTGATATTGAAAAGAAAGGAACGCCAGCTTCACCGGCAATGGCCTTTGCTAACAACGTTTTACCAGTGCCGGGCGGTCCAACAAGCAAAACACCTTTAGGAATTTTACCACCAAGTTTTTGAAACTTTTGTGGTTCCTTTAAGTAATCTACAATTTCTTCCAATTCAGCCTTTGCTTCGTCAATTCCAGCAACATCTGCAAAAGTAATTTTACTTTGTTGTTCGTTCATAAGCTTTGCTTTAGATCTGCCAAAACCCATGGCTTTGTTTCCACCTGCTTGCATTTGTCGCAATGAAAATACCATTAATCCAATGAATAGCAAGAATGGGAACCACGATAAAAGTTGCTGGATCAGCCAATGCGTTTCCTCAGGTGGAACAGCCCTAAAGGTTACATTTTTGTCAGCAAGAAAAGGTACAATCGATGTTTTATCAGGGGCATAGGTTGTGTAGATGCTTCCATCTTTAGCTTTAATAATCACGTTGTTGCCATTAATGGTAACATCGCTAATTTTTTCACTCTTTACAGCGTTTAGGAATTCAGAAAAAGGAATTTGCGTAGAATGGTATGAGGACTGACTGCCGCTAAACATCTGCGCAACGATAAAAACAGTTGCAAAGATTATCGCAAAAATACCAAAATTTTTAAAATTATTCTGCAAGGCTTCCTCAAAATTTAGATCTCAATACACGGTCTCAATCTAGCACAGACAATCGATAAACGCCACTTAAACTATTATTAAGAAAATCTATTTAATATATCATCTATACTTAAATCTTCGCGCTCACCAGTGCGACGATTTTTAATTTCCACTGTACCATTAGTTAGGGTTTTTCCACCAACAATCACGTGCCACGGCACACCAATTAAATCCATATCAGAAAACTTCACCCCCGCACGCTCACTTCTATCATCATACAAAACACTAATGCCAGCTTTGTTTAAGCGCTCATGTAACTGCTCGCTAATAGCCTGTGTTTGGGCATCATTCTTTGCATCAATAAGACCTATACGGAAGGGGCTAACTTGTTCTGGCCAAATAATTCCATGTTCGTCGTGATTAGCTTCAATAATTGCTGCTACTAATCTTGAAACGCCAATACCATAAGAACCCATTTCAGGATAAACTGGTTTGCCGTCTGCGCCTGTCACTTTCAAATTCATCGATTTTGAATATTTTGTACCAAAGTAAAAAATATGCCCGACTTCAATACCGCGGCGGGAAATCAATTGATCGGCAGGAATAGGGCAGTTGGCTGGGTCATGCTTTTCATCACTAACAGCATAAAGCTTGCTAAGTTTTTCCATTGAATAATCAGCCTCTGTAATGTTCTCAAAAGCTCTATCGTAATAAATAGCGCTTTCTCCAGTATCGGCCACTACATGAAACTCATGACTAAGATCGCCACCAATAGCGCCACTATCAGCACGCATCGGAATGGCCTTTAATCCCATTCGTGCAAACGTTTTTAAATAAGCATTGTACATTTTCTCATAAGATCTACGCGCACTTTCCATATCAAGGTCGAATGAATACGCATCTTTCATATAGAATTCACGTCCGCGCATCACCCCAAAACGTGGGCGGATTTCATCGCGGAACTTCCAATGAATTTGGTATAGGCATAGTGGTAGTTGGCGGTAACTGTTCACATACTGGCGCACTACATCTGTAATTACTTCTTCATGTGTGGGCCCATAAAGCATTTCCCTTTCATGGCGATCCTTTACGCGTAACATTTCTTTGCCGTAGTCTTCATAACGACCACTTTCTTGCCATAAATGTGCTGGTTGAATTGTGGGCATGGTAATGCGATGACACCCAATACGATCTTGTTCTTCTGCCACAATCCGGTCCAGATGTTTAAGTATCTTTTCTCCCATAGGAAGCCATGTATAAATTCCGGATGTTGTTTGGTTTATTAGGCCAGCGCGCAGCATCAATCGATGCGAGGGTATTTGTGCCTCAGCAGGGGTTTCTTTTAAAGTAGGCAAAAAATATTGGCTTAAGCGCATGAAAAAATCTCCTTATCCATCCTTTTTAAGGTATTTCTGTCTAAGTTGTCGAGATTTAAAAAACCAAGGAGGTTGCGAAGTAGCGGTTCACATGCTACAGATCTTTTTTAAGTCTTATGTATTAATTTTAACGTAATAAAATTTTATGATTAAGATATTTTTTGTTTTTTTAGCTCTATTTCAGATTGATTCAGCAATTGTTGAAGCTTTGCAAGAGCCAGAAAAGCCTATATACCCCAGAAAAACTCTAACTTTTCTAGGGGAAATAAAAAAATATGAAGAAGATATGGAAGAGTATGCGCAATCACTAAAAAAATACAAAGAAGAATTGGCCGAATTCTGGCCAAAAGCTAGAGATAAAGCAGAAAAATGGTGGCGTGATATGCCAAAGTGGCAGGGAAGCTTTGTTATTGATAGGGGAAATGCAACTATATACCATGATGAAAATGGAATAAGAGTTGTGTCTAATTTAGTAAGTGCTTTTGAGGATGATGCCGCTAACGAAATTACTACATATCTAAAATCCTCTGCTGAAATATATTTGCCGCAATGGCAAGATCAAACGCTAAAGCAACCCTTGCGCCTGAAATGGCATTCTTCACGCAACGATTTTGTTATCGAACTTATACGTTCAGGTCTTTATAAAGGAACGGCAGATGAGCAGGCAATGTATGAAGATTCTGGTAATTGGCATGGGCACCACACTCTGGTCGGTCTTTTTTTTAGTGATCATAAGAATGCAAGAAATAGAATTGCTTGTCGGTCAATAGAGCATACTGAAACAGGAATTACCTTATGGGATGATAAAGAAGACAGAATAGGTCCTGTTTATTCCAGCGTAGAATTATTTGGTCTTGATGGAAGGAAAATACATTTAAATCACAAGCAATCATATTATGAATTTATGATGCGCTTAATAGAAACAGGGCATGTTAGTTTCCTTCAATATCCTCCTTACACTATGCAAGGCAGATCAAAAATTGATCATCTAGGTAGAGAAAAAATTTATTATGAGTGCTATTATTATGGTGACATTTCGGCTACAGAAAATCCACTCTATCGGGCCAGAGAGTTAAAAAAGAAAATGCAAAAACAAGAAAGAACTCGTAAGCAGATTGAAAAGCAGCAAAAAATAGCAAAGGAAATTTGTTCTGTAGCTATTAACTCTGCATTATCAATTTTTTCAACTTTAGCTACCCAGCAAGAAAAAAATACAAACATGGCTTCGCAAGCTGCATTAATTCAGAATACCAATATGGTTGAAGATATTGCTACACAAAGAAACGATTTATCAACCAGGTTTTCAAATGGAATTAGGCCTGCGCTTATACTTTTTTCAACTCCCTTTAAAATCTTTTAACGATACAGTTAAATTAACAGCTTTTTAATAGCAATTTGTTAATAGTGAAAATGGACGTCTTTTAAACTCAAACTGGATGTTGGTTTTTTTTATTTTAGCGCTGAGTGTAAGTTGCGGATTTTGTTATGAGCTTACAGGGTTTGAGCGTATTACTCCAAGCGCTGAAAAAATTAGTCGCTGTGTGCCCAAAACAATGCAAGAGTCAGTAAATCAATCAGTTAAACAACTGAAGGATGCTGGCAAGATTATTTCAACCTTACGCCAAACTGTAATGGGGCCATTTGCCAAAAATTGTAAGAAGCTTGCTAAGCTCTTAAGAAGATTAGATATTGATGAGCTGTTAAGCGAAGAAAATATAACCACAAAGTTTAGTGCTGAGGACACGCAGACTATTTTGGCAATGCTAAACGATAAAAATACCGGGCTAAAAAATTTTCTATACATAATGGAAAATCTAGAACTACACTTTGGTGGCTACATTGCTATTTTGCACAGCATGCTCAACATGAAGCAAAAGCTAGATATCATTGATTTAATTCATTCTGTTGACCTTGTCCAGCGCGGTGCGCTTGAATTACAGGAAAATTTCCAGCTGCTATCTTACCTTTCATTTGCCAGAGAGAACATTAATGGCTATGACGCCATTCTTGCAGGCATGCGGCATCAATTTTCATTTAAAATTACAGAAATGATCACAGCTCTTTGCGCCATTACGGAAGATTTACGCGTAACCTACCTTAGCCTTTTAGCTAAAGGAGATTGCAATGGTGATCAAATTGCTTTGGCATTGGGAATAAATCAAAAGAAAATAGATGCAATTGCTGATGAGGATTCGTGATTGCCCGTTTTTGGTGAATGACTTAAAATGATTCTACTATTTTTAGAATTTTAATCGCCAGCATGAACCGTAAGTTTCTCTCAATTCTTGTTATCCTTAACCTTATGGCAACAACAGGTATTGCTTGGTTGTTATGCAAAGAAGATGGCTATGATACGAGTTCTCTTGAAATTGCTTTGGAAGAAATCGCTGAAAAAAAACCACATTTCCTGGTTTCACTATTAAATAAATCAGCAAATGCAATTGTTAAAAAAGAAGAAAAAAGCCTTGAACAGCAAGCATTTCAAATGCGTTCTCAAATACTAAAGGCAGGATTTTGCATCATGAATCATAGCGATAACAACTTGGTTGTTTTTGCAGATATGGCCGACGCAAATAGCCTTGCTTATTTAAATAATGTGAAAAAGGCACTAGCTGGTCTTAAATGCGGTGTTTATATTATTCCCGTTGCTTTATTTGGGGAAAAATCAACCGATCAAGCTGCATTAATTTGGGCTGCAGCTTTGCAAAATCCTCAAAAAGCCCTTCAATTAGCTTTAACGTATAATCCTATCGAAGACGCTACAAATGACTCAATGAAAGAAGCTACGAAGTTAGAGTTAAATACTAAAAAGCTTGCCAGCGATAGTAATCTTGATACGTTGCGCCAACAGATTGTTGATAAAACAAAGCTAGCAGAAACTCTTGGAGTCGGAGCTCCAGCCATTTTCTTATTTAAAGAAGGGCATGCCTACATTTTGCCAC
>Ga0172372_10009693_pt1 | contig 12486 bp, 7 predicted proteins | sample LakKiv5m_2_FD_114544 | JGI IMG/M metagenome (GOLD analysis project Ga0172372, IMG submission 114544) | Freshwater microbial communities from Kabuno Bay, South-Kivu, Congo - kab_092012_9.5m | ecosystem: Environmental > Aquatic > Freshwater > Lake | place: Democratic Republic of the Congo...
CCAATTTTCTCAGCTGCCTGTTCGGCAGTGAACGGCCCGGGCCGCGTCTGCCACATCGCCCGGTCTTTCTCAGCTGCCTGTTCGGCAGTGAACGCACCCAAAATAGGGGCGTAAAATAGCGGATCTTTCTCAGCTGCCTGTTCGGCAGTGAACATCGCGGTACCGGCCTCGATGCCGCCGAGCGCTTTCTCAGCTGCCTGTTCGGCAGTGAACGGCTTCGCCCAGGAGAGGATGGACGATGGAGATTTCTCAGCAGCCTGTTCGGCAGTGAACCATCATCGTCGCCGAGCGGCGCAAGACGAAGTTTTCTCAGCTGCCTGTTCGGCAGTGAACCGTCTTACGGGGAGTCCGTCGAAGCGGTCGGCTTTCTCAGCTGCCTGTTCGGCAGTGAACGCAGTCGCACATCGTCATAGCTGAAACCGAGCTTTCTCAGCTGCCTGTTCGGCAGTGAACATTTCGGAGGTCTTCCGCTACGCGATCGCCATTTTCTCAGCTGCCTGTTCGGCAGTGAACAGCGTGTCGCTCGCAGCTGGCGCATCGCAGGCTTTCTCAGCTGCCTGTTCGGCAGTGAACACTTCGCTTCGACGGGCTTGGCCGGCCGCAGCATTTCTCAGCTGCCTGTTCGGCAGTGAACCTCGACGCGCTGCTGGAGATTCAGGAGGCAAATTTCTCAGCTGCCTGTTCGGCAGTGAACGGATCGCTTTAGCTTCTTGCCGATCTTTTTCATTTCTCAGCTGCCTGTTCGGCAGTGAACCGGCTGAGAGTGGTCGCGCCTCGAAGAGTTGATTTCTCAGCTGCCTGTTCGGCAGTGAACGTGGTGCAGCCCGGCGCGACAACAACCGTCAATTTCTCAGCTGCCTGTTCGGCAGTGAACATGCCGGCGCTTGAACGGTGCGGATGCTCTCGTTTCTCAGCTGCCTGTTCGGCAGTGAACCGGACCAGCAGCTGGCGCGCGATCGGCTGAATTTTCTCAGCTGCCTGTTCGGCAGTGAACGCAAGCAACTCGCCTCAACCAGCTGTCCCGCATTTCTCAGCTGCCTGTTCGGCAGTGAACAGAAAGTCGTGGGCTTCGCGATCGAGCGGATGTTTCTCAGCTGCCTGTTCGGCAGTGAACAAGCCCAAGATGTTCCGAGTGCAGCTGTCACCTTTCTCAGCTGCCTGTTCGGCAGTGAACGACACTGCGTCGATGCGTTCACGATTGGTGACTTTCTCAGCTGCCTGTTCGGCAGTGAACGTTAGAAGCGTTCATTGCAAGTCCTCGGTAGGTTTCTCAGCTGCCTGTTCGGCAGTGAACAGCTCAAACCCTAGCGTCGCGCGGCTGCGCGATTTCTCAGCTGCCTGTTCGGCAGTGAACCGCATCACCGAGGTGCGCGTCGAGCGGTTGCATTTCTCAGCTGCCTGTTCGGCAGTGAACGAGCTTCGGGCGTTGCGAAAGTCGCTACGATCTTTCTCAGCTGCCTGTTCGGCAGTGAACTTCTTGGGCTTCGCTCAGCTGGTCCATGTGATTTTCTCAGCTGCCTGTTCGGCAGTGAACTCGTTTTCAGATCGACCATAAGCAGAAGGTCATTTCTCAGCTGCCTGTTCGGCAGTGAACCAGCGCGGTCCATGTCTTCCCGCATGAACTTGTTTCTCAGCTGCCTGTTCGGCAGTGAACGCCTATCACGGCGATCCTTGCCCGGCTCCATCTTTCTCAGCTGCCTGTTCGGCAGTGAACCAGGCGCTGAGACAGTTTCCGATTCGATGATCTTTCTCAGCTGCCTGTTCGGCAGTGAACATGCCACGGCGTCAACGTGAGTTTTGGTCCTTTTTCTCAGCTGCCTGTTCGGCAGTGAACGAACGTATCCATTGCATCAATGGATACACGCTTTTCTCAGCTGCCTGTTCGGCAGTGAACCCCACACGGCCGACGCCGACTTGTACGAGCCATTTCTCAGCTGCCTGTTCGGCAGTGAACGCCTGACGGTATCAGGTGGGTCTGCTTCTCGCTTTCTCAGCTGCCTGTTCGGCAGTGAACAAGGCCACGACCCTGACAGCGGCTAAGCGCGATTTCTCAGCTGCCTGTTCGGCAGTGAACGGTGTGCTGATGGTGCGGGCGCGCGCTTATGCTTTCTCAGCTGCCTGTTCGGCAGTGAACTCTTTCGAGCTGCCCGGAGTGATGAGTCGGAATTTCTCAGCTGCCTGTTCGGCAGTGAACAGGTTGGTACTGCGTGATCAAAGGGCTCCGTTTTTCTCAGCTGCCTGTTCGGCAGTGAACTTCGACGGCCGCGCCGCCGCTGCTGGCGTGCTTTTCTCAGCTGCCTGTTCGGCAGTGAACCCACCCGGAGTACCCAGAGCGCTGCAATCGAATTTCTCAGCTGCCTGTTCGGCAGTGAACCAGAAGCCCCATCGCCAACCGATAAGACATCATTTCTCAGCTGCCTGTTCGGCAGTGAACTAACCAAACTTTCCATCAACTACATGAAAAATATAATTTTTCCACAAAATTTAGCTTCACCCCCTTTAAATTGGGGCACGCGCAAGAGACTGATTTCATTAGCCCAACGCGCGCGCCGATAAATTAGGGTCAGAACCAGGCGATTGTTGCGCCCAAGCTCAGTCCGTAGCTGTTGAACTTGCCGAGCTGTGCCTTTGCCTCAGGCGGATGGTGCCGGATGAAGATGGGAAAAGAGGCCTGCTTTGTGCTCTGGCTACCCATTTGGATGAAAGGCAGGCGCAATGTCTTGGCAGAAGAATCGGGGATACGTTCCCGTGCCGCTTCCATGTCGATGCCGTGTCGCCGCATGGCTCGCCGGCGTAGCCGGTCGGGATTGCTATCGGCCTGCACACGGACCACGCGCCTGTGAGTTGCTTCGGCGGGAATGCCTTGTATTGCCGACAGGTTAATGTGGTCACGCATGCCGGTTAGCCACTGGGTTTGCATCAGTGACTCCAGATCTGCCAGCGGCCCTTGCAGCCTCAAGTGCGAACCGAGGTTGGGCGGGCTTTCGGTATGTCCGGGAAAGCTCACGCCAATCTGTTGGCTCTCCAACCGCACCAGGGCGCGATGTAGCTTCGCGTACAGCGCGCTGAGCAGTTGGTGTGGGGGGAACTCCGGATCAGGCCGGAGATGAATGTCGAGGTAGTGGCTCATGGCATCAGCCCGCGTCACCGAACACGCCGCCGCGAATCAACGTGGCAATTACAAAGTGCTGCTGTTCCAACGCCGGCACTTTGTCCTTGATGATCCAGCCATCCAGCAAGGTATAGAAGTCATCCTTGGTGCCGCGTGGCTGGCGGTAGGCTTTGCCTTGCGTGGTCACCGAGCCATAGGGCTCCACGGCAATGGGGCCGTTGCTCGCAGCCTCCTGATACCAGGTGTCGATGGTGCGCAACGCGTTGCCGATCTTCTGCGAGTGAATGCCTGCCACGCCGTCAACGTCATACAACGTCTTGCTCTTGTTGCCGCGCGTGCGGTCCAGGATCAGCTCCTGTGAGGGGAACACTTCCTGTCCTGCGCCGATGCGTACGAAGGCCGTGACCTGCAGCAGCACATGTGTGTCGCCCCCCAAGCCGCTGCCGATCAGTGCCGCCAGTTCGTTCACAGCAGTGGCTGCTTTGCTGCTCTCAGGCGGAGCAAAATCCAGTGTAGAGAGCGACAGCGCGTCATCGAACACCCAGCGCGCTTTCGCAGCGCCATCGGCCAGATGCTCCACGTGAACTTCCACGCTTTCTGCACCGATACGGTTTCGCCACAGGAAGCGACCATTGGCGAGGTTGCTGGCATAACGCGTGGCCAGCTCCGAAAAGCCGTGGGTGCCAACATAGCCTTGCACCGTATTCACCAGCTTCTGCCGATAGCCCGCATCGTTGCAAGCCGATGGCGTTCCGGTGCCGCCGAGCACGCGCAACGTGAACCTCACCTTCAAGGTGTCTGCATCTGCAGGCAGTGCCGCCACGTCCACGGTCTGCAGGTTGGGATTCTCAATGGCAGCGTCGAGCTTTGCCGGGTCCAGCTGGCCTGCTTTCAGGCGGTTGGAGATCGTGCCGCGCACAGATTTTTCCTTTATGCGGACAGGCGTCCATTGCGAGCTTTCGGCACGCGAATCCCAAAAGCCAGCTGAGAACAGTGCATCGGAAGGGTCGAGCTTGCGTTCAAAGGCGAGCACGGATGCGGTCTTGATATCGTTGGTAGCCATGATGTTTTTCCTGATAATCGAAATAAGTGTGGGGAACCGGGTTCAGTCGAAGTCGTACTGAGGCGTCGCGGCGTAGTCATTTCGGCAGCGATAAAAGCCGTTGTCCGGCTGGCTATCCGCGTACCAGAGCAGTTGTTGCGGTGATTGCAGGCGATGCGGGCTTATCCATTCGCCCACCGAGTACAGGCTTTCCACAAAACGGAATGGGGTACTCGCATCACGCGCATTGCTCACGGACCCCGGCGCTTGCACATCACCCAGCGCGCCATAGCCCACGGGAATCGGCACGATCCAGCCGCCACCCTTGCGGTCATTGGTCCACGGTGTTTTATCGCGCGCGGTTTCAGCTGCCTTCTCGTCCACACGCCAGTTGATGCGTGAAAGCGATAGCCAAGCGTCCAGCTTTGAAGCTTGGTCGTCTTGCTTGAGCAATAGCTGATGTCGTTGCTCTAGAAGATCATCGCGACACACCAATGCGGCGCCGGGTAGCCAACGCATGCGAACACCGCTGAAGTTGATCTGCTGTCCATGTTCGCTGCCCGTCAGCGCAACGAAGTAAGGCCGCTGCCGATAAGCCGGCGCCTTGGACAGCACCACGCTGCCGCCCGCAACCCGCATCCCTTTCAGAATCTCGGCGACTTGCAAAGCGAAGGCTTCTTCCTTTTCCTTATTCGGCTTGGCCAACAAGCTGGCGCTTTGCACCGCAAAAATCAGCGTCACCTCCAGGTGAATGCGGCCCTCTTCAACAATGGCCGCCGTGCCGCCGTCGCGCCCCACCGGGTTCCGCGTGAGGCAAAAGGCATTCACGAATCCGCCCTGCGTCACCTGTTCCTGGTGGTCATGGCACACCACCCCCACGGCGTTGAACTGCAGGTCCAGCGCCGCCGCAACCGTTTTGCGCTCCAGGGCCCACATCAGACCCAGAAAAGCCGTGATGGAGGGGAAGCCATGCGTCATGGGGCTGGACACCGCATTGGCGTTCTGAATGCGCAAATGCGGAATCACCAGCAACTGATCGAAGTGTGGACACTCAGCCATGGTGCTCACCTCGCAGCGCCGGCTTCAGCGCGCGCCTTTGCATTGGTACCGGCCATTGCGCGTCGACAATCGCCTGCTTCGCCCAGTGCGCATGCTCAGCATCACCCACCGGCAAGTCTTGCTTGCGCAAGATCGCGTTCACCTGGTTTCCGAAGCGGTGGGCGACCTCGTCTGGCCAGTCGTTCCAAGCGAAGGCGGCGTTGAAGGCTTCGTCGTCTTCCTGGTGTTTTGGGTTGTCTTTTCGAACAGGTAGCTCGGCGCGTTCAGGGTCGAGCCAGAGCTTCTCGAACAGGGGAAGATCGCATTGCAGCTCACGTGTCCAACCGGGCTCGAAACTACTGCTCAACGCAGCGCTGTAAGCGACCAGCGTTGCACCCAGCGCCTGTTCGATCCGCTCACGGGCGAGCCGCGTTTCCATGGTGGGATCGGGATTGCTCTTCAGCAGCTTGCACAGTGCATTGATCTGCCGCTTGCTCTCGTCCTGCTGCAGAAACCCTGACCAAACCGCATCGGAACTCGATGGCGGTTTCAGCTTTCGCTTAGACCAGATTGGCGGCAACGAGGCCATCAGGTAGTTCACACCCCGACGCTCGCTGTTGAGCTGAGAAATATTCTGCGGTTTTGTGCCGCCCAGCTTGCGCTCCACCAAGCCTCGGTAGTCGCGATAGATACCTTCGTAAGGCTTGCCATCACGCCGGGCCTGTCGTGCTTGGGTGTTGTTTTCGCCGAAACGCGCGTCCGTGATGTCCGCGTGGACGGCGTGCGCCAAGCTGCTGGAAAACATGGGTTGCAACAGGTGGTAGCTGGCGTCGTCTGCCGGCGTCTGGCCAGTGCACCAGTAAACCTGCTTGGCGCTCTCGTGCGAGGCCAAGCTTTCGGCAGGCCGGATCAGGTTCTTGAAAGCCTGCGCCCAACTTTGCGCCACAGTCGCATCGCGGTTCAGGGCTGCCAGCAGATCCGCGTCTTCATCCTGCATCCATAGCAGCAATCGTCGCCCGTGCACTTCCAGCTTGAGAAACTTGTACACATCCAGTGCGGCTGCATTACCAACGATGTCTTCGGCATAAGCCTCACCGAGCACATGCGTGCCGATCTCGGCATGGTTCGGCAGCGTGGCCGGTGCGGCATGCAGGCTGCTGCCGCGTGCATCCGGATGCGTAGCCTTGAGCACATGGGTGACGGCCTGAATCTGGCCGACACGTCGAGCGGCGTCGGACAACCAGCTGTCGTAGTCGTACTTAGATGAGGCCGGTTCATCGGCCTCGGTGTCAGAGCCTTTCAGTTTCGCCTGTCGTCGTTCTTCGATGAACCGAGCAATTCCATCTCGGAACCCCTGCTGTCGCTCATTCAACTTCTGCATTCCTTCCCCCTTAATGAATGTTGCTGTTGAACCCTCTGCTTCCATTGCCCCCAACAACTACCTCCGCTTCGATAAGCCGAGAGCTGGGTGATACCGCCACCCGTTGGTGCTCTCCGGCACGCTGACCGTTGTGAACTTCTCCCCGCAGGTGCGCAGCGACCGCTCCTGAGCCGCTGCCTGTTCGGCCAGAAGACCGTGTAGGGAGTTGGAACCCCAGGTCGCGATTCGCGGCCCCTGTGTGACGCTGTCATCCAGTCGATGTAGTTCGGATTCGGCGCTGAGGTAGATATCCGGCGAGCCGCGACGTGCAGGCTCCTGTATGCGGTGCAGCAGCAATTTTTCGTCGTCTTCGTCCGGCAAGAAGACCAACTCCACCTCGGGCGCCGTTTGTTTACGGAAGGCCTGCTGCTGCGGCAGCACCCAGGTGAGCGCGGCTTGTGGGTGTTGCCAGGCGGAGGCGGCATTGAGGTCACGCCGGGCTGGTTTGGCGCCACGAGCTACGGGCGCCACTTCACTCTCCAAGGCGCGCGCGGTCATCAGGTCTGCCAACCGCGCATGTTCCAGATCGACGAGGCTGGTCTTGGGTTTCCAGTCGGATTTTGGTCGGGGCTGTATGCGCGGCGCCGCCGTAATAGCGGCGTACTCATCTGGCCGAAGCAGACTGCTCAGCCGGTGCTTGATCAGGCGAAACGGGTGATCAGCCTTGGCTCGGCCATCTTCAAAGCCAGGCTGCACGAAAGCAGCAGCGAGCTGTCCATCGGAGCCCTTGCCACCTTCGAAGTGGCGCAGGTTGGTGTCGAAGATCAGAACGTTGGGCGCGGTGCATTCTTCATTGCGATGGCGTTGCACGCGACCGGCGAGCTGGATCAGTGAGCGCATGGAGGATGGTTCTACCACGGCCCAGTCGTAATCGTGATCGCGCCCTACTTCTGTGACAGGCGAGCCCAGCACCACGAACAGATGCTGGCTCTCGGGGTGTGCGTCGATGGCCTGCCGGATTTCGGGCAGCGCATAAACCGCTTCAGGCCTGCGGCGATTGAGCGCGGTATCGAGCCGGTCTTCGATGGCCGAGCGCAGCAACAGCGGGAAGCGCGAGTGGTACACGCAAAGGTGAATACGGTAGCCCTCGGGCGCGCCGAGCCGGAACAGCTCCAGCGCCACATCGAACCGCGGCCCAATGTTGGCCATGCGTATCAGCCCGAAGCTCACGCGCTTACCGCTCTTGGGGCAAGCCTGTGCGTGCGTATCGTGAGCGCGGATAATGGCCGTGCGCACATGGCCGGCGAACTCGCGGCGGATGTCGTCCTTCTGCTTTGCCGTGATCGGCAATGGCAGCAGCTCGCCGCAGCGGCGCGGAGCCGCGGCGGCGAGCTGCCGCAGGCGCTTTTCGATGAAACTGGCGTGCTGCTCAACAAAGCCTGCGGCATCGCTGCAGGGCTGTGCCTGTGCCGAGAACTCGTCCACCCATAGGCAGGGAATTTCCGGCATGGCAGATGCTCGCTCGCCGTGTGCGCCGCGATTGCGCTCGTAGTGAATTCGTCCGGCGCGATAAGCCTGGAACATCCCTTCGACCAGCGCGGGCGGCAGTGTGGCCGAAGAGATCAGCAAGCGAGTGCCGAGCAGCCCTGCCCAGTGCACCAGCCGCGTGAGTGCAGGCAGATCGGCAATGTCGAAATCGTCAAGTTCGTCCAGCACCAGATCGCTGCTCATCAGGCGCAGCATGGGCGCAATCTGCCGGCCCGCACGCTGGCTTTCAGTTGCAGGCATCAGGTGATCGACCGTGCACACCAGCATGGGCGCCGACAGCAGGGCGCGAACCTGAGGATCACTCATGGCCTTGTCGAGCAGGCCGTGTTCTTCGTAGCTGCCCTCGAAGAAGACGTGGCTGTCTTCTTCGATCAGCGACTGTATGGAAGCCGAGCCCCTGATTTCGGCCTGCTCGGTATAGAAATCGAACAGCGCTCGGCTGGCGGAGCCGCCGACGCGAATGGCGAGTTCGTCTTCGCCCAAATGCAGGTCTTGGCGGTAGGCGCGGCCCGTTTGCAAGGTGAGCGTGCGAAGGCCCAGCGCGAAACTGCAGCGCACGCCGGTTTGCGGGTCTGCGAGTGCGTACATGATGCGGGCATTCGCCAGTGTTTTTCCGCAACCGGTGGACGCCATGTTGACGATGAAGGCGCCCTGCTCGCTGGCCTGCCGTCGCATGCCTTCTGCGACATCGGCTGCGGTGTCCTGCCAGCGGAAGCGTGGGGATTCGCTACGTTTTCGTAAACCACGATGCCGTGCCAGGCGCGGCAACTGACGCTCGAACCCAGGCAGTGTTCGCACCACGCGACCCGCGCCCTGCGTGACACCGAGCAAGTGCTCATCCAGTGCCTGCTTGAGCGAGCCGTCCGAGTGCGTGTTGGCGTACAGCGACCCCTTGCGATCACCACTGACGCACTCGGATGACTTTGGCGGCAGGCTGGAATAATGATGGTCCGCCAGCATCAGGCTCAGCCGCGCCAGATGCATCACATAAGGGTTGGCGATCCATTCGCCTTTACCCGGTGTGCTGCGCAAACGCTCCAGCCGCGAGGCGAGTAGTGCGGCCTTGCTGCGCCACTTGGGAAAGGTGACGGGCAAGCCCTGCGCAAATGACCAGTAAGGCTCTTTAGCCGCCTCGTCAGCAGGGCGCCTGATCTCGTTCCAGTCATGCGCGACCTGGTCGAGGATGTTCGGCAGCTGCGCCGCGCTGAAGCGGGTCGATGGCTTGCCGAGGTACTGCTGCTCGCCGTTGTCGTCATACACCGGCAGCGTCGGCAAGCGGTGATGCGTTACCACTAGCCAGGCGATGGCGGCGGCTAGTGGTGGCAGGCCTGCGAACGGCGGTGGAGTATTGGCATCCAGGCCGTCACGCAGATAGCGCCCAGGAGCAGTCCAGCTTGCATCATCTTCAGCCGTGGGTGATGCCAAGCGCTGGAGCCAGGACGCGTCGTCATCACTGCCGACAAAGGCCAGAAACAAGCGTAGCGAAACCCACTCGTGCCGATACAGGTTGGTTTCCAATACGCGCGTTCTCAAGCGCCTCTGGAAGGCAATACTGGCTTTGCCCAAGTCGTGCAGCAGCGCAGCCATTTGTGCCAGCAGCTGAATGTCTTGCCCGGTGTGCCAGTCGTTCTCGTCCTCGCGCCGCAAGACGTTGCGCGTCGTCGTGTTGGTGGGGACGGCGCCCATGGTGTTGAAGCGCTTGGCATCGCCGACCACCCACAGCAGCTCGCTGTGATTGAGGCCCCGTATCCAGTGGCAGGCGATAGCCGAATTCTTGCGTGCGGATTTACGCAACAGCTTGCGCAAGGTATCCAGCCCTGCCTGCGTAATCGGCGTCTGCCAGGTGCGGTCACCACGCCGTTCGGCGAACTGATCGAGTATTCGGCGCGTCTCGGTCAGCGCACGCTTGTCGCACTGGCTGATCAGCAAGACGTTCATTGAACTTGGCTCGCAGTATCTAGCGCGACGGCTTTCACCGCTTCGATCATGAAATCGAGCGACTCGCTGCGCGTCAGCAGTTCGATGCAGCGGCTGCGAAATTCCTGCTCGTCATCGCCGCGTTTTGCGGAGACGAAAGCGAGTGGAAGGACGCTCGCATCCTTCACCAGATCAGCAATATCGAACACCAGGCCACCGCGCCGCGTTTTGCCATGCAGAACAGCCAGGCCATGCGGAAGTCCAAGCACCCACGCGGCCGTAGCTCCGAGGCCATAGGCCAGATAGTTGCCATGATCGAGGAAGCGGTTGGCCGGATCACCGCCACTACCATTCTTGGCACGTGTGAAATCACCGTAGCCGGTCGCATCGACGGCGAGTTTGAACAGGGCTTTGGTTAGACGGGCTTCTTCGGTCAGCAGAAAGGTGTTGTCCGGAGCCAGATCGATCTGGCGGTCCGCACGTGCGAGCAGATCACCCAGCCTCTCCATGTCGGCGTCGAAGCCAGCCTCACGCAACATACGTGTGCCCCATTGCTCGCGGATGCGTCGGATTCGCTGCTTTTGAAAAGCCTTTGCCGCGGCCAGACGCAAAGGATCATCGAACCAGAAGCGGACCCAGGCTTGCAGGTACTCCGTGGGCCGGTACTCGCTTTGCGGCGTGAGCCAAGCAACTTCTACGTCGACTTCCATGGCGCTGAAAAGTGGCGTGCCGCCGCCACCGCAGAACCCGACGAGTACGCCCGCTTTGGCCAGCTCGCGCATGGCTGCTTGGGTAATGGACGTGCCGGTGCCGAGCAGCACCGTCGTGGTGTTGGCAATCGGGATGTTCCAGTACAGCGACTGCTTACCCTGATCCGTTACGTACTCGACGCGTCCACCGTTCACGAGCACTCGGCAGTGCTGCAGGTAATAGATGTGCGCTCGCTTGGAGTGCAGGATCGACTTCAGATCGGTGGGAGAAATGTCTTCCACGGTCACCCCATTTTTGTCCCCACCCCGAGTCTACGGGGCCGCCTGGCGCCAAGAACAGGCAGCGCGTCACGAGAATGCAAACAAAAAAACCGCGCCCCTTTCGAGGCGCGGCATTGGAGGAGACCTGAGACTGACTGCTTTTCGAGTACCGCTACGCGAGGCCTTACTTCGCGTTCTCGTTCTTGGCGAGATCGGTCTTGAGGTCGACGGCGCGCTTGATCAGGTAGGCGTGCAGGTCTTCGACCTCTTCGGGCGTGAAGATGCCGGCGAAGGACGGCATGCCCTTGGCCGCGAACGCGCCCGCGACGATGCCCGGGAACATGGCGTGCTTCTCGCTGCTCAGGCGACGCAGGTCGGGCACGATGCCGCCCGAAACCGCGTTGATGCCATGGCACTGCGAGCAGTGGCCGTTGAACAGATCCTTGCCGTGGGCGACCTGCTCGGCCGTGGCCTTGGATTCCGGCGGCTGCGGGGGCAGCAGCTCGGGATAATTGGCCGGGGCCAGCTCGGTCTTGCCGCCGAGCTTGAAGGTCAGCACCTGCGCCCACGGACGCACGCCGGCCTTCAGCGAGGCATGGCCGGCGAAGGTCGCGAACGCGCCGCCCCAGCCCACCATGAAGGTCACGTACTGCTCGCCGTTGGCTTCGAAGGTGATCGGAGCCGCCATCACGCCGGACTGCGCGGGCGATTCCCACAGCTTCTCGCCGTCGGTGGCGCGGTAGGCGATCACGCGGCCGTCGGCCGAGCCTTCGAACACCAGGTTGCCGGCGGTGGACAGCGTGCCGCCGTTGAAGATGGTGACGTAGGGCTTTTCCCAGACCTTTTCCTGCTTGATCGGATCCCAGGCCAGCAGCGAGCCGGTCCACTCGTCGGACCAGTACTTCATGTCCTTGTCGCTGTCGCCCATTTCGGCCGCGGCGACGCCGAGTTGGTAGAAGTGCTTGCGCGGCGACCAGCCCGGGTCCTTCACGTCGCGGTATTCGACCGCGAAGGTGTGCTTGGGAATGTAGACCAGGCCGGTGTTGGGGTTGTACGACATCGGCTGCCAGTCGTGGCCGCCCCAGAAGCCCGGACGAACCAGCGTGGGCTTGCCGTTCTTTTCCCAGTACTTGGCCGAGTCGTTGAACACCGGGCGACCGGTTTCGAGATCGACCTTGTCGGCCCAGGTGACCGGCGCGTATTTCTCGGCCGAGATCAGCTTGCCGGTGGCGCGATCGATCACGTAGAAGAAGCCGTTCTTCGGCGCCTGCATGAGCACCTTGCGCTTGGCGCCCTTGATGTCGAGGTCGGCCAGGATCATGTGCTGGGTGGCGGTGAAATCCCAGGCGTCGCCCGGCGTGGTCTGGTAGTGCCAGACGTATTCGCCGGTATCCGGGTTGATCGCGACGATCGACGACAGGTACAGGTTGTCGCCCTTGGCGTTGCTGCGCGTCTTGTAGTTCCAGTAGCTGGCGTTGCCGGTGCCGATGTAGAGCAG
>Ga0172372_10009694_pt1 | contig 12485 bp, 11 predicted proteins | sample LakKiv5m_2_FD_114544 | JGI IMG/M metagenome (GOLD analysis project Ga0172372, IMG submission 114544) | Freshwater microbial communities from Kabuno Bay, South-Kivu, Congo - kab_092012_9.5m | ecosystem: Environmental > Aquatic > Freshwater > Lake | place: Democratic Republic of the Congo...
GGGTATAATCCGGCTCTTGCTCAGGGTTGCCGCGGAGAGGTGGCAGAGTGGTCGAATGTACCTGACTCGAAATCAGGCGTGGGCGCAAGTCCACCGTGGGTTCGAATCCCACCCTCTCCGCCAGGAAAAAATCGAATTATTTATTTCAATTAAATCAAGCACTTAGGATTTCTGATAGAAATTTTTTGTACTACGTTTTTGTATCAAATTTTCTATTCATTTAGCCCTGGGGCAGGGGGGGAGGAGTCAATAATGACTCTGACCTTATGTGGGTCCTCCTGCACACATCAGAAGTCAGTTTCCAATCCTTCCTCGATACGTTCCGGTAGGTCCATAGATAGCGCCACTGGGGTCAACTCGTCCTTGATACATTCCAGTAGGACCGTACAGATTGCCCTGCTGGTCGATACGACCCTGATACATACCTGTGGGGCCGTACTGGCTGCCACTTGAGTCGATTCTTCCCCTGTAGTTACCGGTAGCTCCAAACTGATTGCCGCTCGGATCGATGCGCCCTTGATACATCCCTGTGGGGCCGTATTGATTACCGTTCTGATCAACCCTGCCTTGATACATCCCAGTTGGTCCATAAATACTCTGAGCAGAGACACTTGTCGCTAACGCTAAAGCGCAGGTAAAAAAGATTATTTTCATCTTCGACTCCAGATCGAAAAACTGCGGTAGAAATATATTTACCAAAGAGAACATAAACTATTGACTTTGGCGCTGCAATATCTGTAAAAGCCTCCCTTCTTTCTAAGAGGGGGCTAGGAATGGTTCAGCTAAGCGTCATGGGCAGAGAGGTGCTGGTAGAGGGCCACGGCACAGAAGAGGAGCCTTTTATTGTGCATGGCATCAAAAATAACCCGCCTCTAGCGGCTGTGGCTGAGCAGGCGATGATCGATCACTGGATGGGCGAGGGAAACTGGATATTGCTTGAGACAGAGCTGCACATGCCAGAGAAAGATCGAACCTTGGCAGTGCTCTCTATTCGAACCTTTGAAGAAAACGAAGAGGTCGTACAAGGAAAAGTATGGTTTGATGTAAGCCAAGCATTTGCCAGAGCATTAGATTGAAGACTCGATGAGAAAATTTAAGATTCGGTAATCGGTGGTCAAGCCCGACCTACTTTTCTTAACCTCAAACGACTGAGTTACTACTGAAGAAATCAGCTAATAAATTACGTCCTATCGACAAAATGTCAATATTTTCAAAGCTATTTCAAAAGTCAAAATCCAACAATACCTTGTTTGATGATTGGATGGAGTTCTATCTCAAGAATGAGTCATGGATTAACCATCAAATTCTTTTTAAAACAAGTCGCTGCCCCTTCGACAGAGAGCGCTTACTTGAAATGCTTGGACATCAGGCTGATGATTCCATGCGAAATGGTTTGTGGGATAAATTTAAGGGTAGTTTCTATGTGCATCTAGCCATCATTCTGAAGTTTAGGATGCAAAGCCAAGATCTGCCGCTCTATTTACACCGCATACAGTTGCTTAACGCCGAAATGCAAGTAGCCCCAAATCAGATCGAGTTTTTAAAGACAAGCGGTCTCGACCGTATGCAGATATCGATCGAAGAGAGGGCAGAAATAGAGAGGCTATTGAGTGAAGCAAAAGACTTTTGTTTAAAAAATGATATTAGCTACAAGGAATTCTTAGAATTCAACTTGGTTTTCGCTCCTTACTTGGCGGAACAATCACAAAAACAATCGCTTGAAAGCAAAGACTTTATACAACTTTTTAGTCAAGTCTCATCAATGAAAAAGGGGCTAATTGAGACAGGCGAGATAGTGGTGGCACTAGCTGAAGAAATAAAGAATAAGGGTACATTGATAGTTCTTAGTCCAGGAGAGTCAAAATCTAAAACCTTCTACAGAGGCTTATCAATATTTATTGATCACCTATTTGAACATTACGAGGAGCTTATTTATGGCACTACAAAAAACAAGAAACCGACCCGCCTAGTAACATTTATAGTCTATGCCATACATGAGGTCGTCGATGCCCTCTTGGAGTCAAATCAATCGGCCGCTCTACAGACAACCAGCGTAGATGAGCACAACGAATATATCTTGGTCGACGTAATCAGAATTCTTGAAGATTTTAAAGGCGACGCAGAAAACGAAATTCGTGCTGCGTTTAAAGAACTTGTTGAGTACTATAAAGATGAAGATTTTAGAAAAAATACGTTTGCTAGACTGGCGTATGCTCTGGTCAGTCACTGCAAAAAGACGAGTACTATGTTTCCACTGAAAGACCGTGAGCGCCGATATGAGTCCCATACTGCCCTTGCTTTGCACGAGTTGAAGCAGTACGCTGAAAAAAGTTTAATTTAGTAGGTATTCGGCCCCTCTTATAAGTAAAAACATAGGCGTAAAACGAAGCTCGATGTTACGAGATAAATTTCTTAAGCTTGCAAGTGAGTATGAGGCATATCGCACAGGTAAACGTGTGGATGCGCAGCACCCAATGCATCTTTTATTGCATCGAGAACTCCCTGATGCGTTAAGGCAGGTAACGCCGAATTCTGGGGCGTTTAAATTTGATGGCTCAGATGGGTTGGCAAATGTAACCATCGTGCCTTGGGTTGCGACGTTTCATCAACAAATAACCGAATCTGCGACAACAGGCTACTACGTTGTTTGGCTGCTGACAGAGGATAGAAAATCAATAATTCTTGAGCTGGGTTTGGGGGCGACCCAATTCTCAACGCTCTATGGAGAGAATAAAGAAGCTCTCACTGCGATCGCACGAGCCTCCCAAAAGGTTCTGGCTGTTGCCAAGCCGTTTATTAAATCAATTTTTTCAGTGAATTTACTAAGTAAAGCTATTGAGGGTGAAATCCCAGCTCTCGGGAAAGGATATGACCACAGAGCGTATGGAAAAGCAGCCGTAGTAAGCGTCTCTTATGCTGTTGAGAGTCTCCCTACAAACGAAATGATGCTCTCTGATTACCTTTGCTTTGTAGAGCTTTACCAGGCGCTAGTCTCTTCTTCGATTATGCCTAGCGTTGACGAATTAGTCCTCGACGAACTGATTGACGTAGAGCGCCAGGGCAATACTAAACAGAGAATCGTTGAGCAAAGCGAGTTCAAGAAGAAGCCTGTTCCGGTGCGAAAGGATGGTGTCGGGAAGTCAGGTGGAGATTCAAGGCGATACAGTCGAGAAAGTAAACAGATCGGCGACTTAGGTGAACGCTTAGTGTTCGAATACTTAAAGGAAAGGTTAGACCAGTCTGGGCGAAACGATTTAGCTAACAAAGTTGTATGGCACCAAGAGTTCGCAGAGGATCGCACCCCGGGCTGGGATATCACCTCATATGATCCGATTACGAACGAAGAGGTTTTTATTGAGGTGAAGGCGAGTAAGGGGGCGACAATTAGAGAAGTAATACTCACGCCAAAGGAATGGGACGCAGCCAAAAAGCACCGCCTTCAGTATTGCATCTACCTTGTTACAAACGTCTTGAACCTCAATCCAAAACTAGAGGTCGTTCACGACCCAGCAAATGAAGTAGTGCAGGGTAACTTTTCAATTAAGGAAGCATCATGGGAGCTTCGATTCTAGCTTTTTAATCCGTCCAGCCTTGTCCGCAATGGCGAGCCATCCCTAAGTTGAAATCTACAAAAAACCAAGCAAGATCAGATCTATCTCGTATCGGGGTTATTCGCAATGAAGTCGCTTCTAATTGCCGCCGTTTTTGCTCTGACTTCCCCTGTTTTCGCCCAGTCAGACCCACCCGTAAAGATGTCATCAAGTGGTATCTGCCACGCCCAGGGCAGCACTTACTACAACCAGACCAAGAAGTTCACCGCCTATAAAACCATAGATGAGTGTTTGAGGGCCGGAGGAAGGATGCCAAAGAAATGAAAACTTTGTTGTGATTCTTCTTACCTCTATCGCTGTTCAAGTGAACGCCCAAGTTATTACTTTATTTTGCGGCTCTCAGGGCAAGGGGTTTAATGTGTCGCTTAATCTAGTCAATGAGGAGATTAGGGTTCATGATATGGAGGCGAGTGATATTTTCATAACAGAAAATAATATCCAGTTTAGATTCGGGCCATACCAGCATTATCTTGATAGAACAACTGGATAAATTCGAGTAAGAAATATGAAAGTCCCGTCAGACGCTTTTTCCCTAACTTGTCGACCAGTTAGTCGGGCTTTTTAGGCGCATTTGGCGGATAGTTCTACCTTATACCAGACGGAAATTGATGAATATTTTAAAAAATATTATAAAACTTACTTTGGGGTTTATCGCCTTTTGCGCGGTCTATATCGCTATGGCCTTATCATTCGGAGTTAAAAAAGATAATCTAGTATGTAACGTGACATCTCCGGCGCTTGTTACAAAGAAAGCTTACTTAACGCTCGAACGCTGGAGCTGGTGGGCTCGGCCGTTTCGCTGGGATAAGCCTGTACAAATCGATTTGAATGGCGATATTTTCGGATTCTATATCGGCAACTACTCACTCGATAACCTTGTGGATGCAAAAACAGTGTTCGGTAATTCTGGCAAGGTCTTACTCGACCTTAGGTCTGGAGAGGTATTAATTACAGATGCATCGTTAACCTACCGGGGAGAGTGTAGGAAAAATGAGTCTTCTCTTATTTGAATTTGCTCAGAAGACGCCGTTGTTATTTCCTGGGAATATGGGCCGTAGTGTAGTCAAGAAATGACTCCTCGTTCAGCAGAATAGCCGCACCATAGGTTAGTAATTAAAATACAAAATAATAGCCTAACTTATTGATTTATAGAGGTTTTTTATCTTGAAAGTCACTTACCTTACTTAATATGCTCCTTTAATCTTCCTCCTCGCCTGCTGTGTCCTGTTCTATCTGAAAATCAAACAAATAAAGATCATTCTTCTGATTGCTATTGATCCATGCTTCCAGGCCTGAGAGATCTGGTTTTTGATCTTCCTCTTTGATCGATTGCTTTAGATGCTCTCCTAGGGCCTTCACGGTGCTCGCGTAGCCCTGCTGTGGTTTAGATACCTCTACCTTCAACGTAGGCACCCGGATAGCCTTCTTCATCTCTCTAGCCAGAGTTACTTCTGCGTACTTGATTGCCTCGATGAGAACAGGTAAGTCCGATTGCTTAACCAAGAAGGAGTCATGGATTGGGATCGTTATGGAATCTGTTTTGACCATAAAGTAGTCAATTACACGGGATACGAGCTCACTGTCAAAATGCTGCAGCTGCAGTCCTACCCCTTGGCAAAAGAAGTGTTCTATAGGCTTTAAATGTTCTCTTAACCGGTTCTCAAGCAGTTGACACCAGTCTCTGGTTACCTTTATTCCTAGCCCTTCCCAGTCATCAGGATCTGGCTTGCCCTTTCGTCGATTTTCATTCAGCCAAAACATCAGGCTCTCTGTTGCAGAGCCACCTTTAGAGCGATTTATAAGCACCTGGAAGGCTTTCTTAACGGCAGACCTTGGGAATCCATCTCCCACGTTGTAAGGGTCTTCTGGAGCTTCTAAACCAACGAGCTGATACAGGATGTTGGGATGAAGTGCTTTGTAATCCACCTCAGCCACAGGCGCTTCATTGATATCTAACTGAAGCCTGAACTGTGAGGATCTAGTCTGAAACGCCGAGTAGTACCTACCGCCTTTGGTGTAATCCTGTTTGTAGATCCTCGTTAGGCTGAACAGAAATGGCGGCAGGACCTGTCCACGCACCTTTATGACATGGCGCTTTAAACGTCTTTCATAAGCCTCAAGCCTATCGAATGTTTGGGTCTTTTCTGGGGATGACTTTAGCCTAAGTCTCCGCCCATCACCTGTCCTGACCTCTAGCAGCGGGGCGAACTCATTGCGATGCAGACTGCTAAGCACATCATTCTCAGTCGGGGGATCACCAGGCGCATGTACAGTCCACTTCGAATCCAGACGATAGCCCCTTGGTACCCACTTGCCGTCAATTTGATGCTCACTTGTGGCCTGAACCAAGTAGCCTGATTTAATAAGCCAATTGAAAGCCGCAAGTAACTCTGGCCGAAAGACAGGGCTAATCTGAGTCTTTCCGTTGTAGCGATTCTTATTCAGCGTAATCAAAACAGGATCGCTGTTGTGCTTAAATGCACCCCCAAGATACAGTCCCGATAACGCGGTTATAAAGGCCCGTCTGAGCTGCTTTTGGGCACCTTTTATGGGCTGCCTACGTCGGGACCTTAAATACTCTCGATAAAGGCTGTCACCCGTCGATACAAGCCATGGATGATCTCCATAACAACGGTATTGAAAATAGTTGGTAACCAAACCGCCTCCGATCAAGCCTTACCCAGCCAGTCATCCCAACCTTTCCAGTTAATGCCGTAAGCAATATTTGGATTTGTTGGTATGTCCTTGGGCTTAGCATAGGTTTTTGCCCAAACTGCGAACTCTCGTCGACTAGCGAGCCTTAATGCTTGGACGAATTTCCTCGCATCAGCAAATTTCCTCCAACGCATCTCCCTTTTATCCGCGCTCAAAAAATCTGCCCATCCAGCCCAACCCTTATTTTTGTAGTAAACCTCTGGAGACTTTGGGATCTTGATACCGATACCGACCTCACTTTTGTAATCTCGCCAATGCCTACCACTCTTTATATTCAGCTTTTCAAGAAGCTTTTTGGCGTCCTCATAATCAAGCCAATCCCCTCTCCGATTTGCATTCCCTAACCAATCAGCCCAATCAATCCAACCAAGCTCCGCATAAACCTGATCCGGATTGGCCGGAATTTTTGAGGGTCTATTACCCTGCTTAGACCATACGCGCCACTCGGTTCCGGTCTTCAAACCAGTCCGTCGCGCATAATTTCGAGCTTCTTCGAAAGTGAGGAATTCTCTATTTTGATTAGCTTCTGTCGACCTACCCAGCCAGTCAGGCCATGAAATCCATCCGTCTTCCTTATAAGTCTTGTCAGGTTTTGCCGGAATATCTTTGGGAATTACGCCCTCTCTCCACTTAGTCAGATAATCCGCACCAGACCGGATGCCTAATGTTCTTACATACTGGCGGGCTAAGTTAAACGGACGGTACGCTTTTTCTTGGTCCGCAACTCGATTAGTGCCAAGCCAATCGCCCCAAGAAATCCAACCAGTCTTTGCGTAAACCTTATCTGGCGACGATGGCAATGATTTCGGACGAAGCTTTCCTTCTTTGCTCAAAAGCCTCCAGGCCGCTCCTGAGGAGATTCGAAGTGCACGAGCTTGTTCACGAGCAATAGGAAAAGCAGGCCTCTCAATATCGCTCCAATGAGGGGTTCCTGTGCCCAGCCAGTCTCCCCAACTTCTCCAATCCTTGTATACCCTATCTGGACTAGCCGGGATATCTGAGGGAAGCGATCCACTCTTCGTAAATTCACGCCAGTCCTGATTGCTTTCCAGTCCTAGGCTATGTATAAAAGCCCGCGCACTTCCAAAATCTCGCCAATTAGCTCTACCAACGCGCTCCCACACTTTGAGAGCGACCTCAGAACGAAACTTTTTGAGATCGATCCGACGCGTTAATGGCAAATCAAAATCAAACTCAATAAGCTTCCCACTACCACCAACCCTCTGCTCTACAACTCGAAATTCCTCCGCAATTCGCTCATCCTGAGTAGATAATGCCGTGATTACTCTTGCAACTTGCTTAAAAGCACTTTCTTCAAAAAATACCTCTGGTTTAACACCCTTTGGAATTGGTAGCGGAAGAACGATCAACCCGTATTTTTTGCCTTCGAAACGCCTCATCGCCCGACCAGCCGCTTGAACAATGTCCACCACGCTCTGCTTCGGATCAGCAAAAACCACGCAGTCCACGGCAGGTATATCGACCCCCTCCTGTAAACAGCGTGCATTAGTGATTAACGCCCTCTTGGACTCACGAAACTCTCTTACTAATGCGGCTCGTTCACCTGCCGACTTCTTGCTCGAGATGTGAAAAGTATCAACTTTTAATCTTCCAGCCTTAAACACCAGATCCTGGAGCTCTTTAAACTGCTCCGCTGCAGCAATACTTCTGTGGAATGAAATTAAGTGATGAGCCTTATGCTTTTTAATGGCCTTCTCTATGGCAACTGCTGCTACGAGCGCCTCAGAGCGTTGATCTTTGCTTAATCCCTTTACTGTGACCAAGTGCCGCTGACGCGCCATCTCGGCGATTTCCTCGTCAGTAACAGAGACCGTCAAGACTTTGTAGTCACAGATTATTGGTGGATCAGCCTCAATAGCTGACTTAAATGACAACTGATAGAAGCAAGCACCATAAATACTCTCGTCATCCATCGAGTAAACGTCATCTTTCGAACCTCTCACGACGCGCTCAGTGGCTGTCATAAAGATTCGTTTATCAATAGTGATGTTCTTGTCTGACAGAAGGTGCGAAAACAGCTTGTCTTCCAGACCTACCGTTCTGTGGGCCTCATCGAATAACCCTAGCTCAAACTTCGACCGAGTAGCCTTCGCTGCCCGCGCCAGGACCGCACCACTTTGATATGTAGTGAAGATGACTTTCTTAGTCTTCTTACGCCTCAAGAACTGCCGAATCTTTTCCTGATCAGTAGTAGCGTCGATACCTAGAGACCCAACCGACTCGGTAAATTCGTCCTGCTCTCGCTTTGCTGCAGTCTCATCGCTACAAACCACAAGCCAATCGGTCTCGATCTTCTTTGCGACAAATTCCCTTGTCCAATCCGCGAGGCTCTGTTTGATTAGAGAGAGACTCGGCACTGCCAGGATAATCGTGTTGGCTTTTAATGCCTCAGCCATCCAGAATGCGGTAAGGCTCTTACCAGTGCCGCAAGGCATCAAAAGCTTTCCTCTCGCTTGCTTCTTGGCTACGAAATATTTCTTAGCTTCAGCGATCGCTTGCTTTTGATGCGCTTTTGGAGTCCGAGGCTTCAAAGGGAGAGTTTTTGACCTAGCTACTATCGCTTGCCAATCTTCGGGGTTTAGTCTCTCAAAAGCTTCGAGATTGATTTCTCCAATGTTGGGAAGGAGGTCTAGCTTCCGTATTGGCTTATCTGAAGTATGCGCAACCAAGCCAAAGCTAAAGCCCTTACAGTACCCAAAGGTTAGCTGTGAGAAGGTCGAAAGTTCTTTGCGAGTTACTGCTGATGATTTGTTACTTCGATACTTACACTGCACCGCCCAGAAATCGTCAGTTTTGGTTCTACAGACTAGATCGATTCCTTCGTCATTATTGGGCAATCTTAGTTTGTTTCTTATTGCAGTCGGTACATCATCTAATAACCATACGTTTGATAACTTTGATTGGTATTGAGGATTTCTCTCTAGGTAGAGTTTCAGCAGGACCTCAAAAACCTTTCCCTTATTCGCCTTATCCTGGCTAGCTGAGGCTGATAAACCTTTTGATGCTTGGAAAAAATCGGCCCAAGTCCGAAATTTAGCTAGGTAGGCGTATTGTGCTTGCATTGATGAATAAGAATTCTGGGGGTGTAGTCAAAAGCTAGTACTTCAGAGACAAGAGAGCCGCCATTTTTATTTTTAATGATGTCCCTGAGGAATACAAGCCATAGGTCAGGGTAGCCTTTTCATGTCCAACAATGTCGGCAGCAACGCCTTCCGGTACGCCTGCATTTTCAAGCGAGGTGGTTACCGTCTTACGAATGCTGTGAAATACCTTTTCTGGACCATATCCCAGGTCCGCCTTGAGCCTCCCGAAACGCTTTCCAATAGCATTAGAGCGGTCACCGTATTTAGTTTCGGATAACTCGCTGAGTAGATATCCATCACTACTTTCCCGAATCAGGCGTCGTACTAGAGGCTTTAATTCAGGGTGGAGCGGCACGATTCGGTTACCTGCCTCAGTCTTGGCATCTTCTATTGAGAGGCATTCGATACCTTCGGCCCTGATTACTGAGTTGGTCCTTAGCTGGCAGAGCTCCTCAATTCTTGCCCCAGTGTAGGCAGCCAGCATGATTAAGTTAGCGAGCTGGATATCGCCGATAACCTTGGCTTGGGAGATAAGCTTTATGACTTCTTTGGTAGCAAATGATGTTCGTTTTGTGCGCTTTTGACCTTTCCTGGAGGTATGTTTCAGCTCTGAGAATGGATTTCTAACTTGGTCAGAGACTGCCCCGATATCTTGAAGGTACTTCCAGTACTGTCTAACAAATCCGTAGTTCTTGGCCTTGGTCGCAGGGCTTGTAGTTTCAGTAGCAACTAGCTGTACTACCAGTGGCCTAGTAACCCCTTCGAGATAGGGAAGGGCCTCAGCAACCCGCCTTATAGCCGTTTTTGCCATGTCCTTAGTCTTAGGCTCTGCCTGCCACTGCTCAAAGTACTGGTCTAGGTAGAGCATTAGAGGCGTCGCTCTTCTCATTGCGATATTTCTGAAATCGATCTCACGGCTCTCGGGAAGTGAGTCCGCCGTGTTCTCGATCACCATATCTTTGTAGCTCATTGGCGCTCCAGGATCGCTCTGGTCGTCGTCCAAGAGTCTTATTTCGGCCGCTAGAGCGGTTATTGCGTCTGGCTGGCCCCTGAGAGCCTCAAAGCCAAGTTTCCAGCCGCTAATGACTTTTAAGACCTTTGCTTTAGCGACCTTTAGGTCAGAGGTTTTAAGCGTCTGTATGAGCTCTCCTCGCCCATAGTGGTTGCGAAGATCCCCTGGGACCGCTAATCTGGCGTAGTAGACGTTTCTGCGTTTTTGTAGATGACCCTTCATACGCAATTTGTACCACAAATTTGTACCACGCTCAATTTTTATAAGCCTATTTCCATGTATTTAAAGGCTTTCAATTGATTACGCCCAGAATCCCACCCTCTCCGCCAGAGAGGTAATAGATAAAAGGGTTCAGAGCCTAATTGATCCACATACCCACCAATATACCCACCTTTATACCTCTTTCGCCCTTCGTGGACTCACGTGAAGCCTTGACGAGTGCCGGGGGCAGGGGTCTCAAATTCCCAAGATCTCAACCCCACCCTCGGGGTATCCCCCCAATTTCGTTGATGGTGCCTAGCGCACCCTGTACAGTCGATTCCGCACATGAACCAAGTGTTTTTTGTTGACCAACGACCGATTTATATTTGCAAAGGCTCTTGTGTTTTAGTAGCACTCATTGGGACTAATTGACTCAGCCAAGGAAATTGAGATGATCGAGCCATCAAAGCAAACCATTCTAAATCTTTTGAGTGAGCAAAGTTTCGTAGTTCCCGCATTCCAAAGAAACTACGAGTGGGGTGGTGCTGAGGTAGGGGAGTTTTGGGATGACCTTCTCTCTTATGACACATCAGATAACAGTGTCCTTTTTCTCGGAACAGTAATTGTTCACAGAGCAGATAGTGAATTGCGTATTATTGACGGCCAACAAAGGCTCACTACAATATTTTTACTTTTAATTGCCTGTCGAATAAGAGCAAGAGCCACTGGAGAAGAACGAGGCCTTGAAGCCTCGTTTAATTTACAACGACTGATTGAGGATAAGCCAATTTTTGGCGACTCGAGGGGTTGCCGAATAAAGACGTCAGTATCAATTCGAGATGTCTTTGAGTACATTGGCCGTGAAAATTATGACGGTGGTCAAATCCCCGAGAATATTGGCGGCAGATCAGTAAAGCGTCAAATAAATCGAATATCACCAGTTTTTGACTTCTTTATAAAAAAAGTTGAGAACCTCAATCTTGATGGTCTAACAAAAATAATTGAAGCGCTTTTAAAAACAGTTGTTCTCAGAATTGATATCAATAACGAACTCGAGGCTTTTAAGATATTCGAAAGAACTAATGCGAGAGGAGTGAATCTTGAGGCGACTGATCTTTTGAAGAACTATTTGTTCTCAAGTTTAGGCAGTTCAATCGAAGATGATTGGCAGACAATAATCGAGAATACCGATAATGCTTTCTCTCGAATGCTGAAGTACTTTTATGTTAGTCGTCAAGGGCCCATACTAAAGTCACAACTATATAGAAAATTAAAATCGCTAAATGACAATAAAGCCGATCTACTGAAAGATATCCTCCGATTCTCTGAATTTTATAAAGTTATAAGAGAGTCAGATACGGCGGGATTCCAGTCATATCTCAACGCCATCCAGATACCATCACTCGCAAATAACCAAGATCGTCTTTTGCAAGCCTACTCGTATTTAGAGGGGTTGAGAGTATTTAAGATTACGCAAACATATCCACTTGTATACGCAGTGCTAAGTGCATACCAGAGAACAGCCCAGTCAGACAATGGAGCAACATTAGTAAAATTTCTGTCGCTTTTAGAAAATTATCACTTTATTAATAATGCCGTATGTGAGCGACTCGGTAATGAGGTAGAAGGAATTTATGCAAATGAATCGCTACCGATTTCCTAGACACGAACCTGCCTCACGGAAAACTGCTTTTCGAACTGTACCGGAGAAAGGCCATTGTTGTGGCCATGACGCCGGATAGGGTTATAAAACATCTCGATGTAGTCGAATATGTCAGCCCGGGCGTCTTCTCGGGTTGCATAGACTCTGCGCTTGATGCGCTCGCGCTTTAGCAGCTGGAA
>Ga0172372_10009695_pt1 | contig 12484 bp, 14 predicted proteins | sample LakKiv5m_2_FD_114544 | JGI IMG/M metagenome (GOLD analysis project Ga0172372, IMG submission 114544) | Freshwater microbial communities from Kabuno Bay, South-Kivu, Congo - kab_092012_9.5m | ecosystem: Environmental > Aquatic > Freshwater > Lake | place: Democratic Republic of the Congo...
ACGAAATCGCCAACTTCTGCGAGCGTGTGGGCGCCGACGTGGATTTGGTGCGTCGTGGCATCGGCACCGACACCCGCATCGGCTCCCGCTTCCTGTTCCCGGGCATCGGGTACGGCGGCAGCTGCTTCCCCAAGGACGTGCAAGCCCTGCACCGCAGCGGCCGGGAGTCGGGATTCGACTTCCACATCTTGGAGAGCGTCATGCACATCAACGAGACCCAGAAAACCGTGCTGTTTGAACCCCTGCGGGATTTTTTTGCAGGCCAAACCGCCGGTCGCAAAATCGCCCTCTGGGGCCTCGCTTTCAAACCCGAAACGGACGACATCCGGGAGGCACCCGCCCTCTACATGATCGACAAGCTCCTCGACGCAGGGGCCTCGGTGGTGGCTTACGATCCCGAAGCCATGCCCAACGTCAAGGCCCGTTACGGAGACCGCATCACGTTTGCATCCAACCACCTCGAGGCCCTCGATGGCGCTGACGCACTGCTCATTTGCACGGAGTGGCAGGTATTCCGGAACCCCGATTTCGAAGCCATGAAACAACGCATGGCCCAGCCCGTCATCTTTGACGGCCGCAACCTGTACGACCTCGACCGCATGCGGGAAACCGGCTTCTACTACAAGAGCATCGGCCGGACCACCCTCCATCCCCAACACGCTTGAGGATGGAACGGGTCCTCATCACCGGTGCCGCAGGGTTCCTGGGTTCCCATTTGTGCGATCGGTTCATCGCAGAGGGATTCCGGGTGGAAGCCATGGACAACCTCATCACGGGCGACCTGAAGAACATCGCCCACTTGATGGGACACCCGAACTTCACCTTCCACCACCAGGACGTCACAAACTTCATCCACGTGGAGGGGCCCTTGGACCACATCCTCCACTTCGCTTCCCCGGCGAGCCCCATCGACTACCTGAAAATCCCCATCCAAACGCTGAAGGTCGGATCGCTGGGGGTGCACAATTGTTTGGGTTTGGCCAAGGCAAAGCAAGCCCGCATCACCATCGCTTCCACCAGCGAGATTTACGGGGATCCGGAGGTGCATCCGCAACACGAGGAGTACTTCGGACATGTCAACACCATCGGACCCCGCGGTGTGTACGACGAAGCGAAACGTTTTCAGGAATCCATCACCATGGCGTACCATCGGTTCCATGGGTTGGAGACGCGCATTGTCCGGATTTTCAATACGTACGGTCCCCGGATGCGGCTCAACGACGGTCGTGTGTTGCCGGCCTTCATCGGGCAGGCGCTGCGCGGCGAGGACCTGACGGTATTCGGGGACGGCTCGCAGACCCGCAGTTTCTGCTACGTGGACGACCTCATCGAGGGCATCTTCCGGCTCCACTTCTCTGACGAAACGCGTCCAGTGAACATCGGCAACCCGGATGAGATCACGATCCTCCAGTTCGCAGAGGAGATCATTCGGCTCACGGGCACCCAGCAGAAAATCGTGTTCCGGGAACTGCCGGAAAACGACCCGAAGCAGCGCCGGCCGGACATCACCCGGGCCCGGGAGGTGCTGGGTTGGGAACCCCAGATCCAGCGGGCAGCAGGTTTGGAAATCACCTACCGGTACTTTCAGACCCTCACGCCCGAGGAGTTGCACAAAGCAGAGCACAAGGACTTCGCCCAATTCAACCGCAAATGAACCCTGCAAGCGAATCGGACGATCGGGATTGGTTCGCCCACCCCACGGCCTGCATCGACCCGGGTTGCACGATTGGCGCGGGGTCGAAGGTTTGGCATTTCAGCCACGTGATGCCCGGGGCGGTGTTGGGGCCGGGCTGCAACCTGGGTCAAAACGTCGTCGTGTCGCCGGGGGTCCGGTTGGGGCGCAATGTGAAGGTCCAGAACAATGTCAGCATCTACGAGGGGGTGGAGTGTGAAGACGACGTGTTTTTGGGGCCCAGCTGTGTGTTCACGAATGTCATCAACCCCCGAAGCGCATTCAACCGCCGGGGCCAATACCTGCGGACCCGGGTGGGAAAGGGCGCGACCATCGGAGCCAATGCGACGATTGTGTGCGGACACGACATCGGGGCGTACGCCTTCATCGGGGCGGGCACGGTGGTCACAAAGACGGTTCCAGCTTACGCGCTGGTGGTGGGGAACCCGGCCCGGCAGATGGGCTGGATGTCCGAAGCGGGTCACCGGCTGCAATTTGACGCACGCGGTCAAGCGACCTGTCCGGAAACCGGAACGATTTATTGTCTGTATCGGGAGCCTGAGGGCGATCGCGTCGAGCGGGTCCCGGAAAACGAAGTAGCATGAAAGATTTGTACCAACGGTTGGTGGATGGCGAAGCTGCGCTGTCCTTGGTGGGACTGGGATATGTGGGATTGCCGATTGCTTTGGCCTTCGCAAAACACATCCGGGTCATCGGTTTTGACATCAATGCCGCGCGCATTGCGATGATGCAGCAGGGCATCGACCCGTCGAATGAACTGGAACCCGAAGCGTTTGAGGGCTGCAACATCACGTTTACCTCGGACCCCGCGGTGCTGGCCGAGGCGGCGTTTCACATCGTCGCGGTGCCGACGCCGATCAATCCTTCGAACCAACCGGACCTGGGACCGCTCATTTCCGCTTCCACCACCGTGGGGCGCATCTTGAAGCCCGGGGACTACGTAGTGTATGAAAGCACGGTGTATCCCGGGTGCACGGAGGAAGACTGCGTGCCCGTGCTCGAAGCGGAGAGCGGTCTCAAGATGGGAACGGATTTCAAAGTGGGCTATTCGCCTGAGCGCATCAACCCAGGGGACAAGGTGCACACCGTGGAGACCATTGTGAAGGTGGTCAGCGGTTGCGATGCCGAGAGCCTCGATGTCATCGCCCGCACCTACGAACTGGTGGTGAAGGCCGGCACGTTCCGGGCGTCGAGCATCCAGGTCGCGGAGGCTTGCAAGATCATTGAAAACACCCAGCGCGACGTCAACATCGCCCTCATCAACGAGCTGAGCATCATCTTCAACCGGGTGGGCATCAACACCTTCGAGGTGCTCGAGGCCGCGGGAACAAAGTGGAACTTTCTGAAGTTCTCGCCGGGTCTGGTCGGTGGCCACTGCATCGGCATCGACCCCTACTACCTGACTTGGAAATCCAGCAAACTGGGTTACCATGCGCGGGTCATCAATTCGGGGCGCTATGTGAACGACTCCATGGGGTTCTACGTGGGGAAGCAAACGGTCAAGCGGATGCTCGAACACGGCAAGAACCCGCTGGAGTCCAGGGTTTTGGTGATGGGTTTGACCTTCAAAGAGGACGTGGCGGACATCCGGAACACCAAGGTGGTGGATGTCATCACGGAGTTGCAATCGTACCACCTGCAGGTCGATGTGGTGGACGCCATGGCGGATCCCGCCGAGGTGCAACACGAGTATGGGCTCACGTTGTTGTCTGCGCCCACGCCCGGCAGCTACGACGCGGTGATCGTTGCGGTGAACCACGCCCCGTACCGGACGTTGACGGAGTCGGATTTTCAAGCTTTGATGCGCGATGACCGCGGGGTGCTGGTGGACCTGAAGGGCCTTTTCCGAGGCCAAATCCAGCACCTCACGTACTGGAGTCTCTGAGCCATGCGAACGTTTCAATCACTGCTGATCACCGGGGGCGCCGGGTTCATCGGATCGCACCTGGTTCGTCGCCTGCTGCGCACGATGCCCGGGGTGCGGTTGGTGAATTTGGACTTGCTCACCTATGCGGGAAATTTGGCGAATCTCCGGGATGTGGAGGACCGGGAAGAACACGTTTTTGTGCGCGGGGACATCCGGGACAGCGCGCTGCTCGACCGGCTGTTCGCGGAACATACCTTCGATGGGGTGGTGCACCTCGCTGCAGAAAGCCATGTGGACCGGAGCATCGCCTCGCCCATGGCCTTTCTGGAAACGAACATCCTGGGCACGGCCACCCTCCTCGACGCCGCCCGGCGGCACTGGACGACGCCCGGCCAAGGGCTTTTTTACCATGTGTCCACCGATGAGGTCTACGGATCGCTGGGGGAATCGGGGTACTTCACGGAAGAAACACCATACGATCCCCGCAGCCCGTACAGCGCCTCGAAAGCCTCGAGCGACCACTTGGTCCGGGCTTGGCACCACACGTACGGCTTGCCGGTGGTGGTCTCCAACTGTTCCAACAATTATGGGAGCCACCAGTTTCCCGAGAAGCTCATCCCGCTGATGATTCGCAACATCCGGGACAGCCGTCCGCTCCCGGTTTACGGCGAGGGGCACAATGTCCGCGACTGGTTGTGGGTAGAAGACCACGCCTCGGCCATCGAGACGGTGCTGCTGCGGGGACAGGCAGGGGCGACGTTCAACATCGGGGGGCTCAACGAATGGCGCAACATCGACCTCGTGCACGCGCTCATTCGCTTGGTGGACGCCCGCCTTGGTCGCGCACCGGGCACGTCGGAATCCCTGATCACGTACGTCAAGGACCGCGCGGGTCATGACCTGCGCTACGCCATCGACGCATCGCGCATCGCGTCGGAGCTGGACTGGAGGCCCTCCATCGACTTCGAAACTGGACTTGCAGCGACGGTGGACTGGTACCTCGCAAATGGGGAATGGCTCGATGCGGTCACCTCGGGTGCTTACGCCCGGTACTACGAGGAGCAATACCACCGGCGCTGAGATGGGTTGGCTCAAGGAACTTTGGAGCCGGGCAGGCGGGGGCCGGAACGACCGAAACAGACGGGGTCCGGACTTCAGCGCCGAACCCCGGTCCATCGGTTCCGACCTCGGCTGGGACCTCCACTCCCACATCGTTCCGGGGGTAGACGACGGGGCGGCAGACCTCGTTGCCAGCCTCGCGATGCTGCGCGGTCTGCGTGATCTCGGTTACCGCGGTGCCATCCTGACTCCCCACGTCTACGCCGATCTCTACCCCAACACCCCGGCCTCCCTCGCTGCCCCCTTCGCCGCCCTCCAAGCCGCCGCCGCCGCCTGGGACCCCTCCTTCCGACTCCATCTCGCCGCAGAGTACCTCCTCGACGAGCCCTTCGCCCGGCTCCTCGCCGCGGGGGACGTCCTCACCTTCCCGGCTACCTCCCCACAAGGCGAGCCCCTCCGGTGCGTTTTGGTCGAGTTTGGCTTTGTCGAAGCCCCCATCCAAGCCCGAGAAGTCTTCTTCGAAGCCCAAATGCAAGGGCTCACCCCCGTCCTCGCCCACGTCGAGCGCTACCCCTACTTCTACCGCGACCTCGCCGCCATCGAAGCCCTCGCTGACCGGGGCGTCGTGCTGACGGTCAATGCCGCCTCTCTCGCGGGTGCCTATGGCCCGGAGGCGTATCGCGTCGCTGCGCACCTGCTGGACCGCGGTCTTTGCGGCACCATCTGCTCGGATGCCCATGCCATGCGCCACATCGAATCGCTCGCAGCCATCCAGCGCTCCCCGGTGGTGCACCGTGCCCTCGATCGGGGCACCGCCCTGCGGTTCACCTAATTTATTTTGTATCTTCCCTTCCAATGCAAACACATCGAGACCGATTGTGGCTGAAGTTTGTTACGGGCATTGGAGACCGGCTGCACCACATTGCGCAGGCCATGCAACAGGCGGAAGCACATGACATCGAATTCCTCATAGACATGCGGGATGAGATGTTCAGTCCCGACGGATCAGACGTCTTTCAATGGGATGATGGGTACCTCCACCCCTCCGTTCACGCCCGCACAACGCCAGAGGCACTCGAAGTCCTCATCTGAAACAGGAACCACTATACCCTCCACCAACAATCCGGAAGCCGCATGTCCGGGTGGGAGGGAACATTGGGCGCGTCCAAAGGATGAGGGAATTGGACACAAGGCTCAGGACCAGCTGTCACCCGATCGCGCCGGAGAAACGTAAATTCCATCACATCTGGAACCTCCAACCCTCCTTGGGATTTGGCGCCACAGACATTGTTGGGGTGGATGTGCACACACACGTGGTTCAGCAACAACTTGGAAAAGGCCAATTCCACAAAACGAAAGAAGGCCTCGTTCCAGACCCCCGTTAAAAAGTGGAACTCCACACAAATGACTCGGAAACGATTGAGTAACTCCGGCGAAGCTTCCACCAACACTTCATATTCTCCTCCCTCGATGTCCATTTGCAACAACCAATCTCCCGCTGGTGCACCTGCAGCTGCCGACCACGCACCCAAGGTCATGTAATGCGGAAGCGGTTGTGAACCAATGAACTTCTTCCTGAAATCAAAGTCGGCCCCCTCCAATTCGGGCCCTACCTGGTCGACAGAATGGTCGGCCAAATACAACCGCATCCCACGGTCATAACAGGCCCGTTCGAAGCTGCTGGTCCCGCTCACCCCTGGAGAAAAACATGCGGTAACTCCTTGCAAATCGTCGGGCACCAAATAACCACCATCGCCATCCCCACCCAACCGAATCAATGGCATGCCTGCATCCATGGGACGAAGCGCTTGCATCCAATGCTCCAATGTTGCCGTCCCCGTTGCCCGCACTGCCACCGCCCCTCTCCAATGCAGAACACGTTGAATGACCTGCAAACCCTAACCCAAAATCCGTTTTTGCATGGCCCCAATTTAAGCCACCTCCATCTTCTCCAACACAGGTCGGAAATTGGAATCGTCCGCAACCGCCTCGGCGCCGTGGTGGTAAAGCCTCCACCCCCCCGCATCGTACTCCAGCGCCGTCAAATTCTCCACCCAATCTCCGGAGTTGAGATAGACCACCGACCCCGAAGCGTTCGAGATGCGTTCCATTTTCGGCTGATGAATGTGACCACATACCACATAATCATAACCGTTTTCGATGGCCAAATCCGAGGCAATGCGCTCAAAATCCGCCATGAACTTGACCGCTTGCTTTACCCCATCCTTGACCCGCTTCGAAATGGAGATCCGATCCCGTCCCATCCGAAGCAACAACAGGTTCACCGTTCGGTTGATCCAAATCAACAAATCGTAACCCCAGCCTCCCAATCGAGCCAACCACTTCGCATGTTGCATGGTGACATCAAACACATCTCCATGAAAAAACCAAGCCTGCTTCCCATCCAATTCCAATACCAACTTGTCGCGCAAATGCAAGTTGGACAACTGAAGGTCTGAGAGCTTGCGGAGCAACTCATCGTGGTTGCCCGTGAGATAGTAGACGGTCGTTCCGGATTGCATCATATCCAAGATGCGGCCCAATACCCGCCAATGTGCCGGCGGGAAATAACGCTTCCGGAATTGCCAAATGTCAATGATGTCGCCATTCAGAATCAACCCCTTGGGCTCGATGGACTCCAAGTAATCGCCCAATTCTTCGGCATGGCATCCATAAGTACCCAGGTGAAAGTCAGAGACCACCACCCATTCAACAGGCCTTCTTTGCATCTCGCTGCATCGGGGGAAATCTACCCGATGCGCTCAAAATTGAAAAGCACCTGTGACCTCCAAAAGGCCAAATCATCAACCTTTTGTGAACCCCGACCGAATCACTGGGCCACCGGTGCCAACCGCACCACCAAGCCGTCTAAGTCTTGGGTCAGGTGCAACTGACACCCCAACCTGCTGTTGCTTTCCACAAAAAACGCTTGGTCCAGCATGTCCTCTTCCGCATCCCCACGCTCAGGAAGATCGGTATCACTTTCGACATAGAGGTGGCAGCTGGCGCACATGGCCATGCCGCCACAGGTACCCTCCACGGGAAGTTCAGCACTTTTGCACAGCTCCATCATGTTGAGCCCCATGTCCGTGGGGGCCTCCAACTCGTGGGGGGTTCCATCTCGGTCGATGACCGTGACTTTGATCAATGGTTCCATGCCTGGCGACGTTCGTTTGTGGTGTAGGAGCCCTTCAGAAACCGTTGACCCCGTTGACAGTGGTGTACTTCAAGACCAAATTCTTCTCGGGGTAGATGCGCTTGAACGCACTCTGCACCATCAGGGTCGCCTCGTGGAAACCGCACAAGATGAGCTTGAGTTTGCCCGGATAGGTATTGATGTCTCCGATGGCATAAATCCCGGGAACATTCGTGCTGTAGTCGAAGGTGTCGACCTCGATGGAGTTCTTCGAGATGTTCAGGTTCCAATCGGCAATCGGCCCCAGCTTGGGACTCAATCCGAAGAGCGGGACCCAATGGTCGCATGCCAGGCGCTGGAGGCCCTCGGTGGTGTGCTGGTAGCCGACCGAATCCAGCTTTCCGTCGCCATGTACCTCCACCACTTCGGAATCTGTGAGCAGCCGGATGCGGCCCTCCGCCGCGAGGTCCAAGACCTTTTGAACGCTGTCGAGGTGACCTCGAAACTCCTGGCGACGATGCACCAAGGTGACTTCCGATGCCACACCCTCCGCGAGGAAAATCGACCAATCCAAAGCCGAGTCCCCTCCCCCGCTGATGACCACCCGCTTGCCCCGGTAGAACTCCGGGTCCCGGATGATGTATTCCACCCCGTGGTCCTCGTATGCCTCCAACCGTTCCACCGGGGGCTTTCGGGGTTCGAAGCAACCCAGTCCGCCGGCGATGGCTACAATCGGTGCGCGGTGAACCGTTCCGCGGTGGGTGGTGACGAGGAATTGGCCTTCATCATCGCGCTCAATGGACTCCGCACGTTCACCGAGGGTGAAACCGGGCTGGAAAGGCGCCGCTTGTTCCATCAGGCGGTCCACCAATTCACCGGCGAGAATGCTCGGATACGCAGGAATGTCGTAGATGGGCTTCTTCGGATAAATCTCCGAGCACTGACCCCCCGGCTGCGGGAGGGCATCGATCAGGTGGCAGCGCAACTTGAGCAATCCGGCTTCGAAGACCGTGAACAGGCCACAGGGTCCAGCGCCGATGATGAGGATGTCGGTTTGAATCATACTTGGTGGGTCCTAGCGGGTCCTACCCGGGCCGCAAAAGTAAACACGGAACAAAGTCTGCACCTGCTTGTTCTCAGGTACCGCATACAAATTGGGAAACACCCGGTCAGGCCCGCAGGTTCACGGCTTCGACGCCCAGAATCTCCGGTGCAGCTTGCCGAACTGCCTGCTCCACCCCGCCCCGCATGGTCATGTGCATCATCGAACAATCCGCGCAAGAACCCTGCAGTTCCACAAGCACCCTGAGGTCCTCGGTGATTTCCAGCAAACGGATGTCCCCTCCATCCGCAGCCAAGTAGGGACGCAGAGAGGCCAAGGCCTGTTCCACGCGCTCCTGCAGTGCCGGGGGGGGTAACGTTTCCATGAAGACCAAATTTCGGAAAGGAATGCCGTTTCTCAATCCACCCGTTTGCCCAATCTCCGCAACAACTCCGCAATCACCGCCTTGAACGCTCCGGCAGCTGCTGTTTCGCCCTGCAACACGGCGGGGCGCCCGACATCCCCTGCTTCTCGGATGCTCTGGATCAACGGCAACTCGCCCAAAAACGGCACATCCAGCGCCTCGGCCAGGCGTTTGACCCCGTCCTGACCGAAGAGGTAATAGCGGCGATCGGGCAAGTCAGGCGGCGAAAAGTAGGCCATGTTCTCGATCAGCCCCAGCACGGGCACCGCAATTCCCTCCAACCGGAACATGCCTACCCCCTTGCGTGCATCTGCCAGCGCCACCTCTTGGGGCGTACTCACCACCACGGCGCCGGTGAGGGGCACTTGCTGAACCAAGGAAAGGTGGATATCACCCGTTCCCGGCGGCAAATCGATGATCATGAAATCCAAGGGGCCCCAATTGGCGTCGGTGAACAACTGCGTCAAAGCCCGGCTCGCCATGGGCCCACGCCAAACGATGGCCTGGTCCGGGTCGGCGAAAAAGCCGATGGAAAGAACCTTGACGCCATATTGCTCGAGCGGCTCGATCAGCAACCGGTCCCCCACTTGGACGGAGCCCGGTTTCTCACGGGCCACGTCGAACATGGTGGGCACACTGGGGCCATGGATGTCCGCGTCACAAATCCCCACGCGGTAGCCCAGTTGGGCCAAACCCACGGCCAAATTCGCAGCCACGGTGCTCTTGCCCACCCCTCCCTTTCCGCTGGCCACTGCGATCACGGTGCCCACGCCGGGCAGGACCTTGCGGGTCTCGGGGGTTCGTTCCTCTGCCCCCAGCGCCCGAACCTCCACTTGCACCTGGTCTCGGGCCGGAGCACCCAGCGCCCGTTCTAGGGCAAACAGGACCGCCTCTTGCATCCGGTTGCGGGCGTGCATGGCCGGGTTCGTCGTTTTAACCACCAACCGATGGCGACCGTTTTCACCCGCCGCTTCCTCCCATGATACGAAGCCCAGCGTCACGATGTCCTTCCCCAACTCCGGATCCATCACCCCACTCAGGGCCTCCCAAACCGCTTTTTGGCTGATCATGTTGTCTTCGTTCCTTGGCGCTGCGTACAAATATCCGAAGCCGGGTCGAATCGGACCGCTGCAAAATGCAACACCCTGCCCCCTTCCGTTTCCACCCCCTCCGCAGCGAGCACAGCTTCCATTCCCCCCGGACCCGGAAAATGGACGGCCCCCGTGAGCCCACCCCAACGGTTCACGACCCGGTGCGCCGGAACGGGCGGTTCCACCCCTCCCGAACGATTCAACGCCCACCCCACCCGGCGAGCCGCCCCCGGCGATCCCGCCCATCGCGCCACATCTCCATACGTCGCCACACGACCAGCCGGGATGCCACGCACCACAGCGAAGACCGTCTCCGCAAATCCCACCTGTGCCCCAGCCGCCATTCGCCCGTTAAAATTGAACCTGCAGGTAATGAATTTTTCGGCCTTCCGCCAACCAGCGCTGCTCGTAGAACGTGCGGATCTCCAACAGCACGCGCAGCTCCTCGGGCACCCGGTGGACCAATTCCCCATACACATCCTCGCTGTCCCATACCAGCGAATAACCCGCTTCCAGGTAACTCTCCTTGGTGAGGGCGTACAACAAGGGACTGTCTGATTTCACATGGATGCGGCCTCCCGGTCGCAGGAACTGCCGGTAGCGCTCCACAAAGTGCGCGGACGTGATCCGCTTGGTTCCCTTCTCGTCCTTCGGTTGGGGATCCGAAAATGTAAGCCAAACCTCCTCCACCTCGTCCGCCCCAAAAAACCGATTCACAAATTCAATGCGGGTCCGCAGGAACCCCACGTTGGGCAAGGCCTCCTCGTGCGCGGTCTTCGCCCCGCGCCAGAACCGGTGTCCCTTGATGTCCACCCCGACGTAATTCCGGTTGGGATCGCGGCGCGCCTGCGCAACGGTGTATTCCCCTTTTCCACAGCCCAGCTCGAGCACCAAGGGGCGGTCGTTCTGAAACACGGACTGCGCCCAGCGCCCCTTGTGTTCAAATTCTGCGCCTTCGACCGCCGCTTGCAAGGGTGGTTCGAACACGCGTTCGAAGCCCCTGTTTTCTTGCCATTTGGCCAGTTTACCTTTGCCCATGAAAGGCCAAATTTACAGAACTTCACCGCGATGAACGCGCCGTCCCCGCCCCAGCCGCAACGCACAATCCTCTTCGGCATCCTCGATTGGGGGATGGGGCACGCCACGCGGTCCGCACCTTGGGTGGAGCAGGCTTTGCAAGGCGGGCACCGGGTCCATGTCGCGAGTGGCGGCACGGCGCTGGCTTGGTTGCGCCAACACTTCGCGGGTCAGGGGGTGACGTTCCATGAGAAGCCGGGTGCGGTGATCACGTACGCACGGCGCGGAACGCTGGCCCGGATCGCCTGGCAGATGCCGGGGTTTCTGCGGTCGGTTCGGGCGGAGGGGCGCTGGGCAGCGCAGTTGGTGCGTGAACAGGGGGTCACCCACATCCTCAGCGACAACTGCTACGGAGTTCGGGCGGCCGGGGTCCCATCGGTGCTCGTGACGCACCAGCTGCACCTGCCGGTGCCGGCCCTGCTCCGGCCCTGGGCGAGGGGGGTGGTCCGAGGTTGGTGCGCCGGGTTCGGTGAGGTCTGGGTTCCCGATGTCGGTGGTCCCACGGGCTGGAGCGGCCGGCTCAGCCGGCCGGCATTGCACCCCGTCACCCGGTACGTCGGGGTCATCAGCCGGCTGGCTGCCAGCGCCCCCGGCCCGGGAGCACCGGGAGCCGGAGGCGCCCCGAACTTCGGTACCGTGGGCCTCATCAGCGGTCCGGAGCCGCACCGCACCCTGATGGAAACAGCGCTCCGCCAGGGACTGCAGCGGCGCGGCGAACCCGCCCTGCTCATCGTCGGGAACCCCGAGGGGGGCCGGCGCACCGACGGCTGCGTCACCACCTGGTACAACCCGCCCACCCACGAACTGCGCGCGGCGCTGACCCGGGCCCACACCCGGATCTGCCGCGCCGGCTACTCCACCGTGATGGACCTCGCTGCCTTGGGCCTGCAAGCCATCCTCGTCCCCACCCCAGGCCAACCCGAGCAAACCTACCTCGCCCGCTTCCTAGCCCGGTCGTATGGCTGGACCGTGGTCGAACAGCACCACCTCGGGAAGGGGGACTGGCCGGCCGCCACCGGCCGCTTTCCGACCGAACCGGATGCAGCGGATGGGTTGCCGAATGATTTGGCCTTCCATACTTTCGAGCGCTGGCTC
>Ga0172372_10009699_pt1 | contig 12480 bp, 8 predicted proteins | sample LakKiv5m_2_FD_114544 | JGI IMG/M metagenome (GOLD analysis project Ga0172372, IMG submission 114544) | Freshwater microbial communities from Kabuno Bay, South-Kivu, Congo - kab_092012_9.5m | ecosystem: Environmental > Aquatic > Freshwater > Lake | place: Democratic Republic of the Congo...
GGAGGTGGTTGATTTCCTCAAAAACCCCAAAAAATACACCGCATTGGGAGGCAAAATCCCCAAAGGCGTTTTGTTGGTTGGCCCTCCAGGTACCGGGAAAACCCTGTTAGCCAAAGCGGTAGCAGGCGAAGCTCAGGTTCCGTTTTTTACCCTTAGCGGCTCGGATTTTGTAGAGATGTTTGTGGGGGTAGGCGCTAGCCGGGTCCGTGATTTGTTCAAACAAGCCCGTGAAAAAGCCCCTTGCATCATTTTTATTGATGAAATTGATGCGGTGGGCCGTTCCCGTGGCAAGAATCAAATCATGGGCGGCAACGACGAGCGCGAAAGCACGCTCAATCAACTCCTGGTGGAGATGGACGGATTTTCAACGGATTTGGGTATCATCATGATGGCCGCCACCAACCGCCCGGATGTATTGGATGCCGCTCTTTTGAGGCCGGGTCGCTTTGACCGTCAAATCAGCATCGATCGACCGGATTTGGTGGGACGGGAACAAATCTTCAACGTTCACCTCAAAGCCCTCAAACTGGCCGCAGAGGTTGATGCCCACAAGCTGGCAGAACAAACTCCGGGATTTGCCGGAGCAGAGATCGCCAATGTTTGCAACGAAGCTGCCCTCATCGCCGCCCGAACCGACAAAAAAGAAGTGGAAATGATCGACTTTAACGCGGCGATAGACCGGGTTATTGGCGGTTTGGAAAAGAAAAATAAAATCATATCCCCCGAAGAGAAAAAGATTGTGGCCTACCACGAAGCAGGGCATGCGGTGGTCGGGTGGTTTTTGGATGGTACCGATCCGTTGGTCAAAGTTTCGATTGTACCCCGCGGTGTTGCAGCCTTGGGTTACGCCCAGTATCTCCCCAAAGAACAATACCTCTACACCACCGAGCAGTTAATGGACTCGATGTGCATGACCCTTGGCGGGCGGGCAGCCGAAGAGATTGTTTTTGGCCGCATTAGCACCGGGGCTCAGAACGATTTGGAACGAATAACGCGAATGGCGTACGGTATGGTCACCCTGTACGGTATGAACAAAGCGGTGGGTCCCGTTAGTTTTAACGATACCCAAGGGGAGTATCAATTCCGCAAACCCTATTCCGAGGAGACGGCCCTGCTCATTGACCAAGAGGTCCGATCCATCATCGACCAGGCCTACCAAAAAACCCTGGCCTTGATCCGGTCCAAAAGGGATATTTTGGAGGCTATCGCTTTGGAGTTGTTGGCCAAGGAAGTCATTTTTCAGGTGGATCTGGAACGCCTTGCCGGCCCCAGGCCTTTTGAAAACAACGACCCCGCTTGATCATGGGGTTATCCTCCCGTGAAGCGGTCATTCAGAGGTTGCGCAAAGCGCTGATTCACCCTTCGGATCCGCCCCAAAGAGTGCGTCCCGAAGCAGCAGACGAGGATCCCTTCCAACCTCTGGAAGAAGATTTGGCCGTGGCCTTTGCCAAACGACTTTTGAACCTTAACGGTCGATTTGTCTATGCCGAGAATCAGGAGGAATGGTTGGAATACCTGCAACGTGGGCATGAAGAAACCCAAAACGCCCCGATTTTCTGCGTGGAACCGGAGGCCCAGGCCTGGCTGCAAAAGGCGGGACTAACGTATTCAACCGACCCCACCCTTATGGATGATACGAGCATTGGGGTGACGGGCTGTGAGGCCTTGATTGCCTGGAGCGGATCGGTCATGGTGAGCTCAGCCCAGGCCTACGGTCGCAGCATGACGGTGTATCCTCCGGTACATTGGGTATTGGCCCGCAGTAGTCAATTGGTTCCGCGACTCAAAGACGCCATGGCCCTTTTGAGGGATCGTTATCCCGATCAGCGTTTGCCGTCCATGCTATCCACCATCACCGGACCAAGCCGGACAGCAGATATCGAAAAAACCTTGGTCTTGGGTGCCCACGGACCACGCGCGCTGTGGGTTTTTTTGTTGGAGGAGGCATGAAGTCCGTCTATTTACTCAGTGATTTTCACCTGGGTAGTCCCTCGGTGCAGGCCTCCAGGTCCAGAGAACATTTGTTGTTGAAATTCTTTGAAGAAACCCAAAACGACGCATCGGCGTATTATTTGTTAGGGGACGTTTTTGATTTCTGGTTTGAGCTTCGACGCGCCATACCCAAGCACTTTGTGCGTTTGCAGGGTTGCTTGGCCCGCCTGACCGATGCCGGTTTGCCGGTTCATTATTTTACGGGTAATCACGACGGTTGGACCTTTGGTTATTTGGAGGAAGAGCTGGGCGTGGTTTTGCACCGCGATACACTCATAACCGAATGGGATGGAAAGCGGCTTTTGCTGGCCCATGGTGATGGCAAAGGTCCAGGCGATCAAGGCTATAAACGACTCAAAAAGGTTTTCAATTCGCCTCTCAATCAACGGCTTTTTGGTTGGCTTCATCCCGATTTTTCCTTTGGAATTGCCCAAAATTGGTCGCGTCAAAGCAGGGCCTCCCAAGTCCCCGAATACGATCCAGATTCACCGTCATTGGGGACCTTTGACCCCAACCAGGAATGGTTGTATCATTATTGCCTGCGCAAGCAAGATGAACAAAAGCAGTTGGGGCAGTCCGGCTTTGATTATTTGGTTTTTGGGCATCGTCATCTGCCGATTTTTTGTCCATTGCCCGGGGGTGGAACGTATGTGAATTTGGGCGAATGGATAGAAAAGCCCACCTACGGACGCTTTAGAGATGGCCAATTGGAACTTTTTAGCTATCCTGGCCACGAACCCACCGGTTTTGGAAGAATGCCCCTTGCCTCCCCGCCGGTTCTGCCGAATATATCTTGACCTATGCTCGATCGTATTGCTCCATTACAAGCCCGCTTCAACGACCTGGAACGCTCTTTGCAAGACCCCGCCGTCTTTGGCGATTCAGCCAAAATGGCCTCTCTTAACAAAGAATACCGTAGACTTCAAAAGATATTGGATGTAGCCGATCGTTACCGCAAAACCTTGCAGCGGATTGAGGATGGCAAGATTTTTTTGACCGAAAATAACGATCCCGAATGGGCGGCCTTGGGAAAAGAGGAATTGGATCAGGCCCAAACGGAATTGCCCTTGTTGGAAGAAGAGTTGACTTGGCTCCTCATTCCCAGGGACCCCGAAGACCACAAGGATATTCTTTTGGAAATCAGAGCCGGAACAGGGGGCGACGAAGCTGGCCTGTTCGCTGGCGAATTGGCACGGATGTACCAACGTTATTGTGAAAAACAGGGATGGCGTGTGGAGTTGCAGGATGCGAGCGAAGGGACTTTGGGAGGTTTCAAAGAAATTATTTTCCGGGTAAGCGGGGATGAGGTGTACGGTACCCTCAAGTTTGAATCCGGGGTTCATCGCGTCCAAAGGGTTCCAGCCACCGAAACCCAAGGCCGAGTGCATACCTCCGCCGCCACCGTTGCGGTGATGCCCGAAGCCGAAGAAATTGATGTGGTCCTCAATCCCGCCGATATTGAATTGCAGACCGCCCGTTCGGGGGGAGCCGGGGGACAGAACGTGAACAAGGTCGAGACCAAAGTCATGCTAACCCACAAACCGACCGGCATTGTGGTGACCTGCCAAGTAGAGCGCTCCCAATTAGGCAACCGAGCCCGCGCCATGGAAATGCTGAGAACCCGACTCTACGAACTCGAAAAGCAAAAAGCAGACGCCGAAGAGGCGGGCAAACGTAAGTCCATGGTTTCTACCGGGGATCGCTCTGCCAAAATTCGGACGTATAATTTCCCTCAAAGTCGCGTTACCGACCATCGCATTGGCCTGACCGTCTACTCCCTGGACCAATTCATGGATGGGGATTTGCAGGATATGATTAACGCCCTCAAAGTGGCCGAAAACACCGAACGCTTGGCCGGTCTGAAATCCTGATTTTGGGCCTACCTTGGTTATCCCTAGCCCGTATTTTATCCTAAGAAATTTTCAAGCCCTACCGTGAATTCCAATTCTGACCCCAAAGATCAAGCCGTCATCGCCGCCATCAAAGGCTTGGTTATGGACGCCACCGCCGCAGCCCGCTCCGGTCATCCGGGTGGTGCCTTTTCCTCTTGTGATTTTGCAGCGCTGCTGTGGATGGAGACCCTGCATTATGCACCCGGTTTTCCGCAGTGGGCGTATCGTGATCGCTTTGTGTTATCGGCCGGGCATGAGTCCATGTTGCTTTATAGTTTACTCCATTTGGCCGGTATGCTTAGCTTGGACGAAATCAAAAGATTCCGACAGTTGGGTAGCCTCACCCCGGGTCATCCAGAAAGTCATTTAACCCCAGGGGTTGAAGCGACCACCGGTCCTCTGGGTCAAGGGGTTGCCATGGGTGTTGGCATGGCCGTTGCTGCCCTGCAAGAGCAAGCACAGCGCCTTGACGTGACAACACCGCAACGACTACCCCGAATTTGGGTTTTGGCAGGGGATGGGGATCTCCAAGAAGACGTCGCCTTGGGAGCCTGCCAACTGGCCGGCCATTGGTGTTTAGGAAATCTGGTCCTTTACTACGACAAAAACGATATCCAAATTTCTGGTTCCGTTGATCGGGTGAGCTCGGTGAATTTCAAGGGTTTGTTTGAATCCATGCAATGGGATGTTTTGGAAATTGATGGGCATGACCATGCGGCGATTCGCCAAGCCCTTGACCTTGGTACCCGAAACGATCGCTCCAAGCCCCTCCTCATCCTGGGCCAAAGCACCATGGCCAAAGGCGCAGCCACCATGGAAGGATTGGCCAAAACCCATGGAGAACCGCTACCGGCCCAAGAAATTGCCGCCACCAAAACCCTGTTGGGTTTGAACCCGGAGGCCCACTTTGCGGTAAACGCGGAGGTTTACTCGCATTTTACCCGTCGCTTGGCCCTGCTTAATCAAGAAGCAAGTACCTGCACCCATTCACCATCCCTACCCCTACCTGATGTCGCCTGGCCATCCTACGAAACGGGACAAAGCCTGGCCACCCGGGTTGCATTTGGACAGGCATTGGCTCAAATGGGTTCCGTGATGAGCGGCCTTACCGGAGGTAGTGCGGATTTGGAGCCCTCCAACAACACCGCGGCCTTTGCAGGTGTCGTGGGAGAATTTCATCGAAACAACCGAGCCGGGAGAAACCTGGCTTTTGGGGTTCGGGAATTCCCCATGGCCGCCATTCTCAACGGTATGGCGTTGTATAGCCCTCATATTAAGCCTTTTGGCGCCACCTTTTTGACTTTTTCAGATTACATGCGCAACGCGATCCGCATGAGTGCTATTCAGAAATTGTCGGTTCTCCATGTTTTTACCCACGATTCAATTTTTTTGGGAGAAGATGGCCCAACGCACCAATCCGTCGAACATTTGATGAGCCTGCGTGCTATTCCGGATTTGTGGGTTCTGCGTCCGGCGGATGCCCGAGAAACCCAGGCCTGCCTTCGACTTTGGTCCGCAAACGCCCATCAACCGGCGGTTCTGGCCTTGACCCGTCAAAACGTTCCAACCTTGGCCTGCACCGAAGGGTCCATGGAATCTTTGGACCGAAACGTGGCCAGGGGTGGATACTTGGCTTGGGAACAAATCGGCCATAAGCAGGACTTGGAGCCATTGTACGGCTACGCCACGGGTTCCGAGGTAGCGACCCTTATTGAGGCTTGTCAACTTTTGTCGGAGGCCGAAGGTTCGGTCCCCGCCCGAACGATTCGGATCTATTCGATTCCTTGCTGGGAACTATTGGATCAACAACCGGAGGATTACCGTGCCTCGATTCGGGGCCCCAAAAATGCGAAGCGGGTTTCTATGGAGGCCGGAGTCACCCAAGGATGGGCTAGTTTCACCGGTCTGGATGGGCTTCAAATTGGAGTCGATACCTTTGGTTATTCTGCACCAGGTCCCGATTTGGCCAGACATTTTGGACTGGAGGCGGCTCAAGTAAAGGATCGCATCCTCGCTTGGCTGCAAATCCTTCGTAATTGACGATGGCAGGCGTCCGGCCCCTTAACTTTAAACCTATGCCGATGATATCCTCCCCCTTTAACCTGCGCAGCCTTGCGCTTGCTCCTTTGACCAAGTCCTTGGTTGGCCTCTGGGTGTTGTTGGCCTTTTCGGCCCAGGCGCAACCCAACCCCAGCCCAGGCAAGCCCCAAACCCGTCCGGTTTGGATCACCGGGGCAACGATCCACGACGCAGTCCAAGCGCCCTACCAAGGGGTTGTTGGTTTTGAGAACGGTCAACTGATTTATGTAGGCCGTGGGGCTGAAATTCGTTTGGATCCAGAACGTGCGGAAATCATCGATGCCAACGGTCAGCATATCTACCCAGGGTTCATTGCCCTGCATACTCTTTTGGGGTTGTACGAAATCGAATCGGTGAGGGCAACGAGAGATCATACCGAATCCGGTACCCTAAACCCGCATGTCCATGCATTGATTGCCTACAATTCCGATTCGCGGATTGTTCCAACGGTCCGTAATCACGGAATTTTGTTGGCCCAAATCGCCCCGGAGGGTGGTCTAATTTCGGGGCGTTCGGCGGTCGTTCAATTGGATGCTTGGAACTGGGAAGATGCCTGCATCAAACCCGCGGATGGTATGTATTTGCAATGGCCTTCCATGAGCAACCTCAGCGGGCCACGGGCCCCTTCAACCGAAGAACAGGAAAAAGCCAGAAACTTGACTTTGGCTACCTTGGAACAATTCTTGAACGAAGCCCAAGACTACCACCGCGACCAGAGCCAACGCCCCGTCAACCTGAAACTTGCGTCAGCTGCGGGACTTTGGACCGGCAACACCAAAATGTTTGTCCGGGTAAGCGAGGCCAAAGGGATGGTGGCCGCTGTCGAGTTTTTGGCACGCTGGAACATCAAGCCGGTTTTGGTGGGTGCCGAAGAGGCCGACCAAATCCAAGACTGGCTGGCTTCCCAAAAGATTGACTTGATTTTGAACAAAGTTCATCGCCTACCCAACCGCGATGGGGACCCGGTCTATTCGGCCTACGATGCCCCCGCTCGTTTGGCTCGTGCCGGGGTTCGCTTTGGCTTTAGTATGGATGGTGCTTGGAATCAGCGAAATCTCCCTTACCAAGCGGGCCATGCGGTCGGTTTTGGACTGGACACACTGCGTGCTCTACAAGCCCTCACCTTGGATGCCGCTCGAATTTTGGGCATAGAGGCCCGTTACGGGAGTTTGGAAGTGGGCAAAAGCGCCACCCTTTTTGTTTCGTCGGGGGATGCCTTGGATATGCGGGGGAATAACCCAATACACGCTTTTGTGGATGGCCGAAGGGTCAATTTGGACGACAAACAAAAAGCGCTTTATCGCAAATTCAGCGATAAATACCAAATCCAAGCGCGATAAGCGAATCTAGAACCCTGCGTTTGGGGTTATTCGGCAAACATCGCCTGAAGGCGCTCGGCAATAGCATCCGCGCTGTGGCCTTCAATCCCACTCCGCTCAATTAAATGAGCCAGTTGCCCGCCTTTGAATAGGGCAATGCAGGGAGAGGACGGGGGATACGGCAAAAAATGGGTCCGCATTTCATCCACCGCATCGGTCTCCATGCCCGCAAATACCGTGAATCGTGCCTGGGGTGCCTTGGAATTCTCCAGGGCTTTCCGTATCCCTGGCCTAGCATTCGCGGCAGCGCATCCGCAGACCGAATTAACCACCACCAAAGCGGTATCGTCCTTGCGGTTTACAAAATCCTGGACTTGCTCCGGGGTTCTTAGTTCTTCAAAACCCAAGTCGGTGAGCTCTTTGCGCATAGGCGCTACCATAAATTCGGGATAAGGCATAAGGGTTGTTTGAGGTTAAAATCCTGGGCGGTGAATGACGAACAATCCCAACCGCCTTTACCGCAAAAATACAACGCTTTACCCCTAGCCTTCGTATATTGGCGCCCCAAACCCAAACTTATGGAAAGCGCTGTTGCTCAATACAAAGTCAAAGATATCTCCCTAGCCGAATGGGGTCGTAAAGAAATTCGCTTAGCCGAGGCCGAAATGCCCGGTTTGATGGCGCTTCGCGATGAATTTGGCGCTAGCCAGCCTCTCAAAGGGGCACGCATTGCCGGTTGTCTGCACATGACCATCCAAACAGCCGTGCTTATCGAAACCCTCAAAGCCCTGGGCGCTGAGGTGAGCTGGTCTTCGTGCAATATTTTCTCCACCCAAGACCACGCGGCAGCAGCCATTGCAGCGGCAGGTATTCCCGTCTATGCCTGGAAAGGCATGACCGAAGAGGAATACGAGTGGTGCATTGAGCAAACCCTCTATGCCTTTGAGGGCGGACAGGCGCTGAACATGATTCTGGATGATGGTGGTGACTTGACCAATGTGGTTTTGGACCGCTATCCCGAAATGGTTGCTGGGATTCGTGGAATTTCCGAAGAAACCACCACCGGGGTTGCTCGTCTGTACAAGCGGATGCGCGAAGGCACCTTGCCTGTTCCGGCCATCAACGTGAACGATTCGGTTACCAAATCCAAATTTGATAACAAATACGGATGCCGCGAATCTGCTGTGGATGCTATTCGTCGTGCAACCGATGTTATGATGGCCGGTAAAGTTGCCGTCGTATGTGGGTACGGTGACGTGGGTAAAGGCACCGCAGAAAGTCTCCGCGGAGCAGGCGCTCGGGTTATTGTTACCGAAATCGATCCCATTTGTGCTCTTCAAGCCGCCATGGACGGTTACCAAGTCAAAAGATTAGACCATGTCATCGACCAAGTGGATATGGTAATCACCGCTACGGGTAATTGTAACATTGTGACCGATAGGCATTTCCGCAAAATGAAAGACAAGACCATTGTTTGCAATATTGGTCACTTTGATAACGAAATCGATATGGCCTGGTTAAACAAAAACCACGGACAGACCAAGTATACCGTAAAGCCCCAAGTGGACGTTTACACCATCGAAGGTCGCGAAATTATTGTGTTGGCCGAAGGGCGTCTGGTTAATCTGGGTTGCGCTATGGGGCATCCAAGTTTTGTCATGTCCAACTCATTTACCAACCAAACCTTGGCTCAAATGGAATTATGGAGCAACGCAGGGCATTACAGCAACCAAGTGTATGTACTCCCCAAACACTTGGACGAAAAAGTTGCCGCATTGCACCTTTCCAAGGTAGGCGCCGAACTTGAAGTTTTGAGCAACGAACAAGCCGACTACATTGGGGTTGGCCTCAACGGTCCTTTCAAAACCGAAATGTACCGCTACTAAGATCCCGTTTAGAGGAGAAAGGTCTTCCTTTCCTCGATTCCTCCAAAATGAAAAGGGCTGCCTCCGGGCAGCCCTTTTTGTTGGCCGACTAGGTCTCGAACCTAGACTCTTCTGAACCAAAATCAGACGTGTTGCCAATTACACCATCGGCCAGATTGGTCCCCCCAGGGACGTGAAACTCCTCCTTAAAAAAGGAATCCGCCCGCGTTGGGAGGGCAAATATAGCCCGATTCGAGGCATTTATCCCTATTTTCGGGGCTAAATTGATGAGAAATGAGCTATCAGAAAATTAACAACCTCCTGGGATGGTTGGTTTTTGCCTTTGCCACGGCTGTCTATACCCTCACCTTGGAACCGACGACGTCTTTTTGGGACTGCGGTGAATTTATATCGGCTTGTTTCAAGCTCCAAATCATGCACCCCCCGGGTGCTCCATTTTTTATGTTGACTGGGCGCCTGTTTACCCTTTTGGCTGGTAGCCCCGAAAATGTAGCCTGGTCGGTCAATTTTTTGAGCGGACTGACATCCGGGTTTACCATTCTTTTCTTGTTCTGGACGATTACGGCCCTGGCTCGCAAAATCGTTGAGAAAGACGAAACCGGCGTCTCAGGACCGTCTCTTGCGCTGGTCATGGGTTCCGGCTTGGTGGGTGCCTTGGCTTATACCTTTTCGGATTCGTTTTGGTTCTCCGCTGTTGAAGGTGAGGTCTATGCTTATTCTTCTTTTTTCACCGCCGTCGTTTTTTGGGCCGTGCTCAAATGGGAGCGTGTTGCCGATGAGCCTTACGCGAACCGTTGGCTTTTGCTCATCGCTTACCTCATGGGCCTGTCCATCGGTGTTCACTTGCTCAATTTGCTTGCGATACCGGCAATTTGCTTGGTGGTTTACCTACGACACAACAACCCTACGCCTCGAGGCGTTGTCGTGAGCCTTTTGGCTTCGGTCGGTGTCCTAGCTTTTGTGCAATACGGCATTATACCCGGTTTGCCCTCGCTGGCCTCCAAATTCGAGCTTTTGGCCGTGAACAGCCTCGGACTGCCCTTTGGCGCTGGGAACTGGGCGTTTGCTTTGCTTTTCGTTGGCGGTTTGGGTTTCGGGATTTTTTATACCCAACGTCAGGGCCTTTTGCTTTGGAACCAATTGCTACTGGGGACCGCCTTTGTGGTGATTGGTTATTCCTCGTACAGCATGATTGTGATCCGATCCCATGCGGATCCTTCCATTAACATGAATAAACCATCGGATATTTTTTCGTTGTTATCCTACATCAACCGGGAGCAATACGGAGACCGGCCTCTGATTACTGGTCCATATTTTACAGCCGAAGTCGTTGATCAAGAAGAGGGCCCCATGAAATACCGCAAGGGACCCAACAATTACGTGGAAGTCGGTCGGGACATTATACCGATTTACGACCCAACTCATAACACATTTTTACCCCGAGCCTACAAGCGCGCTGGGACGCAACAACGCCATATTGATTTCTATAAATCCTGGCTCGACCTGAGGGATGGCGAAAAGCCTCGTTTCTCGGATAATATGAATTTTTTGTTCACCTACCAGCTGGGGCACATGTATATGCGCTATTTCATGTGGAATTTTGTCGGTCGTCAAAACGATATCCAGGGACATGGACGCGATTTCGAAAAAGGTAACTGGATTAGCGGAATTGAGGCGATTGATGAATCCCGCGTTGGGCCAACCGCCAAACTCCCTGCCCATCGCAAAGGGAACAAAGCGCGCAATACCTACTTTGGATTACCCTTGCTCTTGGGGCTCCTGGGGCTTTGGTATCATTTCAAAAAGGCCAAAGGTGATGCCTGGACGGTTTTTTTGCTGTTCCTGCTCACCGGTATCGCTATTGTTATTTATTTGAATTTCGAGCCCCTGCAACCAAGGGAGCGGGACTATGCCTATGTTGGTTCCTTCTATGCCTTTGCGGTTTGGATTGGGCTTGGGGTTATGGCTTTGGGTCGTCTGTTGGGTAGCCGTTTGAGCCCATCCTTGGCCGCCCCCTTGGTGGTCTTGGTTTGTTTGGGTGTTCCGGCTTTGATGGGAGCCCAAAACTGGGATGACCACGACCGTTCCGGTAAATACACCGCCAGGGATATCGCGGTGAATTACCTGGAGTCTTGCCCGCCCAATGCGATTTTGTTTACCATGGGTGACAACGATACCTATCCCTTGTGGTATGCCCAAGAAGTGGAGGGCATCCGATCCGACGTACGGGTTGTTAATTTGAGCTTGTTGGGTACCGATTGGTATATCGACCATTTGCGACGCAGCATGAACCAAAGTGAGGCGATTCCTTTGAGCATTGCCCAAGATAAAATTGCGATGGGCACGAGGGATTATGTTCCGTTCTACGACCGCAAACTCGAAGGCCATTACGACTTGGAGCAATTGGTTCAATTCATGGCCAGCGACGACCCTTCGGCGAAATTGCCTACCCAGAGTGGAACCATGATCAATTATTTCCCAACCCAAAATTTCTCCCTTCCGGTTAACTTCCAAAACGCTTTGGCACAGGGAGCTGTTACAACAGCGGATTCATCGCGTACCCCACAGCGCATTGAATGGACCTTTGCTCGCAACGGGGTGATGAAAAACGATTTGATTATCATGGACCTGTTGGCCCAGAATCGCTGGAAGAGGCCGGTTTGCTGGACTGTTTCGATGGGTTCCGAACAATACCTGGGCTTGGAAGATTATTTCCGCTTGGAGGGTCTTGTTTATCGCCTAACCCCTTTTCGGGTGCCAGCCAACCAAGGGATGCCATCTCAAACCGCGGTCGATATCATGTTGGAGAATTTCACCAAAAAATTCCGTTGGGGTCGCATGAAAGAAGAAATTTATATTGACCCCGAAACCAACCGCATGACCATCAACCTGCGCAGTAACGCCATGCGTTTGGTCGAAAATCTTTTGTTAGAAGGCCGCAACAAAGATGCTATTCAAGTTTTGGATCTATGCGATACCGAAATGCCCAATCACAAAATCACCTACCTCCCGTACAACTACCAAATGGTTGAGTTTTACCACCGGGCGGGGGCGTCGGACAAAGCCAATCGCCTGGCCAAAGAGTTTTTTGACACGTACGAATCCGAAGCCGTTTATTTTGCTTCATTGCGCGGAGAACAGCGTAGCTTTTACGAAAGGGATGAACAAGCGGCACGGGCGGTCATGAACGAAATGGTACGTTTGTCCAGAAACTTCGGTCAAGGCTCCTTGGCCGATGGATTTCAGAAACGCCTAACGGCACTTGGTGCTTAAGCCGTTGCGTTTTGTTGGACCCCGGGTCTGTTCCTTCAA
>Ga0172372_10009703_pt1 | contig 12478 bp, 12 predicted proteins | sample LakKiv5m_2_FD_114544 | JGI IMG/M metagenome (GOLD analysis project Ga0172372, IMG submission 114544) | Freshwater microbial communities from Kabuno Bay, South-Kivu, Congo - kab_092012_9.5m | ecosystem: Environmental > Aquatic > Freshwater > Lake | place: Democratic Republic of the Congo...
ATCTTCTTCGAGTCGCCCCACCGCCTCGCCAAGTCGCTCGCCGTCCTCGCCGCACTGGCCCCCGACCGGCCCGTCTGCGTGGCGCGCGAACTCAGCAAAAAATTCGAGGAGTATTGGCGCGGCCCCGCCGCCGAAGTGTCCGCCCGAGCGCAACGCCAGCCGCCCCGCGGGGAAATCTGCCTGCTTGTCGGCGGGCAACCCTGAAGCCTCGCGCCGCCTTGCCGCCGCGGGACGGACGCGGCACCATGCCGTTCCTATGACCGCGCGCCGTTTTCCCTCCGCCGTGGCGGCGACCCTCGTGGCCGCCGCGTCCTGCGCGTCCGCCGCGGAGAACCGCTTTTGGGATTACTACACCCCCTTCCCGAGCAACTTCATCGGCTCGGAGGAATGGTGGCGCGGCGACGCGGCCCTCGGCGACTGGTGGGGCGTGCGCAACTGGCTGGACCAAGACCAAGGCGTCGAATTTTCCGCCACCTACACGACCGACCTCGCGGGGAATCCGTCCGGCGGACTCCGGCAGGGCTTCACCTACACGGACAACATCGCGTTCGGCCTGAGGCTCGATCTGGAAAAACTCGTCGGCTGGCGCGGCGCGACGTTCACCATCGCCGCGACCGACCGCAACGGCGACAGCCTCTCGCAGGATTTCATCGGCAACCAGTTCACCGTGCAGCAGATCTACGGCGGACAAACCGTCATCCTCACCGACCTTTTCCTCACGCAGAGATTCTGGAACGACACCGCGGAGATCAAAGCCGGCCGCTTCTCCGCCGGCGACGACTTCGCCAGCTCGCCGCTTTACTGGCTCTACATGAACAACGGCATCGACGGCAACCCGCAGGCCCTGCCGGTCAACGCCTCGTTCTCCGCCTACCCGTGGGCCAGCTGGGCCGCGCGCCTGCGCTTCGACCCTTCGCCCGACTGGAACGCCATGGCCGGCCTGTATCAGGTGTCCGGACGCACCTTCGCGCGCAATCTCAACGGACTGAACATGGCCTTCGCTCCGACCGACGGTGTCATGTTCGTCGGGCAAGCCGGTTGGACACCGGAATTTTTCCGGAGCCGCGTCAAGCGCGTGCGGACCGAACGCGAGGAAGCGGAGGCACTCGGCGAGCTCGACGGCGGCCTGCACGGCCTGCCGGGGCATTACTGGTTCGGCGGTTACTATTCGACATGGTCGCTCTATTCGCAGTTCGGCTCGGACCAGACGGCGGCCAACGCCTACGGCTTTTACTGGCACGGCGACCAGATGGTTTACCAGGAATCGCCGGGCGGCGACCAGGGTCTCATCCTCTGGACCGCTTTCGTCCTTTCGCCGCAGGAGAACATCGCCAAACTTCCCTTCCAGTGGAACAGCGGCCTCGTTTACCAGGGCTTGCTGCCCGGACGCGACAACGACACGGCCGTCTTCGGCCTCGCCTACGGGAATTTCAGCCCCGACTACGGGCGCGCCGGGCTCGCTTATGACAGTGATGCGGTCGGCTTCGAAATGGCGCTCGAATGGGGCTACCGCATCCAATTCAACCGCTTCCTCTACGTGCAACCCGACGTGCAATACATCGTCCAGCCCGGCGGCACGGGCGCCATCCCGGACGCTTTCGTCCTCGGCGCGCAGATCGGCGTGACGTTCTGACGGAAAGCGGCGGCGCGCCGCCGGGTCCGCGGCTCAGGAGACGAACCGCCCGGTCTCGCGCATCATCTGCCGGAGGCGCGCGAGTTTCTCCGGCCAGTGCGCGCTCCAGCGGCCGACCGGCACCGGGAAACGCTCGGTCCAGTTCTGGTCGCCGATCGCACCGGGCACGTTGAAACGCTCGGCCGTGCCGAACAGATCGGTGATCATGTTGACCGCCAGCCAAGAGTTGCTGGCGAACAGCCCGCGCAGCAACCCCTCGTGGATCTCGTCGCTCCACGGCGCCGGGAGAGGCACGCCCATCTCGGCGAAACGGGCCAGTTCCTGCATCTGCCGCAACGCACGCCCCGCCCGGTCGTGGTCGCCCGACTGCGTGTCGGCCCACCAGCCGTCCCAGTAGGCGCGCAAGGCCGGATGGTCGTGCGTCGCGTAGGTCGCGAGCGACAGGCGCTCGTAATCGCGCCCGGGCACGGGCCAGCCGTCGGGCGCGATTTCCCACTGCGGGATCTTGAAGCCGGGGATCTCCTGCGCCTGGAGCACCGGACGCACATACGGGGACAACTCGCCGAGGTCCTCGGCGATGAGCCGGTGCGGGCCGGTCTCCTCGACGATCATGCGGAAAAGACGGTCGCCCTGCGCGCGGTTGGTCTCGCGGCTCTCCTCCGTCGAGTCATCGCCCGGGACAAAGCCCGGCAATGCGCCGCCGGTGCGCGCCCTGGCTTCCTCCTCGTCCAGCGGCAGGAACTCGTCATTGCGCTCCGGCCGCCACGGGAAACTGTAAATTCGGAAGAAGCCGAGCGCGTGGTCGACGCGCAGGAAGTGGAAAATTTCCATCGTGGTGCGCAGCCGCTGGCGCCACCACGCGTAATCGTCCTTCGCCATCTCGCCCCAGTGGTAAAGCGGGAACCCCCAGTTCTGCCCCCACTTCGCGGTGAACGGATCGGCCGCGAAAACCTTCTCCGGCGGCGCGCCCGCGGACCGCGTCAGGTCGAAAATCCCCGGCTGCGCGAAGACATCGGCGCTGTAGATGCTCACCCCGACCGGCACGTCGCCGACCAGCGCGACACGGCGCTCGTCCCCGTAGGCTTTCAGCGCGGCCCACTGACCGTAAGCGATCCACTGCACGTAGGCGAAAAAGTCGCGCAGGGCGCGGACCTTGCGTTTGTCGGCCGGCGAGGCGGAGGCCAGCCACTTCTTCGCGCCCGCCCAGGTGCGCTGCTTCTTCGGCCAGAGGTCGGTGTTCTCGTTCTCGCCGTGCAGGCGCACCAGCGCGCGAAAGAGAGTGTAAGCTTCGAGCCACCCGGCGTTTTCCCTGGTCCAGGCCGCGAAGGCCCGGGCGCGGCGCGTCTTCTCCCGGACATGTTTGGCTTTGAATTTTTTCCACGCCGCTTGCAGCAGTTCGCCCTTCAGCGCACGCACCCCGCGGTAGTCCACCTTCCCCGCCCGCAAGGCCGCCACATCGTGCGCGGCGCAGATTTTTTTGAAGTCCGCCGCCGACAAATCGCCCAGCGCCGACGGGTTCGTCGCGATCGTCGTCGGATCCAGGGCCAGCGAGCTGATGATGTTGTAAGGGCTGTTGTCGCCGCCCGTCTCGTTGATCGGCAGGACCTGCACCAGCCCGAAACCGTTTTCCGAAGCCCAGTCCACCATCTGCTTCAACGATTCCGTGTCGCCGATCCCGAGGTCGTCGTCCGTGCGGATGGCGAATAGCGGGGCGAGCAGTCCGGACAACTTGCGATCGGGTGAGAGATCCATGGGCGGACCGCGGATTCTGCCTCCGCCCGGGTGGCTCCGGAAGCCCAAACGGGCCGTAACCAGAATTCGGTGTTCGCCTATTGTTTCCGGCTTGCCGCCTCCGGCCCGCTTGTGTAGGCAAGGAATATCCTATGGGCAATCTCACCAAACGCGACATGGTCGTGAAAATCAGCGAGGAAGTGGGCATCACCCAGCAGCAGGCGTTCGCGGTGATCCAGAAAACGCTGGAGCACATCACGGACAGCCTGGCCGACGGCCACAATGTCGAATTGCGGAACTTCGGGGTTTTCGAGGTGCGTTTGACCAAGTCGCGGGTCGGCCGCAATCCGAACAGACCGGAGACCGATGTCGTCATCCCCGCGCGCGCCACGGTCAAATTCAAGCCCGGCAAGATCATGCGCCAGCGCGTGCTGCTGCGCACCGAGCAATTGAGCCGCCAGGCCGCCGCCTGAGCCGGCGCACCGGCCCCTCAATCCCGCACGATCGCGTCGGGCAATTCGTTGGCGTCCCCCGGTGACTTCGGAAAGTGCCGCGCCAGCAACTCCCCCGCGCGGCGGATCCCCTTGACCAACCCGCCGGTGAAACGCCCCTCGACGAAATCGGCTTCCAGCAGCTGCGCGGTCTCCCGCCAGAAATTTTCCCCGCACTTGGCCTGCACCGCCTCGTCGCCGATGACGGCGAACTTCCGGTCGCGAGGCACCACGTAGAAAAGCACCGCGTTGCGGTCCTCCGTGGTGTCCATGTCCAGACGGTGGAACTCCCGGTGTGCCCGCTCGGTCACATCGCGTCCGCGCAAACGCCGGCGCGAAACAAAGACCCGCACCTCGCCGGACGTCCCCCGCTCCGCCTCGCGCACCGCGGCCAGCACCGCCGGCTCGTCGATCTTTTCGAGAAATTCCTTCGCGTTCATGTCACCACCTCCCGCTGGCACCGCCGCCGCCGAAACCACCACCTCCGCCGATCGAGCCGCCCCCGAAACCACCCCCGCCGAATCCGCCGCCGCCAAAGCCGCCCCGTCCGAACCCGCCGCCGTAACCCCCGGGAAAGAACACGTCACGGCGTCCGCGCGGCGTGTAAACCGTGCCACCGTTACCGTGGCTGCGTTGGATGATGATCATCAAAGCGATGATCAGGATAATCCAAAAGATAAACGCAGCGCCGATTTCGCCCGACACCGCCTGCTCCTCGGCCAGCGTGCGACCCGAACCTTCGTATTCGCCACGCGCCGCATCCATGAGGGCCGACACGCCGCGGATGACGCCCCCGCCCAAGTCGCCGGCGCGGAACGACGGGACGATCTCGCGGTTGATGATGTTGTTGGCCAACGCATCGGGCACCGCGCCCTCGAGACCGTAGCCGACCTCGATGCGCAACTGGCGCGAGTTCGGGAAAACAAAAAGGACGATGCCGTTGTCCTTCTCCTTGCGCCCGACGCCCCACGCTTCGGCCGTGCGCTGGGTGAAATCCTCCATCGCGTAGTCCGCCGGCACCTCCGGCAGCACACAGACCCAGATCTGGTCCGACGTCTGACGCTCGAACTGCGCGAGTTCCGCCGACAAAAGCGCCTTCTGCGACGGATCGAGGATCCCCGCGGCGTCGAGAACATAATCCTTCGGCGGGGCCGGCAGCGCGGTCTGCGCGGCCGGGACCGCCGCGGTGATGACCGCGACGGCCGCGCAAAGCAAAGCCGTCAGGCGCGCGCGCACGGGAGAGCGCGGACTACGAACCTTGCTGGTTGCCGAAGTTGAAGTTCACTTCCGGCGCCTGGTCGGACCCCGGACGCGACGCGAAATACGGACGCTCTTTGAAGCCGAGCAACCCGGAGTAGATGACCGTCGGGAACTGCTTGGTCGCCGTGTTGTATTGCTGCACGGTTTCGTTGAACTTGCGGCGCTCGACCGTGATGCGGTTTTCCGTCCCTTCCAACTGCGCCTGCAGATTCTGGAAATTGGCGTTGGCCTTGATGTCCGGATAACGCTCCACCGTGACGAGCAAACGCGACAGCGCGGACGACAACTGGTCCTGCGTCTGCTGGAAAGCGGCCATCGCTTCCGGACTGTCCGGCGGCGAATTCGGATCGACCTTGATATTGTTGACCTGCTGCCGCGCCTGGATCACCTGCGTCAGCGTGTCCTTTTCGAAGTCCGCCGCGCCTTCGACGGTCTTGACGAGGTTCGGGATCAGATCAGCCCGGCGCTGGTAGACGTTTTCGACATCGGCCCAGCTGCTGTCGGTTTGCTGTTTGAGACTGACCAAACGGTTGTAGCCGCAGCCCGTGAGCATCGAAGCCGCGACCATGACAAGAAGAAGACGGGTGAATTTCATAGCGCCGCGGTTTATGACGCAAACGCACCCTGCTGGCGAGGGAATATTCGAGCGTAATCTACTTTCCGGCCAACCTCCGCGCCTCCTGCACCGTATCGATCTCCCCCGCCGTCTTGTCCCGCCGCAACCCCTTGATCCGCGGAAACCGCAAGGCCAAGCCGCTCGGATGCCGCGCACTCGGCTGGATCGAATCGAAAGCCACCTCGATGACCAGCTCCGGCGCGACCTCATGCAACCGCCCCTTCACCCGCCGCACCCTTTCCAAAAACCACGGGGTCAGCTCCGCAATCTCCTGGTCGGTCAATCCCGAGTAAGCCTTGCCGATGGTCAGCAGGGCCCCGCTCTCCGCGTCGCGCACGGCGAACGTGTAGTCGCTCAAAACCTCGCGCCGGCGCCCGTGACCGTATTCCACGCCCGTGACCACGACATCCAAGGTGGCGAATTCCTTCTTCAATTTGATCCAAGCCAATCCGCGCCGCCCCGGCGTGTAGGTGCTCCCCGGGTCTTTACAGACGAGTCCCTCGTTGCCGCGGCCGCGGGCCGCGCGGAATTCCTCCTCCACCGCCTCCGCACCGCCCAGTTGCCTCACCGGCGCCGGCAGCATGGGTTTGCCCAGCGGCAATTTCTCCAAAATCGCCCGCCTCTCGCGCCACGGTCGATCGAGCGCCGTCACGCCGTCGTGCCACAGAACATCGAATGCCACGAATTCGACCGGCACATCCTCGGTCAAAAACAAATCCGCCTCCCGGCGATTGAGTCGCTTTTGCAAATCGAAAAACGTCAGCCGCCGTCCCGCCACCGAGGCCAGGATTTCCCCGTCCAAAACGGCGGAGCCCCTCAACTTCACCGCCGCTTCCGCAATTTCCGGAAACTGCGCCGTGATCCGGCGCAGGTCGCGCGAGAAAATCTCGCAGCGGCCGTCCGCCACGTGCACCTGCGCGCGGATGCCGTCGTATTTGTCCTCCACCCACACCGCCCCCTCCTCACCCGCCAACCTTTCCCAGACGGCTTGGCCATCCGGTTCCGCTCCCGCCAACATGCACCTCACCGGATGAAAGATGCGCAGCCCCGCTTCCCCGAGCTTTCCGTGCCTCGCCACCACCGCCAGCGCCGCCATGTCCCCCAGCAGCATACCGGCGTGCCGCACCGCCTCGGGTTCGGCAGCGAAGGCCGCGACAATGGCCTCCTCGAGCAATCCTTCCTTCAATCCGATCCGCAAATCCCCCGTGAGGATGCGCACGACATAAGACGCCTCGACCGCGCCGCATTCCGCGAAGAACGCCTCCAGCAACGCCTGCTTCTTCACCGGGCCGCGCGCCGCGGCCAGTTGATCGAACAGGTTCCGCACCGCCGCCAAATCCCGGAGCCCCGACCCCTCGCGTCCCGCCATGATCTCGCGCGCCGCCAATCCCGCATCATTGCACCGTCGCGAGATCGCCCGCACCTCGTCCTCGCGCCGCTCTGCTGCCGTTCCAAGCGCGCGCCGCAGCACGGCCCATCCGGTCTGCGCGCTGCGCCCGTCGGTCGGTCCGAACGGCTGACCTGTCAACCACGTCGCCGCACAACGCAAATCCTCGTCTTCGAGCGACCGCAAATAATCCCCCAACAACCCGGTTTTGGCCAGACGCCCGGTGGCTGCACCCACCGCCTCGGCCGTCGCGCAGAATTTCCCGAAAGGTGAATCCGGCACGCCATCCTCCCGGGCCTCTTCGCGCACACGCGGAGCGGGAGCAGGCGCGAAACCGGGGAATTCCAGCTGATCCGGACTGACCAACGACCACGCCTCGATGCCGCGCTCACGCAGATCCCGCGCGAATTCGGACGCATACCCGTGCAAGGTCAACACCCGCCGCGGCTGCACCAAGTCGACATACTTCAGCAAATCATCGTATCCCGCGTGGTCGCTCACCGGGAACGCCGCATCCACCTGGTAACGGTGCAGCGCCCCCGGCAGCATGGCCCAACCGGTCAGCACGGCCACACGCCGCTTTTTGATCCGCTGGATCATGCGCGAGCCGCGCGCGCTGGGCGGACAAATCAGCACGTGGCCCGCCACCTCGGACGCCTTGTATTCGGCGAACTCCGGAAAACCCGGCACCAGATCGCGGTAAATCCGCGTCATCTTGGCCACGGCCCCGTGCAGCATCGGTTGAAGTCCCGCCGCCGCCACCGCGCACAAAATCTCCTGCGCCTTGCCCAAGGAATAACCCAGCAATACCGGCACCTCCCCGTCCTCCAGCGCCTCGCGGCAGAACTTGACCACCTCCGACAACACCTGCCCGGTCGGCGGGAAAACAAACTCCGGTTTGCCAAACGTCGTTTCCATGATGAGCGTGTCCGCCGCCCGCCAAGCGATCCGCTCGCTCGACAATCCCGCGCGCAATTTGAAGTCCCCCGTGTAAAGCAAAGACCCGTCGCCGGTCTGCAAATGCAACTGTGCCGACCCGTGCACATGCCCCGCCGGCAGCAGCGTGAACGCCGCCCCGCGCAACTCCCGCGTCTCCCCGAAAGCCAGCACATGCTCGACCCCCGCCGCCCCCTGCCGCGCCCGCATCAACCGCGACGTCCCCGCCGAAACCACCGTCTCCCGGTGTTTCCCGATATGGTCGCTGTGCGCATGCGAGACAAAGGCCAACCCGCGCGGCATCCGCGGATCCATCCAGAGATCGATCGCCGGCACGTGCACCCCCCCGCGATAAGCCACCTCGATCACGACCGTGACCTCCCCCGCTCCGCGCTCTCCGCGTCTTCCGCGGTTCCCCGCCCCCGCACCGCATCGGCACAAACCTGCTGGAAACCCATAACCATACGCGTATCATAAACAGCCCGCGCTCGAAGCGCACTCCATCCCATGTCCGTCCCGCAAAGCACCATCGCCATAGTCTACGACTACGACCAGACCCTCAGCCCGAATTACATGCAGGAGGAGGCGATTTTTCCGCATTTCGGCATCGACGGGAAACAGTTCTGGCAGCGCTGCGGCGAACTCGTCCAACAGCACGGCTTCGAACACGAGCTGGCCTACATGAAGGCCCTCCTCGATTACCTCGAGCCCGACCGCCCGACCAACGCCCAGCTCCGCGAACTCGGCGCCAGGCTCAGCTTCTTTCCCGGCATCCCGGACATGTTCGAGGAATTCAAACACGGACTCCTCACCACCGAACACGAAGCCCACGGCATCAACGTCGAGCACTACATCGTCAGCTCCGGCCTCAAGGAACTCATCCTCGGCAGCCGCATCGAACCCTACGTGCGCAAAATTTTCGGTTGCGAATACGCCGAGGACAACGACGGACACATCACCTTCCCCAAACGCGTCATCAGCCACACGCAGAAGACGCAATTCCTCTTCCGCATCAACAAGGGCATGCTCGACCTCGCGCAGGACGTCAACGACCACATGCCGCCCGAACTCCGCCCCGTGCCGTTCCAGAACATGATCTACGTGGGCGACGGCCCCACCGACGTCCCCTGCTTCACCGTGATGAAGCAAACCGGCGGACGAGCCATCGCCGTTTACAATCCGGAGGACCAATCGCGGGTCAGTTTCAAAAAAAGTTACCAGCTCACCGCCCACGCCGACCGCGTCCGGCACATCGCGCCCGCCGACTACCGCCCCGGCAGCCACCTCCGCCTTCTCCTCGAGGAGATGATCATGGAAATCGCCGACAGCATCGTCGAACGCCGCCGCGAGGACCTCGAAGCCGCCACCGTCCGCGCGCCGAAACACTGAAATGTAGCGGCGACGTCCCCGCCGCCGGTCGTTATCTCGTTCGCCGCCGGGGACGGCGGAGCTACAGTTTGGCCCAGTGCCCGCCTCCCTCCGCCGCAACCTCCCCCTCTTCGTCGCCTTCCGCGTCCTTTTCCACGCGCGGTTCTATTATCCCGTCATCGGCGTCCTCTTCCTCGACCTCGGCCTCACCCTCGAGCAATACGCGCTGCTCAATGTCATCTGGGCCGCGGTCATCATCGTGCTGGAGATTCCCTCCGGCGCGCTGGCCGATGTCATCGGACGCAAGCGCGTCGTCGTCCTCGCCGCCGCGCTCATGGTGGCTGAAATGGCCGTTTTCGCCTTCGCTCCGCGCGGCGCGTGGATGTTCTGGCTCCTCGTGCTCAACCGCATCCTCAGCGGCGCGGCCGAAGCCTGCGCCAGCGGGGCCGACGAGGCCCTCGCTTACGATTCGCTGCCCGAAGCCGACCGCAAGACCACGTGGCCCCGCGTTCTCGAATCGCTCATGCGCTGGAAATCCGGCGGATTCTTCATCGCCATGGTCAGCGGCGCCGTGCTCTTCGACCAGAGCGTCATGTCATCCCTGCTCGGCTGGACCGGATGGACACCACCGGCCGGCGCCACGGTGCGCTGGCCGGTCTATGCCACGCTCGCCACCTCGATCCTCTGTCTTCTCGTTGCCCTCAATTTCCGCGAGCCGCCGCCGCACACCCCCGCCGGACGCCATGCCGTCGGACGCGCCTGGCAGAATGTCATCGAAGGCGCCGTCCATGTCTTCACCTCGCGCCGCATCCTCTTTCTCATGGTCGCCGCGCTGCTCGTCGACAGCTTCGTCCGCCTCTTTCTCACCTTCGCCAGCAACTACTACCGCCTGATCGAGCTCCCGCCCTTCGTCAACGGCCTGCTCGGCTCCGGCCTCGCCTTGCTCGGCTTCGCCGTCGCACCCGTGGCCAAACGGATGACCATCGGACTTGGAGTCATCGCCAATTACACCATTGTGGCCGCGCTCGTGCTCGTCGGCCTCGCCGGCACGGCCCTGGCCTGGCCTCATTGGGGCGCCTTGGTCGTCATCCCCCTCGGCATCTCGATGTCCCTGCTCCAGTTCTTCACCTCGAACTACCTCAACCAGTGGACCGAATCCCGCGTCCGCGCCACCGTCCTGAGCTTCCGCGGCGTCGCCTTCAACCTCGGTTATGCGGCGGCCGGACTCCTGTTCGCGCAACTCACCGCCCGCCTCCGCACCACGCATCCCGGGGCGGACGAAAACTCGATCTTCGCCATGGCCCTCCCCTGGCTGCCCTCCGCTTTCCTCGCGTGCGGCATCGTTCTCTGGCTCGCGCTGCGCCGGGTCCGTGGCGCAGTCCGGACTTGGCCGCCGGACCGCCCTTGATCAAGCTCGCTCCCGTCGATCCGCATCCGGACCCCGCCCCGTGAACCGCTTTCTTCTTTGCGCCGCACTCGTCCTCGCCTCCACCGCGCCGGGCCCTGCCGCGGATCCGGGCCGGCGGACGCTTTTCGACTTCTCGCAACCGTCCGCCCTGCGCGGTTGGCAGGTCGAGGATGATGTCGTCATGGGCGGACGCTCCGCCGGCAGCTTCACGCGCGATCCGGCCGGCTTCGCCGTCTTCCGCGGGGAGGTCTCGCTCGAGAACGACGGCGGCTTTTCCTCCGTGCAGAGCAACTTCGACCGGATCGACGTCTCCGGTCATCGGCACGCCGTCATCCGTCTCAAGGGCGACGGCAAGGACTACCGCTTCATTGTCGAGGCGGAAAAAGACGCCCGCCATTACTACATGGCCGGATTCACCACCAGCGGCGGCTGGCAGGAAATCAAAATCCCCCTGCGCACCATGTTCCCCGTCCGCCGCGGCGACCGCCTCGACCTCCCCGACTACCCGGCCCGGACCATGTCCCAAGTCCGCTTCATGATCGGCAACGGCCGCGCCGAATCCTTCCGGCTCGAAATCGCCAGCATCGTTCTGGAATAAAGGCGCAAAGGCATCCCGCTGCGATGCACTTCCTGGTTGATATCATCTTTCACGAGGTCTGCGGCTGGATCGGCGCCGCGTTCCTCCGCATCATCACGTTCGGCCGTGTCGATCTCGATTGGGGCGAAGGCGACAGCGAGTCGATCCTCGCGGAATGGACCGGTCTGCTCGTGCTCGTCGGATTGATCGTCTCGGCCTTCCTGCTCTGGCTGCACTTCATCTGAGGGCGGGGCAGTTCCCCCGCATGCGGCGACGAAACTGCGTCCGAATGCTGCGTCCTTGGCCCCGGCGGTCCCCTTCTATCCCCGACTCACCAAAAAACCTCCACCCCGGGATACCGCGCGAAACACGGATCCCCGCCGGCGATAGTCAGCTTCTCCGTCAAAGCCTGCACCACCAACATCCGGTCGAAAGGATCCCGATGCAGAAACGGCAAATCGACCAGGCGCCGCGTATGACGCCATTCAACCGGCAACGGCTCCGCGACCCCGCGCCCGATCCATTCCTCGCGCAGACTGTCCACACCGCCGAGCAACTCCAACTTTTTCAGCGACAACTTCAAGCTGATTTCCCACCAGGTCGCTTCGCTGATGAACAGCTGATTTTCTTCGACGGCCAGAGCCCGGCGAACCTTCTCCGGCAACCGAGGATCGCCCGCGCGATGCCAGATCAACGGCTGGGCATCAACGAGCAGCCTCATTCCGTATAATCCCGCATGTCGTCGAGCGGCGCATCGAAGTCCGGCGCAATGTAAGGCACCGTCCTGTCCTGCCTCAGACGGAATGACCTGATTGGTTGAATGGGCTAAGCTACGGGCACCCCGAAAGGAACCCGTAGAATGAACCAGACATCACCGACAAGCACTGCGACCACCACCCCCCGCCGTTACCACAGTCCGGCCGACAAAGTGCGCATCCTGCGCCTGCATCTGCTCGAGGGCCGCGCGATCTCCGAGATCTGCGAGGCCGAGGGCATCCACCCGACGATGTTCTACCAATGGCAGAAGACGTTTTTCGAGAAGGGAAGCGCTGCTTTTGAGAGCGGGCGCTC
>Ga0172372_10009704_pt1 | contig 12477 bp, 13 predicted proteins | sample LakKiv5m_2_FD_114544 | JGI IMG/M metagenome (GOLD analysis project Ga0172372, IMG submission 114544) | Freshwater microbial communities from Kabuno Bay, South-Kivu, Congo - kab_092012_9.5m | ecosystem: Environmental > Aquatic > Freshwater > Lake | place: Democratic Republic of the Congo...
AAAACTGCAATATTTATCATATTATTTCTTTCTAAAGGAACTTGAGCCTTTATATCAGGACCAGTACCTTGAATAAAGTAAATAGATGTATCTAAAAAAACATTTTCTTGGTTCCAGACCGGTAGAAGATCGGACGGAGGGAATTTTTTATTACTTAATTTCATCAGCGAGCCTGATTCATCTTTTAAGGTTAATTCATTAAAGCTTGCAGTAGGCTCTTTCCCGAAGCCATAAACAGGTTGAGGAGGATCAAAAATAAACTTTTCTAAAGTAAAAATTGTAAAAACAAAGAAGAAAAATATAAAAGAGAATATAAATATAAAAGTTTTCCTCATAATATAATTATAATATTTGATAATCTTTTGTCAAATAAATTAAATAAAATGATAAAAGCTTTTTTTATTTATTCTTTGATTGCTTAAATAATGTGTATCTTACTTTAAATAAAAAAACCGCCCTTTTATGGGCGGTTTTTTTTACATACTCTACATCTACATGTAGCTATATCGAAGGTGTTCTTATCTCGCCAATTATAACAGGTTTGGCAATTGCAGCCTTTATGTGCGAATTCTTCAACAAGTATATCTGTAATATCATAACCTGATCTAACATCATTTTTAACTTGATGCTTAACATTGTATTTATTGAAATGATTAGATAAAGCTACTCTACCTAAAGCGCCAGCTTCATCTCCATCAAGCATAACAATTAAGTTATCATTACGATTTTTGAAAAATTCACAAATTGATGCATTTGGCATTGCTCCAACGCCGGGAATAGCATAAGCTTCAACTCCCAAAGTTCTTGCTGCTAAAAGATCCTTAAATCCTTCAACTATAAATATCTTTTGATTATTTGGAAGTTTAGCTATCCTATTTAACCCAGAACCAACCAACGAATCAGAAGATGCTCCTTTTAGGGACATAAATGGCGGAACGTAGGGAACTTCTTCGCCTATTATCTCGCCCCGTTCTTTAGCTCTAATAAAAGCATCAGATGGATCAAGTATTTCACCAGTTAGCTCATCTTGAATATTAGACCATCGCTTTTTAAACTCTTTATGTGCTGAGACTCTTGTAAGTTGTTGTAAAGATGGTCTAAATTGCATAGCTACTATATCACCATTTATATTGTGATGAGGCTCTATTACATTATACTCTTTATTTACCAACCAGTAGTCATTTCCATTACGATCAATTGTAAGAAGACCAGAATTAATTATTCTTTCTTTACCGAATTTTTTCAATAAAGAATTACGCATACTCGACTGATCGATAATAGCAACTGACCCACTATCTTTTACTACTATAGGGTTTATATGCCATGTGGCATAGTAATCAATAGCATATTGAACATCACCAAGCGAAATTAGATCTTTATATAGCTCTATATCTACATTTGACTTAATTCTATTAGAAGAAGATTTTATATTTTTTAAATCTATCTTAAAATCTACCTCATCTAATAGCATAGCAACTGCTTTAGGTAACTTAAAGCCATTAACTCTAAGTAATTTTGTTGCTGAACCATAACTTCCACATTTGTGACATGTCCAGTAATTTGCACCCTTAGCTGATATTTTATGTTCAACCTTTTTATATTTAGAGGTCTGACAATTAGGGCATACAAGATTCCCATCTTCAATTAGACCTAATATTGCAAAAGCTTTTATAACTTGTTCATCTGCTTTATCAATAGTTTCTTTACTAATTTTGCTACCCTTATTTTTATCATAAGAATAGCTAGTATTAATATTATTCATTATATCCTCGCTATCATATGATTATATTATTTTAAACAATAGTCGCTATTTTACATATATACTTTTTGACAGATGGAAAATATTCTTGATAGTTATAACGTGTCAAAATATATACTTGGTATTTCAGCATATTACCATGATAGTGGAGCTACAATTATTAAAGATGGTGATATAATAGCCGCGGTACAAGAAGAGAGATTATCAAGAGTTAAGGGTGATAGTTCATTTCCAGAGTTGTCAATAGAGTACGTATTAAAAGCAGCAAATATAGCTCCTGAAGAGTTAGATGCAGTTGCATATTATGAAAACCCTTACCTTAAATTTGATAGACAGCTCTCTACATTTTTATACGGAAATATAAATATAATTAGAAATTTTATATATACTATGAAATTAAATATTGCTGAGAAGATCTGGGTTGAGCGAAAGATTAAAAAATTTTTAAAAACAGAGAAAATTATATTAACAGATCACCATCTTTCTCACGCATCGTCGGCTTTCTTTCCATCTCCTTTTGAAGAGTCAGCCATACTTACCATTGATGGTGTAGGAGAGTGGAGCACTGCAAGTATTGGTTACGGTAATAAAAATAAGATAACTATAAGTAAGCACATCGAGTATCCAAACTCTCTAGGTCTGCTATATTCAGCATTTACGGTTTTCACAGGTTTTAAAGTTAATAGTGGAGAGTATAAGCTTATGGGATTAGCTCCTTTTGGAGATCCTATTTACTATGATCTAATAATTAATAACATTGTAAAAATTAATAATGATGGGTCAATTGTCATAAATCCTATATATTTTGATTATTTCAATGGGAGAAAAACGATAAATAAGAAATTTGAAGATCTATTTAAAGGAAAGACCAGGGCTGAGAATGCTCCTTTAGAGAAATTTCATGCTGATATAGCTGCATCAATACAGAAAGTCACAACAGAAATAATATTAAAAATGGCAAAATTTGCTAAAAAAATACACCCATCAGATAACCTAGTTTTAGCAGGAGGAGTTGCCTTGAATGTGGTTTCGATTGGAGAACTTGAACGTAGTAAAATATTTAAAAATATTTGGGTACAACCAGCATCAGGTGATGCAGGCGGATCACTTGGAGCTGCCTTGTATACACATTACCATGAAAATAATAACGATAGAGTTGTTGATAAAGATGATAGTATGAAAGGTGCCTTCTTAGGGCCTGAACCTACAGATATTGGTGATGATATCGATAATTTATTTTATAAATATAAGATAAAATCTAATAGACTTGAAGATCAGGAATTAATTAAAAAAATCGCGGAAGCGTTAGCAGATAAACAAGTTGTAGCTATAGCAAAAGGAAGAATGGAGTTTGGTCCAAGAGCACTTGGAAATAGATCAGTATTAGCTGATGCTAGAGACGAGAATATGCAGAGTAGACTTAATCTTAAGACCAAATATAGAGAGGGATTTAGACCATTTGCTCCTATGATAAAAGCAGAAGCTGGAGAAAAATATTTTGATAATTTTACAGATTCACCATATATGCTTAAAACATTTTATCTTAAAAATATTTATAGAGAGAAATTAGAGAATACAAATGTAGAAGATATTTTCAAAAGAGTAAGAGAGAAACGTTCCATGGTGCCGGCTGTTACTCATATTGATTACTCAGCAAGAGCTCAGAGTGTAGATATGAAAAGAAATCCATTTATTTACAGCATTATTGAGAATTTTGAAAAAATTACAGGGCTACCTATTATTATTAATACTAGTTTCAATGTCAGAGGTGAGCCAATAGTTGCATCAAGTGAAGATGCAATTGAGTGTTTTTTAAATACTGATATAGATATTCTTATATTAGAAAATTATATTATTTATAAAAAAGAGAATAATAATGTAAAGTCTCTTAGAAAGAGTGCTGTTAAAAATGATTAATATAAATTTTACAAATGAGAAACTTAAAAAATGGGATAAAAAAAATAAGAAAAGAGTAAAACGTGAAGAAAATATAAGAATAATCGGAACCTTATTTGCATTTACATTTATAAATGTAATATTATTAATGAATTTTATATTAGGACCGCTTAGATTAAAAGCTTACTCAGAGAATGTAGTTACGATCTTAATTATTGAATTATTATCTGTAATTGCTTTATCACTTTTTTTACCAAATATAACAATAAAATATTTAGAAAAATTTATGAAAATAACAGGAGCAGGCATTACCTTGGTTATTACTTCAATATTATTAGGTTTTTTATATATTATCACCCTACCATTTGCAAAAACAATAGGAGTAAAAAACTTGCTATCAAGGCATCCTCATGTAAAGATATGGATTAGTAAATCAAAAAATAATTTTAAAATAAAAAATGATAATTACAGTAAAAATGAAAGTGTAACAACCTGGCAGGATAAAAAGATAAAAATAATTTCAAATAAAGATAGAACAAATATTAAGAATATATTATTATTTTTTATTGCAGAACGTAATTTATTCTTACTACCTATAGTAATCATACTAATAATAATTGCAACTTTTATGCTGATTGCAAGTGCACCTGTAGTTGCTCCTTTTATATACCCACTATGAAAAACCCCCCTATTAAGGGGGGTTTTATTTATTCAGCATTAGCGCTGATGCTCGGTTTTGCATTTATCCGAAATCTTTGATCCGATGTTTTTGTTGAAACATTCTTTAAAGCAATCTCATATTTACTGTAATGATGACCACAGAAGAGCAATTCGCTATTATTAATAAATATTATAACGAAAGCCTGTGCATTACACCTATCGCATCTATCTAATAAAGTTAGTTCTCTTTCTGTTGGAGCTTTATCAAGGTGATCATTATTCAAACCTTCTTTTAATAAATACATTAAAATCCCCAATGTTCTTCTAAATGATCCTTATAGATACTAGACTCTGAGAGCGATTCTCTATTAGTTTCTGTATATATTTCTGGTAAAATTATTTCATTTGAAATTGATTCAATTATGTTGGATTGACCTGAATTTTCAACATCAATAATAATTTCATTATCTCCTTGAAAATTATTAATTTTGTCTTTTAAGAAATCCTTAACATCTGTAGGGAGATTATCAAATTCAATTATATTACCATCTGTATCTTTTATTATTATTTTTGAGCTCATAATAAATCTCCTAAAAACTTATTATTATATTAATAAAAATTACTATATATGCATTTATGATAAGATAAAGTAACTTGATATAATATAAAAGCAAATAATGTTATAAGTATATAAATATATTATAGAAAAGAGAGAGAATGACTAAAGAATTAATCCAAAAAAATATTGATAATACAGTATTTATAAAAAAGGATGAAGAACTAGGCATTCTAATTGATGCCTATAAAAAAGCAGTAATAATATCAATTGACACCGAAACCCATGGTGAAATTCTTCTAAATAATGGTCTTTATGGAGCAATTAGAGTAATTTCAACATCAATAAAAGATGAAAATGGTGAGTATAAGACCTTTGTTATTGATATTAGAGATATCAATAAAGATAAATTAATTAATTTATTTAAATATGTAAAAAAAGCTTATGGCTGGAATGTTAACTTCGACTCAGAGGTTCTATCTATTTATGGTATTGAGATTCTCGAGTGGTACGATTCCATGTTTGCTGATGGTTTATTAAATGCTGGTGCATCTGGCTTTGAATTTTATCACGGTCTTGCATTCGCTGCAAATAAATATTTAAATTACGATCTTACCGGTAAAGGCACTGTACAGACATCATACGATAAAGAAACTGAACTAACAAATGAACAGATTGCTTATGCAGCCCAAGATGCAATAATTACTTTATTAGTATCTGAGGCAATTGATATCAAAATCAAAGAATCTGGGTTAGAAATCGCTAATGATCTTGAACAGAGAGCACGTCCATTTATCACTAATATGATGAAATATGGTGTTCCATTTAATAAAGAAAAATGGGATAGCGAAGTTCTTTCAGAACATATTATAGGTAAAAATAATGCTCTTTTAGAATTAGCAAAACTTACAAATAATAACACAAGTGATTTATTTAATGAAGTCATCGAGCCCGATTGGAATCCTGATTCAGATAAATCTACTAGAGAAGCTTTTAATAACTATGCATCTGATGCTGTAGCTGCGTATAAAATAAAAAAATACGGAGTAGATAAGGGAGATAATGTTAAAACCAAACTTCAAAGTAGCGATAAATTAGATAAAGGTACTTTAAAGCAAATCAAGCACCCGCTATCAACAGCATTAATAAATTATCGAGAGCATAGTAAAGTATTATCTACTTATGGTGATAACCTTACAAAATATCTTAGTAGTGACGGGAGAATTAGATCACAGTATCGCCAAGGTGGTATTGTTGCTACAGGCAGACTTTCATCTGAGTCACCTAATGCTCAAAATTTTGCTCCTGAGATGAAGAAATATATTACACCTCTTGATAGGGTAGCTGATAGCGGAGAAGTTTATAAGCGCTGTTTTGTATATGCAGATCTTTCGCAAGCAGAATTAAGAGTATTAGCAGAGGTCTCAAACGAAGATAGAATGAGAAATACATTCAGTCTTGGTGGAGATTTTCATGCTCGTACTGCAGCTGATATGTTTAAGATAGATATGGATGATTTGAAAAATACTGATCCAAAATCATATTCTGACAATAGAAAGAAAGCAAAATCTGTTTCATTTGGAATACCGTATGGTTTAGGTGCTCCAGCTTTAGCACAGAATCTTACTGATAATTCGGGAATACAGACCAGTGCTGATGAGGCTAGAAAGTTATTAAAGACTTACAGTGAAGCTTATCCAGCTGTAAATAAATGGTTAACAGATAGAGATAACTATATAAGGAATTTAGCTAAAAATGCTGAAGGAATCGATTGGGAACAATCAATTCAATTATATAAAATTTATCAAAAAGCTGAGAATACTAGAAAAACTCTTAAAAGAAAGCTAAAGAGAAACCCAAGCAACATGGAAGTTTCTGTTGAACTTATAGATGATTTGACACTTTTAGGAGATAATGATCCTAAAAATTTGTCAAAACTTCGAAACGAACATGTAGATAAAATACGCTGGGCTTTATCTTTTGATACAGCAGTGGTATTAAATAATTATGGTCAACCGTGGTCTTTTGAATCAAGAACGCTAACTGGGAGAAGAAGGCTATTTACTATACCTATGGATTCTTCAACTACTAGAGGATTTAAAGGAAAGTTTGAAGGCATAATTACTCATGCTATGTTAAAACTATGTACAAGTGATAATAAAATAGTTGCTGATCTAAGAGAGCAGTTTGCTGAAATTCATAATTTAAATTTACCTAAAGGCATAAATAGATTTAAAGGAATGGATAGAAATACTCAGTGGCAGGCAAGATTATCTGAACGTAGTAGTTGTATTAAAGAATTTGAGGGCGTAAAAAGAGAACTCAGATTTGAAATTATTAAGTTTTTTATTGATAATTATAATACTACTGATAAATCTGGAAAAAAGATTTCTGGTACAGAGAATGTTTATAAATTCTTATTTCCTCTTGCACTAGAAGAGCAGATAAAGAGCTACGCTAACAGATATAGAAATCATCCTATTCAATCACTTGTTGCTGATATAGGTCTAGGTTACTACGCTGATATTAATAGTAAACTAGAGAAATTTGATTTTGCATATCCGGTACAAGCTGTTCATGACTCAATTGCAATTGAGTGTGATTTAAAAGATGCTGAAAAAATATGTACTTTGGTAAAGCAATCACTTGAAGAGTCATTTGCAAAATGGTGTCCAAATGTGATCGCTAAAGCTGATGCAGATATTAGATTAACATTATCCGATGATGATGTTATAAATGTTGAAGATATTAAGAAATATCTTTAATTTATTAAAGGGGGCCTTTATAAGGGCCCCCTTTATTATTTATATTTCTTAGTACTTGGTTTAACAGCAATGTCATTAGGTCCTAAGATAACTGGCTGAAAAGATGGATTCTCTAATAGTACTACAGTTATTTCATTACCGTCAATGTGAAGCCATTTTCTTACCTCTAAAAGAAAAGGATTTATATCTTTTTGATTTATAATAATTGCAACTTTTTTAATTTTTCTAATTAGAAGTTTATCAAGAATACCATTCTCAGTAGCAATTCGATTTTTTTTAGGAAACAAAAATAATGGAATCCAATTATTATTAATATAAAGTTCTAGAAATGTTGCAGGATTTCTAGCACCAATTGGATGTATCCGACACCTCCAACCGGCATATTGCAACCCTCTAATAATGTTATATATCATTGAGGCATAATCACTATCTCCGACTTGTCTTAGGATTTCCCATAAATTTGCAGGAACAATTGCTACATCTAGAGGCTGAGGTCTACCTAATGGAGCGGTGTGTAAAAACAATTCACCACCAACAGCCTCAATATCAAGGGTTCTCCCATCTAACCAAGGTTCTAAATTAGCAACGACTTCACTTATTCCCATCTCAGCTTTCTCTGCATAATCATTAAGTGAAGCTAAATCATTACCTCTAAAAAGTAGACGTTGCAATCTTATATCATTTAAATAGATAATAGGCCTTAAGTTCTCATTCATAACGGTTCAGACCAATCTGGTTTGTGATTTTTAGCATTTTTAGCTTGTGCTAATGCTTTGTTTATTTTTTCAAGCAAGGGTGAAGGGACTGAAAAATCAAAACTAAGTTCTTTTAAAAGTTCTTCAAATGATTGAATAGTTAAATTGGCAACTAATATTTCAGCCTCTGCTTTTGATTGAGCTGCACGCATAGAATATAATTGAGATTTTCTAAATGAATCAAATACTTCCTCAATTTCTTCATCAGATAAAAATTCTAAAGCCTGTTTAGGGTTTATAAAAATATTTCCTGAAGGCGAACTATTTTGTCCAGATCTTCTAGCTATTTCAATTTCCATATTAGATCTTAGCTCTCTTACTAATTTACAGGTAGCGACTACCCTTAGTAATAAATGTTCTACTTTACTTTCATCCTTTGTGAAATTTTTATTAAAATTTCTTAAGATATCTTCTGCCTCATCTAGATTAATAGGTGTGTGAATAAGATTTTCAGCATCGTTGTAAATCCACCTATTGAGCCCCATAGTATGAGTATCGGTACTATTGAAAATATACAATTGCTAATAATAGTATATATGTGAGCGAAAATGAAATATACTTAGGTGATCTAGTTTATATAGGAGATAAAAGTGCTTACGTATCGGGGGTGATTGAAGATAGTGAAGTAAAGACTTATTTGCTTAATGAGTCTGATTATATAATAGAAATTAATGATAATTTTATTACTTTATATTATCCATCTTTAGGGTTATCAAATAATTTATCACATTGCAGAGAAATAGCATCAGGTGAGTTTTCATATTTAGCAACAAATATGTTTTTATATAATAAAAATCTACCTATAATAAAGTTTCGTAAACTAAAGTCAAATTCAACTGCCAGATCATTTTTTATTTTATATAGAGGACCGGAAATTATAACATTTGTTCATAATGCTACCATACCTAAAAGTTATTTAGATATTAAATCTATGAAAAGAGGTAATAATAATAAAAGCGTTATATATATTTCATCTGAAGTAATTAGTCAAATACCTATTAAAATGAATGAAAAATAAAATATAATAAGAACTGTATAATTATGACTAATAATTTTGTAGATAATAAAGTAAATCCTATTAATGACAATATTTTATTAACAAATACCGCTAAAGAAAAGGTTATAAAGCTACTCAATGCTGAGGATAGAGATGATTTATTTCTGCGTATAGCGGTTCAGCCTGGCGGTTGTTCTGGATTAAGGTATCAACTCTATTTTGACAACATAAAACTTGATGGCGATGAGATAAACACATTTGAAAATGGAGTTTTACAATTAGTTATAGATAAAATGAGTTCACCTTACCTAAGTGGTGCTACAATTGATTTTATAGATACGATAGAGAAACAAGGTTTTATCATTGATAATCCTAATGCAAAAGGCTCTTGTTCTTGTGGGGATTCATTTAATTGATAAATAATTGAAAAATATTAATATGCCTTAATAGTATAATTATATATAGCTAAGAAATTAGCAAATTGTTCCTGACTTATCAGTCAGGAACTCCCTGGCTGTTTACACCTTTCGAGGGAAGGCCTAAAATGAGTTACAATTCTGAGAAGACAAATATTGTCTTAGATGTTAATGTATGGATAGATGCAATCGAAGATCTAGGCTCTCTAAATGACTGGAAAGAACTAGTTAATTTAAAGCCATATGGTCTTAGAGCTACAGCAATGAACTCTGTTAAGTCTCTTGTAAAAGGGCAACTTAGCAGTAAAGGATTGGTGGTTAGAATAAATTCTTCTGATCATATTCTTAACCTAGTTCGAAAGCGTTTAGTTAATTCCAAGAAATGGGATCCAGTAAATGCTAATATTGCAGTAGCAGAGATTTCTAAATTCTGTCTCGCAAGTGATGGAAATCCTGCAGTAAATTGGAAACCTGTTTTAAATGATGTAAAAGCCACTATCAACTATGAAATCAATAAAAATGATAATTACGCTGATAGTATAAATACCGAGGATATTATAGTTCTCGCAACTGCAGTCGCGGTTAACTCAAAGATACTTGTCTCCAATGATGGCGGACTTGAATTAATGAGAGGAATAACAAAAGATGCATATGATTTAGAGATAGTCTTTCCAAGACTCCTCTCATTATACGCAAAGTAGTATTCTGCACAGTGATGTGTAAAAAAATTGAAGGGCTTCATTAATGAAGCCCTTCTCCTTTTTAATTAATAATTACCTAATTGGTTCTAATAAAAATATGATATCTTTACCAAATTTACTTCGGTTTCCTTTTATCATTGCGATCTCTTTTAAATCAAAAGCAATTCTATCTATTAATTTTTCAGCTAAAATTGGATGAGATGCTTCTCTGCCTTTTATCAAAATAGTTACTCTAATATTGTTGCCATTTGTTATAAATTTTTTAGCCCAATTAATTTTAGTTTGATAATCATGTTCTTCAATTACCGGTCTTATTTTAATATCTTTAACTTCAATTTTTGATGACTTCTTTTTAGCATCTTTCTCTTTAACTTGAGCTTGATATTTAAGTTTTGAAATGCTAGTTATGCGACATACTGGAGGATTGGATTCTGGAGAAATTTCTACTAAATCTAAGTCATATTCTTTGGCTAAATTTAGTGCTGCCACTATATCTAGGATTCCTTGATTTATACCATCAGGGTCAATTACTCTAACTTTACTTGCTTTTATATTTGTATTAATGCGATAATCTAACTTAATCATTTATTTATTCAACGCTATCATATGTAAATATTGTTACAACATACTATTAAAAAGCATAATATTAAATATAAAATTTTATGTGTTTTTTTGTTAATTTTAGTTACATATTATATATGGAGATATTAGGTTATTGGGAATATATAAAAATTCCAGGGGTTACGAAAAAATCAATTAAAGCAAAGTGCGATACTGGTGCCACTATTTCGTCGCTACATGCTGATGAAATTACTTTATATAAAGTAAATAAATTACAATTTGTTAAATTTAAGATTGATAGTAACTCAGATTTTATAGATCTAAAAGTTATTGAAATGAGACAAGTTAGATCTTCCAATGGTGAAGCGCAAATTAGACCGGTAGTACTTATACCAATTGAGATAGGTAAAAAAATATTTGCAATAGATTGCACACTCTCAGATAGAACTCCAATGGCATTTCCAATGCTACTAGGTAGGTCTGCACTATCAGGTAGATACCTTGTAGATTCTAATTCTATATGTTTAAGTAGAAAGAAAAAAAATTGAAACAACTAATTATCTTATCAGGAAGACCAGATTTATACTCAACAAAAAGGCTTTTTCAAGAATGTTCATCAATTGGCTTTAAGACGGAAGTAGTTGATTATAGAAAAATTGCTTTAGGAATATCAACAGAGAGTGATTCTAAAATACTATATGATAAAAGAGTTTTAAGTCCTTGCGTTGTGATTCCTAGGATAGGATCAAAATCAACTAAGTATGGAGCAGCGGTAGTGAGACAATTTATTGGGTCTAAAGTTAAGAGCACAATCTCACCAGGTGGAATATTAAGAGCAAGAGATAAGTTAGGAACGATGCAGGCATTGTCATCTTCAGGTGTACCGATTCCGTTGTCATCTGCGGCTAGAACGCCGTCAGGAATTTCAGAGGTAATTAATCTAGTTAACGGAGTTCCCGTTGTTGTAAAGTTAGTTGAAGGTACACATGGAGATGGCGTAGTATTAGCAGAAACAAAAAAAGCAGCTGAGAGCTTATTATCTGCTTTTCATCAATTAGATGCTGACTTTTTAGTACAATCCTTTATTAAAGATGCAAATAACGAAGATATAAGAGCAATAGTTGTTGATAACAAAGTTGTAGCTGCTATGAAACGAAAAGCATCGGTAGACGAATTTAGAGCAAATTTACATAAAGGAGGATCCGCTGAACCTACAAAATTGAGTAACGTTGAAAAAAAAGCTGTACTCAAAGCAGCAAAATCACTAGGAGTAGCAGTAGCGGGGGTTGATTTTTTAAGAACCCCTAATGGTCCATTAGTAATAGAGGTAAATATCTCTCCTGGTTTGCAGGGTATAGAGGAAACTACAAAAATAAATGTAGCGGGATATATTGCTAGATATGCAGAGAAA
>Ga0172372_10009705_pt1 | contig 12476 bp, 13 predicted proteins | sample LakKiv5m_2_FD_114544 | JGI IMG/M metagenome (GOLD analysis project Ga0172372, IMG submission 114544) | Freshwater microbial communities from Kabuno Bay, South-Kivu, Congo - kab_092012_9.5m | ecosystem: Environmental > Aquatic > Freshwater > Lake | place: Democratic Republic of the Congo...
GTACACCAATTTAATTTATTTAAGGAGTTTAAAATGTTAAGATTACTTGTTATTCTAGTTAGTGTATTTGCTTTGTCAAAAGTTGCTTTTGCAACAGGTTCTGCTAAAGGTTCAGCTGAAACTGCTCCTGTTACTGAAGTCAGCAAAGATGCAGTGCTTCAAGATGATGCAGCTGCAGAAAAAGGAATGAACAAAAAAGAAGAAAACAAAGGAAGCAAAAAGTAATAATTTTAGCTAAGCTTTCTAAGTTATAAGCAGTTCTATATGCTAAAAATGTGAATAAAGCATAACAGCATATAGAACATAAAAAACTAAAAATTTGAATATATTTTTTAACAGTTAGTATCAATAAAAAATATTTATTAATTATAAGGAGTGTTGTTATGTTTAAAAAATTTGCATTATTACTCAGCGTTCTTGCAGTATCAAATTTTGCTTTCGCAAATACCGGGTCTGAGGGATCTGCTGCTGGCAAAGCTCACGAAGAAGGACACGCTAAAGCTCACGAAGAGCATGGCAAAGGCCATGACAAAGCTCATGAGCATCATGGTGATAACCATGGAAAAAAAGGATCAGCTTCTAAGTAATTCCTTTAAGTTTCTAAACTCAAGTCCTTTAATCACTATCCTTTTTATGATTAAAGGCTTGAAAAAAGGATATGCACTAAGTATAATGTTATTTACAGCAACGTGGCTCTGGTATGCCTAATTTGCTGTTTGTTTATTTTTTAAATGCCAAAAAGAGAATCAATATGCCTAAAATGAAAACCCATTCGGGTGCAAAAAAGCGCTTTAAGCTTACTGCAAGCGGTAAGGTAAGAGCAAGCCAAGCCGGTAAACAGCACTTTATGAGACGTCGTACGAAAGCTCAGCTTCGCAATCAAAGAGGTACCACAATACTTTGTGATGAAGATGCGAAAAGATTAGTAAAAATTTTCCTTCCTAATGGAACTAATTAAAATAATGAGAGTGAAATTATGACACGTGCAAAAGCAGGAATAGTATCCAAAAGTCGCCATAAAAAAATAATCAAGCTTGCTAAAGGGTATAGAGGTAGAGCAAAGAATTGTTTTAGAATAGCAATTGAGAAAGTAGAAAAAGGTTTACAGTATGCGTATAGAGATCGTAGAAATCGTAAGCGTGATTTTAGAGGTCTCTGGATTCAAAGGATTAATGCAGCTGTAAGAGAACATGGAATGGTTTATTCTAGCTTTATCAATGGATTAAATAAGGCAGGAATTATTGTTGATCGCAAAATGCTAGCAGAGCTTGCTGTAAATAATGATGATAGTTTTGCCCATATTGTTGAACAGGCTAAAATAGGTTTAGCTTCAAAATAAAAAATATTCTTTCTTTTCTATATATCCGTGAAGCTGTAGTTTTTTCTTTAATAACTAGAAATTGGGGCTAAGCAAAAAGTATAAGGGCTGTTATACAAAATGTTAGCTCCAAATTACTCCTTAATTAAGTGTTAGCAATTTTTCTCTTGATGGCTCAATTCTGTTACCATAAGTAGTAAATATATAGTGGCATTATATAACCCCTAAGAAGTGATGGAAAATAAAATAATGCCAGAGTTTAATAAGTTAAACAGGACATTTGCTAGAAGAATAGGTAAAAGACTTTCTAATCAAAATAAAGAACTTCTTGAAAATGTTTTGCCCAAATACCTGTTCTCTAACGAATTACTAACTTTTAACGATAACCGAAAAAAATATTTAGAAATTGGTTTTGGTATGGGAGAACACTTATTTAATCAAATTGTTCTAAATCCTGCAAATTTATATATTGGAGTTGAAGTTTATTTAAATGGCATAGCGAATTTTTTGAAACTGGTTACTAAAAGCCAAAACGACAATTTTTTGATCTGGCCTGATGATCTAGACATGATATTAAAAGATGTACCAAACCGTTCCTTGGAAGGAGCTTATGTGTTGTTCCCAGATCCATGGCATAAAAGAAGGTATATGAAAAAACGTCTTATAAATAAAGAACGATTAGAACTTTTAAAATCGAAATTGAAAATTGGAGGGTTTATTGCTTTTGCTTCTGACATAGAAGATTATTTTGAAAATGTAAAAAAACTATTTTTAGAAGATAAAGAGTTAATTATTCAAAATACTGATTTCTTGACCCCGCATGAAGGTTATATAATAACAAAATATCACCAAAAATCCATAATGGAAAATAGAGAAGCCCAGTTTCTTCAAGCTATTCTTGGTAAGAATAGCTGAATTTGTTTCTTACTATTTTTTCCTAAATCAAATACTTCTTAAAAACTATCTGGTATTTAGTCGTATACTTTATCAACTAATAACTCTATTGTTTGATAAAATGAAAAAACAACCCTAAATAGATAAATTATCTAAAAAATTAACTAATAATTAATCTATAATTGCTATTTTCTCTTGTAGAATTTTTTACAAGATCAAGCCCGATGTTAAATATCAAAAAATCTACTATTTCTTCCGGATTTAATAAGGTAATCACAAATGCAGAGAAAAATTATTGGCAATATTATACAACTTCTACGATAATCACATTTCTACTTATAGCTATTATAGATATTCTTATTTATCAAGATTTTGTCTTTCAAATAAAAGAAAAGGAGGAATCTTACCTTCAGGGAACTGAAATTGCTATCAAGAATCTTATATTGCATGATCTAAAATTAGTTTATGATGGTGTACTTGATTCTAGTAAGCTAATTATACTTAAAAATTACTCACCAGTTAACGCGCAAAAGCGAAATACATTAATTGAAGGAAATGTTTTATATATTAATTGGGGGCATGAACAAATAATTTTCGATTTACAACCATTAGTTTATCTGTTAAGTTCTATTATAACTGATAATTTCTATTATCAAAAAAATGATATAACAGTTAAACTTGGCATTAAGCAGGATTCATCTTTTGCACAAGCTAATTTAAGTCATCTTAATATTCAAACCTTCGGCTTGCTTATAATTTCTGTATTAGGATTTTTAATGGCGATGCCATTAATCATATATTTTATACATAAAATAGAGAAGTTTTATGAGTTAACCAAAAAAATTTCCATTTTACAGAAAGAGCATGAAGTTTATCTGGGATATGCAAAAGCTTTTAAGGATTTAGACCAACACAGTGCTTTGAGTGATGAGTTTCTTGTTATTAAACCTACTATTGATCATTTGGATGTTAATGAATTTCTAGAAGAAATAAAAATCCTTGTTTTGGCTTACAATGTACGAGTTTTTTATAAATTCGAGCTGCATCTAATATCTGATGTTTGTTCCATTGATATAGCATGTAATACAGCGTTGTTTAAGCAGATTATTATTAGCCTATTATTGAATATTTTATACTTTATGAGAGGTGGAACTCATATAAAAAATTTCTCTATTAATTTCCATAAGGGTAAAATATTGATAATTTACGACTCATTTGCTGCCAGTGAAAAGCATATGTGCCAATGGTCTGAAGATCTATCTCACCACATATATAACCCTTATATACTAAATTGCAAAAGGATATTTCAGTTAATCAAGCAATGCGGATTAAGTTATGAAGTTGTTCCTCAGCAAGGTAACAATAAAATAACAATTTTTAATTTAACTAAAAAAGAGGAGTTTAATCGTGTTATCAAGTTTAATAAAAAATACTAAACCATTAGTTTTATTGCATATAATTTGGTTAAGTGGATGTGCTTTTTGCGCTGAGAAAAGTGATATTGTGGTAGAGAAAAGGCTAAATCCGGTTGCGTATTTCGTTGACCGTACGGAACCTACAAAAGATATTTTACAAAGTCTCTCATTACACAAAACAGTAAGTTTAGTTGGTGTTACCAGTATTGGAAAAACTGAGATTGCCCGTAATTATGCCCTAACCAATCGTGAGAAATATGAACTAATCTGGTTTTTCGATGCAAGCCTAGATTTAAATGAGCAATTTGTGTTGTTAGCGAAAAAAATTAACGAAACATTATTGGCAGAAAGTAAAAATAAACTTTCCGAAGAGCCAAATAAGGCGCAGAAAGAAGCCATGGAGTTTTTAACGCAAAGGAAGAATTGGTTATTGGTTTTTGACAACTTGAGATTAAACCAGAATCAAAAGATAGCTCCAATAATCAACTGGAATCATGACGGGCATATTATAATATGTGCTCAGGATGCTGTTACTCTACCGAACAATATATATATACATGAATTAGACAAGGAAAACGGCATGAAGCTTTTACAAAAAATATTGGGCAACGATCAGGTAAGCCAGGAACTGCTTGAGAAATTAGTAGAGATATTCAAAGGATATCCCGGGCCTATTGTCCAAGGTGCACTTTTGCTAAAAGAGCATAAATACCTTTCTATAGACGAGTACAAAAATATATTAATGAAATCATCTAATCCGGTAAAAAAACATATGGAACTTGTATTAAATCTGTTAAATGATAATGATAAAAAACTATTACGTACTATTGCTGTATTGAATAATCAAAACTTTTCAAAAAATTTACTTAATATTCTTTTGGGTAACGATGGTTATATAACCGAAGGATTACAGCATCTTTCTCAATTTGGATTAATAAAAAATACTGAAAATAAGGATAATACCAATTTATTTGAAATGCATGACGCAATAAAAGAAGGAGTATTGGAACTTGCCACAGAGAAGGAGATAGAAGAGGAACTTACTAAGGTAATAGGAGCATTAAACTCTTTAATGCAAAGGGGAGAAATGAGCAGGTATGGTTTTATCACTAGTGATGCAACAATTAAATCCAATTTAGAGGTTTTACTCGATAATGCTGAAAAATATAACGTTGATGTATATGTTGTACTGGAACTTAGGAAAAATCTTGCTGGATATTATATGTCATTGCTGGATTACTATAATATGGAAAAGATGAAAAATTGGCTAGAAGATAAAAAAATATCCAAGTCTTTAGACGGCAAAAAAATGACTAACCCGCAGAAAATTAGTTACAGCGGTTATTTGACCAATATAGGTATTTATGAACATTTTGCTAAAGGTAAATTTGTTAGCGCACTATCTTATTTTTCCAAGGCTCGGGATATGATAAAAGATATTAAGGAAGCAATCTGGTTAGAAGCTTCAATATTACTGGAAATTGCTCAGGCTCAAGCTTATAGCGGGGATATAATTAATGCAGAAAAAGAGCTAGAACAATATCGGGCTCTGGTAGAAAAAAATAAGCAGGATATAAATAGCAAAGATAATAAATTTGATGAAGGAGGATATTGGTTTATAAAAACTAGGGTATTATTATCGAAAAGACAATATCAGGAGGCTTTAGCTGCCATAGATAATACTGTTAAATTAGTTTTAGATCTTTCCAAAGAACAGCTTGTTCCAGATCCTACTACTACTATACCTTGTTACGTTGTAAAGTCAGAGGTACTTAATTACATGGAAAAATTTAAAGACAGTTATGATATTATAAAGCAGGCTGCAAAAGAATCAATGCCTGATGGCCAAGCTATCCATGAATTACATGCTAGAATACTGGTGCAATTATCTAGAGCAGAATTAGGTTTAGGAATGGTTGATGAAGCGTTAGAACATGCTGTTACTGCCTGTGACATTTTTCAAAAAGAAATGGACAAATACAATATTACCGCTGTTACTAATCCCGAGTTTGCTACAGCATTAGTAGCTAAAGGAGATGCGTTATTTAAGAAAAATCGGTTTGATGAATCGTTAACAGCTTATAACGAAGCCGAAGCTATTTATTTTAGAACATACGGTAATAATTATAGCCGTATGGATGATGTTTCTTATTTATTATCGCAAGGGTCCAAAGCTGCTTGTATAGGTAAAAATCAATTTTGGAAAAAGCATTTTTATGATCAAATGCTTGCTAATTTTGCTAAGGATCATCCAAGAGTGGTTGATGCAATAGCTGTTTGTGATAAATTTAAGTAGAAATGTAAGTGTGAGAAGCTTTATTTCTTATCAGGCGAATAGTACTTCATAATTAACCACTTTACGAATTGCGGATCAATAGTTGTGTTGCTAAATTGATCCGCATAAGAACACGCTTCTTGAACTAATAACCCAAGCGTATCATAACTTACTTTTACTCCTGAGGCTGATAAAGGTTTTAATTCTTCAATGACTAAATGGTAAGCCTCTGATACCAATGAATAATTTTTTATGTATACTTCCTCATTATAGTCTTCCAAAATTTCTTTATAATCTACGTTCAAGGTTTTAGCAACTTGCTGGATAAGACCGGCAGATGGGTTGGCATTCCTCCCTCTAATAAATTCATAAATATTGCGATTAGTTCCAGCTTTTTTCTCCAGTTCAGGAAGGCTCCAGTTTCTTTCTTCTAATAACCTTGTAATATTTTTTTTAATCGTTTCGGTAGACATAGTGTTTAAAAAAACCTTTTTCTTAATAATTAGTTGAAATATTAACCTAATAAACAATTAAATATTGACAGTTAAATCAATACCATTATTATTAGAGGATATATCATCAATAACTTATAATTGAACAAAACCGATTGGTAGTCTAGTTATTGTTTAGTGGATAATATCGTTAATTTAGTTACCAGTTAAATATAATGCGGCAACAAAAAATAATCTAACAATGACATAACGGTGCAGCCATGAGTATAACAGATAAACTAACGTCCTGCAATCATCCAAAGCTACAAACTAGCAAATTTGATCAGAGCAATTTATTTCTTATCCAAAATCTCCGTTGTAAAAATTTTTTATTGCTAGCTAATAGGGTTAACTTCAGTTGGGTTAACGTTTCAGCTTATGCCAAGTTTCCTTGAATTTTATTACTTCTTTTAAAGGGAAGTAAACGTGTTTCTGGGAATAATTTTCACAAGGGTTAATATTTTAAATGAAAACAAGGAGACAATAATGGCACGAAGAAACGATTATATAGCAGAAATAGATAAATTTATTGGTAATAAAATAGTTTCATTAAGATTAGCAAGAGGTCTTTCACGTAAGCAACTCTCAGAAGCTGTGGGTATAACCGGTCAGCAGCTTTCTAAGTATGAAAAAGGAAAAAATAGAGTTTCAATAGGAAGATTGATTTTACTTTCTAAGGCACTCGGTGAGAAAGTATCTTATTTTTATGAAGGATTAGAACTTGAAGTTACATATCAGATGCCGATAGATCATGAGCAAATACGTAAGGAAATTGTCCGTAATTTTATGCGGCTTAATAACTTAGAGCATCAGAATGCTATTAACCAGCTTCTTAGAGTATTATTAAAAGATACAATCGTTGAAAAGAAATACAAGGGTATATTCTAATGGAGCAGAAAGTAGATGAAATCAAGGACTCTTTAGTTTTTATTCTAAGTAAACTAGAGAGTATAGAAAAGCAGGCAAGGAAACAGGAAGAAGAGATTGAAAATTATGCAAAGAAGAACCGTGCAGTAGATGTTAACGAACTAGTAGCTGCTCATTTGAAGTCCACAAAAACCTCTATTGAGCTGCTTCGCCAAGAGATAGAGGAGTTACATCAACTAATTATCTTGTTGGTTAAGAACATAGAGGGCGGAATGGAAAAAAGGAAAACATGAAGAGCTAGTTAATCTTATTAATAAGTAATTTAATGTAAAATAAAGTCTAATTTATTACCTATCATTATATCAATATTTGCATGGGTAGGAACATCTTCCAATTCTGTGTTAATAACAACATTTTGTGAAGGAGAAAGTTTAATATTATTATGGTCATCAATTCTGAAATTAATTAACCTGTGGTTTTTATCAAATACTCTAATTCTAATTAAAGGGATTTTTACGCTTTTATCAGATAAGTTGCTTATTTTATAATTAATTGCTGTTTTACCAAGGGTGCGTTGATAAGAGACATCGCTGATAATTAAATCTTTAGTATTTAAAATAGAGGGCAGGACGAAATTATCTTGAAATAGAATTGTAAACATGAATATAATCATACTTACTAATAATATTGGCAAACCGTATAATAAATGTGCTGGAATTTTTACTGGCAATAGCACCGGTAAATTTACTCCATTGCCAAGAGGCAAAGTTTTTGTAGACGATTCTATCTTTGGTTCAACTCTTAATTGTTCAGGGGGGTGTTGCTGCCAAATATGTAAGCATTTTGAACATTTAACTTTTCTACCCTCTTTGCCTATTTGTTCAGCAGTTACGACAAATCTGGTAGTACATTCCGGACAGGCAATATACATAATCTTTGTTATTTTTTTTAAATTTACTTTTTTATTTATAAAAACAATTTACCTGAACAAAAAATAAAGTTATTTGTTGTTTGGTTCAACTTATTATTTAAGGTCAATAATGCAAGATTATATTAAAGCAATAGAAGAATTTTGGCAAATAAGAGATTCATTAGATGCCGGAAGTGATAAATACATTAATGCAAAAAAAATTATTAACGAAATAATTTTCTGGCTTGGCGAAGGAAAAATAGTTGTCTGTGAAAAAATTACTGATCAGTGGTGTGTTAACGAATGGGTAAAAAAAGCCATTTTGCTAAATTTCAAGGTTTCCGAAATGAAACTTTATGACGGTAATTGTATGAAATGGTACGATAAAGTGGATCCGAGATTTCTGAATTTTTCTCAAGACACCTTTGAGAAAAAAGGTATTAGAATCGTGCCCGGGGCATTTATTCGCCAAGGAGCTTATGTAGGTAAACATGCTGTAGTGATGCCTTCTTTTATAAATATTGGGGCCCATGTCGGAGATAATACAATGGTAGATAGCTGGGCTACTATAGGATCTTGTGCGTATATTGGTAATAATTGTCATATATCTAGTGGAGCTGGAATTGGAGGGGTATTAGAACCGTTACAGGCAAAACCGGTAATTATTGAAGATAATTGCTTTGTTGGGGCTAGTTCACAGATTGTAGAAGGAGTCATTGTGGAAGAAGGAGCGGTAATTAGCACCGGGGTTTTTATTGGTGCGTCAACAAAAATTGTTAATCGTAATAACGGCGATATTATTTATGGTACGATTCCGGCTTATTCAGTAGTTGTACCCGGAGTACTTCCGTCTTCCAAAAAGGGCTTGCCAGGGATCTATTGCGCAGTTATTGTAAAACAGGTTGATAAAAAGACCCGGGAAAAAACGAGTATTAATGAATTGCTGAGGGATTAATTGTATGGCTATAGAACAGGTTCTAGAAACTCTTACTAAATTAGTTAGTTTTAGGTCGATTACCCCTTATAGTAGCGGGTCACTAGAATATATTGCTGAATTATTAACTAAATCTGGCTTTTCTTGCGATATCCAAATTTTTGGAGAAAAAGAAGAAGAAAAGACTACAAATTTATATGCGCGATATGGAAATGGTAGCCCTAATATATGTTTTGCCGGTCATATAGATGTCGTACCCCCCCTGAATGAAAACTTATGGGAGTATAGCCCTTTTGAGTTAAAAGTTATAGGGGAAAAAGTATATGGCCGCGGCACTGTTGATATGAAAGGTGCAATTGCTTGCGGTATAGTATCAGCTTTAAATTATTTAAAAATTCACCCAGAACCAATTGGATCTATCAGTTTTTTGTTAACTAGTGATGAAGAAGGTTGTGCAAAACATGGTACAAAACCAATGCTTGAGTATCTTGCTAAGAAAGGAGAAAAAATTGATTTTTCGATTTTGGGAGAACCAACAGCTAGAGCTAATTTCGGAGACACTGTTGCTATAGGCCGTCGTGGGAGTGTCAATTTTGTATTAAAGATTGTAGGTAAACAAGGGCATGTAGCATATCCACATACCGCAATTAACCCAATTACTAGTGCGGTAAAAATTGCTGCAGATTTAATGAATATAAATTTTGATAATGGTTCTGAATTTTTTGAGAAAACGAATTTGGAAATTACTTCATTTGATGTAGGGAATAATGTAGTGAATATTATTCCAGAGCAAGCTACCCTCAAGTTCAATGTTCGCTTTAATGATTTGCACAGTACTAAATCCATATTTGGAACCGTACTGGAGGTAATATCAAAACATGAAGTGATATTTGATTTGCAATATGAATCCTCAGCGGAATCTTTTGTACAAAAATACTCGGAGAAAATGAAAAAATTTACTACTATAGTGCAAAACCAATGTCAGATTCCACCGAAAATAGATACAAATGGAGGTACTTCTGACGCTCGTTTCATTCATAAATATTCGGAAATTGTAGAATTTGGTCTAAGCTTTGATCAAGCTCATAAAATTAACGAACACACCCAAATTAGTGATTTACAAAGTTTATATAACGTGTATTATAATTCCTTAGTTGAATTCTTACAGAAATAGCTAGATTTTTACAGCTAACCCGAATTCATAATGCGGATGTGGCGGAACTGGTAGACGCGCTAGATTTAGGTTCTAGTACCGCAAGGTGTGGGGGTTCAAGTCCCTCCATCCGTACCAAGTTTACAAATTTTTATATCCATTTTTCACTAAATCTTTAGGCTCAATATGAATATTACCGAAATAAAAAATGATAAATCTGATTTTCACGTTAAAGTAACTATTCCATCAAAAGAGATCAGTTCTGAAATTGAAAAAGAATTAGCTAGGTTGGCTAAAGGTGCAAAAATTGACGGTTTCCGTGTAGGCAAAGTACCTACTTCTTTTCTTGAGAAAAAATATGGTGCTTCTCTTCGAGCAGAAGCTGTAAAAAACAAGATAGTTAAGGCAATAGGTGATATCACCAAAGATAAGAATTTACGTGTACTTATGGATCCAGAAGTTGAGGATATCATAGATGAGGAAAATAAAGATCTGGAATTTACCGTGAAGTATCAATTGTTTCCAGAAATTACTATGCCTGATTTTAAAAATATCTCTATTGAAAAACCAATTTTAGACTTGAAAGATAAAGATATAGATGAACAAATTGAGAAACTAGTTAGTGCTTCAAAAGAATACAAAAAAGTAAGTTCAGCTAAGGCAAAAAAAGGAGATCAGGTAACTATAGATGCCATTGGATATGTAGATGGCAAAGCCTTTGCTGGCGGGAAATTAAACTCGCATAAACTTGTTCTTGGTAGTGGCGTTTTTATTCCAGGATTTGAAGATCAGTTAGTTGGAGCTAAAACTGGTGATGATGTATCGGTAAAAGTGGATTTTCCTAAGGATTACCATGAAAAAACCCTTGCTGGTAAACCTTCTGAATTTAAAGTTAAAATTTTAGAAATCCATAATGAAAGCGAAACTAAACTGGATGATGAGTTTGCTAAAAAATTTAATTTTGAAAATCTGGAAAAATTAAGAGAGCAAATTGCAAAAAATATGCAGGAAGTCTATGAAGAGCCAATAAAAACCATGATGAAAATGGCACTCTTCGATAAACTGGAAAATATGCTAAAATTTGATGTACCAACAACTTTACTTCAGAAGGAAATTAAGATTTTAGAAAAACAGGCTGCCGAAGTAGGAGATAAAGAATTAGAAGAAAAATCCTCAAAAAATAAGGAATCTTATTTTACAAAATTGGCGTTGCGGAGGGTCAAACTTGGCTTAATGCTTGCAGAATATGTCAAGATTCATAAATTGGAAATTGATAAAACGGACATTCAAAAAGCAATTATGGATCAAGCAAAAAACTTTCCGGGTAGAGAAAATGAAATTATTGATTTTTACTTAAAGCACCCTAAGGCTTTGGAATCCTTAAAAGGACCGGTGTTAGAAGATAAAGCGGTAAAAACTATTTTTGAAAAAGAAGTAAAATTACTTGAAAAATCTTATACTAAGGACAAGCTGGAAAAACTACTTGCAAAAAATCCTAATGATCATTTACCTGAATCTAATCATGATGATCATCTACACAAGCACTCACATGAACATACCCATGATGAAAATTGTAATCACGATTATGATCACGATGGGTATGTTAAAGCTCATAAGCATGATCATATTAATAATCCTGAAAATTTCCACGACCACAGTCGCGAGCATAATGATAAAAGAGATCAGAAAAAAGCTAAGGTAAAAAAATAGCAATTTAACAAAACTTACTGTATTGCTCAGGCCTGTTAGTTTTCTGGCCTGATTTTTTTTTGTAAAAACAAATTTATCAACTTTAGTAGTATTTTACAATATTTCCCTGTCCTTGAAAAACTGCGAGTTGTAAAGTTTTTAAAAATCAAGTAACTGTAATGATAATACGAGGTGTTATTCTCTCTATATAAATATAAAATAATATGTCCTTGTTTGAATTATTAGTTGTGTTTATAGTTGCTTTCCTTGTACTCAAGCCTGAAGACTTGCCTCACATAGCAAAAAAGCTCAAGGATTGCTATAATTTTTTTACCAGAGCTAAAGCTGAAATAACTTCATATTTGGATTTAGATGAAAAGCCCAGCATTAAGGTTGATGAGGATATAGACCAAATAAACTTTTATTTAGGAAAAATAGCAAATCTCGGAGAAAAATATGAAGGAGAATATTCACTAACTAAAATCAGGGATTATTACCGAAAGTGCCAGCGTCAAGTTAATGGAAACAAA
>Ga0172372_10009706_pt1 | contig 12475 bp, 16 predicted proteins | sample LakKiv5m_2_FD_114544 | JGI IMG/M metagenome (GOLD analysis project Ga0172372, IMG submission 114544) | Freshwater microbial communities from Kabuno Bay, South-Kivu, Congo - kab_092012_9.5m | ecosystem: Environmental > Aquatic > Freshwater > Lake | place: Democratic Republic of the Congo...
GATACCCACAACTTCCACATCCGCCAGCGTGACCGCCCGGCGGAAGGCGAGGCGGCCGATGCGACCAAAACCATTGATGCCGATGCGGATAGTCATGATTGGATTGTCATCGCAGTGCTCCTGAAACCCTGGGCGAATGGCTATATGTCACCTTACGGGGCCCCTCAGCCCAACGCCTGCTTCAGGGCCGCCAGGCCAAACACCAGAAACAGTCCGCCGCTGAGCCGGTAGAGCAGCCGCTCATCGACGCGCTGGCCAATCCACTTGCCCGCTCCCACCGCCAGCCAGGTCACCAGGGCATGGCCCAGCAAGGTGCCGGCAAGGAGGCCGGCAAAGCTGAACACCTGGGCCGGGGCAGTGGCCATGAAGATCGTCGTGAACTGGGTGCGGTCTCCCAGCTCGGCCACGAACACCAGCCCAAAGGCTTCCCAGATCACAGCCCAGGCGGTGTTTCCCACCCCGCCCGAGTCGGCCGCATTGATCGCCTGCTCCGCCTGCTCCTCCTCCGCATTGGCCGCATTCGCCGCCATGGCCTGGGCATCGATCAGCAGCTTGAGGCCGAAGCCCAGAAACAGGGCGGCTGCCAGCCAGGGAACCAATGTCTGGGGAAGCAACTCCCGCAGGCCGTAGCCCAGGGCCAGGGAGATCAGGGTGACGGCCGTCAAGGCGGCAAAGGCCCCCACAAACACCCAGCGGGCCCGGTGGCGCACCGCCAGGATCAACGCCATGAAGAAGGTCTTATCCCCGAGCTCCGCCAGGGAGATGGCGGCGAGGCTGGAGCCAAACGCCGCCAGGCTGGGATCGGCGTTGAGGGGGTTAGCCATGCACCACCCCTAGCCCAGCACCCGGCCAACCATGGCCTCTCACTCGAGGGACTCGTCTTCCAACAGGAGTTGCTGGAAGGCCGTGTAGAGGTCGCTCTGATCTGGGCCGGGTGGTTTGCGCCCCCCGGATCGGCCGGGTGATGCGGGGGACGGGGACCGGGGTGGGGAGCTTGGGATTCCCCCTTCCTGCCGGCGCAATTCGAGCTGCCTCAGCCGATCAATCAGGTGGGGCGGCACGCTGCCATCGGGGCTGACCTGCATCAGCTCTCGAAACAGGGTCTCCGGGTTTTCCTCCACTTCGACCCGGTGGCGCTTCTCCCCGGCCTTTGGCGAGGAGCCCCCGGCCGGCTGGGGCAGCGCTTGGGGCAGGGTGCGGCCAAGGGCCTCGAGGCGCTCGCGGCTGTGGGCGTCAAAGCTCATCGATCCAGAGGGGTTCAGCTGCAGCCAAGGCTGGCGCGGGTATCGCGGCCTGTCACCGGATTGGTGCCGCCGGCAAGGCCACAGAGGGTTTTAAGGGCATCGCCGCGCAGGGGCACATTGGTGAAGTCGGCCCCCTCAATAATCACGTCTTTGAACTTGGTGTTGAAGGCAAAGGCATCTTCCAGCACCGCATTGGTGAGGTTTGTGCCATCCAGAACCGCCGAATCGAGGGTGGCCTCGCGCAGGTTGGTGTTGCTCAGGTCAGCATCCTGCAGCTTGGCGCCGAACAGGCTCGCCCCCTGCAGATCGGAGCCGGCGAAGCTGGCATCGCGCAGGTTGGTGAGGTTGAAGGTGGCTCCCCGCAGGTCCTGGGCGGAGAAGTCGGCGCCGATCAGCACCTGCTTGGCCACATCCATGGCGGCCAGGGCCGGAGCAGCAGGGATGAACCAGCTCGCAGCCAGGCTCAGCAGCAGGGCCAGCTTGACTAGGGGGCGCCAATGAAAAGACATGCCGGCGGGGGAGCTCAGGCCACCCTAGGGATACCCATACCCATCGCAGGCAGGCACCGGTGGGAAGGCTGAATGTGATCGGTACTGATTCTCCCGGAGCCAGCCCATGCCCCGCACCGCTGCACGCCGCCAGGGGGACTGGGCTGAGCAGCGGGTTCTGCGCCTGCTGCAGCAGCGGGGCTGGCGCCTGCTGGCACGCCAGTGGATCTGCCGCTGGGGCGAATTGGATCTGGTACTGGAAAAGAGTGGCCGGCTGCTGCTGGTGGAGGTGAAGGGCCGTCGCCGATGCGGATCCGATGGCTGGGGGGTCGCCGCCCTGCGCCGGGGCAAGCGCCTCAGGCTGGAGCGGGCCTGGGGCTGCTGGCTGGAAGCCCATCCCGACTGGGCAGCCAGCGCCGTGGAGCTGGTCTTCGCGCTGGTGCCGTTGGCGCCAGCGCGGGGACCTGTGCGCTGGATTCGTCCCTAGGCCAGGGGCGCCGTTTGGGAGACCACCCCGCCATGGCGGTGTTCAGGCCGGAGGGCAAGGGGCTTGAGCAGGGGATCGCCCTCCTTAACATCGGCCCACCCGCTAGCCAGCTCCCCATGCCAACCAGTCGCGCACTGCTTTCCCTCCTCGTTCTGATCCCTGGTCTGGCCTGGGTTTCGCCGCCAGCCCAGGCCCAGCGCCAGGTACCCAAGATCGGCAGCATCTGCCCCCTGGGATACGTGGACATGCTCAACGGCAAATGCAGCACCCTCGGCCTGATGACCTACACGGTTCAACCCACCAACGGCGAAGCCTGCCCCGAAGGCTGGATGAACGTGGGGGGTGGCTACTGCCGCAGGAAGTGAGCCTGCAACAGACGCCAGCAGGGGTGCACCGCGCATGAGCGCTCAGACCAGATCCAGGCCCAGTTGGTCGCAGCCCCCTGAGGAGCGGACTCCAATGGAGCGGCGGCTGGCCCCCATGGGCGAGCGCCGCGAGCCGTGACGACGCTGAATCTCATCGGCGGTGGCTGCGAATCCCTGCTGGCTCCGCAGCGACCAGAGCCGCTCGCGGGCGGCCGCCGCCGCGGCCGCCCAGTCGACGATCGGCCTTGGATAGTCGTCACCGAGCACCCAGCCCAGCCGCTCGCGGGTGGCCCCATCCAGCGTCCAGGGTTGGTGCAGAAAAACCGCCGGCAGCGCTGCCAGCTCAGGCAGCCAGCGGCGGATGAACAGACCTTCGGGATCGTGGTCCAGACCCTGCTTGATGGGGTTGTAGATGCGGATGGTATTGATGCCGGTGGTGCCCGACTGCATCTGGCACTGGCTCCAGTGAATTCCGGGTTCGTAATCGACGAAAAGCCGGGCCAGATGCAAACCACTGTCCCTCCAGGGCAGCCATAGCTGATAACTGGCCACCGACATCAACATGGCCCGCATGCGGAAGTGGAGCCAGCCGGTGGCGATCAGAGCCCGCATGCATGCATCCACGAATGGCAGACCCGTCCGCCCTGCGGCCCAGGCCGCCAGACGCTCACCGCTAGCGTTGCTATCTCCCCCACGCAGGCCGGTGGTGTGGGGATGGAGCTCCTCAAACTCCAGGCTCGGCTGGCTCTCCAACTTCTGGATGAAGTGGCAGTGCCAGTGCAGGCGCTCATCGAAGCGCTGCAGGGCCCGGCGCCAGGAGACCGCCGTGAGGGCCTGGCGACGCTGGCGATTCCGCTGCACCACCTCCCTCAGCGACAGGGTGCCCCAGCTCAGATGGGGAGAGAGCCGCGAGCAGCTGGCAAAGGCCGTGTTTGGACTCGACAGGCCACTTTGGTAATTGAGGCTGCGCCGCTCCAGGAAACTCTCCAGCAGCGCCAGGCCCCTGGGACGGCCGCCAAGCTGGCGCCCCGGGCAGGGATCTGGCTCGAGGCCAAGCTCCCCAGAGCCGGGAATGGTCCCGGGGTCCAGCCCCGCCAAAGGCGCCAACCGCAGTGGTGCCGGAGCGATGGCCTCAGCCATGCGCTCCTCCCAACGCCTTGCCCACCCTTGGCGTTGGAACTGGCCTCGGCTGACTCCGAACTGGGGGATCTCGTGCCACACGATGGCGTGCTGCCGGGCCCAGGCCGCCACCCTCAGGTCTCGGGCGTAGGTCCAGCCATTGCCGGTTTCCTGGTGGCTCCAGAGGCCGCCGATGCCGAACCGACGCCGGGCCCTTTCCAGCACCTGCTCCACCGCACCGACCCGGACCACCAGGGGTTGGCCCAGGCAGGCCAGGGCTGAACGCAACTCCAGCAGGGATTCGTGGCAGAACTGCCATTGACGCGCCGAGCTGTCGGGCTGCTGCCAGTAGGCGGGCTCCACCACATAGAGGGGGAGCACAGCTCCATGCCGACTCGCCTCCAGCAGAGGACGGTGATCTTCAGCTCGAAGATCCCGCTTGAACCAGACAACCTGGAGGGGGTCCATGGGGTAGCTCAGGGAGCCACAGGTAAGCAGCATCATCGATTGGCGCCATGCTGCCATGCACTTCCGCTAAGAATGAAGGTATGGAAGCTTGCTTACCCCTACCTGGGCAGCTCCAGAATCACTTTGGGACCCCTTCTCCAACCCCTGCTGCTGATCGTCAGCCTGGCCCTTTTCCACCTGGTCGGCCCGCTGCCGCCGGAGCTGGGGGTGCACAACGGCTCCCTGTCGCCCTGCCCATCTGCAGCCCACTGCGCCAGGGCTGATTGGGCGGTGAGCAATCCGGAGGAAGCACTCACCCAACTGATTTCTGTGGTTGAGTCCATGCCCAGAACCACGCTGGTGAAGCGGGGCGAGGATTACCTGCATGCCACCGCCAGCAGCTCCCTGTTTGGCTTTGTCGACGATCTGGAGCTCTACGCGGATCACGACCGGGGCCAGCTGCAGGCCAGGTCGGTTTCCCGCATGGGGGATTCGGATCTGGGGGTGAATGGACGCCGGCTTGCAAGCCTCGGGCGAGCCCTTCGCCCGACCTAAGGGGCCGCGCTGCTGAGCAGTTCCATACCACGCCGGTGGATTTCTCGGGCGTAGTCGGTCCAGGTGCCCTGGCCCCAGTAGCGGAAGCAGCTTGTTTGCAGCAGCAGCAGGTGCAGCAGGCACTGCTGGTAAAGCGGGGTCTGGGTAAGGGCGGGCTCGGCCGCCACCAGGGGGTCGAAATGCTGGTGGAAGCGGGCGCTGAGCTGGTTGATCGGCTCCAGCACGTTGGCGTAGCCCTCCACCCAGCTGAGGTTGTTGGTCCAGGAAGCACCGGCCATTGAAAAGGAAGGATCGGCAGCCTGGAGGCGGTCAATGGCGGCCTGAACCACCCCAGCCCCGGATGATTCGCCGCTGCCTTGGGCATCCAGCAGCGACCATAACTTGTGTTGCTGCCCAGCCTGTATGGCAGGGAAGGAGGAGCTGGGCACCCCTGACCCCTCGAGCAGCTCGAGATACTCGCTGCCATTGATCGCCACTGTGCCAGCGGCCTGAGCTTCAGTGGCTGCAGCGATGCTGTTCGCCTGGCCAGTGGCGGCCAATCGCCGATGGGCCTGAATGAAAGCGGGGGGAAACTCGTTCATCATCACGCCGCCATTCTCACCGTCAGCTATCTGGCAGACCAAGGCAGGAATAGAGCTGGCGCCAAGGGGCTGGGGGCCGAGACCAAGGGCCTCATAGCAGGGCTGCATCTGCCCTACCAGCTTGGTATCGGAACCCTGGGTTTTGATCAGGGCGATGATGCTCACCTCAGCGCCGCTGGAGTTGCGGGCCACCAGGCGGTTGGGGATCAGGGTTTGCTCCCGATTCAGGCTGGAGCCGTCAGGATTTTCCACGCTGTGCTCCTGCACCAGTAACCAGCGATAGCCACACTCGAGCAGGGCCTTGACCAGGGCGTAGAGAGTATCAGGATGGTTGGGAAGATGCATCTCAGGCGGCGAAAAACCCTTCACCCGTTGCAGGGCACCAGTGCCAAAAAGGGCGGCAAAATGGTGCTGCCAGGCCATGATCTGCAATTTGAGATCTGGTATCGGCGTCGAGGAGGCCACCGCATGGCCCCAGAAGGTGCCAAGCCACTCCACATGGGGATGAAGACCCGGGTCGCAGGCGAGGGTTTTAAGAGCAGTAAGGATATCCCGCCGGCCCATCTGCTCAAAGCCCCAGAGCAGGGTGCCCGAATAATCAAGCATGATCCTGGGATTGCAGCCCTCACCTATCAGCTGGGGAATGATCTCAGCAAGCCGCTTGTAACAGTGGGCAAAGGCTTCGGCGTTGTGGTTATCACCCTCGCCAGGGTGTTCATACATGTATTGCAGGTGAGAGATCAGCTCGCCGCCGGGCCCCGCAGGAATCGTGGGCTGATGCATGTGAAGCGCGCAGGCAAAAGCGGAGCGGATCTGCTCCAGCTGAAGATTGGAATGGGGGGCGAAAAGCGCAGCTTCCCGCTGCATCAGGGCAAGAAGCTCCCGTTCCTGACCCGCGATCGGAGGAAGGCTGGGGCAAGAGAGCATGGCAAGCTGGGGAGGAAGGCTGGCTGGAAGGATGAGCCCCCTGTTTCCCTGCTGTAGCTGTGGAGTGCAGATTGAGCGCTCGATCAGAGTGTATAGACAACGCAAGGGCAAGGTACTCTGCTCTTCTTGCCTTGACAGGGCAGAAGAGCAGAGCGGGAAAGCAGAAGAGGGGGCCCCAGATAAACCAGAGTCCTAGGCAACAGGAACCCTAGGCAGGGGGCAGAACCTGAAGGTGGGCTGCAAGGAACCTCAGATCACTCCTCCTCATCGGCTCCACCGATGGGCACGAGCTTGATCTGCTTACGGCCGAGCTTGATCTCAAATTCGTCCCCAGGCTTGAGATCCAGCATGGCGGTATACGCCTTGCCAACCAGCAGGTTGCCGTTGAACTGAATCTTTGTGGTGAAGCTCAGCTTGCGGCCACCTTTCCCCGTGCCCCTGCCGAGGCTGTCGGCGCCGAGACTGACTCCCTTGGCCCCCAGAAGGGCCTCGTAGAAGGCAGTGAAATTAAGTCGCTCACTACCATCTTTCTTGGTACTCACATAGCCGCAGCTGCGAACCAGATCCGATTTGGAAACATCCCCCAGCTCCTTGACCTTAGCGAGCAGTTCAGAGCCTGTAAGCATCTCATGTTATCTCAATTGAATCTATTGTAGCAGCAGGTCCTGGGAATTTGGTGGTGGTTGATGCTGATTGGACCCATGGAGTGCCATATGCAGGTTTGGTCCAAGTCATTGCCACCCACCAGCCAGGTGAATGCGAGCCGTGGGATACAGCCAGGAGAAAATCCCCTGGAGCAGGACACGACAGCGCCTAGATCACGGTGCCATCAAGCAAGGTGGCGTTTTTTTCGATCACAACTATGCCGCTGCGGATCGTGAAACCCAGTTCACTGCGATCTGCTTCCTCCACCCGATCCTTGTTGATCAGCTGCACGTTTGCGCCAATGCGCACATTTTTATCAAGGATCGCTCCCCGCACATGGGAACCAGCCCCGATACCGAGGGGAACCCCGCCGCGCGAGCGCACCAGATCCCGCTCTGGCCCCGATTCATAACTGTCGGCACCCATAGCCAGGGTGTCCTCCAGCACAACACCCGCCTCTACCCGCAGACGCAGGCCCAGAACGCAGTGATCAATCAGACAACGATCCAGCAAACAGCCCTCGCTCAAAACAGATCGGCGCAGCTGGGATTGATGGATCTGGCTCGGGGGCAGGGAGCGGCTGCGGGTGTAGATCGGAACGTGCTCATCGTAAAAACTGAAGGCAGGCTGGGGATCGGTCAAGGCCAGATTGGCCTCGTAAAAGGCCTTGATGGTGCCAATATCCTCCCAATAATCATCAAACAGGAAGCTCTGCAGATGCAGCCCACTGGCCAGGGCTGCCGGGATGATTTCCTGACCAAAATCAATGGCTTCCTGCTGGCTGGCAAGCAACTCAAACAACGCTTCCCGTTGGAACACATAGATCCCCATGGAGGCCAGAAAAGGACGCCGCTCCGCCTCCCCGGGCCCGAGGCCAAGGGCCCCAGTGTCGACCCGCATGGCGTCAAGCGCAGCTCCCCTGGGCTTCTCCTGGAATTCCTGGATACGGCCGTTGACGTCCGTGCGCATCAGGCCGAAGCCAGCGGCTGCCGACCTCTCCACCGGCAGGGCCGCAACAGTGAGGGCAGCGCCGCTGGCCCGATGGGCGTTTACGAAAGCGGCATAATCCATCCGATAGAGCTGGTCCCCCGAGAGGATCAGCACCTGATCCCCTTCCCAGGCCTCGAACAGCTGGCGGTACTGGCGCACCGCATCGGCCGTTCCCCTGAACCAGCTTGGACTGTCCGGTGTCTGCTGGGCCGCCAGCACCTCCACGAAGCCACCACCGAAACCTGCAGAGAGGTTGTAGGTGAGGCTGAGGTGGCGGTTGAGCGACTGGCTGTTGAATTGGGTAAGGACGTAGATCCTGTTGATCCCGGAATTGATGCAATTGCTGATGGGAATATCAATCAGCCGGTACTTTCCGCCCAGAGGCACCGCCGGCTTGGCTCGAGTCAGGGTGAGGGGCTGCAGACGGGTACCAGCACCACCGCCAAGGATAATGGCCAGAACATTGATCACTTGCTGCACTCTCGTTTGATCAAAAAAATTAAATAGATGCCGTCATTGCGAGCTGGGCCGGGCCTGATCGACCCCCATCTATTTATGAATGGCGAATCGTGGCAACTTAATAAAATTGCCCTCAGGAACTTTTAGTCACCTTGAAGGCATAGCGGGTATCCAGTCTCATGCCCGCTCCTGGACTCAACTCCAGTTTGCGGTCGCCGCTGAGCAGGGCCTGCCTCGGTGCGGTCCAGGGCTCCATGCACACCATGGGCCGGGGCGGCTCCGTCCAGAGCACCACCAGATCCAGAGGGTGGGTCAGCTGCAGCTCGAGACTTGTGCCGGCGCCAGGATCCACCAGGCGAACCGAACCCGTGGGGCGGACCAGCAGATCTATGCCACTGGCCAACCGTTCCATCTGTTCTGCGCTGGAGGCCTCTTCCATGCTGAGGTGGTTGAGGCACTGGGCTGGCAAGCCCTCAAACCGCACCGTCTCCAGGCTGGAGAGGTTGAAGTATGGGTGCAGTCCGAAGCTGAACGGCATCACTTCACTGCTGCGGTTTTCCACCAGCGTGCTGATCTCCAGGGCCGACTGGGCCAGCCGCACTTCCATGCTGAGCAGGAAGTTGAACGGATAGGCCTTGAGCGTTTCGGGGGTATCGGTCAACTGCAGCTGGATCCCCCGTCCATCGGGGAGGGGCTCCAGCCGCCAGGGCATCTGCCTGGCAAAGCCATGTTGGGAGAGGCTGAAGTTACCCTGGGGTAAGGGCAGCAAATTGTCCGGCAGACCGCCGGTGATCGGGAACAGCACCGGAAATCCTCCCCGCACCGATTGGGCCGGGTCGAGGAAGCGTTCGAGATCGAGGTAAACCAGCTCGTGGCCTGAGCAGCTCCAGCCGCTGATCAACCCGCCACGCTCCGGTACGACACGCACCAGGTCGCCGCTGGCCGGATCGCTGAATTCCCAGTGGGGATAGGGCATTTGGCGTTGAATCAAGGCCATGTGATGTCCATCCTGAGCTGGGATGGGCTTCAATCTGCCTGAAAGGACCAGCCGTGGATGGCTGCGAGGGGGAACCTTCAGATTTGAACCATGCCGCACCGCATACCCTTGAGCACGGCCTGCAGCCTGTTGTGCACGTTGAGGGTCTGCAGCAGGCGCTTGGTGTAGGTGTGGGCTGTTTCATCGCTGACCACCAGCCGTTTGGCGATCTGGCGATCGCTGAGACCGCTGGCGAGCAGGTCGAGCACCTCGTATTCCCGTGGCGTCAGCCGCGGACAGCTCAGGTAGGGGAGGATTCCCGTGCGCAGGGAAGGACTGCGATAGGAGTGGCCACCGAGCACCGCCATCACAGCTGCCTGCAGGGGTTGCTGATCGTCCACAAAGTCTGCTTCGGCCACAACCGCCTGCAGCCAGGGCGCATCGAGACACTCGGCTGGAATCGAGTCTCCCAGGGCCAGCACCACGGCATGAATGCGGGGATGGAGCTGCCGTGCCTGCCGCACCAGATCGAACCCGCTGCCGCTCTCGAGATAATCGGTGCAGATGAGCAGCTGGTAGGGATCTTCAGCTTCGTCTGCCAGGTAGTCGAGGCAGGCCTGCTGATCGGTCACCGCACAGGTGATCCGGGAGTAGCCCCCAAAACTGCGGCAGAGGGCCCTCAACATGAAGCGACCCTTGGCCGCCACCGCGATGCGCCCAGGAATCTCAATGGACTCGAGTCCCTCCTCCTGCACTCCATGGCCGCCATTGGCCAGAAATTCGGTGAGATCCATGCGCCTGCGTTTAACCCTGGCTGCGTTTAACCCTGGCTGAAGTGCGGTAGGAAACCAGCCCACCTTAGGAGCTGGAAATCCTCACCGGGAGCAGCACCAGCTGTTCAGTCGTCGTAGACGAGGCAATTGATATCAGAGGGGTTGAGGTCGCAGAAGACCTCCAGCGGTGAAGGTGCGACGGCCTCATCGGGATGGCGCTGCTGAAATGCCTCCAGATCCTTGATTTGCTGCTCGATCTTGCGCGCGATCGCCAGATCACCCTTTGCCTGGGCCTCGGTGAGGGCGGCGCGGTAGGTCTGGAGCTGGTCTCCGATGGTGGCCATGGAACACTCACCCAAACGGTGGGGCTGGATTGGCTTAGTGAATGTAGCCATGCCGCATCCAGAACGCTCTGAAGGGCATGTCGATCGGGGTGATCGGGCAGGCTGGTGTGCTCCTGAAGGACCGAGAAGATGGCCGACGCTACCTATTTGGTTGCCCTCTCGCTGGTGGAGATCGCAGGCAAGCGAGCCCTGCCCCTTACCGGCAGATCCCTCTCTCAAGCCGCAGCGGAGGCGGTCGAGCCCGGGGAGGCAGGCCGCAGCCTCGCCCTGGACCTGCTGCTGCGGCTCTGGCAGCGCAGCGATGAAGGCCCTCTCAGGAGAGCCGCCGGGGAGGCAAGTCTACTGCTGGTGGAGATACCCCTGGCTGTCATGAGCGAGCAGCTGCCGCTGCTCAAGGCAAGCTGGCTCTCCGGGGGGGAGACGCAGGTGTTGCTTGACAGCCTGAAAAACGTGGCCACCAGGGGCTGGCGCATCTCGATCGCCAAATATGAGGCGGTGAAATTCACTCCGTGGCCCTGACTGGAATCCAGCCGGGAGCTAGGCCTGGTTATCACTAAAACCTGTCCGTTGCAAATCGCAGCGGACAGGTGGCAGCTGTGCTGGGTGGATCAGGATCAGGGGCGGAACTGGGGCCAGGGCCCCGCGAAAAACCGTTCCATCACCTCGGCCAATCCCTCCGCCAGGGGACGATAGGCCTGGAGCCCTGGGCTCCAGATCGAACCCCTGAGCAAATCCTGCGGTGGCACCAGGGCCATGTCCTGACCCTCGAGCAGCTGCAGCTGCGCCAAAGGCACTGCCAGCCGGCCCCGGAAGACATGGGCCAGGCGCCTGGAGTTGCGGTGATTCATGACGTACTGCAACTGCTCCGCCTGCCAACCGATCTCCTCAAGCAGCTCGCGCTGCAGGGCCTGCTCCGCTGTCTCACCCGGATCGAGGTGGCCCCCGAACAGGCCCCAGCAACCGGGGGCCACGATGCCGGCAATGTCGTCGCGCAGCTGCATCAGCCAGCAGCCATCACGCTCCAGCATCGCCAGAGCGACCTCAACAACCTGGCAATCGGCAGCAGCCATCTCACAAATCAGGGGAGGAGGGCGCCGTGAGCTGCTCGCTCAGCTGCCACAGCTTCGTGCGCTGCTGGTCGTCGCTGGCAGCTGGAGCCATGGCCACCTCCCTGGGATGGCCGCGCATTCCACCCAGCTGGTCGGGGCCGTAATGGCCTCCGGGCCTGACTGAGGGCGCCGTGGCAGCGAACAACTGGGGCAGGGCACCCATGGCGGAACTCTGAAACAGCGGATCCATCAGTCGATAGGCCATGGCTTCAAACCAGGAACCACTGGCGGCTACGGAGGCGGGCTGCAGGTTGGTGCGGGCGATGCCCGGGTGGGCGGCGAGTGAGAGCATGGCGGCACCGGCGGACTGCAAGCGCTGCTGGAGCTCAAGGGCAAACATCACATTGGCCAGCTTGCTCTGGCCGTAGGCGGCCCAGCGGTCATAGCGACGCTCCCCCTGCGGATCATCGAAAGCGATGCGGCCAAAGTACTGGGCGCCGGATGTCACGGTCACGACCCGGCTGTCGGCACGGGCTCGCAACAGCGGCAGCAGCGCCATGGTCAGGGCGAAATGACCCAGATGGTTCACACCGAACTGCATCTCAAAACCATCACTGGTGAGACGGCGGGGCAGACCCATCACGCCGGCATTGTTGATCAGCAGGTCCAGACGGCCGTAGCGATCGGCCAGTTGGCGCGCCGCAGCGCGCACCGAAGCCAGATCGGCCAGATCCAGATCGAGCAGATCGATCTGACCGCCAGCAACATCGGCCCGCAACTCCCTTCGGGCCTGTTCAGCCCGCTGAGGGTTTCGGCAGCCCAGCACCACGGTGGCGCCGTGGCGCGCCAGGGCCCGGGCCGTCTCGAGTCCCAGGCCGCTGCTGGCGCCGGTGACCAGGGCCAGCCGGCCGGATTGGTCGGGGATGTCGGAGGCTGTCCAGGGCATCGCAGGCCTGCATGGAACTGGATGCTAAGAATTATGAAGCAGAATTGCGTTCACAGTTCAATTGCTTAATTGAACTTACC
>Ga0172372_10009708_pt1 | contig 12473 bp, 12 predicted proteins | sample LakKiv5m_2_FD_114544 | JGI IMG/M metagenome (GOLD analysis project Ga0172372, IMG submission 114544) | Freshwater microbial communities from Kabuno Bay, South-Kivu, Congo - kab_092012_9.5m | ecosystem: Environmental > Aquatic > Freshwater > Lake | place: Democratic Republic of the Congo...
CGAGGCGCTGCTGGCGGTGCAGGTGCTGGCGCCGGGCGTGTACGTGAGCATGCACAACCGCGTGCTGGCGTTCCCGGGAGTCCGCAAGGACCCCGCCACGCTGACCTTTGTGAAGTGAGTCCGCTCAGTGGACCGCGCCGCGATCCGCCGCGAGCGTGTCCAGGTGCATCATGCGCCGCAGCAGGGGGGCCAGCCCGAACAGCACCACCGCCGAGACCGCCGCGGCGATGGTGATGAAGCCGAACACCTCGCGATAGGCCGGCAGTCCCGCCAGCGGCGTGATGGCGGCGGTGCCTTCGCCCGATGCGGCGGTCATCTTGGCGATGGCGGCGGCCAGCAGGTGGCTGAAGCTGGTGGCCAGGAACCACGCGCCCATGATGGTGCTGACCATCCGGGCGGGGGAGAGCCGCGTGACCAGCGAGAGTCCCACCGGTGAGAGGCACAATTCGCCGGTGGTCTGGAGCAGGTAGCTCAGCAGCAGCCAGCCGATCGCCACCATGCCGTGGCTGTCGGCGTTCACCGCGCCCAGCCAGAGCGCGCCGAAGCCGGCCGAGAGCTGCAGGATCCCCAGCGCAAACTTGACCGGCGCGCTGGGATCGCGGCCGCGCGTGCCCAGCCAGCCCCAGAGCAGCGTGAAGGGCAGACCGAACACCAGGATGAGCATGGGGTTCGCGGCCTGGAACACGCTGGCCTTGATCTCGGTGCCGCCCACGGCCAGGCCGGCGGTGGCGTGGGAGTCGGTGGCGGTGAAGGACACGTGGCCGCCCTCGCCCAAGGCACCGGGAATGGTGGCCGCGGCGGTCCGGGTCTTCTCCGCCTGGTCGATGTCCTCCAGCGTCCACGTCCGTCCGGCCACCTGGTGGCCCAGGAACTCCTGCGTCACCGGCACGTTCTCGTAGGTCCGTCCGGCCTGCACCGGCTCCGCCCCCACCACGCGACCGATGTTGCGGTCCGTGAAGTTGTTCACGCTGCTGCCGGCCTGCTCAAAGAACGCCCAGAAGAGCATGCTGAAGAAGCAGAGCACCACGACCACGATCAGACGATCGCGCTCCTGACGGTCGCTGCGCATGGCGCCCCACAGGATCGACCCGAAGGCCAGCACGCCGACCGCGTTGAGCAGCCACGTGGCCATCCCTGTGCGGCTGGTGAGCACCGCCAGCACCGGCACCGCCGCCAGCGTGACCAGCACCGTGGCCAGCAGCGCCCCCTTGCCCACGGGACGCATGGGCCGCCCCACGTGCGCGGGCACGCCGCCCTGGCCCAGCCGCACAAAGCTGACCGCGCCCGCCGCCAGCAGGGCCAGGGCCACGGGCATGTTGAGCGCCAGCTGCAGGCCGTTGCCCCGAGCCCCCCAGAGCATGGTGGCCAGCAGGCCCGCCACGGCCAGCAGGATCAGCCCCCGGGCCACGCCCGCCGGCGCCACAAAGGTGGCCAGGCCGGTGAGCATGCCGATGGTGGCCAGTCCAAAGCCGTAGTGGAAGCCGTAGGTCTCGCCGATGTAGCCGCACACCAGCGGGGCCAGCGCGGCGCCCAGGTTGATGCCCATGTAGAAGAGCGTGAAGCCCGCGTCTCGCTTGGTGCTGGCGGGACTGTAGAGGGCGCCCACCATGGTGCTGATGTTGGGCTTGAAGAACCCGTTGCCGCAGATGAGCAGGCCCAGCGCCCCGAAGAACGCCCACTCCTGCTCCACGGTGAGCAGCAGGTGGCCCGCCGCCATCAGCAGGCCGCCCCAGATCACGCTCAATCGTGCGCCCAGAAAGCGATCGCTCACCATGCCGCCCAGATAGGGCGTGGCGTAGACCAGCGCGCCGTAGGCCCCGTAGATGGCGTAGGCGCGGGTGTCGTCGGCCTTCAGGAAACCCTTGATCATGTAGAAGACCAGCAGCGCCCGCATGCCGTAGAACGAGAACCGCTCCCACATCTCGGCGAAGAACAGCAGGAAGAGGCCCGAGGGGTGACGCTCGGGCGCTGCGGCCGTGATCGCGTGGCTCTGCATGCGGCGGACGATATCGGATCGCCCCGCGATCGGTCAGAATGTCCGCGTGGACCTGGACCGCCTCATCCCGCTTCGCCGACCGCCGCGACTGCTCGTGGAGCCCGGGCTCTGGGTGCCGCCGGGCGCGGATCCTGATGCCGTCGACCGCGACTTTGCGGCCGCGTGCCGGGAGAACCCTCGCCTGCATGACGGGGCGATCTGGCATGTGCTCTCCCACTCGCGAGACGGGCACGGAGGCGTCACTTTGCATCTCATGGAGAGCGCGTACCGCTTCCAGGCCGTGGCGCGGCGCGAGTTCGGCGACCGGCCCGGGCCGGTGCGGCCTCTGGGCGTGAAGTGCCTGGCGCGCTCGCCACGAGGGTGGCTCATGGGGCGCCGCTCCGAGCGCAGCCTGAACTACGGGGGCCTCTGGGAATTCCTCGGCGGTGGTTCGCTGCAGGTGGGCGAGGAGCCCGGCGCGGCGGCCTTGCGAGAACTGCGCGAGGAGTCCGGCGCCGAACCCGAAGGCCCGCCCGTGCCGGTGGCGCTGCTCTTCGACGCGCAGGTGGGCACGTGGGACATCGTGCACCGCGTGCAGGTGGCGTGCATCGCCGGCGACCCAGCCAGCTGGGAGCATCAGGAGCTGGTCGAGGAGCCCGAGCCGCGTCGCCGGCGTCCGCCCTCGCATGCCACCACGCTGCTGCTGCCGCTGGCGGATCAGCGTGCGTGAGCGGCCAGCATGGTCGCGGCGTCCTGACCGCCGCGCACCCATCGGACCTGACCCAACGCGTCGGTCACCGTCTGGCTGACGGCGCGGCGAACCGACAGGGCGCGGGCGTCGTTCTGCACGGCCCGCAGGGTGCCCAGCATCTGCGCGGGACTGAGCAGGTCCACAAAGCCGTCGGTGCGGGCGATGAGGGACAGGTTGCTCCCGGTGAGCAGCAGGCCCATGGAGCCGCTCTCGGGCGTGCCTCGCGGCCAGGCGAATCCGCCGCCGCCGTACACGCCCACCTGGCCCTCGGCGAACACCACGAGCCGGATGGACACGTTGGTGGTGGTGGGCTCGATGGGGGTGTAGCCGGGCTTGGGCTCCCACATCATCTGGATGCTCACCACCTGGCCCGAGACCTTCTCGCCCGTGGCGAGCGCGTCCAACGGGATGTCGCTGGCGTAGAAGCTGACCTGTGCCGGCTCGATCACGTACCACGCCTCGGCCGGGGCGGTGGTGATGCGCACGGGCTCGTCGGTCAGGCCGGAGGTGGTCAGCTCGGTCTCGGTCCAGGGCCACTGCACGGTGTAGCAGGCCGTGAGCAGGACCAGGCATGCCAGCGTCGCCAGACGGGCCATCATGCCGCGACTCCCACGCCCTCGGCCAGCCTGGGCCCGCGCGTGCCCAGTGCGGCGAAGCAGTCCCGGTCCACCAGTTCCCGGAGCGACCGCGTGGGGATGCGCGGACCGTGCACCGGTGCGCACGCGTTCACCCGAAGCACCGTCTCCGCGGCCACCGCCGGCATGGCAAAGGGGAACGCGCTGCCAAGCAGCACGCGGTCCAGCACGCCAAGCGACCAGGCGTCCCGCAGCGCCTCGTAGAGCTTCCAGGGCATCGACACCAGCGAGCTGCACTCGCTGAACAGGTTGGGGTGGCGACCCAGCATGGCCAGGCACTCGTCGGTCCACGGCCATCCCAGACCACTTACCAGGATGCGCAGTCGCGGAAAGGCCCGCGCCGGCTCGTCCCAGACGATCGGCCGGGCGAACTCCAGCGGACCGGCGTGCACCCGCGTGCCCAGCGCGGCCGCGATCACCGGCCATCCGGCGTCGCTGCATGCCTGCCAGAGTTCCATGGCGTGCGGATGGGTGGGATGCACGGCCTGGGCCGCCGGCGCCACGCACACGCCGCGCATGCCGAGCGCGCGTGCCTCGGCCAGGTCGTCGCGCCAGCCCGGATGCATGGGGTCGATGCCCGCGAATCCACCCAATCGCATGGGATCGCGCGAGACGGCGTCCGCCACCTCGGAGGTCCGGACGTGCACGCCCATGGCTTCGGAGCGCACGCCGCAGACGATCGCCGCGGTCATGGGCTTCACGGCCTCGGCCAGCTGGTCAAAGCTCCCGTCAAGGCGCGACCACGGTCCGCCGGTGTCCGCGGCGAAGCGGCCCGCAAGCGCCGGGCCGAGCCGCTGCGGGTGGTTCCAGGCGTAGGTCAGGGCGTCAAAGGGCATGCCGCGGCCACGATCATACGGAAGGCCGCCGCGCGGTCACGATGGCGCAGGTTCCCATGCTCAGCCGCTCCACCAGGGGATCCTGCAGTCCAGCCCGCACCGCGGCCTGGGCGATGCCCTCGGGCCGCAGGAACGTGTCCACGCTCCGGGGCAGGTAGCGATAGGCACCGCTGCGGTCGCGTGCGATCCACGTGGCGGTGATGGGCATGATCCGCTCGGTGTACAGGCGGTGGAACCAACGCGCCGGCCCCCACACGGGCTGATCAAACTCCAGCACCGCCAGGATGCCGCCGGGGCGGAGCACGCGACGGAACTGCCGCATCGCCGCGTCCGTGTCGCCGACGTTCCGAAGGCCGAAGGCGATGCTGACCACGTCAAAGCGTCCCTTGGGCTGATCCAGATCGGTCGCGTCGCCGTGCTCGTAGCGTGGCGGCAGGCCCCGCCGGCGTCCTCGCCGCGTGGCCTTGTCTCGCGCCAGGTCCAGCATGGCGGGCGTGTAGTCCACGCCGGTCACCTCGGCACCGGCGTCGGCGAACGCCTCGCTCAGGTCGCCCGTGCCGCAGGCCACATCAAGCACCCGCGCGCCGCGCAGGTTGGTGCGACCCAGCCGCTCCATCACCGCGTGCACGGTGCGTCGCCGCCACAGCACGTCCAGGCCGAACGCGTGCAGTCGGTTGTTCAGGTCGTAGGAGCGGGCGATGGCGGAGAACATGGCCCGAACGCGTTCGGGCTTGCCGGGATCGGCGTGCGGGTCACCGGTCAGCCGCTGCGGCGACCAGGCGGGCTCCTTGGAATGGAACATGGGCTCCTGCGGCACGAAACCCGATGGTAGGGCCGCGCAGGTGTCGCATAACCCGCGGGGCGCGGTTCCGATATCGCAATGTCGCCGGCGCGTGCGGAGCGACACGGCAGGGGGCCGAAACACCGGCAGCCGCGAGGAGCGCGGAGATCCAGACCGGCCCAAGGCGATGGAGTCGCCCGAAGGCCCCAGACACGGAACCACACCATGCACGCCACCGCCTCCGTCCAACTCGTGATCGAAAGCCTGCTGCCCAACCTGCTCCAGGGTGACCGCGCCACCGTGCGGACCCAGGTGGCCCGGGCGCTTGGAAGCGGCCTTGCCGCGGAGGACTTCACCGAGCAGGTGGCGTGGCCCATCCACGAGTCGCTGCACAAGCTGCACCGCCACGACCAGATCGAGCGCGTCAGCTTCAACTACGCCACCCGACTGCTTCGCAGCGTGGTGGACCAGGTGCAACTGGGCTATCGCCGCTCCGAGCGCAACGGCCAGCGCGTGATGCTGCTCTGCGGCAGCGGCGAGAACGAGGACCTGGGTGGCCAGATGGCCGCGGACCTGCTCGAGGCCGCCGGCTACGAGGTCTTCTTCGCCGGTGGTGGCGTGGCGCGTGACGAGATCCTGGAGGAGACGCACCGCCGCGCGCCCGACTTCCTGGTGCTCTTCGCCAGCAGCGCCTCCGATGCGCCCGCCATCCGGGCCATCATCGACCAGATCCGCGAGGTCGGGGCCGACCCGGGCCTTCAGATCGCGGTGGGCGGTGGCGTGTTCAATCGCGCCGACGGCCTGGCCGAGGCGATCGGCGCCACGCGATTCGCCCGAACGCCGCTGGAGCTGGTGCAGGCCCTGGCCGCGCCGGCCCCGGCCGCACGGCAGGTGGCCCGCGAGCCCCGCAGGGCCCGCGCGGTGGCGTGAGAACGCTGGGAATTCCGCAACTGGTGGGGGTTGGGCGGGTACGATTTCCTCGTGCCCATGCCCAGCCGACAGGTGGAGCAGCGACTGCTCCGCCGCGCCCGTCGCGGTGACGGCTGTGCCATGGAGGAGGTCATGGGGCTCTTTCAGGGTCCGTTGCAGTCCTACCTGCTTCGGCTCTGCGGCAGCCGTGAGCTGGCCGAGGACCTGGCTCAGGAGACGTTCGTGCGGGTGCTGGGCAATCTGGACCGCTTCGACGACCGCTTCCGGTTCAGCACCTGGCTGTTCACCATCGCTCGCAGGCTCTGGATGAACCACCTCAACAAGCTGCGCCCGCGCAGCGACAGCGAGCACGTGGAGCGATCGGGAGATGCGCAGGCCTCGCCTGGAGTGCTCGCCGTGCGTCGTGAGCAGCGCACCCGGCTTCGAAGGCTGCTGGATTCGGCCATGGCCGTGCTCACGCCCTCGCAACGCGAGATGGTGCTGCTGTACCACCAGCAGGAGATGGGCGTGGGTGAGATCGCCCGTCGGTGGTCGCTGCCGGAGGGCACCGTGAAGAGCCACCTGTTCCGGGCCCGGCGTCGCATGCTGGCGGTGATCCGGTCCGATGCGTCCGACCGCGCCCTGGCCGAGGAGGTGCTCCGATGACCCGTCAGCGGCTGGATCGACTGCTTGGCCTGCTGGCGAGCGAGCGTGGCCAGGTGCGGGACATCCGTGGTCCGGTCATGGAGCGGTTGCGGCGTCAGGGTGCGGTGCGAAGCGGCATGCGGACCGTGGCACGCGTGCTGCTGGCGCTGGCCGTGGTGGCGTGCGTGAGTGTGGGCGTGGAGTGGTGGTGGGGCTCGTCGCGCGTGGTGGACCTGGGCGAGATCGGCCGTCGCGGCGCGGGCTGGTTCATGCCGGAGCCGGCACCGTTGGCGCCTCGGCTGCAGCCTCGCACCGCTCCGATCGGCGGTGACGTGCAGCCGGTGGTGGCCAAGGCGCCGTGGAGGCGAACCTGATGCTGGCTGCGCTCCTGATCGCATGCTCGCTGGCCGCCGGGGCGGCCCCGCCGCTTGGCGTGGCGGGCATGGTGCCCTCCAACGCCGACGCCATTGTGCAGTTTCGCGGGCCCATGCACCGGGCGACCGGTCCGGGCGCCGAGCTGCTTCGCTCGTGCGCCGAGCAGGTGCTGGAGCGGCTCGGGGCTTGTGAGCGATGGCGGCAGGCGGCGCTGGCGGCGTCCATGGCGCCCGACGCGCTCCTGGACCGCGTGGCCGGGCGCGACGCGTCGTTGGTGCTGCGGCGATCGGAACAGGGCCCGTCCTGGGTGCTGGCGTTGGAGATGCCCGGGGGCGACGCCTGCGATCTGCTGCGAGGCATGAAGGCACGGATGGCCGGACGAGGGCGGTTCGAGCTGCCGCAACTCGGGCTGGCCGGGGCGTGGCACCGCGAGTGGCTGCTGGTGAGTGATCGCCCCGAGAATCCGCTCCTGCAGGACATGCTCGGCATGGCGGACGACGCACCGGAGGCTTCGATGCGCTCCGTGTTGCCCGAGGATCTGCAGCTGGATCCGGACGCCGCGGTCACGGTGGCGCTGCGGCATCGGGGCGAAGGCGTTGGTCACAGCGTCTGGGCCTTCACGCCCACGCGGGCAGGCGTGGCGGTGCAGATGGAGGGCGTGGCGGCCCAGCCGAAACTGGATCCACTGGTCGATGGCCCGGAGCCCGTGGTGATCCTGGAGGCGATGCCGGAGGAGACCGTGGCCTGCTGGATGCAGCGGCGATCGGTCGATCCGCTGCCGCAGGCGTGGCGTCGGGCGCTGCCTGGGCGACGCATGGACCCCGAGTTGCTGGCCACGCTCGGTGAGCGGATGGTGGTGGTGGTGGGCCCCGACGATCCGGAGGGCGTGCCCCAGGTGGCGGTCGCGGTGCAGCTGCTCGACGCGGAAGCCGGAACCCACGCGCAGGACGAGATGCTGGATCGCGTGGCTCGCGTGCTGGCAAGGGAGCGTGGCGAGACGGTGCAGCCACGGCGCCGCGACGGGGTTCCGCTGGAGGCGCCTCGCTGGATCGAAGGTCCCGGCGTGGCTGCGGCGGCCTGGGATGGATGGCCGCTGCCGGCTTCGGCCGAGCTCCACGCCCGCACGGTGGTCACCGGCAGGGGCGGCTGGCGGCTCTACGCCAGCGGCCGTGCCTGGCTGGACCGGGTGACAGGCTCGCTCGAGGAGCATCCGCTGGTCGAAGGCGGGCACGCCCGACCTGCAGGCTGGGACCGGCATGGCTTTGTCCATGGCCACGCGGTGGCACCCTGGCTGGGAGCTGCCGCTGCGGCCCGCGAAGGGGCGGGCGGTTGCGCCGAAGGCATGCGGGTGCTGGAACGCATGGTGGCACGGTGCGGCCTGGCGGAGTGGCGGATGCGATCGCCTTCGCCCGGGCGCATCCAGGCCAGGGCGCACGTCGTGCCTTGGTCGCCGCCTTCGGCCCAGATGCCGTCATCCGTGGCCGCGCGGCCGTGAGCAAGGGCACCCTTGCCCTGCCTTCCGTGGAGGGCGTGCTGCGCTGCGCCGGGCGGGATCCGCTGGCGGGCGTGGTGGAGCGTTGCATGCGTGCGGCACCTCGGGGCGGCACCGTGATCGTGGCAGCCAGTGGTGGCGGCGACTCCACGGCGCTGGCGGTGCTGGCTGCGGCGGTCGCCGTGCGAGGGCCCTGGTCCGTGCGGCTGGCCACCGTGGACCATGGGCTGCGAGCCGAATCCATCGACGACGCGGCCTTCGTGGAGGAACTCGGGTCCTGGCTGGGCGTGCCCGTGGACCGCGAGCGCATCCAGGTGGACCGGGGGCCGGGACTCTCCGCCCGGGCCCGCACGGCGCGATACCGGGTGCTGCGTGAGCGGGCGCAGGCCGTGTCCGCCACGCTCGTCCTGCTGGCGCATCACGCCCAGGACCAGCTCGAGACCGTGCTCATGCGGCTGCTGCGAGGCTGCGGCGCCGCGGCGGCCGGCGGCATGCCTCATCGGCGGCGGCTGGCGCCCGGTTGCTGGATCGCGCGGCCCTTGCTGGAGACGTCCAGACAGGGCTTGGTCACGCGACTGCGCCAGTGGGGCGTTCCATGGCGGAGCGACGCGAGCAATCTGGACGCCTCCAGGCCGCGAGGCCGTCTGCGTCACCGGGTGCTGCCGGAACTGGAGGCCATGGCGCCGCGTGCCGCGGAGCGAGCCAGCCGCGCCGCGCGTCGCGTGCGGGGGGCGGCTGCGGCGCTTGCACGTGAGGCGGCTGCCGTGATGACGGATCCTGGTCCGTGGTCACGGGCGCGTCTTCGCAGGGTGCCGGACGCCACGCTGGCCGAAGCGATCCGGATGCAGTGCCCGGAGGCGGCGGATGTCACGGTGGAGCGGGCGACGGCGGCGGTGCGAGACCGCTCCGACCGGCCGCGGCGGATCCAGTTGGGTGACCGGTGGCTGGTCGTCCAGGCGAGGCAGGTGCGACTGGAGCCGCGCTCGCCCCACGCGTGATCGCCGCGCGTCAGCGAAACTCCAGCAGCGCCTGCACCTTGTCCGGATCTTCCGGATCGGTTCCGCCCAGGAAGCCCTTGACCACGCCGTCCTCCACGCTCAGCAGCACCGGTGTTCCGATGATCCAGTCCGGTCCCTTGGGCAGCGATCGCACCTGACACTGCCCGCAGGGATTGGGAAGCGCCGCGGCCGGGTCCGCGTCCGGCACGCTCACCAGCAGCGTGGGCAGCGGCACGGACGGGGAGAAGTGCGTGTCCAGCACCGTGTGGCAGTGCTCGCAGTCCTCGCGGAAGAACATCACGATCCAGCGGCCTTGCTCCAGGTCCGCGGGCGGGGCCGGCGTGATCAGCGCCGCCAGCGGCTGCTCGCGCAGCGGCTTGCCGACCCACTGCTCGAACTGTGGCAGGTACCACGGCTGGAGCGTGGCAGGCGGTGCGGGCCATGCCTGGGACCCGGGCGACACGGACTGCACGGTCTCCTGCGGCAAGGCCTCCTCGACGTCCTGCGGCATGCTCGCGCCGGACTTGGGAGGAGCCATGAACACCAGCGTGAATCCCGTGGCGGACATGGCCACCCACAGTCCCACCATGAGCGGTGCGGCGGCCCGGGTGCGGGGACGCAACCCGATCGCGGCAGCCAGGAGCAGCGCGTCACACACCAGCACCACGACGGGCGAGGGGCCCTTGCTCCCGAAGCATCCGCAACTGGCCTCGCCACGCCCCATCACGATGACCAGGATCAGCACGAACATTCCAAGCAGCGGCAGGGCGATCATGCGGCTGAACCGCGGCAGCAGCATCATGGCGAAGGCGAGCAGGAACTCCGTGCCCACGATCGTGCGGAGCGCGGCGTCCAGGAACGCGGGGTAGTCGGCCTGCGAGCCCATGCCCGCGGCGTCGGCGAGCCTCTTCAGCACGTCACGCACCGGCGATGGCAGCAGCATGGGACTGCGTTCCGAGAGCTTGATCGTGGCTCCCAGGAGCAGCCAGAGGGGAATCACCAGACGAAACAGGAGCGATCCCAGGATCGAGCCATGCGCGGCGTTGGACGGCGTGGATGGATTCATGCGTGCACCGTGGTGGCAAAGCGGGCCTCGCAGGCTTCGCACAGGATGTGCATGATCATCTGGTGGGCCTCCTGCACGGCAGCCCCGTCCACGCCGGGAACCACGATGGCATGATCGCACAGCGGCAGGGCCGGGCCGCCCTCGCCGCCCAGCAGCCCGAGCGTGGCCACGCCGCGGTCACGGGCCACATGCAGGGCCCGAAGCAGGTTGGGGCTCTTGCCGCTGGTGCTGAACACCACCAGCAGGTCGCCCGGTCGACCGAGGGCCTCCACCTGCCGCGCGAAGACGTGATCGAAGCCGAAGTCGTTGGCGATGCAGGTGAGGGCCGTGGGATCGGCGGCCAGACAGACCGCGCGAAGGGCCTGGCGATTGGTTCGATAGCGGCCAGTGAGTTCCTCGGCCAGATGCAGGGCCTCGGCCGCTGAACCGCCGTTGCCGCAGGTCAGGATGGTGCCACCGTCCCGCAGCGTCTGGACGACCATCTCGCAGGCGCGGATGAGGGCCTCGCGCTGGGTTTCCAGCGCCTCCGCGGCCCGATGGCTCATCTGGAGCCGCTGCGTGATGGTGGCGTGGAGGTCCATGGTTCGGATGCTAACGGTGGCGTGAAGGCGGGGCACGCGAGAGTCCGGTCGGAGTTCGCATCCGGCCGGGAAACTGGTGCGAAATGCGGGCCGTGCCCCGCGCCGCGAACCATGCCGATTCCGCCCGCCGGCGGCAGTGGATCTTCGTGGCGCCGGACCAGCTCCATGCCGAACTTGGAGCCCTTCGCGGGCGGGAGCCGAAGGAGACCGGCGTGGTGCTGCTCGAGAGCCGCGAGTGGCTCTCGCGCCGGCCCTATCACCGGATGCGGATCGCGCTGATCCTGCTCAATCAGCGGGCCTTCGCCGAGGAACTGCGGCATGCGGGTCTCGAGGTGCGGGTGGAGATCGGCGACGCACCGATGTCCGAGCTGCTGCGGCGTGTCGCGGTCGACACGGGGCCGCTGCTGGCCATGGACTGGGCCGAGCGCGAGATGCGAGCCGAGTTCAAGCCGTTGGTGGAGGCCGGGCTGCTCCAGGTGCGCCCGCATGACGGCTGGCTCACGCTGCAGGGGGATTTCGACAAGTGCCGGCGCGGCACGCAGTGGTCCATGGACGCGTTCTATCGCCGCGTGCGACAGCGCACCGGTCTGCTCATGGACAAGCAGGGCGAGCCGCTGGGCGGACGCTTCAGCTTCGACACCGAGAACCGCAAGTCGTGGCCCGGCACGCCTGAGGCTCCGCAGCCGCCGCGATTCCCGCTGGACGCGCTTCGCAAGGAGGTGCGCCAGGTGATCGAGCGTGACTACGCGGCGCATCCCGGGGAACTGGACCTGGAGGCCCTGCCCGCCACGCTGCAGGACTCTGAGCGGCTGTGGGCGTGGGCGAAGTCGGAGTGTCTGCCGCACTTCGGGCCCTTCGAGGACGCGATGAGCGCGAGGAGTCGCGGACTCTTCCACAGTCGCATGAGCCCGTTGATGAACGTGTGGCGCATGCCCGCGCGACGCATGGTCGAAGATGTGTCGGCCATGCCGCTGCCCATCGAGAGCAAGGAGGGCTTCATCCGGCAGGTGATCGGATGGCGCGAGTTCGTTCGGTGGGTGCACCTGCGCACGGACGGTTTCCGCGATGCGTGGCCGGTGGCCGCTTCGCCGGGTCTCGGCGGTCATGACCGATGGAAGGGGTCCCCATGGAAGCCTGCGGCCTCCGCCCCCGCGGGTGTGGATGGAGGCGCGCGACCGGCGACTCTGGGCAGCGACACGCCGCTTCCTCAGGCGTTCTGGGGCAAGCCCAGCGGTCTGCGTTGCCTGGACGAGGTGGTGGCCAGCGTGTGGCAGGAGGGCTGGAGCCATCACATCACGCGACTGATGGTGCTGGGCAATCTGGCCACGCTGCTCGATGTGGACGCGCGCGAGCTGGCGGACTGGTTCTGGATCGCCTACATGGACGCATGGGACTGGGTGGTGGAGCCGAATGTGCTGGCCATGGCCAC
>Ga0172372_10009710_pt1 | contig 12470 bp, 10 predicted proteins | sample LakKiv5m_2_FD_114544 | JGI IMG/M metagenome (GOLD analysis project Ga0172372, IMG submission 114544) | Freshwater microbial communities from Kabuno Bay, South-Kivu, Congo - kab_092012_9.5m | ecosystem: Environmental > Aquatic > Freshwater > Lake | place: Democratic Republic of the Congo...
CCGGCCGTCGTGTTCGAGGAGGTGACGAACGGGTACGTCCCGTGGTCGATGTCGAGCAGCGTCCCCTGGGCCCCCTCGAACAGCACCTTGGCGCCGCGCTGGAACTCCTGGTTGACGAAGAGCGAGGTGTCGATGAGGTACGGTTTGAGGCGCTCGCCGCAGGCGAGGTATTCGTCGAGCGTCGCCTGGAACGGAACCTCCTCCCCGCCGAAATAGTTCTTGAGCAGGAAGTTTTTTACTTCGAGGTTCGCGCGAAGCTTCTCCGAGAACGTGTCCGGCCTGACGAGGTCGCACGCCCGTATGCCGGTGCGGGCGATCTTGTCCTCGTAGCACGGCCCGATCCCCCGCGCCGTGGTCCCGATCTTCCTGTTGCCGAGCTTCTCTTCCCGCGCCTTGTCGAGCCGGATGTGATACGGGAGGATGATGTTGGCCAGCAGCCCGATCTTGAGCTGCGCGTCGTCCTTGAGGTACCCGCGCTCCTTCAGGCGGTCGATCTCCATGAGGACCACCTTGGGGTCGATCACCACACCGTTGGCGATGACGCACTTCTTCCCGGGGTGAAGGATGCCCGAGGGGATGAGGTGGAAGATGAACTTCTCCCCCTTGACCACGAGTGTGTGGCCGGCGTTGTTCCCCCCGGTGGAACGCACGATCGTATCGGCGAACTCGGAGTAGATGTCGACGATCTTTCCCTTGCCCTCATCGCCCCACTGGGCGCCGAGCACGATGACGCTTTTCAACGCTGTTCGCCTTCTTTCTTCAGAAGATCAGGTATTGGGCGTCCATGATGTTGGGAAGCTTGCGCAGCTGCGCGAGCACGTTCTCGGGGACGGCGTTGTCCACGTTTATGAGCGAAACGGCGGTCCCGCCGACCTCGGTCCTGCCCAGGCGCAGTCCCGCGATGTTGATCCCCTTCTCCCCGAGGAAGGTGCCGATCCGGCCGACAACGCCGGGAACGTCCTGGTTCCGCAGCGTGAGGATGCCGCCGGAAAGCTCCGCCACGATGGCGAAGGAGTCGATCTGCACGATCCGCGGCGCTCCCCCGAAGACGGTCCCGGCCACGGAGGACTCACCCTTTTCGGTGACCACGGTGACCTTTATGAGGCTCGCGTACGGCTCGGACTTGGGGGTCTTCGACTCGCTCACCTTGATGCCGCGCTCCTCGGCGACCATCCGGGCGTTGACGAGGTTCACTTCCTCGGTCTGGTACTGCAAAAGGCCCTTCAGCACGGAGATGGTGACGGGAGCCGTGGAGAGCTTGCCCACCTCGCCGAAGTAGTCGACCTTGAGCTCCGCGACCGGGTTCCGCAGGAGCTGCCCGTGGAACGCGCCGAGCCGCTCGGCGAGGGTCAGGAACGGCTTCAGCACCGGCATGAGTTCGCCGGCGACGGACGGGAAGTTCACCGAGTTGCGGATCGTCCCCTTCTTCAGAAAATCGCAGATCTGCTCCGCGATCAGCACCGCCACCTTCTCCTGGGCCTCCGTCGTCGCTGCGCCCAGGTGCGGCGTCAGGATCACGTTGGGGTGCGCCAGCAGCGGCATGTCCGGCGGAGGGGGCTCCGTCGGGAAGACGTCGATCGCCGCCCCCGCGACCTTCCCCGCCTGGAGGGCCGCCAGCAGGTCGGCTTCGCTCACGAGGGCGCCGCGCGCGCAGTTGATGATCCGCACGCCGTCCTTCATCTTCGCGATCGCGGCGGCGTTCACCATTCCCTTGGTCTCGGGCGTGAGCGGCGTGTGGAACGTGATGTAGTCCGCCCGGGCATAGAGTTCGTCGAGGGTCGCCATCTCGACGCCGAGGCGCGATCCGTCCTCCTTCGACACGTACGGGTCGTAGGCGACCACGACCATCTTGAGCCCCAGCGCGCGGTCCGCCACGACCTTCCCGATCGCCCCGAGGCCGACGACGCCCAGGACCTTGTCGGTGATCTCGGTACCCATGAACTTGCTCTTTTCCCACTTCCCGGCCTTCATCGAGGCGGTCGCCTGCGGGATCTGGCGGGAGAGGGCCATCATCATGGAGAGTGCGTGCTCGGCGGTCGTCACGGTGTTGCCGCCGGGGGTGTTCATCACGACCACGCCCTTCTTGGTCGCGGCGACCTTGTCGATGTTGTCGGTGCCGCTGCCGGCGCGCCCGATCACCTTGATCCGGGAGGCGTTCTCGAAGCACGCCGCCGTGGCCTTGGTGGCGCCCCGGACGACGACGGCGTCGTACTGGTTTATGACCGCGGCAAGCTCCTCGGGCGTCATCTTCCCCTTGACGTCGACCTCGATCCCTTCCCTCGTGAACACGTCGATGCCGACCTTCTGCAGGTTGTCCAGCGCGAGCGCTTTCATGAGTGTCCTCTCCTGTGTTTTCCGGTTCGTTGGCGATCCTGGGGATTACGGCAAATGCATTACCTATCAAACGGGCCGTTAAAAGTCAATCGCGGCAGGGGAAGAAAACGCTTGAAGGCGGGCGCGTACCTTGCGAGAATGCGGAGGATTCAATTTTGGCCCGCAGGAGGCATCTCATGAAACGGACGATCAATTTCAACGCCGGACCCGCCGCCCTTCCGCTGCCCGCGCTGGAGCGCGCCCGGGACGAGTTCCTCGACTTCTCCGGAAGCGGCATGTCGGTCATGGAGCACAGCCATCGAGGCAAGGAATACGAGGCGGCCCACGACGAGGCGATCGCCCTCGTCCGGGAACTGCTCGGAGTCCCCGCCACGCATGAAGTCCTGCTGCTCCAGGGGGGAGCAACCGCGCTCTTCGCGCTGATCCCGATGAACTTCCTCGAAAAGGGCAGGACCGCCCGGTACGTCGTCACCGGCGCCTGGGGCCAGAAGGCGCTGGGCGAGGCGAAGATGGTCGCGGGGATGTTCGGCGCCGAGACGGCGGCCTGGAACCTGGGGGCAGGCGACGGAAAGGACAAGAGCTACACCCGCGTGCCGGCCCCGTCCGAGGTGAAGGTCGAGGCGGGCGACGCCTACCTGCACATCACCTCCAACGAGACGATCCACGGCGTCGAGTACAACGCCGACCCGTCCCGCGCCTTCCCGGCCACGGGCGCCGTGCCGCTGATCGCCGACATGTCGAGCGACTTCCTGTGGCGCCCGTTCGACGTTGCGAAGTTCGGGATGGCCTACGCCGGCGCCCAGAAGAACATCGGCCCGTCGGGCGTGGTGGTCGCGGTGGTGTCGAAGGAACTGATCGACCGGGGCCGGAAGGACATCCCCAAGATCTTCCAGTTCCGCACGCACGCCGAGAACAAGTCGCTCTACAACACGCCGCCCACCTTCGGCGTCTACATGGTCCGCAACGTCCTCTCCTGGCTCAAGGGACAGGGGGGGGTCGCCGGGATGGAGACCGTCAACCGGAAGAAGGCGGCGCGCCTCTACGGCGTCATCGACGCGAACCCGCAATTCTTCCGCTCGCCGGTGGAACGTCAGAGCCGGTCGATGATGAACGTGGTCTTCCGCCTGCCGGCGCCCGAGCTCGAGGAGCGGTTCATCGCCGAGGCGAAGAAACAGGGGATGATCGGCCTCAAGGGGCACCGCTCCGTCGGGGGGATCAGGGTTTCGATCTACAACGCCGTGCCGTACGAATGGGTTGAGACTCTCGCGGCCTTCATGGAGGCGTTCGCCAAAAGCAAGTAGGGAGCACCGGAGGCGATGAGGATCCTCGGCGCAAGCGTTCCCGCATGGGCGCCGCCGGCTTTCGCCGGCGCGCTCCTCTTCGCCGTGGTCCTCGTCGCCTCCGACTATTACCCGGCCGTAAACCCCCACGCGCATTTCAGGAACGCGCAGCAGTGCTCGAAATGCCATCTCTCGTACAGGGGCGTCATGGAACCCGACCGGTTCTCCACGGAGACGGACGCGGTCTGCTTCGGCTGCCACAAGAAGGACAACCTCGGGCGCTCCCACCCCGTGAACGTGCGGCCGCGGGACAAATACTGGAAGATGAAGGTGCCGGCCGATTTCCGGCTCGACGACGACGGCCGGATGATGTGCCTCACGTGCCACACGGCGCACGGACCGTACCTTTCAACGGTGAAAGCGTATCCGAAGCAGGTTCCCATATCCTCCAAATCTTCCGGGGGGCCGTTCTACAAAACGCTCTACCTTCGGAAATCGAACCCCGCCGAAGGGTGGTCGACACTATGCGACGCGTGCCACGAGAAACCATGAATACGACTACACCCACGCCGGGAACGAAATTCCGCAGGAAGATCCACTATGTCAACCCCCGCTTCCAGGGGGGCGCCGCGCTGGTCATCTCCGCGGTGGTGGCCGGAGGCGGCGTCCTTTTCGGGTGGCTCGTTTATCGCGACGTGGGAAAGGCGCTATGGGAATCCGCGATGCATGCGCACTTCACCATGGACACCCCGTACGAGATCGTCGGGAACGCGCTCCTGATGCACCTGGCAGGTCTGTCCGCCGCGGTGACGCTCCTGACGCTGGTCATCTTCCTCATGCTGTTGAAAGCCGTCCGCATCGGGGTCGAACACGCGATCGCGTCGTTCCGTGCGTCGGAGGAAGGGGACCTCTCCACGCCCACCGAGGCCGGCGGATCGACCGAGTTCCGGCGATTCGGAGAACTGGTGGACCTGACGCGGTCGAACACCCTCTCGCGGGTCGCGGCGCTGCGCGACGAAGCGGCGTCCCTGGCCGCGTGCGGCACGCCCGACGAGTCGTTCCGCCCCCGTTGGGAGGAACTGAAGCGCAAGATGCGGGAGGTCGCGCCATGAACGTGACGGCCGCATCCCCTCCCGAACCGATGTTCGAGCGCGGCTACAGGCTTCGCTTCATCGCGCGGCTGTGCCTCGCCTTCGCGGCGGGGGCCGTGGCGCTTTACGCGATCTTCTACTTCGTCCTCTCACGCCCGCTGACCGGGGACTACTCCGGGGTCTTCCACGCCTTGCGGAACCTCTCCGTGTTCCTGCGGCCGGTCATCGCCGTCGCCGTCCTCGTCTACGTCCTGCTCGTCTGCGGCGCCATCGCGTCGGTGTGCGTGTACGGCCTCCACAAGGTGGCCGGTCCGCTCTACCGGATGGAGCGCGTAATGGAAGAGATCCGCGGCGGTTCCCCCACGCGCACCGTGTCGTTCAGGGAAGGCGACCAGATCGAGCCGCTGGCCAGGGCGTTCAACGACTGGATCGGGAAACTGCGGCAGGACCGCAACCGGTGGACCGCGGCGATGGAAGACGCGGAACGGGAGTGCCTGCAGGGCGATGCGACGTGCCGGGCGCGGATGGAGCAGGCGTTGCGGGAGATCGTCGCCGACACGTCGCGCTACAGGTAAAAAAAGCCAAAAAAAAGAGCGGGGGGATTGTGTCCCCCCGCCCGTGGGTCCGTTGAAAGCCCTTGTGGGGCCGGACCGCCGCCCTGAATAAACGGGTTACTTCTTGTCCGCCGCCGGAGCCGCATCGGCCTTCGGCTCGGCCTTCGCCTTCTTCGCCTTCTTCGCCTTCTTGGGCGCCGGGGCCGCGTTGTCGCCCGCCGGGGCCGCCTTCTTCTCTACCGCCGGGGCCGCCGCATCGCCCTCGGCCTTGGCCTTCTTCGCCTTCTTCGCCTTCTTCGCCTTCTTGGCAACAGGGGCCGCGTCGTCGCCCGCCGGGGCCGCCTTCTTCTCGACCGCCGGGGCCGCCTTCTTATCCGCTGCCGGGGCCGGGGCCGCCTTGTCGGCCGCGAACGCGAAGCCCGCGACCGAGAACACGAACGCAACCGCCATCACCACCGCGAAAATCTTCTTCATTTCGTTTCCCCTCCAAAGGGATTATTTGGATGCCTGACGAGGGACCATTCAAGGACGGTGCCAATCGTTACGGCAGGTGCAAAATACCGGAATCATTAACATGGCCTGCTGCGACCCGCGAGGATTTCCCCGCCAGTCTCCCCATTGGAGACACCGATTCCCCATTTGGGGAATGGGCCGGGGCGTCCGGTCAGGAGGTAAGGATGCCGAACTTCTTCAACCGATAGATGTAAGCCTTATAGCTCATCCGTAGCAGCTCGGCGCCACGGGTGTGGACCCCTCCGGAACGTTCCACCGCCTGCCGGAGCAGGTTCTCCTCCACCTTCTCGAACTCCACCCCCTGGGGAGGAAGGTCGAACGCCCTCGCGGGGACGGCGTCCGCACCCTCGCGCAGTTCCAGAGGCAGCTCCCCGGGGCCTATTCTGCCGCCTTCCGCCAGGACGACCGCCCGCTCTACGACGGAGGACAGTTCGCGGATGTTGCCGGGCCACGGGTATCGCATCATGAGCCGCATCGCCTCCTTCGTGATCTCTCGCACAAGCGGAACGCCCTTCTCGCCGTGCTTCGCGAGGAAGTGCTCCGCGAGGAGCGGTATGTCGGAGATCCGGTCCCGCAGGGGAGGAAGGGTGAGTTTCACGATGTTCAACCGGTAGAAGAGGTCGGCCCGGAACTTCCCTTCCCGCACGGCGTCGTCGAGATCCCGGTTCGTGGCCGCGACGATACGGACGTCGACGGAGATGTTCTCCTTGCCGCCGATCCGGCGGATCTCCTTCTCCTGCAAGGCGCGCAGCAGCTTCGCCTGGGTGTCCATCTTGATCTCGGCGATCTCGTCGAGGAAGATCGTCCCCCCTCCCGCCGCCTCGAACAGGCCGATCTCGCGGCGGACCGCGCCGGTGAACGCCCCGCGCTCGTGGCCGAACAGCTCGCTCTCGAACAGGGTGTCCGGGAGGGAGGCGCAGTTGACCGCGAGGAACGGGGCGGCGCTGCGGCCGCTCATGGAGTGGACGTTGCGGGCGATCACCTCCTTACCGGTGCCGCTCTCGCCGGTGAGGAGGATGGTGCTCTCGCTCCTGGCGACGCGCGGCAGGATACGCTTGATCTCGCGGATGGCGGCGTGATCTCCGAGGATGGGGACGACGCCGGGGAAGAGCTTCTCCGACAGCACCCGGTGGGACTCGCGCAGGTGCAGGTTCTCGATCGCCCGCTCGACGATGATCAGCAGGCGAGCCCGGTCGACCGGCTTCTCGAAGTAGTAGTACGCCCCCTTCTTGATCGCGTCGACCGCCGTCTGGATCGTGCCGTAGGCGCTGCTGAGAAGGATGGGCATCCCCGGGTTGCGGGCGAGGATCGCGTCGATCAGCTCCTCGCCGGTCATCCCCGGCATGACCAGGTCGGTAATGACGAGGTCGACGGCCTCCCGCTCGAGGAGACGGAGCGCCTCCGCCCCCCCGGAGGCCAGGAGCGGGGCGTATCCCTCGCTCTTGAGGATGGCGCCGAGGATCTCCCGCTGGTTTCGCTCGTCGTCGACGACGAGGACGGTCCCCTTCATCGCGGCGTCCCTTCCGGCGGGAGCCCCGCGGGAAGCGCGACCTCGATCCGCGTCCCTTTCCCCGGGGTGGAATCGACGAAGATATCCCCCCCGTGGGCGTCGACGATCTTCTTCGTCAGGACCAGCCCGAGCCCCAGACCGGACGCCTTCGTGGTGAAGTACGGCTCGAAGATCCGTTCCCGGTCTTCCGGCGTGATGCCGACGCCCTTGTCCTCCACGACGACGGAGTATCTCCCGTCGGGCCGGGATCCCGTCGAAACGGACAGCGTCCCGCCGTTCGGCATCGCGTCTATGGCGTTCCCCACCAGGTTCACCAGCGACCTCCGCAGCATGTCGGGATCGGCCTGGATCTCTCTGGCGCCTCCGAACTCCGTGACGCAGGAGATCGACTGCGCGCGGAGACGCTCATCGGCCATCCTCAACACCCCCGTCACGATCTCGGGGACCCGGACGGCCGCGCGATGCAGCTCCGGCGGGCGCCCGTAGAGGATGAAGTTCGTCACCAGGTCGTTGAGCCTCCCGATCTCCTCCTTGATCCGTCCGATCACCTGGCGCTTCTCCGTCTCCGCCTCGGCCCCCTTCCCCTCCGTCATCGCGTCGAGGTGGTCGACCGCGAGCCCGATGAAGTTGAGAGGGTTGCGGATCTCGTGCGCCATCCCGGAAGAGAGCTTGCCGAGATGCGTCAGGTACTGGTTCTCCCGGACCGCTTCCTCGAGCGCACGGTTCTGCCGGAGCCGGACTATCATCTCGTTGAAGGAGCGGGTGAGCCGCCCCACCTCGTCCCCGCCCTCCACGGGAAGCTCCTGCGAAAGGTCCCCGGCGGCCACGGTCTCGACGGCGTGCGCCAGCCGCACCACGGGGGAGACGTAGTGGGCGGAGATGATGACCGCCAGGACGAGCCCGCCCGAGAAGATCAGGATGGTGCTGAAGAGGCGCAGATACAGGTTCCGCCGGATCGGCTCGGTGAAATCGTCGATCCTCAATCGCATGTGGATGTAACCGAGCGTGTCACCCGCCACCTTGACGGGCACCACAAGATCCCGGGGCTGGATCTTCTCGCCCGAATCGTCCCCGAACGTCGCGTTTATGATCAGTTTTTTCGGCGGCAGCTTGATCTTCACCGGCCTGCCGATCGCCTTGGGGTTCGTGCTGTCGATAACGCCCATGTCCTCGTCGACGATCGACACCTCGCGGATCCCCGTTTTCTTCAGCGATTCCACGTAATGGTACAGGCGGTCCTCCTCCGAGACCCCCGACGTCGTCAACTGGTCGACGCTGACGCTGATCGCGTTCGAGAGTTCGAGGAAGCTGTTCTCGAGGTCCCTCTTCAGCAACTCACGCCCGAAAAGGTAAGGGATGTACACCGACCCGAGCGAGCATGCGAACAGGATCAGCATGACCATCGTCAGCTTGAACTGCAGCCCGCGATCGCGCAACGGAATGCCCGGAAATTTCATGGCGCCTCCAACAGTGCCCGCCGGTCAAATGCGCAACGTCTCATTGTAGTGCCTCGCGGGACGGCCACACAACCACGCCCATGGTGTTGTAAGATGCCCCCCATGACCCGAGGGCGGCAATACCTCAAGCTCGCCGCGTTCCTGCTTCTCGTCGCGGGCGCCGCGTACCTGCTGTTCCTCACCCCGACCGGCGCCATGTTCAGGACGCACGAGGGAAGGAAGGAGCTGGTCGGAGGCCTGGACGCCGCCGTGCAGGCCGCGGGGCCGCTGGGCCCCGCGCTCTTCATCCTCGTCTACGCGCTGGGCGTGCTCTTCCTGCCCGCCTCCCCGTTCACGATCGCGGGAGCGGTCATATTCGGAAAGTTCCACGGGATGCTGTACAACCTCGCGGCGGACACGCTCGGGGCGTCGATCTCTTTCTTCCTGGGGCGGTACTTCCTGCACGGGATCGCCCGCGGCTTCCTCGAGACGCGGATGCCGTGGCTCGACCGGAAGGCGGCCGAGGAAGGGTTCTCGGTCGTCTTCTACCTGCGGATCTTCTGGTTCCCCTTCATCGTCCTCAACTACGCCGCCGGGGCGACCCGGATCCGGTTCCGCGACTACCTGGCCGGGACGGCGCTCGGGCTGCTGCCCCCCGTCTTCATCTTCACATACTTCGTGGGGGCGATGAAGGAGGTCCTCGCCACCTATCGGCGGCCGGAGGATCTTCTCACGTTCGACCTGATCTTCCCCGTCCTCCTCCTCGCCTGCTCCTTCTTCATCCCCACCGTCGTCAAGCGCCTCCTGAATCGCCGGGGACCGATTCCTCCCAGGTCATCCGCAGGGGAGTGAGGGGATTCGCGAGGTCCGGGTGCCGCGGAAGGACCCGGGCGGCGAACCCGTACCGGCCGCTCCCGGCGCACGGGATCTCCACCCGGTAGATCTCCTCGTCGCCGTCGCGCCCGTCGTGACGGGCCGACAGGATGGTCCCCATGCGCAACTCCCCGGCGGCGTCGTAGTAGCCGTACCGGATCTCGACGGCGACCTCTGCGGGGGCGAGCCCCGCCAGTCGCACGCGGACGGCGACTCCCACCGTGTCCCCCACGAGCATCTCCTTCTGCTTCCGCGTCTCCTCCACCCGGATCGTCACCCCCGGCCACGCCGACGCGGAGCGCTCCCGCCACGCGGCAAGGTCCCGGGCGGCGGAATGGCCGTTCGCGGACAGCCGTGAACCCGCCCGGTGAGCCGGAAGGTACGACGCCTCCGTGTACTCCTCGACCATCCGGTGGGTGTTGAAATAAGCGCCCAGCTTGCTGATCGACGCCTTCATCATCGCGATCCACGCGCGCGGCAGCCCGCCGCGGTCCCGATCGTGGAACATGGGGACGATCTCGTTCTCCAGAAGGCCGTAGAGGGCCTCGCACTCGACCCGGTCCTGCTCCTCCGGGTCGCCGTACGTCTCCCCGCTCCCGATCGCCCACCCGAGGTCGGGGGAGTACCCCTCGTCCCACCACCCGTCCAGTATGGACACGTTCAGCGCGCCGTTTGCCGCCGCCTTCATCCCGCTCGTCCCCGACGCCTCCAGCGGGCGCCGCGGGTTGTTCAGCCACACGTCGACCCCCTGCACCATGTAGCGCGCCACGTTGATGTCGTAATCCTCGAGGAAGACCAGCCGGTCGCGGACACGCGGGTCCGACGCGAAGTGGATGACCGACCGGATGATCTCCTTTGCCGGAAGGTCCTGGGGGTGCGCCTTTCCGGAGAAGAGGATCTGCACGGGCCGATCCGGGTTCGTCAGGAGGCGGACGAGCCGGTCCGGCTGCCGGAAGAGCAGGTTGGCCCGCTTGTACGTGGCGAACCTCCGGGAGAAGCCGATCGTCAGCGCCTCGGGGTTCAGCGCTTCCTCCGCCGCCCGTTGGAGAGCCAACCCCGCTCCCTGCCGGCGCAGCTGGTTTCTAAGCCGCTTGCGGGCGAAGAAGACGAGCCGCTCCCTGCGCGACTGGTGGATCCGCCACAGCTCTCCGGGCGGGATCGTCTCCGCCCGTTCCCACACCGCGTGGTCCGCGGGCTTCTCGAGGAAGCGCGGCCCGAAGTACCGGCCGTACAGCTCCGCCATCTCGTGGCTGATCCATGAACGGGTGTGTATCCCGTTGGTGATGGCGCGGATCGGGACCTCGACTTCCGGGAGCTCCGGCCACAGGTCCTTCCACATCGTCCGGGAGGTCTCGGCGTGGAGCCTGGCCACGCCGTTCGCGAACGCCGCCGACCGGAGGGCGAAAACCGTCATCCCGAACTCCTTCGACCCCGGAACGCCCGACTGGCCGAGGAAGAGGAATTCGTCCCACGGGATACCGAGCGACCGGATCTCCGGTTCGAGGTATTTACGCAGCAGTTCCGGATCGAACCTTTCGTTCCCGGCGGGGACGGGGGTGTGGGTTGTGAATACGCCGGTGGCGAGCACCACTTCCCGCGCCTGCGGGAAGGTCAGGCGGTGCGAAACCATCAGGTCGCGGATCCGTTCGACGATGAGGAACGCGGAGTGCCCCTCGTTCATGTGGTACACGGTGGGCTCGATGCCGAGGGCTTTCAGCGCCCGGACCCCACCGACGCCGAGCAGGATCTCCTGCCGGATGCGCATGTCCCGGTCCCCCCCGTAGAGGGTCGAGGTGATCTCCCGGGAGCGCACGGAGTTCGACCTGACGTTGCTGTCGAGCAGGTACAGGGGGATGCGGCCGACGTCCACCCGCCAGACGCGCGCCCTGACCGTCTCGCCGCCGACGTCCACCGAGATTTCGAGGGGGCGTCCGTCCACCGCGCGCTCCAACGTCACCGGCATGTTGTACCAGTCGTTGTCCGGGTACAGTTCCTTCTGCCACCCGTCGAGCGACAGCACCTGGCGGAAATACCCCTTCTGGTACAGGAGCCCGACGCCGACGAGCGGGACCCCCAGGTCGGAAGCCGACTTCAGGTGGTCTCCGGAGAGGATCCCGAGCCCACCGGAATATATCGGGAGCCCCTCGTCTATGCCGTACTCGCAGGAGAAATACGCCACCCTGGCGCCGGCGTCGGCCCCGTGGGCCTCGTCGAACCACGACGTCCTCATCCGGTACTCCTGGAACGACCGGTACACACGCTCGACGTTGGCGACGAAGCTCTCGTCCTTCGCGGCCGCTTCGAGGTCGGCCTGCGGCACCGTCCCCAGCATCTGCACCGGGTTCTGGTACGACCGCTCCCAGAGGGCCGGGTTCAGCCGGATGAAGAGCTGCACCGCCTCCCAGTTCCACGAGAACCAGAGGTTCCTGGCGATCTCCTCGAGCGGGGCGAGCTCCTTCGGTATGTTCGGTCTGACGTGGAAATGACGGATTCGCATGGGGACCTCGTTGGGGGAAGTCGTGTCCCTAATGAGACATCAGGCAGATAACCAAGTCAAATGGCTGGACATGGGACACTCCTTCCCTCCATGTCGTGCAGTGGGAGGACACTCCTACCCGCAGTGGGAGGACACTCCTACCCGCAGTGGGAGGACACTCCTACCCGCAGTGGGAGGACACTCCTACCCTTCGGCCCGGGGTTGAACCAGGAGTGTCCCCCCCTGGCAGGAGTGTCCCCCCCTGGCGGTGGGCAAGTCAAATCGGCGGGGCATTGAAGATTTCGGGGTGTTCTGCCGAAAGGATGTTCGATGAACCTCGATGGGCCCATGTCTTCTTTCCCCGACTTCGAGGGGATCGACCGTCCGGCGGCGTCCCGGATCC
>Ga0172372_10009714_pt1 | contig 12468 bp, 3 predicted proteins | sample LakKiv5m_2_FD_114544 | JGI IMG/M metagenome (GOLD analysis project Ga0172372, IMG submission 114544) | Freshwater microbial communities from Kabuno Bay, South-Kivu, Congo - kab_092012_9.5m | ecosystem: Environmental > Aquatic > Freshwater > Lake | place: Democratic Republic of the Congo...
CAATCGCAAGATGCTCGTCGCGAGCGACAACAATCTCTGCCTCAAATGCCACGCCCAAGTCCAGACCGCCGCCGGTCAGCTGATGGTAGGTAAAATGGATCACTCGCAGTTCGCACGACGGGGCACGTGCTGGTCCTCCGGCTGCCATGCCGCTGTCCACGGGTCGAATATCAATCCCAAGCTGCAGTTCTAGGCCGTCAACCCCGTTTGTGACCATGTCGATCCAATCCAAACTGCGGCATCAAAATCCAACCCGCCCCTCCCTCAGTGCGCACATCTCTCCTGAGGCACCCCACACCGGGCAGACCCGTCTTCGTCTGACACCGCCTCCTCGCTCAGCCCGCTACGCGACCCAGGCCTTGGCTCTCGGCTTAGTCGGCCTGGCTGCATCGGTCGCCGTCGCCGCCGAACTCGACGAATCCAAACTCCCGCCCGCCTCCACTCAAATCGTGGATTTCAACCGTGACATACGCCCCATCCTGGAAAACGCCTGCATGCGCTGCCACGGTGCCGAGAAACCCAAGAGCAAGTTTCGATTGGACGATCGCGAAGCAGCTCTCAAAGGCGGGTCCTACGGAGTCCAGATCGAGCCTGGACGCGGCGGACAGAGTCGGCTCATCCACATGGTCGCCCGTGTCGATGCAGAACTCGAAATGCCCCCCGAAGGAAAAGGCGAACCGCTCACCAAAGAACAGGTGAGCCTCCTCCGCGCATGGATCGACCAAGGGGCGCAGTGGGGGGACGACAGCGCCTCCCTCGGTTCCTCCGTCTCACTCACGTTGTCACCCGCGATCCAGTGGGTACATGTGGATGGTAATGTGTCCAAGTTCCGTGAGCATGCCTGGATGCGCGAAGGTTGGGCCGGTGGTGTGTCTCAGTTCAGCCTCCGCGATCGGCTCTCCAAAGACACCACGCTCACCGCCGAAGGTCATTTCCTCGGCAATCAGCGCGACTTCGATTTCAAAATGAGCCTGGACAAACGGGATGTCGGGTTTGTCCGGTTCGGCGTGGATCAGTACGCTCGTTACTCCTCCGAGAACGGCGGTTTCTATGAGCCCTACGGAATCGGAGCCCCGACCTTAGACCGCGAAATGCGCCTCGACCTGGGCCGCGTCTGGGCCGAAGTAGGCTTAACCTTGCCCGATTGGCCCACCATGACCCTCGGCTACGAAAACCGTTCTCGCCGCGGAAACCAAGCGCTGGGTAACTGGGGCTTTTTCAGCGCCGATCCCGCCATCGATTTCAATGGGCGCGGCATCCTGCCCGTCGGCCAGTCCATTGATGAGTCCACGCACGTCGTGAAGTTCGACCTGACCCATGACCTGAACGGGACCTGGATCGACGACAGTTTTCGCGGCGAATTCTATGACCTGAAAACCCAGCGGGAAACATCCGGTTGGTTCTCGCCCGGAAGCGGCGAACGCGAGCGCGAGCAGGCCGAGCATTTTAATGGGTCGAATGCCCTTCGACTCGAACGTCAACTTCAAGATTGGCTGTTGCTCTCAGGCGGATACCTCTACTCGTCGCTCGATGGCGAAGCAGGGTTCACCCAAGAATACTTTGTTCCCAACGACCCCACGATCCCCGTGTTCGCCGGCGATTTCAGCAACCAGATCCTGCTCAAACGAACGGCCCATGTCATGAACGCCAACGCCCAGTTGGGACCCTGGGACGGGTTGAGCTTTTCGACCGGTGTCCAAGGCGATTGGAGTCGTCAGGACGGGCTCGGCGACGCCGCCACTCGCGGTGGGTTGCCCACGCGCTACGATTCCAACACCAAACGCTCAGGCTTCGAAGAACGGTTCGACGTCCGCTACACCGCCATCCCATTCACCGTGGTCCACCTCGAAACCCGGTTCGCCCAGGAACAGACCGATCAGTTCGAGCGTAGCGACACCGACACCGGGGCACCTCCGGCCGAAGAATTCTCGTTCCTCCGTAACACAGATGCCGAAGCCGACCTGAAGGAGTTTCGCGGCGGGTTCACCATTTCACCATGGCGCGCGGTTTCGTTGCAGGTCTCAGGCAAACGGTCGGACAAACGCAACGAATACGATCATCTCACCGATCTCGATTTCGGCGCGACCCCGGGGAACGCTTACCCCGCGTTTATCCAATCCCGCGACCTCGAGAATGATCAACTCGACCTCAAACTCGTAACCCGCCCCTGGCGCTGGCTCCGAGCCACCGTGGGTTATCAGGTCAACGCCATGGACTTCACCACCCAGACGGCCGCCATCAGCGTTTTCGACGCAGATCCGGTCACTGGTGATCCCATCATCCGAAGTGCGGGCGGGGGGAGTCTGCTCGCAGGCGAATACGATGCGCACACCACAAGCCTGAACACCGTCTTCACCCTCATCCCAAATCTCTACCTGTCGACCACGTTCTCCTACACCGACTCCGAACTCCGAACCGCGTCGAACATCGACGACGCCATCGTTCCCTACGCGGGCGATATCTACAGCGTCTTAGCCAGCGCCACCTATACCCTCAACGCCGAGACCAGCTTGCGAAGCTCTTACTCTTATTCGCGGGCCGATTATGGCCAAGACAACGCCGCCACAGGCTTGCCGTTGGGCGTTGCATACGGCCGACATGGAATCCTAACCGGAGTGACCCGGCAGTTTCACAAGAACATGACGGGCAGTCTCCAGTATGGATTTTTCCGATACGTCGAACCCACCGCACGGGGCATGAATGACTACACCGCCCACGCCGTGTTTGCGGTTGTGAACATTGCGCTGAAATAATCCGAACCGACCAACCGATTCACACGCCCCGCGAGGCCAGATCAATCTTGATGGTAATATCATCGTGCCCCCCGCTTGGCAGCGGGGCCGCCCCAGGGTTCAGAATATCCGGATTGTGATAACGAGCCCACCACTCCCGGCGTTCCGCGGCCGACCATGTGCCCGAAAGTCGCGCCCGGCCCAGTTCTTCACGCAGGACCTCAACACTCTGAGGACGAAGGGCTGGATCTTTCTCCAAACAACGAAGGAGCGCTCGTTCCAAGTCCGCACTCACGGTATTCGCGGTGAGCGCGCTGGGAGCTACAGGGAGCTCCTTGAGATGCTTTTCAAAGAGTTCCATCACCGAAGTCGCATCGAATACATTCTTGCCGGTCACGAGGAAATAGCCCAAGGCTCCGATAGAGTAGATATCGCTTCTCGGATCGCTCCCGCCCATTCCCTTAAAAGCCTCAGGCGGCATAAACGAAGGCGTTCCCACCATGCCCTTCTCGCCCGTCAAATGAAGCCGCCCTTGACCCGCACGGCCGTACTCCCGGACCAGACCGAAATCGAGCACTTTGACGTGGTCGGCCACGCCGCCTCGGTCGCACAGAAAAATGTTCGCTGGTTTAATGTCCCGATGCACCAAGTCGAGTCGATGAGCCTCGCCGAGCGCTTCACACACCTGCATGAGGATGTGAACCACACGAGCCTCAGGCTGCGGTCCGAAACGAGAGACAAGGTCGTGCAGGTTCAAACCCTTCAAATACTCCATCACATAGTAAAAGACACCCTCCGGCGTGTGGCCGTAATCGTAAATCTGAATGGTGTTCGGATGCGTGAGCTGACAGGTCAGACAGACCTCGCGCTCAAACCGTTCCACCGCCTCGGCATCCGCTCGGTCCGGGAGTAGCAGCTTGATCGCCGTGTCTCGTCTCATCAGCGCGTGTCGCGCCCGGTAAACAACCCCCATCCCGCCTTCGCCAATCTTCTCCTCCAAGGAATATTGACCCAGCCGACGCAACTTCACCTCCGCTTCACTCAGTCGACGACGCCAAATGATGTTCGCATACGAGAACACCAGCATTCCCGTGGCGCACAAGAGCAGCATCAAAAACAAAATGACAAACAGCGTTTTCAGGATCCGGAGCGGTCTGAAGGCTTCATCCGCATTGATCTGTGTGATGACCCCAAATCCGTGCTGCGGAACCCATCGCCAGGCCCCGATCACCGGAACGCCGCGATAGTCTCTTGCCCCGACGATGTCGACCCCGCTCTCCCCTTCGAGCCCCTTGGAAACCAGTTTCATGAGCGGACGCTCCGCCGCCGTCGCCTCTTCCACCGCGATCTTGGAGGGATGGTCAACCCCCGGATCACTCAACCTCAGGTTTAAAGCCGAGCTTGCCCCTTCACGATCCTCGATCAAACCCAGTCTCTTGAGATGATCATCAAATCGGCTCTTGGAGATCATGACACCATGTTGATCGAAGGCATACGTCTCGCCAGACTCGCCCGATCGAGCGACCGACAAAATGCGCGTGAACTCTTTGTCCGGATTAATGATCAACGCGAGCGCTCCTCGAACCCGGTTTTGATTATCCAAAATGGGGGCAGCAACCTGCATCAAAGTGAAGTCGCCTCGCCGTCCTCGCCCTGAGCCCCCCGGGCCTCCAGGGCTTCCGGGTCCTGCTACCCCAGGTCCACCGGGCGGCGACGGTGGGACATCCGGACGGTTGGTCGAACCCAAAACTCGATCCCGGGGCGGTCCACCCTCGCGACCGTTCGAAGGCTCCCCATCCGGCCGTCGCGTCCCCGGGGTTCCGCTGCCTGGCGGAGGCGAGGGGCGTCGTGGCTTGAAGGGAGTGATGATCACCGGTCGATTCGAGCTAAAGAGATCGGTGAACTTGCTCACATGCTCCTCGTTCACCCCCATCCGCGGTCGGAATCGCCCACGGCTGGCGTTCGCGATCACGGTGAAATTGGTGCTGACCAAATGCGCGATCCCATAGCCAAGCCGTTCGATGCGCGGTCGAAGCAAGGTCTCCAAATCCCTTATCGCTGGCGACGATGCCACGGCCTCAATGTTCGTTCCCGATTGCTCATAAACCTCGAATAACTGCAGCGCGAGCTCCCGCGTGCGGGGCTCGTCCGCCAAAGCAGTCGCTAGGTTCATCTGGTTCGTCGTCCAAATGTCCAAGGCCGTCACGTTCGCGTCCAGAGTCGTGCGCAACTCCGCTCGCACCTGCGTCTCCACGACCTCCCGCAGCCGCGCATTGCCCCAAAGGCCGAACAGCGCAACCAAACCCGCCACAGCGAGAGGTGCGATCCAGATGCGTTCTTTGAAACGGTCCATGGTTGGTTTCCCACTCAGATGACGGCTCCCATCGCATCTGGTTTCCAACGACTTTGCCAGAACAAAGCCTCAGCCCACCGACCTTGTAAGGTCACATTCTCCTTTTAGGTTCTTCTAGGCGCTGCGAGTCTTCAGGTGTATGGTTCGGACGCTGGGAGCGGAGGTTGGAGTGTTAAGCCGTTGACTCAAACGCTCTTACCAACGGATTCCGGCCTAAGCCCAAGCACCTCATGAACCTCAAAGCGCTCATCCCCGGTCGCTGGCGTTGGTTGATCCTGAGCCTCGTTCTGGCGCTCTCGGCCGTCGGCGTCGCAGGCACTCATCTCTACCGGATCCAAAAGCAGCAGCACATCCAAGAAGCCGTCACTACGCTGGACGATGTCGCACAGTCGAAGGTCGCACAAATTTCCCTCTGGCTCTCCGAACGACGTGCCGACGCAAACGCAGCCGCAAAGATCGTCATCCTCCAACAACACATTCGTAATCTGCTCGCCCATCCCAACGAGCCCAACCTCGAACCCAACGTCCGTCAGTGGTTGGCCACGCTTCGCGAGTCCTACGGCTACCAAGCCATCGCGGTTTATGACCCCGATGGAACCCTGCGCCTCGTCGAACCCAAATCCACCCCCGGTATCAACCCAAAACTCACCCAGCCCACCCCGTCAACATCTCCCGAAGAGCTGCCGTCCATCAGCGATCTCAACCTCGACCGCGATCCCAACGGCTCCCCATCCATGGAGATCAAGGCCTCCATGCGCACCGCAGAGGGTGGTCATGTGGGGTCTCTCGTGCTCCGGATCGACCCCACCCGATTCCTCTTTCCTCTCGCTCGATCCTGGCCTCACCCCAGCCGCTCCGGCGAAACCCTGCTCATACGTCAAGTGGGTCAGGAGATCGTCTATCTCACCAAGGTCCGGCATCGGACCAACTCCGCCATGGATCTTAGGATCAGTTTCAATCCCCAAAGCACGCTTTTGGCTGCGCTCGCCGTCCAAGGGCACGTCGGCCCCGTGGAGGGATCCGACTACCGGGGCGTCACGGTGGTCGGAGCCGTTCGTCCGATCCCTGATACACCTTGGGTCATGATCGCCAAGATGGACCGAGAAGAGATCGAGGCCCCTCTCCGGGCCGAACTCCGGCACGTCCTGTCCATGGTCCTCCTCGCCTTTCTAACAGTTGTCTTTGGCATCGGCTGGTTCTGGCGCAGGCAGTCCGATGAACTGCTCCAGCAACGTCTCGCCGCCGAGGACCAGCTCCGTGCAAAAGAAACCCGCATCGCTGCGATTCTCCAGCATGCCAACGACATCGTCATCGTGGCCGATGCCGCACTGCGAATCACCGCGTTCAATCAAAGCGCACTTCGCGCCTACGGCTATAGCGAATCCGAACTGATCGGACGACCCCTCACATCGCTCCGCTCGCCCGAGCAGCTCGCCCAGCTACCCTCCGATCTAGCCTCCTTCTCTCGGCCCGAGGGTGCATTCTATGAGACCCTCCATCAGCGGCGCGATGGCTCCACATTCCCCGTCGAGATCAGCGGTCGAACCGTCCAAATCAACGGCCAAACAGAACTGGTTATCGTCGTCCGTGATATCACACTCCGCAAACACGCCGAACTGGAGATCCGTCGACTCAACGAACTTTACGCAACGCTGAGTGCCATCAATTCCGCCATGGTTCATGCATCCAACTCCGACGCTCTGTGCCAGGAGGCCTGCGATATCTTGGTTCAAAAAGGCAGATTTAGTATGGCGTGGATTGGGTGGCTCGATCCCCAGTCAAAGGCCATCTCACCTTCCTACGTCTCGGGTGATCACTCCGGCTACACCCGACTGCTCAGAATTCAGGCGGCCGACACCCCCGAGGGCCGCGGTCCCAGCGGCACGGCGTTCCGCGAACGCCGCACGTATGTGTGCAACGATTTCTTCAATGACCCCAACACCCTCCCCTGGCGTGAAGCGGCAACCCGCGCCGGCTTCCGTGCCTCCATCTCGTTGCCCCTGGGCAAGGGAACTAACGTGCTTGGCCTGCTCAGCGTCTATGCGGCCGAGCCCGATTTCTTCGGCGAGGCCGAGGTCGCGTTGCTCAAGGAATCCGCAGGCGACATTTCCTTCGCACTCAGCAACCTCGAACGCGATGCCCAAGCTACGGTCGTTGAGAACAATCTCCGCGAAAGCGAAGAACGATTTCGCCTTCTTCTTAAACTCGCCCCCATTCCACTCGCAATCTCAACTCCCGATGGCCGTGTCACGTACGTCAACGAGATGTTCTCCAAGGTCCTTGGATACTCCACCGACGACATTCCCGCCCTGGATGTCTGGTGGGAAAAGGCCTACCCCGACGCAGCCTACCGAAACGTAGTGATGCAAAAATGGTCCGAAACCCAAGACCGTAACCAGGACCGGGGCACCCCCATCAAACCGATGGAATGCAACGTGACCTGCAAGGATGGTTCCTGCCGCTCCATGCAGATCTCCGGCACCCATCTCAGAGAATGCACACTGGTCGTGTTTTTCGATCTCACCCAACTTCGCCAAACCGAATCCCAGCTCCAACTCCAAGTCGCCGCCCTCGACGCCGCGGCCAACACCATCGTTATCACCGATGTCCAAGGCTCCATCGTCTGGGCTAACGCCGCCTTCACCAAACAAACCGGATATTCCCTAAACGAAGCCGTTGGTCACAACCCACGCATCCTCAAGTCAGGGTCCCAAAGCCGGGAGTTCTATGACGCCCTCTGGTCCACCATCCGCAACGGATCCGTGTGGCAGGGTGAGCTCAAGAACCGACGCAAAGACGGCTCGGTCTATGATGAGGAAATGACCATCACACCCGTGCGATCCGCCTCAGGCGAGATCACCCATTTCATCGCCATCAAACAAGACATCTCGCAACGCAAACAGCTCGAGAAAGAGTTCCTCCGCGCCCAACGCATGGAAGGGGTCGGCCTTCTCGCCGGGGGCATCGCCCACGACCTCAACAACGTCCTCGCCCCCATCCTCATGGCCTCCGACCTCCTGCGCAGCAGCCAGCTCCCCAAGGATCTACAGCCCATCGTCGAAACTATCGAAGCCTGCGCCAAACGAGGGGCTGATATTGTCAAGCAAGTGCTCACCTTCGCCCGCGGGATCGAGGGCGAAAAAGGACCCGTCCAACTCCGGCACCTCATCCGCGACATGGTCCGCATGGCCACCGAAACCTTCCCTCGCAACATCCAAATCAAAACCCGCATCCCAAATCAATTGTGGCCCGTTCGAGCCGATGCCACCCAGCTCCACCAAGTCCTGCTCAACCTCAGTGTCAACGCCCGCGATGCCATGCCCAACGGCGGTGAACTCATCTTCTCCGCCGAGAATTTCCCACTCCCCAACCCCACACAGCCCCACCCTTCCGGCCTAAGCCCCGGTGACTACGTTCGCCTCGAAGTCTCCGACACCGGCACAGGCATCCCACCTGAGGTGGTCGACCGCATCTTCGAGCCTTTCTTCACGACCAAGGAACATGGCAAAGGAACAGGACTGGGACTCTCAACCGTGATCGGCATCATCCGCAGTCACGGCGGCTCCGTTCACGTCGAAAGCGAGCAGGGTATAGGCTCTAAGTTCATCGTTCTCCTTCCCGCTCTTCCAAGCTCAACGACTGAGACAGACAAACAGGCCCGACGCCCCCTGCCTGGGGGTCACAACGAGCTGATTCTCATCGTCGATGATGAACGTAGTTTCCTGAGCATCACGCAGGCAACTCTCCGTAGCCATGGGTTCCGCACAATCCATGCAATCAATGGCGTCGATGCCCTTTCGTGTTTCATCCAGCACCAAGACGAGGTGGCGGCTGTGATCACCGATGTCATGATGCCCGCGCTGGACGGTATCGCGTTAGTCACTCAACTCCGCCGACTGAACCCCGACGTCCGGTGCATCGCTGTCAGCGGGTTGATGGACAGCAAGGAGAACTCACGAGTCGAACAGCTCAAGGCCCTCGGCGTCCACCACTTCATCGCCAAACCGTTCAACGCCGAAACCCTGCTCGAAACCCTGTCCGAACTTCTCGACGAACGCTCCTAGCCACCCGGACGTCCGCCCCCTGGGTAGGGACGTCCCGCTGGGACGTCCGCGTCCCGCGAAAGCGGGACGCTCGGGAAGCCCTGAGTCTCCTCGCCCTCCACAAAGCCTTCACGCTGTACGCCACAAAGCCCCGATCCGTCCGGCCATGGCCGGACGGGGACGTCGCAGCGCGACGTCCCTGCCTACCCGGACACCTCACCCATCCTGCGCGGGATTACTTCCTTGTCCCGAACCGACCCTCGTCCTAACTTCTGACCAATCTGAAATCCTTCGCCTCCATACGCGGCTCCTCTAGGCTGCTGCTTGGGATCACGGGCTCGCTCCTCGCGTTCGCTGCCAGCCTGCTCCACGCAGCGGATTGGCCCGCTTACCGCGCCGACAACACCCGCAGCGGTTCCACCTCCGAAACGCTATCCTTCCCGCTTGTCCAGGCCTGGTCGAATCAGCCCTCTCCGCCGCCAGCACCAACGTGGCCTCAGCCCGCTCGAGGTAGTCTCTGGCAAAAGCTGACCCACATCGAACCCCGTTCCACCGAAGATCGCGCCTTCCACCCGATCGTTGGCGGCGATCACGTCTTTCTCGCTTCCTCCTCCGACGACCAACTCCGCAGTCTCAACCTTCTCTCCGGTACACTCGAGTGGCAGTTCTTCACCGAAGCCCCCATTCGCTACGCCCCAGCGTATCACGAGGGCCGATTGCTCTTCGGCAGCGACGATGGGTTCGTCTACTGTCTCAACGCCACCAACGGCGCGTTGCTCTGGAAAAATCTCGTCGGTCCCGAGGATCGCCGAATCCCAGGCAACGGCCGATTGATCTCGCTCTGGCCCATTCGCACCGGGGTCTTGGTTCAGAACGACACCGTCTTCTGCTTCGCCGGTTTGTTCCCTTCCCAAGGCGTCTACTCGGCCGCTTTTCGCCTCACCGACGGCTCCCGTCTCTTCCGCGAACCGATCGATCAATCGCCTCAAGGCTACCTCCTCTCCGCCGGCGACGGCGGGGATCTCTATGCTCCCACCGGCCGGTCAACTCCTATCACTATCGACCCCGCCACCGGCCAATTCCGCAAGAAGTTCACCGGCATCGGCGGAACCTTCGCCTTGGTGGTCGACGACGAACTCGTAGCCGGCCCAGGGAACGCCGGATCTCTCGCCGTCTCCAAACGTTCCTCCCGCGTGCGCGTTGCCAGTTTTCCCGGCCGACAAATGGTCGTCGATGCCGATCGTTCCTACCTGCTCTACACCTCCGAACTGGTCGCTATCGATCGCCGATCGTTTCGCACGCTGACCGCAGAGAAACGCCAACTCGAAGAGCGTCTGAGCCGAGCCCGGTCGCAGGCCAAATCTTCCAAAACCGCTTCCTCTCCCAACGACGAACTCGCCTCTCTCGCAGCGAAACTCGAATCGATCGATCAACAGCTCACCGCATGCGAACTCTGGAAGCTTCCCACCCAAGGCGCAGAATCTCTCCTGCTCGCCGGACCTCATATTCTGGTCGGCGGCTCCAATCGCGTTAACGCCTTCAACGCAGCCACCGGCCAAAGGGTCTGGGAATCGACCATCACCGGACGAGCCATGAGCCTCGCCGCCGCCAATGGTCATCTCATCGTCAGCACCGACGCGGGTCGGCTCGTAACGTTCCGAACCTCCAGCGTCCAGTCCACTTCCCTCACTTCCTCAACCCCAACGCTGTCCCACAACCCAGAGAAACATCCCGACCCTCGCGAAGGACCTCAGCCCACGACCTCACTCTCAACCCTCCCACCTCTCGACGCCCAACGCGCGTCCTTGCTCGACCGCGTTTCCAAGACCCCCGCTGCGTCGACAGGTTATGGGCTGCTCCTCGGTAGCCCTGACCTGGCGCTCGCCAAAGCCCTCGTCGCACAAACCCGTCTCCAGATCACCATCGTCCAAACCAATGCCTCCCTCGCACGCCAGTTCCGCGACACGCTCGTCCGCGAAGGGCTCTACGGATCACACCTCAACGTACTCCTAACCACAGGCTCCAGGTTGCCGTTCACCGATCAGTTCGCAAATCTAGTGGTTCACGAATCACAGGATCTCGCGACCGCATCCCCATGGTCGGAGGCCGAGATCCTGCGAGTGCGACGTCCCTACGGCTCGCTCGCTTGGTTTCACCTCGACGCCCCACCCCAAGTCTCCCCACCACTTCCAGGAGCGGCAGATTGGACGCACCTCTACGGGAACCCCGCCAACACAGCCTCCACCGACGACACCCACATCACGCCCAGGCTCGCGCTGCAATGGTTCGGCGGCCCCGGCCCACGATCCATGATCGACCGCCACCTCCGCGGCCCCGCACCGCTCGCCTCTCAAGGCCGCATGTTCATCATGGGCGAAGAAGTGTTGATCGGGGTCGATGCTTTCAACGGCACCCAGCTCTGGACGATCGACACCCCAGGGTCCCGTCGCTACAGCATCCCTTACGACTCCAGCCAAATCTGCGCCGACACCCATTCCGTCTACGTCGCGCTCCAAGAGGAAGCCTGGCAGATCGACGCCTCCAACGGCCAAGTCCTCCGGCATCAACGAATCCCAGAAGCCGCAGGATCGACCCGCTCTCACTGGGGATTCATCGCGATCGATCAAGGCCGGTGGTTCGGCACCACTCAAAAGCCCGGTGCCTCACGACGCGAACCCACGTATGAGGCCATCGACAAAGCCTACACCAGCCGCCAACCGATGGTCACCAGCCAGTCCCTCTTCAGCCTGCAACCCGGTTCTCCACACCCGGATTGGACCCACACCGCACCCGCCATCATCAACGCAACCATCACGATCGCCGACGGCAAAGTGTACTTTTTCGAGAGCCGCCAAGAGCGCCTACTCACCCATCCTACGGGCCGCATCAGCCTCGCAGAGCTGAACGCCATGCCACTGCACCTGGTAGCCCTCGACGCCAAAAGCGGCCGTCGTCTCTGGGATCGAGCCATGGATCTCCGTCTCTGCGAGAACATCCTCTACCTCGCCGCCGCCTACAACGGCACCGCCGGCATGGGCCCGGGCGGCACCGAGGCGCTCACCACGACCTTCGTGCTGCGCTGCCTGGTCAGCCCCTTCGCCCACCCCCTCTTCACGACCTTCATCGGCGTCGGGGTCGGCATCGCCGTGGGGAGCCGCTCCGGCGCCGTGCGCTGGCTGGCGCCCCTGGGCGGCTACGTCCTGGCCGTGGTCACCCACGCGCTGTGGAACGGCTCGGCCTTCATCGGCTTCGGCGGCTTCGTGGTCGTCTACGTCGTGCTCATGGTCCCGGCCCTGGCCGGCATGCTGGCGCTGGCCCTGTGGGCGCGCCGCTACGAGCA
>Ga0172372_10009715_pt1 | contig 12468 bp, 6 predicted proteins | sample LakKiv5m_2_FD_114544 | JGI IMG/M metagenome (GOLD analysis project Ga0172372, IMG submission 114544) | Freshwater microbial communities from Kabuno Bay, South-Kivu, Congo - kab_092012_9.5m | ecosystem: Environmental > Aquatic > Freshwater > Lake | place: Democratic Republic of the Congo...
GGGAGAAGGCTATTCATACAATGGCAGAAAAAGGATATCGCATTCTTGGAGTAGCTACTGCCCATTTCGAAGGCACATCTTTACCTGCCGATCAGCATTCACTAGATTTTCACTTCATGGGTCTGCTTGCTTTTTATGACCCACCCAAAGAACAAATGAAGGAAGTTCTTCAACAATTTCAACAGGCAGGAATAGAAATTAAAATACTGACTGGTGACAATCCTGTTACAACCAGACAAATTGCCGGCCAGGTGGGACTTGACCACTTACAAATGCCAGTGAGTGGGGATGAAATCATGCGGCTGGAAGGCAGGGAATTGGAGGAAATTGTACTACAACATCAGCTGTTTGCCCGCATGTTTCCGGAAGCGAAGCTCAGGGTTATACATGCATTACAAGGGTTGGGAAAAGTGGTTGCCATGACCGGAGATGGTGTCAATGATGGTCCCGCATTAAAAGCTGCACACATTGGTGTTGCAATGGGGAAAAGAGGATCTGAAGTAGCCAAGCAGGCTGCTTCGATGATCTGACCGGATGATGACCTAAGGCACATGCTTACCGCCATTGCGATGGGTAGAAAGATTTACAGTAACTTGAAAAAAGCCATCCGATATATCTTGTCCATCCATCTTCCGATAATTCTTGTCGTGTTCATACCATTGGCTTTGGGCTGGATTTATCCCAATGTATTTTCACCACTCCACATCATTTTTTTTGAGCTGATCATGGGACCTACCTGCTCTATTATTTATGAGAATGAACCAGCAGAAGAACATATCCTCCGGCGGCCCCCCAGGAAATCAAGCATCAGTATTTTTAATTGGTCAGAACTATGGATAAGTATATTGCAGGGACTGATAATAGCCGCAGGTTGTCTGATGATGTATCGCTGGGGTGTAAAGCATGACCTGAATGAGAAACAAGTGCGAACACTTGTTTTTACTACATTAATTGCAGCCAATATATTTCTCACTTTTGAGAACAGATCCTTCCATTCCTCTCTCTTACAAACCTTCCGCTATCGCAATCGTCTGATGATTCTGATCATTGGAATAACAATACTTTTAGCGGTTATCATTTTATTTTTTCCACCAATCAGAGATTTTTTCGAATTGGCCCCAATCAAAAATATACAACTGATGGTTTGTATTTTGGTTGCGCTTACCAGCGTCATTTGGATGGAGGGATTGAAATGGTTGAAGAGAAAAAATCTGAGGTTATTATGATAACCTATGCTGCAAAAAATCAGAGTTCCGGCATAAAACAATAATTCAATGCCTCCTGATCCAGGTAGGGAATCCATTTATCTTGCAATAAGACAAAGGGGGCATATTGCAGTTGTTGCATCAACTCAAAAGTTCGTTCTTTGTTCTTGTTGTTCCATATTTCGCAATAAATAACGGGGCGGCAGGCTGAAATCACCTCTCTCGCCCCTTGAATTACCTGCCATTCAAAATTTTCAACATCGATTTTGATCCCAACGCAAGAAACGGGCAACTTCATTTCAGGTACATCCATCAGTCTCCATGATGGTACGGAGAAACATGCATCTTTGTTCTCAGCATCATCAGCTACATGTGATAATCCATGCATTTTTACACCTTGTTGAACAGGTTGAATCATTTTTAGCTGTCCCGAATGATCTGACAAAGCTGCTCTATAAATAAGGATATTCCCCTTTGAAAAGAGTCGAACCATTTTGCATAAACAGCCGTGATTGGCTACTACCGGCTCAAATGCAATGATGGTGCAATCAGGTTTTTTCATTGCCATGATTAAACTGGTAATTCCCAAATTGGCACCCGCATCAATAATAAATCCCTTTCCCTGGATTTTTTGTAAGAAACCATCCAACTCATGATCGGGTTTAAGGTGTCTGAGCAAAACCCATTGAAAAATTGCCGTAAGAAACAGATAATGGTCATCTCCCAGCAACTGCTGGAAAAAATATTGTATGCCTCTTTTCCATTTCATGGGAGTGATAGAAATCTGTTTTTTTGATGAATGGTAAAAATCAATGAATAAAGTTAACGCAAATGAAGAAAGCAGAACTAAATTGCAGGGTATTTCGCCATGCAACAATCTGTTGTAATTTTTGTTATAAATGCAGATTACTTTAAATACATCTCTAAGTGATGACAAGATTTTGCTTCTTCCCTGACCGATTCATGAAAATTATCTCCCTTTTTCTTGGTCTGTTGTTCATTTCAATTTCACTCATTGCGCAAAATCCACTTTCAATCAATGGTACCATCAAAGACGCTTCGACCGGAGAGGTTTTGATTGGGGCATCGACGTATTTGCTGGAAAACCCACAAAAAATCACTTTGAGCAATGGGTATGGTTTTTTTTCAATCACAGCAAAAGCCGGAAACTATAAACTGGTAGTAAATTCTACAGGTTATCAACCAGATACCCTTTCAATAGCATTGTCAGCTAATTTAACATTGGTAATAAAACTCAGGCCGGCAGGAAAGGAATTAGCAGAGGTAGTTGTTAGTACCAGCCGAAAAAATGATCAGGTAACCAAGCCTTTGATGGGAGTACAGCGGTTGTCGATGAAAGAGATGAATAGTGTACCGGTAATTTTTGGAGAAAGAGATGTGCTGAAAACCATTCAACTTTTACCGGGTGTAAAATCTGCCGGTGAAGGAAACAGTGGTTTCTTTGTTCGTGGAGGGGCTGCAGATCAAAATCTGATTTTGTTGGATGAGGCAACAGTTTACAATGCCTCTCATTTACTTGGATTTTTTTCCGCTTTTAATTCTGATGCCATTAAAGATGTAACCTTATACAAGGGTGCTATGCCAGCAGAATATGGGGGAAGACTGGCTTCGGTGGTAGATGTAAAAATGCTGGATGGCAACAATCAAGAATTTCATGCTAGTGGAGGAATTGGTTTGATCTCTTCACGCCTTAATTTGGAAGGTCCATTGAAAAAGGACAAGGGTTCATTCATTGTAAGTGGGAGAAGAACTTATGCTGATGTTTTTTTAGGTTTATCTCGCGATAGCAGCATACGAGACAACAGTTTATATTTTTATGATTTTAATGCCAAAGCAAATTATACCCTGAATAAGAAAAACAGATTATTTCTTTCAGGCTATTTTGGCAGAGATAAACTTGGATTTGGAAGAACATTTGGTATCGATTACGGGAATAGTACGGCTACCCTACGTTGGAACCATATTTTCAACGGGAGATTATTCATGAACAATTCGTTTATCTACAGCAACTATAACTATAACATTGAAATTCGTTCCGGAGTTAACAACTTACTCATCAAATCAAAGATTGAAGATCTCTCCCTGAAATCCGACTTCCAGTATTTCATCAACAATGACAATAAATTTAATTTTGGATTTCAAATTACCAGACACCTGCTGTCTCCGGGTGTTGTAGAAGCATCGGCTACTTCCAGTTTTAATTCCAGGGCCTTACCGCTAAAAAAAGCAATGGAAAATGCTGCTTATATTAATCATGAATATGCTCCCTTCGATAACTTCCGCCTGAATTATGGTCTTCGTTTGACCTATTTTGCCCTTCTTGGACCGGGTACTTTTTATAGCTATGATACAACAGGAAATGTAAAGGAAACCATCCAGAAAAATGATGGTAGTGCAATAGCTACCTATATCAATCCTGAGCCCAGGTTTTCAGCCAGCTGGTTGTTGGGTCCTATCAGTTCAGTGAAAGCCTCCTTTACGCGGAATGTTCAGAATCTTCACCTGCTGAGTAATTCGGCAGCTATCAATCCAACAGATATCTGGATTCCCAGCAGCAACAATGTTCGACCTGAAATAGCTGACCAGGCATCGGTGGGATATTACCAAAATTCAGCCAATGGGATGTATGAATTTTTTGTGGAAGCTTATTACAAATGGATGCAAAATCAGGTAGATTATAGAAATGGTGCTCAACTGCGAGCCAATGAGCAGGTAGAATCTCAATTGCTTTTTGGAACAGGCAGGGCTTATGGTATCGAATGGTTCTTGAAGAAAAGGGCGGGCTTGTTAACCGGATGGATCAGTTACACACTAGCCCGAACCGAGAGAAAAATTGAAGGAATCAATCAGGGAAATTGGTATCCTGCCCGACAAGACCAAACCCACAACCTGGCCATTGTTGGTATTTATCAGCTCAACAAACGTTGGTCTTTATCTGCCAATTGGGTTTATAATACAGGAAATGCAGTAACCTTTCCCAGTGGAAAGTATAGGGTGAATGGACAAACAGCCTATTATTATACTGAGCGGAACGGTTACCGTTTTCCCGATTACCATCGACTCGACCTTTCAGCCACTCTAAAAAACAAGCCCAAAAAAGGCAGAGAAGGAAGTTGGACATTCTCACTTTACAATGCTTACGGTAGAGAAAATACCTATAGCATAGAATTCAAAGATGATCCTAACAATTCTGAGAGAACAATTGCCGAACAAACAGCCCTTTTTCGTTGGGTGCCTTCCATAACGTATAACTTCAAATTTTAAACTTGTGAAATCGTTGAATTCCTTTGATGGCAATATAATTCCCAAACAATTGTTTGTTTCAGGGGGAAGGAAAACAATGTATTTTCTTCTGGTGATCTTACTTTTTACTGGTCTGGGTTGCAAAAAGGTGATCGATGTCAATCTAAATGACGCCGACCCACAAATTGTGATAGAGGGAAATATATTTAGTACACCGGGACCCTATTATGTTCAAATCAGTAAAACGGTTAATTACAGTGCCAATAACCAATTTCCACCTGTCACGGGAGCTACTGTGATCATTAAGGACTTGACAGCCGGACAGACTGATACGTTGACAGAGTTGCCAAAAGGCCTCTATGCAACAAGGAAGTTAAATGGTATTGAAGGCAGAATCTATCAGTTGCAAGTGATAATAGCCGGAAAAGTTTATAGTGCGAATTCAAAAATGCCCGCAGCGGCACAATTGGATTCTGTCAGTTTTGAAAAAATCAGCAGACCAGGTTCAAAAACCGACTGGTATGCAGTTATCAATTACCAGGATCCAATTGGGATCAGTAATTACTATCTGTTCACTTTGTTCGTTAATGGCAGAAAAATCAATAACACTTTTGTTTATGATGACAGGTTTTCAGATGGGCGGTATGTTTCACGAACCTTGAGAACGGATAGTGCTTACATTAATCCGGGAGATTCTGTTCGTGTTCTGATGCAACACATGGGAAAAGAGGGTTTTGATTATTATAGCTCCTTTTCACAGGTCACCGGAAATGGAGCGCTGCAAACAATTAGTCCGGCAAATCCTAATTCTAATCTCTCGGGTGGGGCCCTGGGTTATTTCATAGCCAGTTATACCAGTACCCGAAGAACGCTTGCCAAATAAAACAGTCTGACGAAGAGACGTGGCATCATTAGGTGAAAATTTTTCCACCAGCCAGCACATCCTGATTTTTTTCCTCAAAAGTAACCCGTTCCCCTATTCTTGCTGCGGCATTGGTCATGATGGTTGCAATGGAATGACTGTATCCGGCTTCAACAGGTGCGTTGGTAATGTTACGGCTACGGATACAATCCATCCAATTTTTTAACATAGGTGGTTGTCAGCACATCTCCCCCGGTATTGGCTCCCGCAGCAGCCCGCATCCCGGCATCGCCTAAACTCAATTCAGGTAAAAGATTTGGACTCATTTGCATGGCTTCTGAAAAATTTACCTGTAACCCCCTTTTGGGGGAGACCTGATTGGTCACTGCTAAAAGCTTGAAGGAAGATCTACTCAGTGGTAAACCGGAAAAAGGGTCAAAACCGAAGTTTCAATTTACTGTGATGCGACAATTTATGACATTTTTAGACGTTTGCTAAGATAGTAATCTCCTTAAAAACAACTGTTTAAGTGGTTATGAAACTCACGATATTAAAAATTATATTTTCTTAATATTTTATAAATTAAAAATGAAATAATTATACATAATTAATAAAAATACTTTCAATAAACAGGGAAAATCCTCCGAAAATTCCGGTTGTTTTCCTCTCCTTAAAGAAAAGAGGCAGGTATATTTTTGAGTAAAAATGAAAAATGATGCCGCATTTTTTTTTAAGTAAGTATCTATCGGAAAGAGAAGCTTTAAAAAGTAATTAACATATTAATAATGAAGGAGCTGGAGAATTTACTTACTTTTAAAATTACTACTGTTACCACCGCAAGGTTGTTGCAGCATAGTGAATCATTCCAATACCTAGGGCAATCTACCCAATTGATTGTCAATGATAAACCCGATGGCCTATGAAGAGGCTGGCGTTTCTATTATTATTACTCCCATTCTGCTCAGTAGTCACCGGGCAGACTTCCCATAACATTACTACCTGCTCTGGTATTTCCTTTGGCTTTTCCGAAGTTACTGAACCTTCCGGAACCACTTATTACTGGTCTTTACCCGCTGGTACTGGATTTACCGGAGGCGCAGAGGAAACGGTTGGAAAAACACTATTTACGGGTTTGTTATCCAACACCACCAATAATTTTGTTACAGCTACTTATACCATCACCACTTCTACTGCTAATAGCTATACGCTGGTAGTAAGCATTGCCCCAATCCCCAGGGTGAACAGCATACCTGATCAGACGGAGATTTGTCCTATAAGTTCTGGTACTCCAATAATCTCATTGAGTGGACCAACACCAAATACACGGTATTTCTGGAGTTACGATGGTGTAAACATTGGTTTACCTTTCCAAGGCAACGTAGTTTCTGAGATACAATCTTATACAGCCCAAAATACTACGGGAACATTATTGGAACCACTCATCAATGTTATTCCGGTCATAAATAATTGTCAGGGAATTCCCACCACATTCCGAATGCGGGTAAAGCCTGCCCCTGTGATTGCCCAACCCACCGATGTTAATCTCTGCCATGGAATCATTTCCTCGCCGATAAATCTAACAAGCAATGTTCCCAATGCAACAATTACATGGAACAATAACACACCCTCCATCGGCTTGGCAAGTACAGGCGGGGCCGTTATACCCGCTTTTACACCAATTAATTTAGCCTTCGTACCAACTACTGCAGTTATTACAGTTTCAGCAATCAGCAATGGTTGCAGCGGTAATAACCAGAGTTTTCAGATAACTGTGATACCTATTCCAACTATGAATCCGGTAAGCAGTTTTACCATCTGTGGTAACACAGCCCCTCCCGTAACATTCCAAGCTCCATTTCATTTTAATACCAGTTTCACCTGGAGCAACAACAACATTGCAAACGGACTGCCTGCCAATGGGAATGGACAAATCAGCGGATTAACAGCCAATAATTTTTCCAACATACCCGTCACAGGGATTATTACTGTTACTCCCTCTCTTTATGGCTGCGCAGGGTCACCGCTCACGTTAACAGCTACCATACGACCTACACCCAGGGTGGATTTACCCAACAATATTGCAACTTGTAACAATTCAACCATTGAAACGATTGATTTTACAGGTTCAGCGATGGGGGGAACAATTTATAACTGGCAACATGCCAGTCCGGGCATTGGGTTAGCATCCACTACAGGATCTGGAAGCATACCAGCTTTTTCAGCAACCAATGCAGGTATAATTCCAGTTATAGCCAACTTCACGGTTCAGCCCTTCTCCAGCTCATGTACGGGTCCGGCAGTAACTTTCTCCATTCGTGTCAATCCAACACCTACGGTTGCACAAGTTTCAGATAAAACTGCTTGTGAATTTCAGTCATCAGGTGCTATAACTTTTTCAGGTATTGTTACAGGTACTATTTTTAATTGGACCAATGACAATCCTGCCATTGGACTAGCTACAACGGGAACAGGAAATATCAGCAGTTTTTCCTACACCAATCCAATCCTTCCGGACATCACCGGTCGGGTTGAGGTTACACCTGTTTCGAATGCCTGCTCCGGAACTCCGATGAGCTTTTCAATTACGGTCAAAGCAGCTCCAGAACTTGACCCCATTTCATCAATAGTGCGTTGCAGTGGCTCTTGGGTAGATCAAATCGTTTTCGCCACTCCAACCATGCCAGGATCGATCATAACCTGGACCAGAACACCGATACAAATTTCTGAACTGCCATATAATGTTCCCTTATCAGGAACTGCCTCTGTTGATGCCTTTACTACAGTCAATTATTCACTTACTCCTTATCAGTCAGTTTTTACAGTTACTCCATTTTCCAACACTTGTAACGGACCGGTAAGAACTTTTTCTTTCACTGTAAATCCCACTCCTTCTGTAGTGGTTTCGCCTGCAACTCCCATTGTTATTTGTAGTGGATTGACTGCCACCATCAATTTTTCAGGCTCAGCACTGATGGGTACGCAATATGAATGGACCAGCAGCAGCAATTTAATCGGTATAGGCTCTTCCGGTATCGGGTCAATAGGAACTTTTGTTACCGCCAATCCTTCCCCTACACCTATTTATGCCACCCTGCAAGTAAAACCTGTTGCCAATGGCTGTTCAGGTATTACACAATCATTAAGTATTACTGTAAAACCTACGCCAGGATTAAGTGCTACAGCTCCGCTTATTAGGTGTGCAGGAACCTTAATTGGTCCCTTTACTTTCACCGGTTCAATAGTATCGGGAACTCAGTATAATTGGGTCCACACCAATGCAGATATAGGGCTAGCTGCCTTAACAGGAACCGGCACCATCAATGGATTCACTGCAACTAATAACTTTTTTGTACCCATTAGTTCGCTTTTCACCGTTACAGCCTTTTCCAATGGTTGTAGTTCGAGCAATAGCTTTAATGTGAGAGTCAATCCGATTCCCACCATTGATCTTATTTCAGATAAGGTATTTTGTACCGGTACTGCCGTTTTAATTCCCTTTACTGGCTCACAGGTTGCCAGAACTGATTATTTCTGGACGAATGATAACCCGGGTATAGGGATTAGTACGGGCGGAGCAGGTAGTTCTTTGTCGTTTATCAGCAACAGTGGAAGCCAGGTACCAATAACAGGAAGGATTATAGTAACACCGGTTTCCAATGCCTGTAGTGGAATACCTGATGTCTTTGACATAATAGTTAATCCAATTCCATCTGTCAATCCAATCCCCAATCAGGTAATATGTAATGGCTCCTTAACCAATGCAGTCGTTTTTGGAGGATCCATTGTAGAAAATACGTTGTATAGTTGGACAAACAGCAATGCTGCAATTGGATTAGCAGCGCTCACCGGAACGGGAAATATTGCTGCCTTTACTACCAATAACAATGGATTTTATTTGCCCGTTGTAACCACATTGACAGTAACACCCATTTCAAATACCTGCTCAGGTTCACCTCGTTCATTTTCTATACTTGTTAATCCAACACCCTCTGTTCAGACTTTATCTGATGCTTCATATTGTGAGGGATCAATTGTAAATCAAGGATTCACCGGCTCGGCAGTACCCGGAACCATTTATCAGTGGACTAATACACGGCCGGATATTGGATTATCAGCTTCGGGAACACAATCTTCTTTCAGTTTTACTGCATTGAATGATGTCAATGTTCCGATTTCAGCATTGATCACTGTAATACCTGTATCAAATAGTTGTTCAGGTACCCCTAAATCATTCTCTCTTACCATTCAACCGCAACCGGAAGTTAGTCTGATTGCAAGCCAGAAAATCTGCAGTAATCTGCCGGTAAACACTATCATTTTAACTGGCTCTCCGGTACCAGGAACACAATACAACTGGACAAGAACAAATATTCCCATTGGAACTTTACCCATCAGTGGCAATGGTACTATCAATTCATTTACAGCAGTTAATAATTCAAATGCGCCTCTTACTTCTTTGTTCACTGTTACTCCTTCTACGAATAATTGTTCTGGAAATGCTGTTACTTTTTCTATTACTGTTCAACCCATTCCCACTGTTGCTTCGGTTACGGACTTGACCCTATGTGGTAATCAATCAACCGGAAACATACAATTTTCTGACCCTACAATGGCTGGAACATTGTTTGAATGGACGAACAATAATCCATTTATTGGATTAGCTACCTCAGGTACTGGAGCTATTGCTTCTTTTACCATCACCAATAACTTTATTATCCCGATTACAGCTAATATTACTGTCAATCCTGTCTCTAATTCTTGCTATGGTACTCCAGGACAATTTCAAATAAGAGTAAAACCCACACCGACCATTCAGCAAGTAGAAAACATTACGGTCTGCAAAGGTGTTCTCATTCCAACAATTACTTTTTCCGGTTCACCCATCGCCAATACGATCTATAACTGGACAAATTCTAATACACTCATAGGAGTTGCTTCTTCAACAGGCCAGGTTGATATAAATGCTTTTAACGCTAATAATCCCTCCAATATTCCTATCACCGGTATTATAACAGTCACCCCTTTCTCCAATGAGTGCAACGGTCAGCCAATGCAATTTACTGTCAGGGTGAATCCAATTCCTTCAGTTGCCCCAATACCCAGTCAGGTATTATGTGCATCTCAAAGTGTTGCTCCTATTGTATTTACAGGGACTAACAATAATGGTAGTGTATCCGTTGATGGAACTATTTTCAATTGGAACAACAACAATGATGCAATAGGATTAAGCTCGACCGGAAGCGGTAATATTTCATCCTTCACTGCAACCTATATTTCTAATTTACCATCAACAGCGTTACTCACAGTGACTCCTATTGCGAATAATTGTACAGGAAGTTCGCAACAATTTACCTTAACTGTCAGACCAACTCCGTCTATTCAATCTGTACCTGACCAAGTTTTATGTGCCGGACAAATCACCAATGCAGTTATTTTCAGCGGTTCTTCCATACCCAATACACTATATAATTGGACTGCCTCCAATAACCTGACGGGTATATATTCTTTAAGTGGTACAGGAAATATTGCAGCTTTCACTTCAGTTAATATATCTAATGTGATGATCAGCAATACCATTACGGTATCTGCTTTCAGCAATGGCTGTTCTTCAAATCCGGTGTCCTTCCGCTACAATATCCAACCAACCCCATCTATTTTACCGATGGGTCAGATCATTGTATGTGATGGACAAACAATTGGACCGATTGTTTTTAATAGCTCACCTGTAACGGGAACAAGATATCAATGGACCAACAGCAACTCAGTGATAGGAATTCCGGCGACAGGAGAAGGAACGATATTGGCATTGACTGCCATCAATAAAACGACCAATACCATTGTTTCGCTCATTACAGTTACACCAATTGTCAACAATTGTGCGGGTAATAGTATCAGCTTTACTATTATAGTAAAACCCAATCCGGTTATGTCGGGATTGATACCACAAGTAATCTGTAACAAGTCAATGACAGAATCCTTACAATTTATATCTTCTTTACCAAATACACAATTCAATTGGACCAATAGTGAACCATCTATTGGATTGCCATTTACTAGTGGCATTGGCAATATTTTGTCTTTCACAGGAACGAATGATTCAGTTTTACCGATTACAAGCTTATTAACAATTCAACCGGTTGCAGATGGTTGTTTGGGAACGATGCAGACTGTTACGATAACTATCCATCCTACACCGCTTTTAACTACACCAGTATTTCCCCAAGGCATTTGCAATGGCTCTGTCTTCAGTTATACAGCAGTGTCGGCAACACCCGGAACAAGTTTTATCTGGGAAAGAGCACCACTTTCAAACATCAATAATAATACCTCTTCCAGTGGATTTGTACCTGTTATCTCAGAAGCACTAACCAATTCCAATCCAACACCCTTTACAGTTATCTATAGCATGAGACTGACTGCTAATGGGTGCTCCAATGCGCAGAGTATAACTCTCCTGATCAGTCCGGCAGCAGTTTTGTCTGGCCCCCCTGCCACTGCCAGTATTTGCTCCGGAACACAATTCAGCTACACTTTACAATCGGCTACACCGGGTGCAGGATTAACCTGGAGAAGAAATCAAATTCCCGGAATAAACAATGCACCGAATTCAGGAGTGATCAATATTTCAGAAATTCTGGAAAACACAACTTTTTCACCTGTAAATGTGGATTACCAGGTAACATTAGTTTCCGGAGGATGTGTTCGTGCTCAAACCGTAACGACTGTTGTATTGCCTGTTCCCAATCTATCTGCGAAAGTTTTAACTACCTGTACGGGAAGTACAGTGCATTTTACACCAACCAATACGGTTGAAAATATTTTGTTGTCCTGGTCTTTGCCAATTATTTCACCCACCGGAGCATTATCAGGGGGAACTTCAACCATTGGTAGTGTTAGCCCGGGTACTTTTGTTCAAACCCTTACCAACAACACTTCTCAAATTGCGAATGCCTATTACAATATACAGACAAGAACAGCCAATTGTATTGGAAATGTATTTTCAATAACAATTCAAGTGCTACCTGTACCTGTTTTCAGTGATGTTACTTTAAGTCCGGTTTGCAGTGGAAGTCAATTCAGTTTTGTACATCCTTCGAGTTTATCGGATACCAGATTTAATTGGTCCTTGCCTGTACA
>Ga0172372_10009716_pt1 | contig 12467 bp, 16 predicted proteins | sample LakKiv5m_2_FD_114544 | JGI IMG/M metagenome (GOLD analysis project Ga0172372, IMG submission 114544) | Freshwater microbial communities from Kabuno Bay, South-Kivu, Congo - kab_092012_9.5m | ecosystem: Environmental > Aquatic > Freshwater > Lake | place: Democratic Republic of the Congo...
CAGGGTGGTGTGTATTCTCCACAGGGTGGTGTGTATTCTCCACAGGGTGGTGTGTATTCTCCACAGGGTGGTGTGTATTGCCGTCAAAACCTCTCAGGCGATAACTTATTCCCGAGCAAGGCGGACTTGACAATATCACTGGATCATATCATAATGCATTCTGGATGCCATGATGCAAATATCTTCGCAGGGATCGCTTGGGGGATATCTTACTGTAGAGGGTCAAGTGTCAGAACGATACGGTGGAGTATCCCGGCAAAACCTTGACGATCAAGACTTTGTTTTTCCTGAAACCCGAACGTTCCCCATCATGACACGCGGTGACGTCGAAGATGCAGTATCTTCGTGGGGACGATATCGAGGTCGAGAGACGTTTGAGACATTCAAACAACGTCTCACTCGACTTGCCAAACGTAAGGGACTAGACTCTGCATTGCCGGTGTCGTGGTCGGAAACAAAGGGTGGTGACATGGACATTGACCAGCTCAACTCTATCATTGCCGTCGTCGATCAGATGGCTCGGAAGGCCAAAGCCAAGGCGAAGTCAAAGCCAAAGCCTGATACCGAAGAAGACATTCTGGATTACTTTGATCCACAGCGAGAAACCAAAGCCCGTCGCATGAAGAAGAAGATGGACGCTTCAGACGACGAGGGTGACGACGAAGGCGACGAAGACTTCATGGCCATGCTGGAGGAAGTCGGTCGCAAAGCCCGTCGCATGAAGAAGAAGATGGACGCTTCAGACGACGAGGACGACGACGAAGGCGATGAAGACTTCATGGCCATGCTGGAGGAAGTCGGTCGCAAAGCCCGTCGCATGAAGAAGAAGATGGACGAAGACGGCGAGGAGTATACCGGACTTCTCGGCGAGGGCGAACTCAACGCAATCATGCGAGCAACATCAACGGCAAAGGCAAAGCGTAAGCCTAAGCCTAAGACTCCGTCGAAGGAAGACTACGAGTCGGGGAATTACCCTGGCTTTGCGCGGTTCGGCTGGTCTGACGACGATCTCGGCCCCGACCTGACAAAAGAGACAAAGGCCGCCCCCAAGCGTCCTAAGCGAGGAAGCACTCCACGCGATGACGACGATCTGAGCGATCTCAAGCCTATTCCGCCAGACCCCGAGATTGAGAAGATGATGCGGGAGATCTTTGGCGAAGACGTTGCGAACAAGGTGCGGGGAAAGAAGACGCTCAAGATTCGCGGGAATGGCAGCTCAACGAAAGCACTTGATCTTCACACCATCGTCGCCATGGTGGAGGAGGGTGTTCAGGAAGCACTTGAAGAACTCAACGTTCTCTACGAAGATGGAAACTATCAGGAAATGATGGGCGAGGAAGAATCAATTCGCGCCATCATGGAGGCTCTTGGTCGCAAGGGCTACGAGTACGACGAAGACGGCGAGATTGACTACGATATCTACGTCTACACTGACTTTGCCGTCGTGGAATTTCCTCGGGCGTCGTATCGCGTGCCATATGCGATCGAGAAAGGCGACGTAGCCATCGGCATGCCATCGGAGTGGATTCGCGTTACTGAGACGTGGAAAGACATTCCAGATGCACCAACATTTGCTCAGGCGGTTGCCCAGAATCAGCAGGGTGCTGTCAAGTCGGTGATGGATCGATGGAGCGACGAAACGCTAGAGTACGAGTGGGACGATGATGATGTCATTGCCGAGATGAAGTCGGCAGGTGACTCCATCAAGATGCTCGAAGATGGTACAGTCATTGCTCAGGCGGTACGATTCGGATCTCCCGCTGAGACGGACATCTCGGAATTTCGCGACTACTTCACCAAGTCGACCAACTTCTGGCTGAAAGAGTGGGACACGCGCCCAATGCTGTATGATCACGCAACGGACTCACAGACCCGCGACAATCCCGTCGTCGGTCAATGGGTCAAAGCGTGGACGGACGAGACGGGCGTATGGCTGAAAGGACAACTAAACAAAGCCCATAAGTATGCCGAAGCCATCAAGGAATTGGCAAAAATGGGCCTGCTCAAGCTCAGTACCGATTCTGCGCCGCATCTGGTTGTCCGCGCCCGAAATGAAAACGGGACGCACGAGATCAAGCGGTGGCCTATCGTTGCCGCATCATTGACGGTTCAGCCAGCCGAGCCGAGGTTGCCTGCTGTTGAAGTGAAGGCTGCGCCGAAGAATCGATCTGAAAAGCCCAGGCCTTTGATTGCGACAGAACATGCTCATGGGCAGAGTGACAGCCCTGACCTCTTGCAGTTGATTGACGACATCCAGAAGTTAGGAGAGGTGGAATGAAGACTCCACGTGACTATGCGCAGGATGCGCGGGACGCCCTGAACCGTGGGGACATCGGCGAAGCCAACCGTCTCGTCGAACTCGGTAAGGCCGCGAAGGCAATGATGGATCTTGAGACGATGACGACAATCGGTCAGCGGTTGCCGTATCCGGACACGAAGCCTACCAGCGGTGAAAAGAACATTCAGGATATCGCGATCAAGACGTGGTATCAGAAGCGTTTCGGTGACACCAGTGTGGCTTCTGAACATGTCGCGAAGGAACTCTATGGCGACACGCTCCCTCGCGTGAGTCACGCCAAGCATGTTGACTTCGTGCGGTTCATCAAGACCGGTGTGCATCAGTACGGGAAGATGCTGCTGTTCTCAGCCAATCAGATTGACGATATGCTCGCAACCGGCTCCAGCGTCAGCGAAATGAAGGCCACGCAGGTCGAGTCGCAAGACACGCTCGGTGGCTATCTCGTTCCTGAGGACATCCGTGAGCAGATCGTCGAGCGACTGTCGGGCATGACTGTTATGCGTCGAATGGGGAACGTCATGACGACAACCCGCGATCGCGTGACAATCCCTGTTCAGACTGGCGGTGACGATCGATTCCGTGGTGCAACTCGGGCGGCGTGGGTTGACGAGTCTCCAACTGCGTCACAGAGCGAGACCAACGCAACGTTCGGCAATATCACCGTGAACGTCCACACGCTCATGGCGAACACCAACATCTCGAAGAATATCCTTGAAGACTCTGTGGGTGCGCTGAATATCGTCACGATTCTCACGCGTAACTTCTCTGAGGACTTTGGGTTCTACGAGGATGAGGCGTTCCTGATCGGAAACGGCGTCGCCAAGCCACTGGGGATCCTCAAGGACTCAACGACGGGCGGTCCGAACGTCTACTCGTATGGTACCGTGGCGACGCAGAACTCCGGCAATGCGACCGCGTTGACTGCCGATGCGTTTCGATCCATGCCCTACACGGTGCCGGTGCAGTATCGTCAGGCAGGCGGGTTCTGGGTGATGTCACGTGGGACGCTGCGCACCATCAAGCAGTTCAAGGAAAGTGGTGCCTCTGGCGCGTATCTGTGGGCGGATCGTATCCAGCAGCTCCAGAACGGTCAGCCGCCTCGGCTTGAAGGCTACGAGATCATGGAGACCGAGGTGCTCGCATCGCCAACGTCAGGCACAACGTACACCGCAAACGTCCACCCCGTACTCTTCGTCACCCCAGGTGCTTACCAGATTGTGGAGCGGACGGGCATGGATATTGTTCGGTACGATGACAGCACCACGGGCAAAACCAACAGCATCGCGCTTGTCGCCCGTCGACGTGTCGGTGGCCAGCTGGTTCGACCGTGGGGTGTCGCTGTGATGAAGGTCAGCACCTGATCGTACAGATAAAGCTGCTCAGCCGCGCCCGAGAATGATCATCTGACGAGTCTACTCGTAGCGCGGCTGGCGTAGGAGAAAAACCATGAAGCGCACGTTCGGCGAAAACGCCAAGGTTACTCCGCTTGCGGGTGGGTCGTTTGTCAACACGACTGCGGGCGGTACGGGCGCCCCGGTGTTTGCTGGAGACTACGGCTACCACGCAATCGTCTTCACCGGCACGATCGGGAATGTCGGGACGCTCTTCGCATATGCCCACACGACTTCAACGGGCGGTGGTACGACTGCAATTGGATCCATCGTCTTCGGGTCAAGCAATGTCGGAGCAATCATCTACGAAGTGGCGACGCCAATCTTGACTGCCATCGGGACGGACTATGCGTTTATCTCGGGGCAGGTCAAGGTCGAGGCTGGCGGTACACTCGGTGGCGGACTGGCTGTAATCTCAACAAATCCTGCCTCGGCACCAACATCGGTCGGGTCGTGGGCAGCGTTCGGATCGCTCTACAACTGACATCTTCACGTGTGACCGCACATTGAACTCAACCGAGACATGGATGATGCTGCCGCAGATGATGGTTGGTACCGTTGTCTGCGGCGTCTCTACTCTGTCACCCCCATAAGGAGAAGGATATGGGATTTAAGCACCTCCGTGGCAAGCACGACCAAAAGGATCATGGACGACGCCAAATGGGCGGAGCGTCCACGGCACAGTCTGTTGCACGGGCTGGTGCAGGAACATTCGGGTATGAGTTTGATTCGGGGAAAAGGTCAGCAGAAGCAGAACTCAGATCCGAATTCGGATTATTGTCCGATACAATGGCATCAAGTCGTGATCAAGCAAACATCATCAAAGACCAGATTCAGACTGCACGGGGTCGTTTAACCACGATGGAGCGAGATCGCTCAAAGGTCGATGCTGAAATCCGAAATGCTCAGAGAGCGTTGGAGACATTTCAACGAGAGAACCCAAAGGCTAGTCGCCGTGACCTTGATCCGTACGAACGACGCGTCGGAACTGCTCGTCTTCGTAAAGGTCAATTAAATAATAGTATTCTTACTGAGGCAGGGAGAATAGAGGCATTTCGTCAAGCCTACAATGATCGAGTCAAGGCAGGACAAGAAGAACAAAAGTTAAAGCAACAAAGGCAGCGACAGCGCACAAAGACCGGAACGTCGTTGAACGTCCCAGTTGACACTACGACACCGTTTGAATCACTATCTGGCGAAGGACTTCTTGGGTGGCAGCGTCAACGCCCCGCAGGAGCACCGGACTATACGGCGTTTGATCGGGCAACTCCGGGTCAACCTGCGTCGCTTGACTTTCCGGGTTGGGAAACCACCGGAGATTCCACCTCAACAAAGACACAGCTCTATCGTGACGTTACGCGAACTCCGGAAGGCGCACCCGTTCGTGTTATCATGCCTGATGCAGTCACAAGTCGCGCAGGAATGCCGACATTTCCCGGTCTTGCCAACGCGAGCGTTGATGATATCGCCGTCTTTACGCAAAACGATCCACGTCTCGCTCGCGACCTTTCGGGTGGTGGACGTGGCCCTCAGGAAGGTGGCGTAGGTGCAACTCGAACATTTGACGCACAAAACGCACCGTCAAGCGTTGGGCGGTATGATACCATTTCCCGAAGATCATCGTGGATCAATGGCGTTGCACGAGTTGGGAATCAAATCTTTGACGAACAGCGCAGTAACAACACAGAGTTCTGGGATCGCGAGAATCCGAACGGGCAACCAATAACGTTTGGATCGCGGAATGCAACACGTCCCGGGTTTGGAGTACCGCGAGTTCGCGACTACGTTTCCCGTCACGCCGCCTACACAGCTCCAGACACCAACGGCTATCTCCGAGGGTCAGGACGACAGGGCATGTATCGTGATCGTGAAAACGCATACATGGAAGAGACTCTCCGGGGCATTCGAAGACAACAGACGGCAGGCGATGTTGACGCCGGAACCCTCAACGCAAGACGACGAGAGTTTCAACAAATCGTTGATCGTCGAGAAGAGCGTCGCGAAGAAATCGCTGCTCTTGACAGCGCGATGCGATCTGCACCAGAGACGATACTCACACGTCGAAGTATTGATCCTCGTGTCTATGAGCGCATGCGACAAACGCTTCGACCGGGAGATCGATTTACCGACGATGCGTTCACCAGTGTCAGTATTGATCCGACCGCAAACCTCGGTGTCCCCGGACAGCCAGGGTCAATGATGAACGTTATCCTGACAGAAGGAACGCCAACATTGTGGGCGGGAGGAAGCAGATCGCCCGGCACCCAAAACGAAGTGATCATTGGTCGAGGGACAACATTTGAAGTCGTCTCAGCCAACAATGAACAAGGTTGGGTGCTACGAACAGTGCCGTCTTCGTCAGGATATAATCCGCCGCCGGTTCCAAACTACGTATCGCCTGATGTTTCTGCATTCATTGCCGAAGCTCCGCCACCACCACGAAATCCAACGCCAAACGATCTAACGTTCAGTCCGTCGCTCGATCGCTTTCGACTCTATCGTCAAGATTTCTCTCGTCCCCAAATTGGCTCAGATACAGAAACACGCGTAGGGGTCTGGGATCAAATCATCAGGGAATCCAGGCAAGGAGAGCAAGACATTCTCCGCGCCCGAGTCATGGAAGGGAAAAAAATGTATTTCAAGCATCTCCGTGGAAAGCACGACCAGAAAGATCACGAGAGCAGAGGAGGAGCAAGGTCCGGTGGATCTAGATCCGGTGGATCTGCTGTATCAAAGTTGACTCAAAAGAAGCCCCTCCCCTTGCAGACCACGGACAAGAAGACGATCATCCGGTCCATGAAGGAACACTACACCCCCATGAATGAGCTGAACGGGATAAACGTCGAGGATTGGCTACGAGAGTACAACTAGAAGCCCGGGGATACTCTCCAGAGGGTGATGTCTTTTTTTGACTACGACGTTGGGTGGTTACAAGGTCAGCATGACGGCATTGATCCGAAAGACTGGTTAGGTTAGGGAATCCGGACAGTCTTCGCTTTCGCCATAGACGAGTGGCCGACACCATGAACACGACTCTCGTCTGAAAATCGGCCACTCGTCTCACGAGGAGTCGGGGGAAAACGATATGGCGTATCTTATGAGTAGCACGCCTATTCTGAATGTGTGGATGGACACATCGTTTCTGTTTGATCAGCCACCACATACGACAAAAGAGTTTATTCCCGTCGAAGTGTTCTCAGTCGTTTCACTACCCCGTCGATGTTTGATGTTTCACGTCATGACGGAGATGGGGTCGCAGCATGCACGAGTGCCGATTCAGTATCTGTGGAATACGAAACCCGGCGAGGGGACTCCAGTCTATCCACTTGATTGGTTACAGCTATGGGACTCGTTCAGTCCGTATCATACCGTCGTGAGGCTAGACTATCTCAAAAACGCAGCGTGTCGTGTTGTGATGAAAAATCGAACAGAAGTGCGAGGAGTCTATCAGTTTACTATTGACTGGTGTGAAGGAACTGATTATCCACTTGGGTATGCTGAGCGAGCGTCCGGTCACAAGTGCGCACACATCATCACGCTCGAGAATGGACAGCTCGCCGCACAGCCCAACAATCGTATCATCTGGTCAGACGGAGGCGCATGGATTGGCGTTCCGCTGAGCGGACATCATACATGGAAGGTGTTCTCGCATGAGTTTTCGTGCGAAGCTGCGGGTTGGAAATGGTATACAGGAAGTGACGAGCTTGTCTACTATCCGTTTCTAAACACAGATGGCGGAAACGAAGATGGCATATAGTACTGGGACGCCAGTGTACAATCTTGGCGACTACCTTACCATTGACGGGACATTTTACGACTTCAAAGGCACCAATTTCATTGACCCAACGACGGTCACGTTTGCGTTTCAGTGGTACTCCAGCCCCGGGACACGATGGGTTTACGGAACGGTCGGAAGTGTTACCCGTCTTGCTCTTGGCAGCTACCGGGTAAGTTTTCAACTCGACCAGCCCGGATACTTGTCGTGGAGATGGGAAGGAACGATGGGGACATTATCGTCAACAGAGATTGATCGAGTGTTTGTGCGATACTCTGAGGTGGACTAGTGCCAATCCACGATGCACCACGCTACATCACGCTCACTGACATGCGACGATACATCAGCGCCCATACCAACTCGCTGAACACCGACGAAGATGATCTGCTCACCGACTGCATTGTTGCCGCCGAATGGCAGATTGATTTCTATACTCGACGCGTTTTTGTCGCTGAGCCAGGGACGCGATACTACTCAAGATTTACGGCAATTGTGCAGGACAATGCGCTGTACTTAGGAGACGGCGAAGATCTCTACGCACTTCCAGCCAATGGCACGGTCTACAACGGAGACGGTCAAATCTTCCCCGTTGGTTCCATCTGGCTAGAGCCTCGCAACGAAGGCCCGCCGTTCAAGATCATACGTCTCAAATCGTCGTACGCGTGGTCGTGGAACACCGACGATGAAATCAAAGTTCCAGGTACGTGGGGGTGGTCGATCTCAGCTCCGCCGCCAATCCAGAGTGCAACGCGGGAGCTTGCCATGTATATCTATCGCAGTAAGGACGTGACACCCAACGACATGGCAGGGTTTGATCAGGCGGGTGCTGTGCAATCTCCCCGTGGGATGCCAGAGACAGTTCGCCGCCGTATTGAACCCTATCGATCCAGATCGGGCGGCGTTCTGTAGCAGGTTAGCCTACCGTGGCTGAATCCTCCATCGAGCAAAACTGGTGATGTGACTCCAAGGATCATATTCGTCCAAGCGATATTGTTTCCAGACATTGATAAACTCAGGACTCTGACGCTGCTCTTCGCTCAATCCAAAGATTACCGTCGCTCCAGAATCGCGAAACACATCAATGACTCCAGCGCGAATATCGTCGACATAATCTGCCAGTGTAAGCATGATCACGAAACCTCCGCCCGGAAAGTCGCGCTGATCATAGACGAACTCCGTCATGTCTTCGGCGATCGCGTCAATCGTCGAAACATCGTCAATCCAAACATCAACAAGGCTGGTCGATGGCAACATCGTCTGTATGTGTCGCTCAAGTTGTTCAATGGTTTCAATGTACTCGTCTTCAACATTTACCACCAACAACGTCATGCTCATCTTGTCCATCCTTTCATGGCACGACCCGCCGCTCGCGGATGTTGTCTAGCTCTCGGGCGAGAGATCTCGATTACAATGATTGCACACGTCGCCCATCTGGGGCTCCACGCAACCGTACCATCCCTGATACGCCGGATTATGCCGAGCGAACCAGTCTGAACAGTACGTTACTACATCGGTCGTTTGGTCGTCGAATTCAATGATCACGATGTGCATTGTGCTCCCCTCTCTCTCACTATCACGCCATGCTCTCAAACGCTGCCACGACATCCTCGACAGTCTTCCATGATCGACCGTGCCAACTATCAATAACAACAGGTCGACCGGTACGATCGGCACAGGCAGTCTTCACCAACTGAGCAAGGCTTTTGTACAGATCCGAAGTCGTCCTGTTGCGCGGGTCTGTCAGATACCGCACGGCAGAATCAACGTCTTTTGTGTAGTCGGGGCCGAGATCTTCGTCCGACCACCCCATCTTATTGCTCATTGCGATCTCCCTTCCATTCGGAGAAGGATCAAGGCGGCTCGGCGAACCTTCTTGGTGCGGTGGTACAGTTCCATCGCTTCAATGTATTTGTCGCTCGCTGCCTCGGGAGTGGATGTAGCAACCGAAGCCAGCACGTGCAATTCCTTGATCGCATTCTGCACGGCCAAGTCTGCCTCGGGATCACCGAGTGGTCGAAGAACGCGAAGTGTATCAGAGAACACCAAGATGTCGGTCGCATCAGCATCAGTCATTGTCGTTTCCTTGCAGTAGAGGCGGAGCACGACACCCCGCCCCTCGCTCAGTGGTCAGCGGAAGCTTGGATCGATCTTAGTGATCTCGCTCTTCAACGCCTCGACTTCCTGTCGGCACTCCTCGATCGCTGCAAGAAACGACTCGCGCTCGCTTCCCGTCATCACCGACCCTGTCAAGAACATCACCAATCGAGCATGTGCATCGACTGCGGCGGCATAACGGTCGTACAGTGTTGGCTCGGTTGCCTTGCGTCGCTTTTGAATCAGTACCATGACCTTGCTCCTCCTTGCGCGAGCCGGGAGGCTTCGTGCCTCATCGTTGGGTTCACCGATCACTCAACCCGACATGCGCAGTATACCACACTCTGAACGGTTTGTCAAGGGGTTTGGAGGGGATTTTCGAGAGATTTCCGAGGGACTAAACGGGGCTGAGCAGTTTCCCAACCCCGTTCCTGCCCGTTCTATTCCCCGTCATCCAATTCCGAATAGAAGGAGGCGGCGAAGAGGATCGGTTTGATGACGTGCCACAGCGGACGCTCTGCTAACAATGCGTCGGCAGCCCACTCGGTGCCGAACCACTCCAACGCCTGCTCGACCGCCTCGGGGATGCGCACGACGACGTTGGGTGGCAGGTAAATATCTTCATCCCCCGCGATTTCACGAAGAGCCTCCACCATCCGTCCCCGAATGGTCGGTGTATTCCAGTTCATTGACACAGGATCATCGTTGATCGCTTCAGCCCGAAGGCGCCGGGCCACATTTACGATCGTCCAGACAATTTCATCGGAACCGATTTCGGTAGTGTATCGAAAGGAGACAGTGTAGCGATTGCACACTTCGTCGAACGTCTGCGAATCCACCGCATCGGGATCAAGAGCTGAAGCGATCAACTCAACCATCTTGCGTACCATATTGCGTTCCATGGTCTTGCTCTCCTTGCTCGGGTCGGGAGGCTTCGTGCCGCTCCCTCGACCCGACATGTGTAGTATACCACACTCTGTATGTTTTGTCAAAGGGTTTGGAGGCGGAACACAGCACCCCGCATCCCCCTTTTTTCACCACGTCACCGCCGAGATTTTGCATCTGCATCTAACTTATCCAGCACTTTGTGGGCGGTCTGGAAGTCGTGCAGTGCTTCGGCATACTGCCGCTCCGCCTCGTCCTTGTCCATTCCCGGAGGAGTGGGGCGCAACATCATCATGAGACGATATGCCCCTCGCAACTTCATCATCGCATCAACATAACTCGACTGCCACGTCATCTCGTCGTCGAGCCGGTTCAACTTCATCAATTCATTCACTGGATTCATGTGTGGTTCCCTTCATCGCTTGGGAGGAGTGAGGGGACGCGACGTTCACGCCCCCACCCACCGCCACCAACCTCATTCCATGTCTTCGTCCGTGTCTGCCCATCGAACGTCGAGGTCGAAGGCGTTCTCAACGCTCTCCAGCGTGTCCCCGTTCGTCCAGATGTACGTTTCCAACCAACTGGAGACGTTCATACGTCCGTATCGTTCCTTCATGATCCGGATGATCGTCGCTTTATCCGTTGTCGTCGTCATGGCCTTGCTCTCCTTGCTCGGATCGGGAGGCTCCGTGCCTCTCTCTCAACCCGACATACACAGTATAGCACGGTACATGAAGTTTGTCAAGCGGTTTGGAGGGGATTTTCGGGAGATTTTCGGGAGATTTTCGGGGGACTAAACGGGGCTGAGCAGTTTCCCAACCCCGTTTTCGTCTTATCAGAGCCAGTAGTCCTTCTGTGCGCGGCTGGCCATTTCTTCTTCTTCCCGCCACATCCTTCCAGTGTTTGAGATCCACCTCTCCGCCACTTCAGCCACTACTGCATCGACGCCGTCGAAGTTTTTCCAGAGACCCTCTGAGTCACAGATGGCATCGAAGATCCAGTCCGGAGTCGGCTTTTCCCACACCTCCGACAATTCGCTCATGATGGCGTCAATCAGGGGCATCACCATATCGATGGTAACTTCGTCCCTCACGCCTTCGTCCACATCAGCGAAGAGTCTCTTTAACGTGCCGATGTCCATGGCCTTGCTCCTTCTTGCGCGAGCCGGGAGGCTTCGTGCCTCATCGTTGGGTTCACCGATCCCTCAACCCGACATGCGCAGTATACCATATTCTGTATGGTTTGTCAAGGGGTTTGAGTCGATAGTCTCGATCTAATGAGTCAATCTGTAGAGGGGGTGGGTGCCATACAAAAACAGGCAATCGCTGTAAAATTTGCGAGCCTGTTTTTGTGCCGACAGGGAATCTACATCGTCCAAAGTGTTTTGTTGCAGCTTCGTTTGATGCTTGGCTTCGCTCAAGGCTAGGCCATCGCTCGGGCTAGGGCTACGACGAGGCTACGACGATGCTGCGCTCGGGGCTAGGCCTTCGCTCAGGCTAGGGCTACAACGAGGCTACGCTCAAGCTAGGGCTACAACGAGGCTACGCTCGGGGCTACAACGAGGCTACGCTCGGGGCTACAACGAGGCTACGCTCGGGGCTACGCTCGGGGCTACGACGAGGCTACGGTAGGGCTACAGTAGAGCTACGACAAGGCTAGACCAAGCCATCGCTCAGGCTAGGGCTACGACGAGGCTACGGTAGGGCTACGGTAGGGCTACGACGAGGCTACGACAAGGCTACGCTCGGGCTAGAGCTACGGTAGAGCTACGGTAGGGCTACGGTAGGGCTACGACGAGGCTACGCTCGGGGCTACGGTAGAGCTACGACGAGGCTACGCTCGGGGCTACGCCGAGGCTGCGCTCAGGCTAGGGCTACGACGAGGCTGCGCTCAGGCTAGGGCTACGACGAGGCTGCGCTCAGGCTAGGGTTACGCCGAGGCTGCGCTCAGGCTAGGGTTACGCCGAGGCTGCGCTCAGGCTAGGGTTACGCCGAGGCTGCGCTCAGGCTAGGGTTACGCCGAG